>Ga0118677_10004384_pt1 | contig 25775 bp, 45 predicted proteins | sample AliMusrvi5mmetaG_FD_86154 | JGI IMG/M metagenome (GOLD analysis project Ga0118677, IMG submission 86154)
CCTATGGACTGGGCTACAACAACAGCTAAAGCACCTATTGCTATGTACTTAATCTGTGCTAGTGTCTTTTCTATACTTGCCATAGCTTTAGATAGATCATTAGCGGACTTACGAAGCTCTTTAATTTCATCTTCATGGTTGTCTGTTTTAAATTCTAAGCGTACTACACGATTTTCAAGAGCTTCTGCAGTCATAATTTAATTAATACTTTCCTTCAGCAAATACATTTACAAATACTGTGTTATCTTCTAATGCTTTTATTTTTATCATGTTGGATTAGCAATAGCCACTAATTGAGCAGTAGTTGTTGCACTAGCAATAGAAGCTCGACCAGCAGCAAGTCCAGCAGTAAAGTCTGCATCGCTAACTGCATTGGCGATTCCTGCAAAAGTATTGAGTTGTCGCTTTTGGGCTTCTTGAATAGCACTTGCATTGAACTGGGCTAATTTGATAGCTTGTGCTTTAGTAAAGTTTACTGTTACTGTAGAACCTGATAGTTCCCAAGCATCAAAGAACTGAGCATCCGAACCTTGTGGCAACGTTGTATCTTCTACAATTATTGCACCAATTGGGCAATCTTTTGTTAAAACTTCTTCTATTGATAATTCACCCGATGGAATACATACAGATACGCCATTGTTAGAATTTGTATAAATTATTATTTGGGGCATGATTTATCCTTTAATTACCAAAAATTGCGACATTTGCAATGGTCATATCGTAAGCACTACCAACACCATTTCCACAAGCCAATCTGATAGAACCTGTAGCATACGAATTAGGACTACAAACATCGTAGTTACTTGCTCCCAAATCAATCGTATTGTCTTTTTTTGCAACGCAAGCTACTGCATAGTTGGCACTTGACATTGCTGTTGTAAAGCTAACTGTGTAATCGCCAGTACCATTTCTTGTTACAGAACTTACATTAAATGAGCCATTGATTGTGGCAGTAGAACCATTAAAATAAACCCATGCTTTAGCAGAACCTTTAGAAGTTGCTAGTGTTGTGGAGTCTGGAAAAGTTACTCCAGAGCTACCTATTGATGTTGTTGCCATGTGTAATTAACTCCTAAAATTAAGGTGTACCAGCAGAGGTAATTGTAGCCAATGCTGTAAAGTTGCCAGAAGAATCTAATGAAGCAATCTGTGTTGTTCCATAATAGAAATATAATTTACCACTAACTTCTTTAATACTAAAGTTTGTAGTAATTAAGTTATTTGCATTTGTAACTGTGGTTGGGCCAGTTATGGTAACAGTTCCTGTAGAACCTGAAAGACTAATACCACTACCTGCATTAAGGTTAGTAACACCTGTATTGCTAATTGTAACGTTACCTGTAGAGGAAGATACACCAATACCTGTGCCTGCTGCTACGCTATTAACTACTGTAGGATTAGCAAAGGTCTGTAAGCTACCTGCAGTAATACGAAGCTGTACAGAATCACCAATAGCAAAAGACTGTGCTGTAGTACCTTCTTGTGCTCTAACAATGGTAAATGTATCACCACTTCTAGCAGTACATTGTACAATCTCCATGTTTCCTGATCCTGAACTAATCAGGGTAATCATAAAGTAATTACCACTAGTAGGGCTAGGAAATAAAGTTCCTGAACCACCATTGACGGTAAGCGTTGTCGCAGAAGACGAAATTGGTGATACCAATCCTGTCGCTGCGTTGTTTGTAAATAATGGATAGCCCATAGTTTATCCTAAAAGTTGTGTGTTAAATTCATATCCATTAACGACTTTAAGATTGTCGTTTTGTGGAAGTATTTCAATAAAAATCCATTCTGGCTCGGGTCTAGTAAAAGGAGGAGCCTGATAATCAGCAACACCTCTTACAAAATCTTGTGGCTGTCTTGGTTCCCAACAACGGTCATCAACCATAATGCCGTCCCAACGCTGTCTTAATTCAGAAGCTTTAACTTGTCTTCCGCACTGACCGCACAAGGCTTTCCAATCACCTCTTATATAGCTTGGACTATAACTCATTTTAAATTAAGCTAGAATCTGCAGTATAAACAGGTAAGTCACCAATGGCTGTATACACATTACCATAGGAAGTTGTTGCAGTCATCTCTAAGCGATATGTAACTTCATTTAAACCGTTATAAACACGCTGAGATACATTAGAACCACTAATCACAGGAGTTCCTGAAAGGATTGCTGAAGGAGTAGGGTCTACACCATTAAGAGTAATAGCAGTACAAGTAGCAGAACTAATAGTCTCTGCAGGGTCTAATACCTGGCTATAGTTAAAGGTAAATAACTCATTTTCACTAGTTATTTTGTATGTAAAGCTATTTGCCATTATTTTTGTCCAAGAAAATAGTTCTTATTTTAACCAAATCTATACTGCGTAGTCGCTGTATAGCATAATATACATTGCTAGATATTGCCCCAAAAATAGGAGAAACTTGACCTATTAAGCTTGTGAAGCCTGTTACCAAAACTGTCAAAGCTTTTAGCTGCATCTTGGACAAAGTTATTATACCATGACTTGCTACAAAAAGCAACTTCTTTGGTAACTTTGTTAAGCTTACTGCCCCTGTGACACTTATAGCAAACAGTACAACCTTATTGGTAATTTTAATAAGGGTGTCTACAGTTACTTCTACAACGCTTAAAAGCTTATTAAATTGCTTTGAAAGACTTACTGTAGCAGTACTTAAAAGAGACATTATTACGTTTCTAGCTTTACTTAAAGTAACTATTACTGTTTCAGATACCGTCATATATTTAGTAATCTGCTTTTGAAGAGTCAAGTAATAGGCATTAGCATATCCTGAAATATTACCATTAATTACTTCAAAGTTAACTACAGCATCATTAACAATACCACTTAAAGTATTATATAAAGGTGTACCACTAATAAAGACAAACAACTGTACTGCTCTTATATGTAATAAAGTAAGTGTACTGGTTACTGAAATACTTAATGTCCTTAATCTATTTAATACTTTAGCTATATTAATACTAGCTGTAGAGCTAATAGTCTTAATTAAACCAACTAATTTAATTAAAGCTACTGTGGCTGTTACTGATACAGCACTAATTAGTCTAGGAATCAGTTTAGTTAAACTAGGTGTTCCTGTAACTGATATTGTTAAAGTTTTAAAGTGTGAAGCTAACTCAGTAATGATTACAGAAACTGTGTCTGTAATAGTAGAAAATATTTTACTGATTGCTCTTATAAAACTTACTGTTACTGTTGTTGATACTGTTAATACTTTAGGATATAACTTACTAGCACTTAAAGTAGCGACAGCAGTTACTACTATAGTTAGTATTTTTTGATACAAAGTACTACCTGTACCAGCAAAAGGAGCACCAGAGTTCGGATATCTACCGAACATTATTTAGCCTTTAAAGCTTCAATTTCAGCACGTAAAGCAACTACTTCTTTAGCTAACTCGATTACAGACAATAACGCTGCACCACCATAGTTAACAGATAACATACCATTCTCGTCTTCTAGAACGGCTTCTGATAATACTTCTCTTAACGACTGAGCAGACACACCAGGCTGAGTAATGTTTAGATCTGTACGATCAAAGATACCTGCTTTAACATTAGCTAGTTTTGTAATGTAATTATCTTGTACACTACGCCAGTTAGTCTTTAGTCTCTCATCGGAACCGCCTGATACTGTACCTGCTACTAATACGTTAGTACCATCAAAGGTAAAGTTTGCAGAACCTGCAAAAGAACCTGAAGAGTTGTATTGTACTTGTGTATTTGAACCTGCAGGAGAAGCGGATACAGCAGACCATGTACCGTCACCACGAAGGTAGTTAGAACTAGATGGTGTACCTGAACCTAAGCGAGCAACAGCTACAGTACCACTAGAAATATTAGAACCGTTTAATGAAGTTAAGTTAGCACCAGACACAGCACCAAAAGAAGCTGACCAAGTACCTGAAGTAACTGTACCTGTAGTAGTAATACTAGAAGAACCTGCAGCAGGGGACTTACCGTTAAAAGTATTCCAGTCTGTGCTTGTTAAATAACCGCTTACTGAAGTGGTTGCTGCGGCCATGCTAATAGCAGGAGTAGCACCACCGCTGGATACAACAGGAGCAGTTCCTGTTACAGAAGTAACACCTACAGACACATCACCAGAACCTAGTAAACTTGTACTATTAACAGTTTTAATGTTTGTACCGCTAACTAAAGCAGCTTGTTTTCCGTTAAATGTGTTCCAGTCTGTGCTAGTTAAATAACCATTTACAGAAGTTGTAGCAGCAGCCATAGAAATAGCTGGAGTAGTACCGCCAGAGGACACTACAGGGGCTGTTCCTGTTACAGAAGTTACTGTACCAGTAGTAGGAGTTGTCCATGTAGGAGCAGCAGAAGAACCACCTGAAGTTAATACTTGACCTGAAGTACCAAAACCAGTTGTACCACTAAGTGCAGGAGTAGTTCCTAAATTGGTAGATAAACCGATAGCACCTGAAGCATTAATGACGTGGGCAGAAGCACCTGTAGATCCCCAAGGAAAATACAATTTATAACCGTTACCAGAACCAACAGATATATCTCCATCGTGTCCTGAAAAATAAATACCGTTATTTATACTAAAAAAATCAGAAGGAGTGCTTGAACTAAATACAGAAGAGTTCATACCAAACTCACCATAGTAGGTAGAGTCTGTTCCTAAGTTATTACTTAAGACATAGTTGGTAGAAGCTCCTGCAGTAGCACTAGAGTTTTGTAAGATCGTTTGTAAATAACTACCTGACACAGCAGCACCTGCTGCATAGTTTGTAGTAGCACCATTAAAAGTTAATACAGGAGTTACACTTGATGTTGAACTCGTTTGTAATACTGGTACGGTAACAAGACCTAGTGAGTCTTGAATTACAGCTTTTTTAGCTGTGTAGTCACACCATACATCTTTTGTACCTGCACTAAAGCTTACTGCAGATCCTGAATTAGATGACGACAACACGGTAGTTCTTGTAAGAATTAAACCAGTTGCGTCAAGAGTACCATAACCAACCTCCCAGTTTGAACCTGATTGGTCAGCTATGGTGTAATACGTTGTGTTACTGGCTCCCACTCCAGCAGAAAAGGACTGATAACCCGAAGAAGCACCAAGCAGAGTAGCTGCTCCTGTGCCTACAACGATAGTAGTTTCTTTAACCCGATCCGCTAGAACGAAAGCCATATATTCCTATTAACTAAATTGTACTTTAAATGTAAACTGAATGCTGTCACCGCTATTCAAAGCAATACCAGTAAAGTCACCTTTAACAAACAAGTTACCAGAAGTAGAAGCATCAAACAAACCAGCATTGGTGATTGTCTCACCAGTACCAGCAGTTTGAGTACCAACTACTTGAAAAGTATCATTGGTTGTAGAAGTTGTAACTTGACTGGCTGTGCCTGAAACACGAGGAGTTACTTCAGTAAACAAAGTTGTGTCAGTCGCACCAGTCGTACCAGCACCAGTACCCCAAGCAACGTAGCTTGGTGTTGTACCAGAACCGTTAAGACGGCTAGTTACGACGGCACGACCAGTGTTAACTAGTAGTGTAGCCATTTTTTAATTCTCCAAATAAACATCTTGATAGGGTTGCAATGGTAGTAATCTATAACGCCAAGTTCCACCTTACTGCCATCAGCACGAATGATGGTAGCAACAAGTTGGATTTCTTTAGCGTCTAGATTAGTATTCATTACGTATGTTGTTTTACCAACTCAAGAACGATTGTAAATGTTAAGACTTGTCCTGTGCCTTCATAATCAAAGGTAGCTACAATATCTCCTGTTGGGCTGGCAGCATTATTAATAATACCACCATAATGCCGAGCTTCTACTTTACCACGTCCTGCAAAGTTCCAGAACACAGTATTAGCAGAAGCACCTTTCCAAAGGACGTTTACAGTTAACAAATCTTCTACGTCGTAGGTGATTCTATCAACACGTAACCGATTAGCTTTAACGCCATTAATATCAAAGTCACTTAAGTTAGCAGGGGCAACAATAGTGTAAACACCAGCGTCCGTAGCTGTTAAAGTACCTTCGTATTTGATTACAACATGGCGAGGGCCGTCAACTAATATTTGAGGTGTTTGAATGACAGTAGTCATGTAAGCCCCCTATTAACGTGAAACTTCGACAGCAGCTAATACGTAGTCAATAGTCATTGTTTCAGTAACAGTTGGAGTATCTGAAAAAAGAGGAGCTAGTAAAGCACTAGTCAAGTTTGTACCAGAAGCACCGATAGTTGGTGAAGTAACACGAGCAACTAAGCTACCGTTTACAAACACTACTAAATCAGTATTGTCATAATGGAAACCGAGTTGAATAAAAGTAGAAGCAGCTACAGTAGCTACGCCAGTAATCAAAGTAGTAGATGTAGAGCCTACACGTGATACCAAGTTAACTGAAGTACCAGAAGTAACAAACCATAGACCATCAGTAGCAGAAGTACCAGCAGAAGCTAGACCAGCTAAAAAAGTACCAGTAGTTGCGCTAACTTCAAAGCGAGTTGTGTACCATAATTTTTGACCAGCAACGAATCCAAAAGAATCGCCAGTCTTGAAAATAGAAGTAGCAGTAGTAGTACCGCCTGGTGTTAAAACAGCAAGACCGCCCAAACCAGAAGTAACAGCAAAAGTAGAGCTTGTGCCTGACACAGCAAAGTCTTCTGAGTTAACAGTGTGGAAATCGTTAGAATAAGTGCTTACGCCAAAACCAGTATCGCTAGTGCTGTTGAATGGGTCTGGAAGTGGATAGCTTGAGAGTGGTTTGCCTTTAGCAACGGTGGCAATACCGTATGTAAATCTTGTTGGTGTGCCCATTTGTATCTCCTAAAAGTGATGGGTTCACGTCATTTAAGACGTTTAGGATAAAAGAATTATTACTTAGGGAAATGCAGTTTTTCAACAGCGTGTAAACGCTTTTTCTTGAAACCTGAATCTTGACCTTCTTTGTTTTCTACTGCTTGGGTGTTGCCGAGACCTTTAGGTGCGTTCATTTTAGGAATAGCCATGTTGCTAGGCTTGTCCTTAACTACAGCATTCTTAGGCTCTTTAATAATTGGATAGTCCATTATTTGTCCTTAAGAAGGAAAGGAAAGGGATCTTGTGAACCCCTAACCTTCCTATTATAACACAAACTAGTTCAAATGTAAAGAACTAATTAAGGGCCGTTTACGCCATAGATAGCACGTGGGTCTGTCCAACCAAAGCTGTAACGCTCATAGCCTTTAGCTTTAGCATTCATGGTATCAAAATCATTGTCCATGTCAAAGCTAATGCCAGTACGTTCAAAGTACTGCATACCGCATTGGATATTAGTACGTAAGAACCAAGCGTGTGGGCTTGTAAGGTAATGGTTCATAACGATACCTTCTGGAATGGCATTAGTTGCCTTCAGAACGTTGATGTCGTTGTTTGCAGTACCTGATTGGAATACAGACTTCAGAATGCGATTAGCATTGTACCATTCTTGACGAGCTACGATCAAGCTACGTGGCATAACGTTAATGAGCAAACCACGGTCATTTTGGAAACCCATAATTGCTACAGTTGCGTCTTCCAAAGAAGCTTCGGAAAGGTCAACAGAAACAGTAGGGGTGTTAGCAAAAGTACCACCAGATGTATTAGGGTGTACTAATGAGCACAAAGGTTGATTATCACCACCTGTGTAGGTAGCATTAAACGCACGATTGTAAACGTTAGCAGCAACGTTTTCTTTAGTCTGACGGAAGGACATTGCCAACGCAGCAGCACGACGCTTAGAAACTTGCTCATACAAGTTGTCATCCAACTCTTCTTTAGTTACAATGTAACCAAGAGCGTATGCAACGTGTGTGTAGCGAGTTACGAAACCTTGGACTTCTGAGTCATATTGAACGCCAGAGCCTTCAGATTTAACAGGAGCAAGACCGAATCCAGTTAACTGAACGTCTTCCTCGTAGTTTTGATGTGAAGTATCTTTGTCAAACAAGTGAATGTATTCTTCAGGATGTTCGTCATAGGTTTGTCCCCACCAAGCTTTGATACCAGGCCATAGGGCCTTTGGGTGAGTACCAGTTGTAATTACACCAGCCATTTTATATATCTCCTATTAATTAAGCACCGAAGGCTTGTTTGTATTGGTGTTTATTGAAAACAACCAATAGATTATTGTAAGCACCAGGGGTGTTTGTAGGCTCTTGGAACATACCAACGATCTGGAACATAGAAGCTGCAGTAGCTGAAGCATCGGCAGTTACATAAGTAGCTGATAATGGTGAAGACTGTGACAGTGTTGTTTGGTTAGCTGTAATTGTAGGAACAGCAGTAGAACCAACTTTAGCATCAGCAGAAGCGTTAGCTTGAACTTGGAACACTACGTTAGGATCAGTTACAACATAAACATAAGAGTAGCTACCAGAGCTTAAAGTAATGTACAACTTACCTAAGTCAATGTTTGTACCAGCCAAGCTTACGCCAGGGTTAGCTACACGAATAGAAACAATAACGCCCAAAGGTACGTCGGTTGCTGCTGCTTTAGTTACAAGAGCTACACCGTTTGCATCGTTACCAACAGCAGACTTTACGATATCGCCAATGGCGTATGTGTTAGAAGCGTCGTTAGCGATAGCATAGAGGATGCCTTGCTCGTTAAAAGGTGCACCAGTGATTGTGCTGTTAGGCGACAGTCCTGATACGGCATTTACGTTTGCCATTTTTTTTCCTTAATTAGAAAGTTAATTAGTATTTGATACCAGCGTTGTAGAAACCTGTAGAATCTACTCCAGGTGTTTTACCACCACGAATTGCTGCATCAGTTTTATCGTTACGCTCTTGTAATTGTGCTTGGTCTTCGAGCCAAAACTCTTCTTTGATTTTCATCAAATAAGCGTATAATGGATCACCTTTTTCACCAGCACCTACTAAGAACCTAACCTTATCTCCTAAATCAAGGTTACGTGATGTGACATTTTCCGTAACCCCATCTACCTCACTAGGGTGAACAAACTCATAACCGTTTTCAGTGGCAGCCTGTATACGACCTGGCGTGTCATTGAAAATATGCAAGTGATAGCCTTCAATTTGCTTTCCTACTTGCAGCTTACCCTGAGTCCCATTAAATACGCCTTTTTTACGTTCACGACGCTCTACCTTAGTAGACTCTGGTGTAGCTTTAACTTCTTTTTTAATTTCAGTCATGGTTTTCTCCCTTATTCCCAATCATATTCTGCAACATAAGCTTCTTTGGTCATCAGACCTTGCTTAACAAATTTATCACAAGCTGCTTTAGCTTCTGGAGGTAAGTTGTTGTAAGTCTTCTTACCTGAACTTACCGATGGTCTAGCTGTACCGTTAGGAGAGCCTTCCATTGGGTTAGGTGTACGTTTCTTACCAAACTTCTCTGGAAACATTTCTTGAAGTTCTGAATCTAGTTTATCCAAGAAGGCTTGTCCATTAAGGTTAGGGTTTTCTTGTCTTAATGAAACACCCAGACCATTAGCAACACCAGTCATTCTTGAATCTTTACCAAACCAATCATTCTTTTCCATCCAAGTATTGAGGATAGGATCTTGAGTGAATTGTGGAACTTCTTTAGCTTTTTCTTCAGCAGCTTTCAAGTCCTCTTTAGCTTCTAGACGTTGCTCTTTCAAGTCGTCCATTGCATCGTCAATCGCTATTGCCCTGTCACCATCGCCTTGTGTGATTGCATCACGCTTAGCTTGTTTCAGTTGCTCTAATTGACCTTCGAGGTCTTTGGTCTTCTTCTCAAATTGCTGTTTTTGATATTCACGAAACTCTTTAGCAGACTCTCGTGCTTCTTCAGCAATCTTCCTAGCTTCCCCTAATTCTTTAAGCAATTTCTCATTGTTCTTACGCAGGATTGGCATAATCTCTTTGCCACGACGTACAAACGTCTCAGCATCAACCCAATCGCTCTCAGAGCCACGAAACTCTTCTGCTGCTACCCAACCCTGTGCCCTTGCTTCGGACTCGAACTGGGACGCTTCTGGAGCTTCCTGTGGTGCTTCTTGTTGTAGTTCTTCACTCATTATACAATCCCTTTTAATAGATGTGGATCAATTAAGCCCATATCATCGTCTAACTTGGCTACTAAATTATCGTAATTAATCATGCGATAATCTTTGCCGTCTTTACCTTTGTACATTAAACCAGCATACTTAGCAAAAGCTACTCTCATACCAACTTCAATAATGCCTGTAGGACAATCTTCGCCCATCGCCATTACTTCACCTGTGGTGTTCGCAAGTTGCTCACGTTCACTGGTTTCATCTGTTGCTACAATAATGCCACTAGCTGTCTTGTTTTCTACTACTAAAGGTTTAATTAATACCCTATCAAGAATAGGGGTAATGCCTGCTACATTAGACATCTTTATTTTCCTTGACTGATTCCATTAACTCTTCATAGGTGATATTAAGGATCTGAGTAACTGCTGCTGCACGACCACGAAGACCAGCATCATCTTCAGTACCTGCTAACAACATTTCCTTTAACCACTCTCTATCTTGTTTAAGAGCATACATAAACGCTCTTGTAACCCTACTATCTCTCCAATGCAAAAACTCTTCTTCTGTTACTACTATTGCCATACTTCCTCCTTATGTTACATTCCTGGTGCTGCTTCCCCTCCCATAGGTAATTGGGGTACTTCTGCTTGGGGCTTGTTTGTATCCATCATGTGCTTTTCAAGATCCATCATGGTTCTGAGAGCAGTTTGAATTCCTTCGTTGTGTGCTCTAGCTGCACCAATTTGTGCATCAAGCATTGCAATGTCTTGTCCTGTACGTACACCACCAGCTTGTTCAACAGCAAGGATAGCATCAGCTTCAAGCTTATGAATCTTAGCTTGATTAAGCTCTACATCCTTCATCATCTTCATCATAGCTGTTTTATACTGCAACTGTGACTCAGCTTGTTTGGCTTGTTGCTTCATCATTTCAATTTGAATCTTCTCAGATGGGCCTGGCTTGATAGCGTTAGGGCCTTTAGGATCAGGAAGGAGTTGGTCAATGTTATTGATCTTCATTGCTTTGAGGTAAGTCTTTTGAGCTTCATACATATTCATACCAGGTGTGGTAGAAGCTAATTGAAGAACTGCTTGTGCTTGTTGTACACGCTGTACATCAGAAACAATGTTAGGATCTGCTGCAGGGCGTACATCTGATACAGGGCCTTTAAAGTCATCAGCATCAATAAAGTTCTGACCTGTGTCGCTATTATAGTCTTCAATACCTACAAGGTAGAGTTGATTCAAACGATACAACTTACGGAACTCATCTTTAAGAGACCTGTATGTACGCTTGAATATACCCGAAAAGATTTTCATCCCTTGCTCTGCCATCGTTCTCGTAGTTTCTGCAGCGGTATTCTGACCAGGATTTTGTCCTGTAAGAATATCAACAGACCCACCAATACGCTCACCGTAATTAATGAGCAAATTAAGCAAAGTAAAGAGAACTTGAGAAGGCTCACGTACTGGGAGAGGCACAATGCCTTTACGCAAGTCGTCACCTGTTGTGTCAACATGTTTCCATTCCAATGGTGCAAAGTTCATGTTACCACCACGCAGCTTAATACCACGAGACAAGAAGCCTCCAGCGGTGTTAGCCATAGTGCCACAGTCAATTAACTGATTGAGGATGGTATCAATACTTTGGTTAAGAGGCCCAAGTAACACACCAAAGCCTAGGTCATAGAAGCCACCATCAGGTGACGGAATGAAAGGGAACTTAGTAAAGTATGTTTCAGGGTTAATACGTAAGATGTTGCCTTTGTCATCTCTTTCAATAGAGGTCTCAAAGTAACGTGCAACAATACGTAGTACTTGTTTGGTATCACGACGCATCCAAACGATGTACGGCTCAGCGTAACCGTCTCCATCAAAGTCAATGTAGCAGTGTTGCTCAAGGATCTCGTATGGTGTGGAATCGTCAACAGAGTTAGGGGCGGTCATGCCTTGAGCTTTGTTCTGAGCCAAAGTCAAATTAGACTCTGGAACAGCAGCAGGCATTACTTCAGTCATCTCAGAGAACAAGCCACGAGCTACACGCTCATAAATATCGTTCTTTGAAAAGTATTGTACGTGGGTGATACGTGGGGAGGTATCTAGATGTTTAGTCCAATAGTTTACGACAAAGTCCTTAGCAAGGATGTTCTCGGAAACGTTGTACTTAAGGATAGGATCAAAGTAGGATTTCTTGAAAGCACATCCTACGATTGGCTGAGAGATCAATACACGATCCATCTCAGCTTCCCAGTTGGTGTCTTGCTCAAGGATCTGGTAAGACATGAAGTTGCTTACACGATGAGCACGAGCTTCTTTCATGCCAGTAGGGTCATCACCATAGACTCGACACTGTACAGGAGTTTCGCTATTGATTAGTACAGGATAGCTACGTGCATGAAATTGCAAAGCAGCAATAGTTACTAAAGGGAACTTAACGTTAGACGCACCAGGCCAAGGGAAAGACTTAGCTTCAGCAACTTGCAAGGCAAGCTTCATAGCTTCTTCAGTACGCTTCTCCCAAGCTGAACGTGATTCTTTATCAGCCTCAAAGCCTTTCCAGACATTGTAGCTAATAGTATTGATTGTAGCTTCGTCCAACACCTCAGCGATGTTAGGCAGTTGTACAATCTCATCAAGATTAAGTTCAGTGTTTATTTGCATTCTTTTTAGTAGCCTGTGGTAGCGTTTCGACCTTCTTGGTCGTATCCAAATTCATGTAGGGCAAGCCTGTACTCTTCGTCCTCAAGTTCGTTAGCAGTTGCAGCTACTTGCATTTGATTGAGTAACAATCCGATATATGCCCAAGCGTCAACTTGATCGTCATGTCTATCTCTAGGAAACCTTAGTAGCTCATCTTCAAACGTTTGATACCAATCTGCAGAACTGTCAAACTTAACAGCCCCTGCTCTCATACGAGCTTGCATTGACCTTGCACGACTTAACTTATCACCACTAGGCTTGAGCAAGACTAGGTTAATGAAAGTATCTTGCTGCATCATTGCTTCGTTAAGATAAGGGCCGATAGACTTCTGGATGGTTCCTGCCTCAATTCCAAATAGCTCAGGCTTGTAAGTTCGCTGGAGGGCAAGGATAGTTTCCACAATCTGCATCGCATCCATCCTGTCACGGACGATGTTCACACACTGCAAGTGCTGATTTTCATCCATCCCTGCCACAGCAAAAACACTGTAATCACTATGTTGCCTTTGACTGATTGCTAAGTCAGCAGCAATATAATAATTTAAATTCTTTTTACGGTCTTCTTCTTTTAAAGGAGTAAAGTCACTCTTCTTAAAGAATCCGTTAGCATCATCAAGAGGGACGTTAAGCATCTCTTGAGAATACACATCAGCAAGACCCTGGCTAATGTATTGAGCTTTACGCTCTTCTAACGCTTTCTTGTTCCATCTGTCAGGCCATAAGATCTTAGCAAAGTCATCTGTATGGGCACGATACTTAATGGATAACCAAGAAGTCTTATAATTCGTATACTGTTTTAAATCCTCAGTAATAAGGTTCTTTAAAGCTTTAGTACCTAATGCAGCTAACTGAGACTCAGGCATTAGACGTTCTAGCAATGAGTCTAGGTGCAAAATAGTACCTACAATTCTAATCTTACCTGTTACTGACAGGGCAGGTATGAGTGCTGAGTAGAACCATCTACGAAGCTTCTCTCTACGATCTTTATTTAGAACCTGTTCATCAGATTCCATATCGTCACAGATGATTAAGTCAGGACGTTTGTTTAACCATTTTAAACCACGAAGCTTTTGTTCAGAGCCTTTAGCTTGGATACGAAACGTATGACCGTCATCGAATTTACCTATTATATCATCTTCGGTTTGCTTTGTCAACTCAATGTTACCAAACAAACCATGTATGTCGTCATTATCCCTGAGTTCTTTAATAATATCACCTAAGAACAAACCAGCTTGACTAAAGCTGTCTGAGACAATCAAAACATACTTAGACCTACGAAATAGTACTTCTGCAAGACAGTAGGCATAAGTAACAGCAGTGCTTTTACCATGACCACGAGGAGCAGCGATAGCAACAAACTTATCCTTATTGCAGCACAAGCTCCACAACTCTCTGTGGAATTCTGGGGTCTCAGTAGCAGAGTCATAGTTTTTAACTAGACAGGCGTTACTAAACCCTTCAATGACTTCACTTGTTAGCTCCACTAGATTTGTTACCCTTTTTCCTATTTACTACCTTGCTTACAACTCTAAGATTACTTTTCTTGGTACTACCACCTTTACTTAAAGGCTTTTTATGGTCTACTTCTTTACCATCACCTTTAGAGACTTTACCATCCGCAGCCATCGTAGCTCTAGCTCCATTACGAGCAGCACGATTCTTTTTTTGAGTTCCTGTACCATGGTAGTCTTTATATTCTTGTTTGTAGTTTCTAGGTTCTTTACGAGGCACGTTTAATTCTCCGAATTCAACTGCTCAGTAAGCTTTGCTTACGTGGCATTTTCAATCACCAAAGGTTGAGGGGTTATATCCTTTTCCTTTGGCTTAGCAAAGGCTCTAAACTGTTCAGCAAGCTTAGCCAGTCTATCGTCTACAGTACGTTCAATCTGTTCTTGCATGGGCTTGTCTTCAATGATGTCTTTCCTGGTTAGCATATCATTAGCTACTTTGGAGGCATCCTTTAGAGACACTGGAACACGTATTAGCTCTGAGGTCTTAGGGTCATATTGGTAATTACCATTAGACAACCTGTCTTCAGTCACATCTAAAGCTTTAGACACAAGCTTGGTTAAACGAGCATTTAGCTTAAGGTTATCTTCAGCTTTGAGTTCATCAACCATTTTCTTAAACCATTCAGCATAACGCCAACGGTTAAAGGTAGCTAATGGGATTTCTAGTACAGCAGCCGTTTGAGCACCGTTTCCTAATGCTAGGAACGTGGTTGCAGCTTCTAGCTTCTGGGTATCAGACCACCACTTACCTTCTGCTTTTAGTTCTCTTTTTTTTCTACGTGTCATGATTTAAGACATTCCTTTACTTATGTTTGTTATTATAACACATGTTTATTGATTTGTCAATCATTATTTTATGTGTGTCCAATTTAAAGGGGGCAAAGACAATTAGACATCAAGACAAATAAAGCTTGACAAAAGCTTAAAAGTATGTTACCCTATCTATACAGGCTAATAAGCTTTATAGGCTATTAAGGCTATAAAGGTTTTATTTATATATTATAATAGTGTATAAAGATAATAATAACTATATCTTTAAAGATCATATAAGCTTATATGATCATATTAGCTATAATAAGCTTTACAGGCTTTATTGGCTATAGAGTCTTATAGGGCATAGAGCACTCCTCAGCCTGCTCAGGGCTACGTGCACAGAAGGCTTACTAGACACTTTTTAGCTTGTCTAGTAACACTGCAGCCTATTTAGACCCCTTCGATGTTCTCTGCAAGAACACTACCCCCTGTTTTAAAAGTTACTGCAGCGTTATAAACAGCGTATTGAAATAAACTAAATAATTCTTTTTTACCCTCCCCTGCCCTCATTCACCTAGGTAGATACCCTGCCCTGCCCAGGCCTGCCCAGTCTTATATAAGACCTAAGACCTAATGAGATCTATTCTCATTTAGATCACCTAATAAGGCCTGGTTAGACGATAGAGTTTAGCTATTAGGTATGCAGGCCTGATTAGGTTTAGCTATAGGGTTATAGCCTATCTAGATCAATCAAGTACTTAGATAAGCCTAGGCCTGATTAGATCCATATACAGAATGACAATATATAAGGCCTTCCCTTATTACTTTTTAATCTATAGATCTTAGGGTTTATCCCTATATACATATATTGATTTGATCCGTAAAGTGTAGTCATGCACTACTTATTAACTTACTGAAGGGATCTATATCATGACTAAACTATTTCACGTACTTATCAACGTATTAGGGTTTGTCCTAATTGCAGGCCTGTTTGCCACTGTTATTCTTATCGTTACTGATACACTTTAAAAGGGAATACAAAATGATCAAATTATCTAAAACAAGTAAACTCGATGGCATCATGTCATGGTCACTGAATGCCCTTGATACATGCCAGGGATCTGTTGATCCTGCTACTGGATCCCTTGTACCTGCATGCAGTGGCTGTTATGCTACTACAGGGAATTATCGCTTTCCTAATGTCAAAGCCCCTAGGGAATTCAATAAACGTGACTGGATCCGTCCTGATTGGGTTAGTGACATGGTCAAGGGTTTAGATTCAAGCCGATATTTTAGATGGTTTGACAGTGGAGATATGTATTCAGTAGATCTGGCAGAGAAAATCTATCAAGTAATGCAGGCCACGCCTTGGGTTAAGCATTGGATCCCTACCCGCATGCAAAAATTCCCTAAATATAAGGCCATCATTGCAAAAATGCAGGCCTTAGATAATGTCATGGTGAGATTTTCCAGTGATTCAGTTACAGGCCAGTACACGCAAGGCCTACATGGATCAGTGATTATCCCTGATTCTAATCACGTGCAAGATGGTATGACATTGTGCAGGGCATATGAGAATGATGGTAAATGCAATGGCTGCAGGGCATGTTATAGCAAGGATGTTGCCCTTATTGCTTATCCTGCCCATGGTAAAACAATGGCCAAGGTAATTAGAATAGCACTGGCAGCATAAGGGTATATCCCTATAGACGTGACAGTTTATAGGGTTTAAATTGTAATCTAGCAATTAAATTTATAGGAGAATTTTAAATGTTTAAAACCATTACAGCAAATGAATTAAAAGTAGGGGACGTTATAGCGTGGGAGAGTAGCGGGTATTATGATCTAGTGGAAAAAATTACTGATAATAAAATAGGAGGTATCAACGTACATACAAATAACGATACGTCAACAATGGCCTTTTTACCTAATGAATTACTAAAATTATGGATAAGATAATGGAAAATAGTACAATTATTGAGAAGATTTTAAACAGTAACGGCAAGATTTTTACAGTTACTTTTATTAAAAAAGATGGATCACTGCGAGAATTAAATGGTAGATTAGGCGTGATCAAACACTTAAAAGGAGGCGTGAGCACGTTAGATCCTGACAAGTACATAACAGTATTTGACATGCAGTCTAAGGCCTATAGAGCAGTAAACAAGTTTACAATTCAATCAGTGAAGGGGTTATGATCATGACAATGGATAGCTACCAGGCCGTAGGAATTGCCGAGGGGTTTATTGAATGCGACAGTGAAGAGCAGGTAATCGAAGCCTGGCAGTACTTGCACGATACAAGAATAGGTTATGGCCTACAGGGATTTTTTGGCAGGACGTTGCAGCAATTATTAAATGAAGGGATTATATCATGAGCACACTATATCCAGTAATTGAAATAGAATTCAAGAATAGAAAACCAAGTAAGGCCGTTGTCATGCGTACCATTGCCGAGTATCTTAAACAGGGAGGCAAGGCCTTTACTATATTTTGGGGAGAAAATTATATAGATCTTAACTGGCACGATAGTCATAAAAAATGGTATGGTGAGGGATGGATCAAGGATATATCAGGCCAAGATATCGGCAATGAATTAAACTTATATCGTGCTCAGGCCATTGAAGAGATTAAAACTTTAAACTTGTGGAATACTTAGGAGGATATATGGATCTAGAGATTAAAATTAACTTAGACAATGACGCTTACCAGGATACCTTAGGCTGGGAGCTGGGAGAAAATTTGCAATATGTTATCGAGCGTATAGGGCATGGTATCAAGGAAAGTGTTATTCAAGATACTAACGGCAATACAGTAGGGCATTGGAGTATCAAGGATCAAGAGACAGAAGAGTTTATCAGAGACCATTTTCAATTCATTAGAGTAGGAGATTAGATCATGCAACACTATAAAGTAACCCTGGTATTAGAGCTGGAAGAGGGAGCACTTAAACATGATGACTGGATTTATAGAGCTATTGAGGAATGTCTAGAAAACAAGGAAGACATTGTATCGTATAGACTGGAGGCCGTATCATGACTACTGTTTACCTAGTAAAATCTAGCGAAGAGATGGAGGACGGCTCTATATGGTGGGAAAACCTGAGAGTATTCGCTAAGAGAGAAGACGCAGAAGCCTATGCACTTAAGACCATGCAGTTTATTAAAGACTGCGATGACCTTGATGACGCAGATGAAGTTATAATTGAAGAGTTTACATTAGAGGAAAATTTTAAATGAATCACACTATATTTTTTAACACTAAAGACGAGCTACTCACGTGGATTGACGAGAATTTTCCAGATGCTATACTGGCTCACGTGGAGTCTAATGGTGCACGTTACGAGACGGACGATTGTACACTAGAGACCAAGGGCAATAACTTAACCATTTACTTTAAAACTATTTAAGGGGCTATCATGACCGACAGATATTACGAACCAGAAGATGATGAGATTGATCCAGAAGACTTTGACGTTGCCGTAGAAAAATATGCAGAAGAGTTAATGCTAGATGAGTGTAACCCTAATGAGCACTGGAATGAAGGCGTTATAGAGATTGGCCTAGATGATTCAGATTATCCTACGCCTAGTCATGCCCCTATAGAGATTGTGCAAAAGGTACACGATTACTGGTATGAGAGAGCAGTACATAGAGCTACAAGGCATTATGAAGATCATCCCGAGGCCTTATATGACTAATATACAAGCAGAGCTATTCCCAGGAGAGGCTCAGATAATGTGGGAAGAATTTTGTTATCACAATGCGATGTGCGATACAGTGACTCTTATGTTAAAATATGGGCGTGATAAAGTGATTGATGATATTATTGGTATGTACGAATCAATGGAGGGTTGTGATGATTGAGAATTTACTTAAACAGGCTAGGACGTATGCTGACAGGGATGATTACGTGGTAACTCGTAACCTGATCACAAGGCTATGTGACGCACTAGATGCTCAGGAAGATAACAGGGCAGTACTATGGGCTAAGATGCTAAACGATAGTCAGAACTTTTTAGATGCAGAGCGTTATAGATGGTTGCGTGACGGCTCGTGGGATGTACCTCAAGAAGAGATTGCACCAGCTATTGTCTTATGTGATGGTAAGATGACTACGCACGTGTGGCTCACTGGAGAACATGTAGATCAGGCAGTTGATTCATGGATGTCTAAAGAGTTTAAACGTAAGGAGACTAAGAGTGAGTGATATTACAGTTAAGATAGATTTAGGAGTATGGCTAAATAGTAAAGGTCAAGTGCTTCTTTATGTTGGTGAGCACCCTGAAGCAGAAGAGACATTTTCATTACTAGATTTAGTAAGGATGGAAATCAATTCGCATAAGGTATTAGGTACGGATGCACTTGATAGAGACGAGGCTAAGAAGTTTGTCAAGCTCAAGAAGGTATTGACACAATGCTTAGACCATCTTAATCGTGAAATGTCGGAGGCTAAATGAAATTCACTAACGCAGAATCTATATTGATTATTGTATTATGTTTAACTTCAGTAATAGATACTATTTTTAACGTATTAACTTATATCAGAGGATAATATGACAGATGCAGAACTAAAATCTATATTAAATCGTGGTGGTATCGGTGAGACTCTTTATGAAGGAGAGATTGGAGAAACTAATATGCCTACGTGGAGATTATTAGCAGAAGTATTTAAAGATTATTATGATTTACAAAGATATAATGAAGATAATGCCTGAGTCAGACAGAGCTTCTACTTATTCACCTGAGCAGATGGACTGTGAGTACTTTTCCTGGGATTGTGACAACGTATCAGGAGAGGCTCTAGGAGGCGATGACGAAGAAGATGAGGGGTAGGTATCAACTCACCTGAGAAGTCTCAGCCAGCCCCCCTTAAAAGGGCTTTAAAATCGATTGTGGAGTATCTATGAGATGCTATTGTTGTAATAATTTATTAACTGACTATGAGGCAACGATCAAGTCAGTAAACACTAACAGTTATTTGGATATGTGTCTTTCTTGTTTAAAGACTGTTAAGGATGATATACTTTATAAAGATAGAATAGATTTACTTAGTAGTTCTGATGTAGATGATTTAGATATCTACTTAGAAGATATTGACTTTAATGATTATAACTAATATGATTATATTACTAATAGTTATTGTTATTATAGTTATATGTATTAAAGAATCAGTAATGTCTAAATAGTATTATACACGAGAAAGAGTTATGAGTCAATACTTAAAACATATAGCCTGTGAGAAGTGTGGAAGCTCTGATGCTAACGCACTCTTTGATGATGGTCATACGTATTGTTATGGATGTCTAACGTATGTCAAAGGTGATGTTGAATCACAGCCAGAGCATAAGGCCAAGAAGGATTTTAATATTAAAGGTGAGGTGAAGTCTATTGCTGATCGAGGGATCACTGCAGCTACTTGTCAGTACTACAGCGTATCTCAAGATGGGACTAGCCAGTACTATCCCTACGCAGATTCACAAGGGGCTATCATCGCCTCAAAAGTTCGTAACGTGGCTGACAAAACCTTTACCATCGCTGGTGACTGGAAAGGCTCTGTGCTATTTGGACAGAACCTATTCGCTAAAGGTGGGAAGACTGTGACGATCCATGAAGGTGAGCTAGACGCTCTAGCAGGCTTTCAGATGGCAGGCTCTAAGTATCCTAACGTCTCTGTGCGTAACGGTGCTCAAGCTGCTCTAAAGGACATTAAAGCTGCCTATGAATGGTTAACTACATTCGATGAAATCTACATCTCTTTTGACTCTGATGAACCAGGGCAGAAAGCAGCTAACGATGTTGCAGAAGTACTAGGTAATAAATGTAAAATTGTTAAACACTTGAGTGGTTATAAAGATGCGTGTGATTACCTCAAGGCAAATAAGGGAGCAGAATATGTTAAGCAATGGTGGGCTGCCGAGCAATGGACACCTGACGGTATTATTGCTGGATCGACACTCTGGGACGAAGTTAACAGACCAGTTGAGAAGTCTTCCGCTATGTACCCCTGGCCTGGAGTCAATGAGCTTACATACGGCATTAGACCTGCAGAGCTTATTACAGTCACTGCTGGATCGGGGCTTGGTAAGTCTCAATTCCTTAGAGAAATCCTTTGGCACTTAATCAAGACCACTGATCAGAACATAGGCTTAATGTTCATGGAGGAGTCGGTACGTAAGACTGCTCTAGGGATTATGTCGTTACACTTAAATAAACCACTACACTTACCTGATACTGTAATAGCTGATGGAGATTTAAAGAATGCGTTCGATGTCACTATGGGTACTGATCGGTTGTTTTTCTGGGATAACTTTGGTTCTACTGACATTGACAATGTTATTAATCGTATTAGGTATTTCGCCAAAGCAGCGGATTGTAAATATGTTTTCCTTGATCATATTAGTATGGTTATCTCTTCTCAAAGCAACGGAGATGAGAGAAAAAGTATTGATGAGTTGATGACTAAGTTGCGTATGCTTGTGCAAGAGACAGGGATTAGTTTGATTGCTGTATCGCACCTCAAGAGGCCTGAGAGTAAGGGACATGAAGAGGGTGCTGCAACGTCTCTATCGCAGTTACGTGGATCAGGCTCTATTGCTCAGCTATCTGACATCGTTCTTGGCCTTGTCAGGAATGCACAGCATGAAGATCCTATGGAGCGTAACACTACACGAGTTAGTATTCTGAAGAATCGTTTCAGTGGGTTAACCAGTCCTCACTGTGCGTCACTGCTTTACAACAAAGACACTGGGCGCATGCTCGAGATTCAGGAGACACTATGAAGCTATATGAATTGAGTAAAGGTGATTGGTTTAAAATCACTGATGAAGAATTAAAAGTACCTGTAGCACATGATGATGTAGACCTTGATGAGACGTATTGGTTTGGACACATTGATGGAATGTATAGTTACTGCAAAGATAAAGACGGACAGTTATGTCACTTTGCAGCTTGGACTGAGGTGGAGAAGGTATGAAAGTAAAGCTATACATAACACACTGGCACAGAGGGGGTGTGTTTCATTGGGGCGACTTACGATTTAATAGTGGCGACCCGTATACTAGCTACCGAATTGGCCCACTACTAATACAGGTGAGAAAATGAACGCAAATGAACTAGCTGATGAAGTAGAAATGTGGGGTAAAGATCTGCTTGCCCTCAACATGAAGGGCGGTATTCCTGTTATTGAAGCCGCCACCATGCTACGCCAGCAACAAGATGAAATAGAAGCGTTGAAAGCAGGAAAAATTAGGGCTTATGACAATGGTGTTGAAGATGGTAGAAAGCCTAATACCAATCTAGTAAAAGAACTAACAGATGAGGAAATAAAAGCAGTTTATGGTGAATATTTTGATGTTGAAAACTGTGATTGGCTTCACTTGGAATGTATTAGAGCAATATTAAGAAAGGCACAAGAGAAATGAGAGACGGTGGAAAAGGCGATAAGAAAAGACCTGTTTTTAATCAAGAACAGTTTGAGTCTAACTGGGAAAATATCTTTGGTAAAAAGCACAAGCCTGTAGTTGAGGAAGTGGATGAAGGTGTCTATCTAATAACTGCAAAGTTTGGTAAAGATGAACCGACTGATAGCAAGTAGTGGTTTCTTAGCAGGTATTTTTGTTATTATGCTGATGCAACAGTGGTATAATAACAATATAGGTGACGATAGATGCTATGAGACTTTTCAGTATGAAGCATTCTACTCTGTGAATCATGGAATAGAATATTGTTTTTATCGTAAGAGAGAATACCCATACTCAATCAAGGGTGGGGTCATAGGAGTTAAATGAAGACGTTAGTATTAGACATCGAGACCAACTTAGCACACGATACAATTTGGTGCTGTGTAACTCTACATCGAGAGACTAATGACATTACTGTATGGCGTTCTGCACAAGGCTTAAAGGAATATTTAAACAATGCTACATCTATCATTTTCCACAATGGACTTTCTTTTGATGCTCCTTTGCTTAATCGCTTATGGGGAACACAAATCAGGAAATCCCAATGCCAAGATACTCTTTTGCTTTCTCGCCTTTCTGATTCTGCTAGAGATGGTGGGCATTCCTTAGAAGCCTGGGGTAAGACTTTAGGTTTTGAGAAGATTGACTTCTCAGACTATGATGGTGGATTGACTGAAGAGATGGTAACGTATTGCATTCGAGATGTGGAGCTTACGTCTAAAGTTTATGACATCTTGGTCGATGAAGTTATTAAGAATAAGATTAGTCCTGAAGCTGTGAAATTGGAGTATGAAGTACAAGTTATCTTATCGGAGATGGAGCGTAATGGATTCAAACTCGATGTACCCTATGCACAGACGCTGCTCTGTACAATTAAGACCGAGATGGCAGAGATTGAAGAGTCCCTCCAAGCCATATTTCCCCCAATTATTACGGAACGAGTCTCTGAAAAGACTGGGAAAAGGCTTAAGGACGATATTGAAGTATTTAATGTTGGCTCACGTCAGCAGATTGCAAAACGTCTTACGTCTAAGGGTTGGAAACCGACCAAGACTACGGAGAAGGGGCAAATTATTGTCGATGAAGCGGTACTTAATGAAGTATCACTTGTCGAAGCCAAGCCTATAGCACGTTATCTTACGTTACAAAAGAGAGAATCACAGTTAGATTCATGGTTAGAAAAACTAGGAGAGGATGGTAGAGTTCATGGTAAAGTCATTGGCTTTGGTGCTGTTACTGGTAGAGCTACTCATAGTAGCCCTAATATGGCACAAGTCCCTGCGACTAGGGCAGTGTTGGGAACAGAGTTTCGGTCATGCTGGACGGTTGAAAGCGGAAACGTATTGGTGGGTGTCGATCTTAGCGGTATTGAGCTTCGATGCTTTGCTCATTACCTTAATGATCAGGAATATATAGATGAAACAGTTAACGGTGATGTCCACACGAGAAATCAGCAGGCGTTCGGGGTTGAGACCCGAGACCTTGCGAAGACTGTCCTTTATGCGACTTTGTACGGAGCTTCCGCAACCAAGATCGGTAAAGTTATTGGTGATACTCCGAAGCGTGGAGCCGAGATTATTGGCAATTTCAGTAAAGCAATACCAGCGTATGCTAAGCTTAAAGCCAAAGTTGAGAGGTTTGCTGAAAAAGGAACACTACCTGGGCTTGGCGGTTATCAGCTTAAGGTCAGGTCGAGTCATTCGTCGCTTAACACGTTACTTCAAAGTGCAGGGGCTATCATCAGTAAACAGTGGCTTGTTCAAATCACAAAGAACCTACGAGCCAAAAAGATTCCGTACAAACTTGTCGCATGGGTTCACGACGAAGTTCAACTCGAAACTCCTCGTGAATACGGAGATATTGTAGGAAAAGTGGTTGTTCACTCTGCTGCTGAGGCAGGTGAAATATTGCAGTTCCGTTGTCCAGTCGGGGCTGAATATGGTGTGGCAGAAAACTGGGCAGGAAGCCACTAATTGTGGTATAATAGTAGTTCGCAGTTAACTAAATTAAGAGGAATCAACATTATGAGTACAGGTAAATCAGTAGCAGTTCAGGCAGATGTTTTTTGGGCATGTACACAAACTCCTAATCCTACTTCGGATAAAGAGCAGTACACCATTAACCTAGCGAACTTGTCAGATAAGGCAGTAAAAGCATTAGAAGAGTTAGGCATTACAGTTCATAGCAATGCAGAGAAGCGTCCTGATGAAGGTCAATACATTACTTGTAAGAGTAACTACAAGATTGATGCTTTTGATGTCGATGGAAAAACAATCTCTACAGATAAGAAGATTGGTAATGGCACTAAAGCCACTGCAATCGTGTCTTCTTATGAGTGGACTTACCGTGGTAAAAAAGGTGTTAGCCCTTCGTTGAAAAAGTTGACAATCACTAATCTGATTGAATACAAAGGTGCTAATGTAGAAGAACTGGACGACGTTCTCTAATGGCTCACATCCTTATTGATGGCGATATCATCGGATACCGAATCGGTTTCTCGACTGAAGAGGAAAACGAGAAAATCGTCATCTCTAGGGTTGCGACATTTATTGAAACAATGCTTTGGGAGGATCTCGAAGCTGAGACCTACCAAGGCTACTTAACTGGTAAAGAGAACTTCCGTTATGACATCGCAAGAACTGCTCCGTATAAGGGAAATCGCACTGCTCCTAAGCCTAAGCACCTCCAGCTTATTCGAGACTATCTTGTCTCTGCCTGGGACTTCCAAGTCTCTGTCGGGCAAGAAGCGGATGATTCGATTGCGATAGAACACACGGCAAGAAACCATGAGAGCATCATTGCTAGTATTGATAAAGACTTCCTACAGCTTCGTGGTAATCATTGGAACTTTGTCAAGAAAGAAATGACTTTTGTAACAGAAGAAGAAGCAATTAAAAACTTTTATAGACAGGTACTTACAGGTGACAGAGTTGATAACATCATTGGCCTCAAAGGTATCGGCCCTGTTAAGGCTGACAAAATCCTCTCCGAACGTGATAGTGCAGCAGAAATGTATACTGCTTGTGTCGAAGCTTACAACGGAGAAGAAGAACGAGTCATTGAAAACTGCAGATTGCTATGGCTTAGAAGAGAAGCCGACCAACTCTGGGAACCACCCACCAAAGGGTTATAAATGATTCTACTACTAACTAACCACGGTCACTCTGACGAAAGGTTTAATGAATATGTTCAACGAGCTTCTCAGTTTTATGCTGAGCAATTATTCCCTAAACAACTTCTCAGACATATTGTGGTATCTATTAAGTTTAATAAGCATTTGGATGCTTTTGGATACAGTAGTATTCAGAAAAGAAACGCAAAGGGTAAATCAAGTGAATACTTAATTGAGT
>Ga0118677_10004385_pt1 | contig 25764 bp, 20 predicted proteins | sample AliMusrvi5mmetaG_FD_86154 | JGI IMG/M metagenome (GOLD analysis project Ga0118677, IMG submission 86154)
ACTATTATGACATTCTGTTCTTGTAACAAAGAAAAAAATACAAATAACAATGTAATAAATGACACAAATGGTTCCATTTTAATAAATTATAATAACAACCAGTTTTTCCAAATTCCTAATCTATCCGATAGTTGTGCTTTTTATGATACAATAAATCATAGAGTTTACGTTAACACAAATTTGATAAGCTGTTACAATTTGATAATGATGGAAATTTGTATTAATCTTGATAATATTGAGTATCCTTTCCTGTTCCCGAAGAAAAATGTAAATTTTGTTGATTACATTCATGATATTCCTGATACTGCAAAACAATTTGCTCGGATAAGTTTTAATAAAATACTTTCTCCCGACACGAATATCTCCGATTTTAAAATGATTTCCGCAAGTAATGTAGCCAAATTTATTTTAACCAATTACACAAATAACAGATTAAGTGGAAGTTTTCAAGGCACTTTCTATATGACTAGTTATCATGCAACTTGTGAATATTTACCAATAGATATTCTTTCACCTATCGATAGCATGAAAGTCAATTTTGCTAATTTTAATGTAAAGCTAATTAAAAATTAATGTTTATAATCTTATATCCAGGATTTGCCAGATCTTCCGCAGCTCCGGATTTGCAGCAACCGAAAGGATTTGCAATCCTTTCGGTTTTAACCAGGGATTTTTAATCCCTAAAAAACAATTTTCTTAAAAAACAATCCTCTTCCCAAGCGGAGTTTATATAGTGGAAGTAAAAACGGAAAAAGGAGTAGGGATAAAGAAATTTGTGAAGGAATAAATAAATCAATTATTCAATAGTCAACAGTCATTTGTCATTTGTAGCAAAATGGCTAATGACTTTTTTTTTGACCAATAATTTTTCAGTAATTTGCATTTTGCTATAAACTCTTTTTAATATTCTCTTATGCCATCAAATCACACAGAACTTATTTCCAAAGAACTTGGTGTAACCCTGAAACAGGTTGAAAACACTGTTGAACTGCTCAACAATGGCGCAACAATTCCTTTCATTGCCCGCTATCGCAAGGAAGCTACAGGCTGCCTGGATGAGGTTCAGATTGCATTCATCAGGGACAGGTACGCCCAGCTTGTTGAAATTGATAAACGCAGAACGGCAATCATTGAATCAATAACAGAGCAGGAGAAAATGACGGATGAACTCCTGAAGCAATTGAATTGTGCAACCACACTTTCAGAACTCGAAGATATCTATCTTCCTTATCGCCCTAAACGTAAAACACGTGCAACTATAGCAATTGCTAAAGGTCTTGAGCCATTGGCAAAACTCATCATGCAGCAAAGAGAAACAGATGTCCACCTGAAAGCGTCGGAGTTTGTGAGTGAAGAAAAAGGAGTTTTGAGCGAAGATGATGCATTGGCAGGGGCAAGGGATATTATTGCGGAATGGATAAATGAGGACAGCAATGCACGGCAACGCCTGCGCAATCTGTATAACAGGGAAGCAGTCATTCATTCAAAAGTTGTGAAGGGGAAAGAAAAAGAAGGTGAAAACTACCAGAGTTATTTTGAAATGGAAGAGCCGTTGCAAAAGGCTCCTTCACACAGAATACTTGCCATGTTCAGGGGCGAAAACGAAGGTTTCCTTAAAGTGGGTGTTTCTCCTGATGAAAGCAAAGCGATTGAAATTCTTCAGAAAAATTTCATCAAAGGAGTGAATGAATCCTCGGCACAGGTGGAGATGGCTTTGAAAGATAGCTACAAGCGGCTTTTGAGTCCTTCACTTGAAACTGAAATACGGCAGGTTTATAAAGAAAAAGCTGACAAAGGTGCGATAAATATCTTTGCCGAAAACCTCAGGCAATTATTACTGGCTCCTCCTCTCGGGCAAAAAAATGTGCTTGCCATTGACCCTGGATTCAGAACAGGATGTAAGATCGTATGCCTTGACAGGCAGGGAAAACTACTGCATAATGAAACAATTTATCCGCACCCACCCCAGAATGATGTTAAACAAGCAGCACATAAAATTCAAAGTCTTGTCAAAGCATACAAGATAGAAGCCATTGCCATTGGAAACGGCACGGCAGGAAGGGAAACAGAACGGTTTATTAAAAGCATACATTTTGAAAAGGAAGTGCTGGCATTGGTTGTCAACGAAAGCGGAGCATCTGTTTATTCAGCTTCAGCCATAGCCCGTGAAGAATTTCCTGAATATGATATTACTGTTCGCGGGGCAGTTTCTATTGGAAGAAGATTAATGGATCCTTTGGCAGAACTTGTGAAGATAGACCCCAAATCAATTGGCGTAGGGCAATATCAGCATGATGTTGATCAGAATCAATTGCAGAAAAGTCTTGGCGATATTGTTGAAAGTTGCGTAAATGCTGTAGGTGTGGAAGTGAATACTGCCAGTAAACAATTGCTGACTTATGTTTCAGGCGTGGGGCCCGTTCTTGCGAAGAACATAATAGATTACCGCAATAAAAACGGCGCTTTTAAATCAAGAAAAGAATTTCTGAAAGTACCCCGGCTTGGAGATAAAGCCTTCGAGCAGGCAGCAGGGTTTATGCGAATACACGATGCCGAAAACATTTTAGATGCAAGCGCTGTGCATCCCGAAAGTTATCATGTGGTTGCAAAAATGGCAGAAAAACTCGATTGTTCTTTGAATGATCTGGTGCAAAAAGAAGAGTTAAGAAAGAAAATAAAACTTGAAGAATTTGTAACAGCACAAACGGGTATTCCCACACTTCAGGACATCATGAGTGAACTTGAAAAACCGGGCAGAGACAAGCGAAAGAAGTTCGATTTTTTTGAATTTGATAAAAATATCCATTCCATCAAAGATCTTAAAGAAGGAATGATATTGCCCGGAATCATTACCAATATTACCGCTTTCGGAGCGTTTGTTGATGTGGGTGTTCATCAGGATGGCTTGGTTCATGTCAGCCAGCTTGCAAATAAATTTGTAAAAGACCCCAACGAAGTGGTCACGCTTAATCAAAAGGTAAGAGTAAAAGTTCAGCAAGTGGATGTGGAGCGTAAAAGAATTTCATTTACCATGAAAGATGTAGAACCGGAAACTGAGAAAAAAATCAAGTAATGGAATTGGTCATTAGTCATTGGTCACTGATCAATAGTCATTATTCAATTTTTACTCAACATAAATTCTAATCTTTTTAATTAAGAAGGCAATGACGAATGACTATTGACTATTGACAAACTTATTGTTAGAAGAAAAACCCTATTCTGATAGCCCATGCCGGTGGAATTACAAATGAACCATAGGTAATATTCACCGGGCGGTAAGTGAACTCTAATGATACTCCATTTCTATCCTGCGTGGGTTGTGTAAAATTATAATAAACACCAGCCGTTAATAGAGCATTAAACCCTGCAGTATTGCCGAAAACATAGTACCCTCCTGCCAATGCCGATAAGGTAGGATATATCGGAAGAAATTTCGAGATCAACAAACGTGGTCCAACATACATCTCACCCATACCTAAAGATTTTCGTTCGCTTATACTATCGTAGAAAGAAACATGTCTGTAGTCAAGGTCCATCTCAAACTGCAGAGGTTTTTCCTCTCTCCAACCATGATATTTCAGGCCAATAGCAAAATGAGAGTTGCTTTTAGATGCCGGAGTAACAAGACTACTTTTACCCAAAGGTCCGTATTCAAAAAATAAATGTCTTGGAGGGCCGCTGGTTTGGGCTTTGAGTGCATATCCTGTGAAGAGAATAAAAAGAAGAAAAATGGTTCTCGTTTTCATGTCAATTAATTTTAAGTCGTGAAATGAAAGTTCAAAATTACTAAATGAATTCAAAAAGGGTGAAAATAAGTTGCTTTTTTTTCAACATTACACAATACTATCATCGTTGTTGCGTTATTCTTGTTCAGATGATGATTCTTTTGTAATTTAGCTGCATTATTTTTTACCATGCGTAGTCATTTTTTATTCATACTCATATTACTGCTACCCTGTGTTGTTATAGGGCAAAAGATAAAAGGCGGGTTGGCTCTTGGATTGAACGCAACACAGGTTGACGGCGATGAAGTTTATGGCTTTCATAAATTAGGTCTTAATGCCGGTGCATTTGCAATCGTTCCATTTGGCAAGCATTTCTCTGCAAGCCTTGAAACTTCATATAGCCAGAAAGGCAGTTACCAGCGTCCGGTTTATCTCGACTCAATCAATGGCGAATATAAACTCATTTTAAATTATGTGGAAGTACCAGTACTATTTCAATATGCCGACAAAGACATTGTCAAAGTTGGAGCCGGTTTTTCATGGGCAAGACTTGTTGATTTTAAAGAATGGCAAAACAGTACACGGATGAATTGGAGCACTCCTTATGGCCCGTATAAAACATCGGACACCGACGTTCTGATTGATCTGCAACTAAAAATAATTACCGGTTTTTACTTCAACTTGAGGTATTCTTATTCTATGGGTAAGATCAGAACACGTACTTTTCATAATATTACCGGTACGTGGACACGCAAACAGTTTAACAACGACCTTGCATTTAGAATTGTCTATGTTTTTAAAGACACTCCTTCAGCCAGAGTAAAGAATAAAAACACTGACAAAATCAAATAACCTTGTATTACTAATTGAGAAGTAAAGATGTCTTCAGGGAAAAAGCCTCAGGGAAAAAAAACTGTTGTTGCTGCTAAAGGGGTAAAGCAACCAAAAAAAAGGAACATGACTGCTTTTTATGTCATCTCACTTGTGATCCTCGGGCTTATCGTTTCACTCAACACACTTCACAATTCTTTTATCACCAATCTTGACGACACAGCATATATCGCCAGTGCATCCGAATTGAAAAGACTTTCTTTATCTGATATTATTTCCATCTTCACAACCCCAATAGCTGGCAACTATCATCCTCTGGCAGTGCTGTCACTCACCCTTGACTACAAGCTATTCGGTGAAAACGCTTTTCCTTTTCACCTTTTCAATCTTATTCTACATCTTGCAAATATTGCATTGGTTTTTGGGTTTATGAATCTGCTTGTAAAAAGAGTTGAAATTTCGATCATCGTTTCGCTGTTCTTTGCAATACATCCTATGCATGTTGAATCTGTAGCATGGATCTCGGAACGGAAGGATGTGCTCTATACGATATTCTTTCTAGGTTCCCTTATCACATATCTATTATACCTGAAGCATGACAAAAAACTAAAATTTCTTATTTATTCGTTGATTTTATTTTGTCTTTCGCTATTATCTAAACCTGCGGCAGTATGCCTTGCACCGCTATTGGTGTTGATAGATTTTTACCTGAAAAGGAAATTTGATAAAAGATTGATTGCTGAAAAAGTTCCTTATTTCATGCTTGCATTGGCATTTGGGATCATAAACATTTTTTCGCAAAGGAAGTTCGGAGCCTTAAATGCCCTCAGTGATTTTCATTATGTATTTTCAATTTTCGACAGGATATTCCTGATAAGTTATGCTTTCATGTTTTACATAGTAAAGGCCATTGCTCCTTTTAATCTGTGTGCGATTTATTATTATCCTGCAAAATCAGGAGATTTTCTTCCGTGGATTTATTATGCTGCACCACTTGGAATCGCATTTATCGCATTTCTGATTTTCTTCTTAAAAAAGATCCGCAGAGAATTGATCTTTGGCTTTGGTTTTTTCCTGATCTCAATTGTGCTCGTATTGCAATTCATTCCCGTTGGTTTCACTATTGTTTCCGACCGTTACACTTATGTTCCTTACATTGGTCTCTTTTTTATTGTCGGCAAATTATACTGCGATTATGTTGACAATAAATTTAAAAATTTTACCAAAGCAGGAAGAAACCTCAGTGTATTTTTGATTGCTGTTGCAGCAATTATTTTCTCTGTCTTAACCTTTCAAAGAAATCAGGCATGGGCAAACGGTGTTGTTTTGTTTGACGATGTTGTAAAGAAAAATCCAACCATTGGCCATGCCTATTGGGCAAGAGGTGTAGGCAAGTATGATCGGAAGGATATTCAGGGAGCATTGAGTGATTATAATGAAGCAATAGAAAAAAATTACAGATTTCCTGTTGCCTACAACAATAGGGCTAACTGCTATTATATGATGGACTCCTTACCGCAGGCAATTTCAGGGTATGATCAGACATTGAAAGTGGATAGTAAATATGCAATGGCTTATTACAACAGGGGGACTGCAAAACAAAAACTGAAAGATTATGCCGGATCCCTCGCAGATTATAAGAATTCAATAAAGAATAATTTTGAACACCTGGCATGGGCTTATAGTGGACTGGGTGTTTCATACTACAACATGAATGATATGCCAAATGCATTATTCAACCTTAACAAAACCATTGAAGTTGATCCCCAATATGCAAATGCTTATTTCTATAGAGGTCTCGTGGAATATAACAAGAAAGAATACTCCAGTGCCGAGGAAGATTATTCAAAATCTATCAAATACGATCCCAATAACTCTACTGCTTATTTCAACAGGGGCATCATGAGGATAGCTTTAAAAGACACATCAAATGCTTGCACTGATTTTAATAAAGCACTTGAACTTGGCTATTCACAGGCTAATGATATGCTGAAGATATATTGCAAAAAATAAATCTCAAATCATACAAAGCTTCCATTTCAAATTATTCCTCATCCCTCATTAACAAAAGTATTGCAGACTGTGGAACCAGAAAATATTTCTGTTGATCTATTTCTAACTCGATAGCTTGTTTCTGCAGGTATAATGCCAGGTCTCCTTCTTTCACCTGGAGCGGAATATATTTTACTTTCTCTTTGTCTTTTTTCCAGATTTCATCATCTTCTGACGATGGGATAGGGTAACCGGGTCCTGCTTTAATGATGTAGCCGCTTTTGATCTCTTCCTTCTCAACAACAGTCGGGGGTAGGTACAATCCTGTTTTTGTACGGTTGCTTAATGATTCAGGCTTTATCAAAACCCGATCACCAATGATGATGAGTTTATCAAGGCTTTTTATAGAAATATTCATAAACCTGTCCTTAAATTAATGTGGGTTTACAAAGTTACGGTTTTTTGAACAGAATTTTTTCAGTAATGCTGAGTTTTCACTACCTTTGACAATCAAAAAAATTAATCATGGAAAAGACCGCAATAAAATACACCCCTGAATCAATTCGTGAATTCATCAATCATTTTCAAAAAAGCAGAATATTGCTTACAGCATTTGAACTGGATATTTTTACATACCTTGAAAAAACTCCCAGAACTTCTGATGCAGTTGCAAAAAGAATAAAGGCCGATTCAAGGGCAACAGACAGGCTGATGAACGCTGTTTGTGCTATTGGTTTTCTTGAAAAACGCGAGGATAAATTTTACAATACTGAAGAAGCAAGTACTTATTTTGTGAAAGGTAAACCCGGGTACATGTCCGGATTAATGCACACGGTAAATTTATGGCAAACATGGAGCACCCTCACCCAGGCTGTTATTAACGGCAAGACAGTTTCGGATCGTCCCAAAAATATTGACAACCGTGAAAACAAATGGCTGGAAGCATTTATCGAAGCCATGCATTACCGTGCAAAAAAACAGGCTACAGATATAGTAGCCAAAATAGATCTTATTGGAGTTAATCATGTACTCGATCTTGGCGGTGGTTCAGGTGCTTTTGCAATGGCATTTGCCAAAGCCGGCAAGGATATTAGAGCAACGGTTTTCGATCTGCACAATGTCACACCCCTTACTGATAAATACATCAGACAGGATAAAATGACCAAACAGGTGAATACTGTCAGCGGTGATTATAACACCGACCTGCTGCCGTGTGGCTATGATATTGTTTTCATCTCTGCAGTTGTACACATCAATTCCTATAATGGCAATGTGAAACTGATCAAAAGATGTGCTGCCTCATTGAACCCCAGAGGAAGAATTGTTATACAGGATCAGGTGATGGATGATGATCGGATAAACCCGGCAGGTGGAGCGATCTTTGCATTGAATATGCTTGTGGGCACTGAAGAAGGCGATACTTACACCGAAAAAGAAATGTGCGAATGGTTCGAAAAAGCAGGATTGACTTTTGAAAAACGTATTGATGTCACTATGGGCAACGCATTGATGATTGCAAGAAGGAGTGGGCAGTAGGCAATGGCAGTGGCAATATAGTGGCAGTGGCAGTGGCAGTAGCAGTAGCAGTGGCAGTGGCAGTGGCAGTAGCAGTGGCAGTAGCAGTGGCAGTGGCAGTAGCAGTGGCAGTAGCAGTGGCAGTGGCAGTGGCAGTAGCAGTGGCAGTGGCAGTGGCAGTGGCAGTAGCAGTGGCAGTGGCAGTAAGCAGTAAGCAGTAGCAGTAGGCAGGGGCAGGGTATGAATCATATTAACTAAATTATAAAACTATGGACAGAGGATTTAAGGATTTAAAAGTTTATAAGTTAGCTTATCGTTTAGCTATGGAGATTTTTGAAATTTCTAAGTCATTTCCTAAAACAGAAACTTATTCTTTAACCGATCAGGTAAGGAGATCTTCAAGATCGGTCTGTGCTAATATTGGCGAAGGGTATAGAAAAAGAAAATATCCAAAACATTTCTCAAGTAAAATGACTGATGCCGATGGTGAATGCAGCGAAACTACAGTATGGCTCGACTTTGCAAAAGACTGCACTTTTATTGATATTGCCACACATAAAAAACTTGATGATGATTATAGTGAAGTCGGTCGCATGTTAGGTAGTATGATTTGCAATCCTGAAAAATTCCTTCCAAAACAAACTTCATGACCACCCTCCTGCCCACTGCAACTACCACTACCTACTGCCACTGCCTACTGCCACTGCCTACTGCCACTTTACTAAACTAACTCACTAATGGCAGGCATCTACATTCACATCCCCTTTTGTAAAAACAAATGTTACTACTGTAATTTTTATTCAGTAGCATCTTCTAAGCATGCTGAGGAATTTATTTCTGCATTGCTCAAGGAAACTGAACTTCAAAAGAATTATTTAGAATCAGAAACCATCGGGACTATCTATTTCGGTGGGGGAACTCCTTCTTTGATGGATTATGAAACCCTGATGAAAATATTTGATAAGATCTATCAGACTTTTGAAGTATCAGCGGATGCAGAAATAACTCTTGAAGCCAATCCTGACGATCTTGATAAGAAAAAACTTGGTGAGATAAAGGCGTTGCCTGTAAACCGTCTCAGTATAGGTATTCAGTCTTTTTTTGAAGAAGATCTTAAATATCTCCGGCGAAGACACACAGCATCGCAGGCCGAAGCATCAGTGAAACGTAGTCAGGATGCGGGTTTCGAAAACATCAGCATTGATTTGATCTACGCCATTCCTACCCTCACTGACGGGAATTGGAAAACCAATTTAGATATTGCTTTTTCTCTTGAGGTACCTCACATATCCTCCTATGGTCTTACTGTTGAACCATCCACTGCACTGGATATGCTGATAAGGAAAGGAAAATTGAAAGGCGTGGACGAGGAACAAAACGCCCGGCAGTTTAAATTCCTGATGCAACAGATGAAGACCAATGGTTTTATTCAATATGAAATTTCAAATTTCTGCAAAGAAGGATCAATTTCCCGCCACAACAGCAATTACTGGAAAGGCAGGAAATACCTTGGACTTGGACCTTCGGCACATTCATTTAATATTGATTCGCGGCAGTGGAACAAGCCTGATCTATTAAATTATATTGCCTCACTTGCCAAAGGAATTGTTCCTTTCGAAAAAGAGATTCTTACGACTGCTGATAAATTCAATGAATATGTGATGACTTCCCTTCGCACCATGTGGGGTTGCGATTTGAAATTTATTGAAAAAACTTTTGGCGCAGATGCAGCCTCCACAATGCAAAAAAAAGCAGCAAAATTTATTGAAAGAAATCAAATGATCCTTGCAGAAGAAATTCTTTACCTCACTGACGAAGGCAAGCTGTTTGCTGATGGCATTGCTTCGGAAATGTTTTTGGTAGAAGAATGATGGTTGGTAAACTGTAAAACTGCGAAAGATTTGAAAACTTTTGTAATCCTGATATTGTCTGCTTAGATAGTCTTTCAACCTACATAACTTGTAATTCCAATCAAACTCAATCAACGATTTAAATTCATTTAGTGGGCAACCAAATATTATTTTAGCAGTCTTACTATCTCTTAAAATTTAATTATATTTTTGCCCGCTTTGAATTTGTACATAATGCTTAAAAAAATCATATTCCTTTTACTACTTTCTTCCATCACTTTTAAAGGTATCTCACAGACTACTTTTTCGTGGAGTGGATACACTAATGCAGGCTATGCTCCTTATACCTACACAACAGGTATTATGAGTGCAGTTGTTACTCCTACAGTGCCCGGTTCCGCAGCCTGTTCGCAATCGGTGGGTGCAAGCGCAGGGACAAAGTTTTTTTGCGATCCTACGGTCAATGGTACATGGCCATATTCGCCACGTTATATCACAGCAAGCGGAAGCGGAGATTACAATGAAACGGGGCTGTTGCTGGCTGTTGACTGGCCTGATAAAACATCGAGTGTCACTACCAATATCACCTTTTCACAACCTGTTATTGGACCTATCACTTTCAGAATTTTTGATATCAATACGGACGGCGGTTCTTATCCATTTTCAGATGTAGTTGTGGTTTCTGGTGTGAACTGCGCAGGAAGCACAGTTTATCCCACAGTAAGCGGAGTGGTGGCAAACAATTCCTACAATGCTGCCACAGGTACTATGGCATCAACAACGCCCACCAGCAGCGGAGGCAATGCCATGTCGGATGTTAATTACACTTTTGCTGCAGGTGTGGGTTTAAATTCTTTGCAGATCATTTATAAATCAAATTCCACCATCACCAACACAGGCAGCGGCTGTGCAGGCAACAACAATGGCGGTGACCCTTACTATGAATACATCGTTATCAGCAATATTACAGCTTATCCGATCACCACATCCATCAGCGCTTCGGCAATGCCATGTGGCTCTACGACGACAACATTAACGGCAACAACAAACATGACTTTGCCAACGTATGCATGGTCAGGAACAGCAGGCACAACCATAGTTTCACCTACATCGGCAAGCACCTCGGTAACCGGAGCAGGAACATATACTGTAACAGTCACCGGCGACGGGGGATGTACTTCAACGGCGAGTTATACAGTGACACCTGGTGGAACAGCGCCAACAATTACAGCAACTCCTGCCAACCCGACAATCTGTTCTGGATCGTCAGTAACACTCACTGCCGGCGGAGGAGTGACTTATGCATGGGCGCCTGCAGGAGGTTTATCTGCAACTACGGGTATGACTGTTACAGCAAATCCAACCACTACCACAAGTTATATTGTTACAGGAACAGATGGTACAGGATGCACGAACACTGCCAATGTCACTGTGAATGTAAACCCAATTCCAACGGCAAATGCAGGTAATGATCAAACAATTTGTGCAGGTCAGTCGGCCACACTCACTGCATCCGGCGGGGGAACTTATCAATGGAGCAATGCCGCATCTACGGCAACAACGACTGTCACTCCTGCATCTACCGCGACTTTTACTGTCACAGTAACCAGCGGAGGATGCAGTGCATCGGATGCTGTGATTGTAAATGTGAATCCATTGCCTTTAGCTAATGCAGGGCCGGATCAAAATATTTGCACTGGTCAATCGGCAACACTTACAGCAACGGGAGGAGGTACGTATCAATGGAGCAATGCTGCAACAACGGCCACCACTATGGTTACACCCGCTACTACAGCAACATTTACTGTGACGGTTACAAACAACGGTTGCTCAGCAACTGATAATGTCATTGTGAATGTTGGTTCCTCCATTCCTGCCAACGCAGGCCCTGACCAAACAATATGTACCGGACAATCTGCTACACTCACTGCAACCGGAGGAGGAACTTACCTATGGAGCAATGCAGCATCAACAGCAACGACTGTTGTTACACCGGCTACTACAGCAACATTTACTGTTACAGTTACCAGCGGAGGTTGCTCAGCAACGGATGATGTGATTGTAAACATAAATCCTTTACCCATTGCATTTGCAGGAAATGACCAAACCATTTGTGCAAGTCAGTCAGCTACACTCACTGCTACCGGAGGCGGGACCTATGTATGGAGTAGCGGCGGAAATGCTGCATCCATAACCGTGATTCCGGGCAATACCACTACTTATACTGTTACCGTTACCACCGGTGGATGTTCGGCAACTGATGATGTGATTGTAAATGTCAATCCGCAGCCTTTGGCAAATGCAGGACCCGATCAAAATATTTGTACAGCGCAATCAGCCACTCTAACAGCCACCGGCGGAGGAACATATCAATGGAGCAATGCAGCAACAACAGCTTCAACTGTGGTTACACCTGCTGCAACTTCAACATTTACTGTTACTGTTACAAACAATGGATGTTCGGCAACGGATGATATCATTGTCAATGTTGGTTCCTCAATTCCTGCAAATGCAGGCACTGATCAAAATATCTGTACGGGTCAATCCGCAACATTGACTGCAACAGGAGGCACTACCTATTCGTGGAGTAATTCAGCAACAACTGCGACAACTGTGGTTACACCTGCGGTCACTTCTTCCTATACTGTTACAGTTTCGTCCGGAGGTTGCAGCGGTGTTGACACTGTCATAATAAATGTCGGGAATAATGCCGTGATACTTGTCACTCCGGCAAACCCAAGTATTTGCTCAGGAAGCAATGTTTTATTGACCGCATCAGGAGGAAATACTTATTCATGGAGCCCTGCCGCAGGACTTTCAGACACTACAGGAACTTCAGTTACTGCCTCACCCACCACAACGACAACCTATACGATCAACGGATCTAATGGTACAGGATGTACAGGAAGCACCACCGTGACCGTGACTGTCGCACCCCTTGTAGCTACCGCAACTTCAACAAATGAAAACTGCGGATTGGCTAACGGGACAGCCACCGTGAGCGGAAGTGGGACATGTACTTCCGGGTTTTCTTATCTATGGGACACGCCGACACAGCAAACACTTCAATCAGTTTCAAACCTGGCTGCGGGAACCTACAATGTTACCGTGAGCTGCGGAGCCTGCGTTGCAACAGCATCTGTCAATATCACAAATACACCGGGACTATCGGTTTCAGTTACCTCAGTTGTCAATGAAGAATGCAGCCTCGGGAATGGTTCTGCAACAGCAACTGTAACGGGTGGAACAGCCCCATATCAATATAACTGGAGTTCTAATCCTGCGCAGAACACAGCAGTACTTACAAACGTTTCAGCAGGGACTTACACTGTCACAGCTATTGATGCCAACGGATGTTCAAATGTTGCAATCGCTACCTTAGGGTTGACCGCAGGACCTGCCATTGCAATAACTTCTTCAAATGAAAACTGCAGTCAAAACAACGGAAGTCTTTCAGCATCTGCCTCCAACGGATCGGGGAATTATACTTATGCATGGAGCACAAACCCTACGCAAACAACGCAGTCAATCACGAATCTTGCAGCAGGGACATATACTGTCACTGTCAACGATGGTACATGTACATCCACTGCTTCCGTTACTATAAATAATATTGAAGCTCCGGTTGCCGGTATAGATGCCAGCCCGCATGAAGTTTCATCACTCAACAGCAATGTTAATTTTAGCTCAGTTTCCTCCGGAAATATTGTTGGCTGGTTATGGAATTACGGGGACGGTTCTTCAGGATCAGGTTCCACTGCTGTTCATAATTATTCTCAACCCGGAACTTATATTGTGACACTTTTTGTGACCGACAATAACGGCTGTACTTCTATGGCCACCGACACAATTATAGTTTATGATATTTTCACAGTCTATATCCCCAGCGCATTTACACCAACAGGCGATGGGTTGAATGATTTCTTTTTCCCCGTATGCACAGGCATTGACCCGAGTGATTTCCAATTCCTGATCTTTAATCGTTGGGGTAACCTGGTTTTTGAATCTACAACCTATGGTGATAAATGGAATGGCACAAAATTCAATCAGGGCAATCCAACTACTGATTGCATCAATGCGGTGTATGTTTACAGGATCTCAGTAAAACCTTATGCAGCGCGCAAGCAAACATATATTGGCAGGGTAACCCTTGTGAATTAAAATTTGTGATTTGAGATTTTTGATTTGAGATTTAAGATTTAAGATTGAGCCTACTCCGAAAAGTAAAAAACACAAAATTGCCGCTAAGGCACGAAGACACCAAGAAACCCAAAGTATTGAAAAGCAATCATAACTTTTTTGCGAAACTTCGAGTCTTTGAGCCTTTGCGGCAAGAAAAAGACTTATCGGAGCAGACTCAAGATTTAAGATTTTGCTGGCTCAATAGATTTGAACATTGTAGAAATATCAATTCATAGTGAAACCACAAACAACAAACCACAAACAACAAACAACTAACAAACTAATAGTCCCATTTCCTGCTAAAGTTATTATACATGTTGATGCCTGCTTTGAATGTGAACGCGGCTTTGTCTAAATTATTATCTGAAGTTACTGCAAAAATTCCAATACGGAAAAGTTGCCTGCGGATACGAAATACACGCTCGATTCCTCCAAACATTTCACCATGACGGAAGTTGTTTTCCTTCATAAATAATGCACCACCACCTGCAACAAGGCCCAGTTTAAGCCTGCTCATCAATGGTATTTTATCAGTAATTGCACCTTCAAAATGATGAATGAAGTTCAACTGGAGAAAAGCAGTAGAACTGCTGAGAGTAGGCCCCAGCAATTGCAGTGACCTTGTCGGACTGCTGAAAAAATATTTATCAGAGCCTCTGAAATACTTATATTCCAGAATGCGCAGATTTGCTTTGTTTACAAAAGCGCCTCCGATTGCCGACCAGCAAAGCCTTCCCCAGCGTGCTAATTTTAATTCATGATGTGCACTTATTTCCAAATAATCAAAATTCACTTCACTATTGAAAAGCCCGGGAACTCCCTTCTTCCATATAAATGAAAGCTCCGGCCAACTGCTTCCCAACAGTATCTTTCTGTGATTTTTCTTTATGTATTTCTGACGAATAAGATACTTCAATTCCAGTTGAAACTCCGATTTGATGTAGCGTGTGAAGGTAAGCGGTGTGTTTATACTTCCGAATAAATTGCCTGACCACTGATCCATTTTCAAATCAGTGATCGGAGTCTGATCGGAATAAGTAAAAGTAATCTCACCAAAAAGACCATTTACCAATTCCATTCTTTGAGCAATGCTGAACATTTTGGTGCGTGCATAATTGCTCCTGCTGAACATTGAGGTGATAGAAGCATTTGTGTTGACCTGATCATAGAAATCCCCAGCTCTGATATAAGTTCTGACAAATTTTTCAGGCACATAAGTCAACCCCACTCCTGCTTTGCCGCGAAGATCTTTATTGGTAAAACCATAATTGATGTTACCCTCTGTTTCAAGCAGAAAATCATTTGAAAATCTTTTAAAATAACTTCCGCCCAGACTTTGTCTGTAACCTCCGATTCCCAAAGGATTGATTGTTGTAAGTAGAGGGAAGATAAAAATAAGCGTCTGTTTCTTCCTGTTCAAATGGCTGATGCCTTCGTAAAGAAAACTCCAAACATCTAAATGATTGATTGAAGAATCTGTTTTAAAAATGTAGGCGTCGCTATTATAATAAGCCGACAAGCTGTCATTTCTTTTGATGTATTTCTTTTCTGATCCCGATAATTTATAAGGGCGACTATCTGCCCACCATGCAGAATCTTTCTCAAGTGATTTATCCTGGTATTCCTTTACCTCTGTTGAAAATGTTTTAGGTGGTAAATTTTTATTGGCAATATAATGCGAATAGGTAACACCTGTTGTACCTGTTATTGTTCCTTTCCCTTCCTTGATTTGATAGGTGAAGATGCTTTGTTCAGGGACACTGACACCGGGAGATGTCTGGATGTATGTCTGCTGAATCCTGAAGTTTTTACAGTATAACAACACATCAGGATTAATACTCAAATCAACTGCCTGTAGTGACCATGTGCTGTCTTCAATAATAAAGTATCCACTGTAGAGAGCATCCGCGCGAAAAACAGGTTTTACTTTAATACGGAAACATTTTTTATTGTTGTTATAAACCACACCATCGTAATCATAAATATACGAAAGTGCAGAGCCTGGTGCAATGGGTGACAACAGAGGTTTAATACAAATGGACGGTTGTGAAATGGTAGGTCTGTAAAAATTAAAATCTGCCGATGGTGCATCCTTTATCAATACGTATGGATTGGTGTATTGGTTCTGCATATTTTCAACTTCGATTCCCTGCGACATGTCATTTCCTGCCATGTAGTAAAAATGACCGGGATATTTGATATCGTATGTGTTTTCGCCAACAACAGCCTCATGATATTTCGAAGGTCTTTCATAAAACAAAGTTGAAATTGTTTCATTCAAAAGGGAAACATAATCAACCATGACAGTTTTTCCCTCCGCATCTTTCACTTCTGATTTTTTCTTTTTATGTTTTCGTTTTTTCTTTGGCTCCTTTTTATTTCCTGCTTTATTCAGACTATCCGATTTCTTTTTTTCGAGCGAATCCCTCAGGTATTTTGGTTCCAGATTTTCAAGCGAGATCCTGCGATAAATATCACACTCATAATTCTGCAAAGAATCAAGATAATCTTTCCTTTTGTCCCTCACATTTTGCATGATTGATTTGCCGAGACTTCTGATGTCTGATGTAACGACAGCTTCATTCAGCATTTTTGAACTCATGCTAAGTGTAGTGTCAAATTTCAATAGCTTGTTACTATTGACATTTAATAGCTTTTCAATAGTATTAAATCCCATCATTTTTACAATGACAGTCTGCTGTCCGGGACTTAGAGTAAGTTCATAAAAACCGTTCTTATCAGTGACCACTCCGACATAGCTGTTTTTTAAATAAATATTTGCTCCGGGAAGCGGCGAACCATTCTCGTCGGTAAGTACTCCCTTCAATGTTTGGCAATAAATAAATGAAGAAAGTAGTAAGGATAATATGGTGAAAAGGGTTTTTAACACGTGGCTGATAACGTAAAAAAATGTGATTTAGTTTGACCGGAAAAAATCAGAAACAAATTTCAATAATAAAGAATCATCACAAATGATGATGGGTTATTATGGCTTCTGCTTTTTCTTATGTAAAGTTTTATCCTTAACATGGTCATCATCATTCTTTGCAGTGGTATCTGCTTTCATTTTTACTCTTATGAATACCGGCTGATGGTCGGAGTTTTCAAAACCTGATTGAATGGTTTTATAATCCACAACATCGAGATTAGGCGAAACTGCGAAATAATCAATAATGGTTGTCTTGGTAGTGCCTTTTTTATAAGCTTCCGCAACATCCCTGTTTGTAGGTATTGTAGGGTCATACACCCATTTCCAGCCATCGGGCAGAAAGTTCTTTTCAAGCATAGGTTCTGTTGTCTTTCTGCCTTCTTTAAAATTCAGTTTTTTCATATCAAAACCGGGAGGATTTCTGTTCCAGTCACCACCGGCAACAACATAATTTCCTCTTTCGTATTCATCGAGCATCACCGCTTTCAGAATGTAACATTCGACTTCTCTAAGCTCGGCAGCATCGTCAAATGCGGAGTTATGCGTATTGAGCAATACAAGGTCTTTTCCACCGGGCAATTTGAATTTTGTATAGATCATGCATCTGTTGAGCATAAATAAACTCTTGGGCCAGTCGAAGCTTGCATGATAAGGATAACGATAAGCCTCGTAGGGTTTGATCTTGGATAAAGTCATCAGACCCGAAATCACACTACCCATAGGTGAAGTAAATGGTACAGGAACAAAACGAACATCATAGTTTTTAGCAAATATCTTATAGTAATAAGGTAAGAACTGATCTATCAGTTTTGCTTCGTTGGTATAGTAGCTGCGTTTTGCACTGGTATCAACTTCCTGCAACATCATCATGTCCACAGTATCATATTTGGCAAGAAAATTCAAAGCTCCGCTCAGATATTTTTGAAAATACTCCTGTGGAGGACGGACAGTTTTGCCGCCGTCATAAAAGAAATCCATGTCTTTGCCTAGTGCACAATAACCCATATTCCAGCTAAAGATGGTAACCATACTATCTTCGGAAGCTTTGAAAAAACCCTTTCCTGTAACACTGAGTTTTTCTTTTTGAACAGGGTGATAATAATTGAGAGAATTATAAATAATAATTCCCCCGAGGAGTAAAACAAGTGCAAGAATAATGACCAATATTATTCTCAGTGATATTCTGAGTATCTTTTTAAATTTTATCATAACGTCCGTTCATAAGGGGCTGTAAAATTATGAATTTCTGTCAAATTGCAGCGAAGAATAAAAATGATCACTGAATTTTTATCCGGATAGGTGTCAATACCCGAAGTCAGAAATACAAAGCAACCAGGTTTCAAACCATGCAGAATAAAAACCTTTATCATCATTGATTACATTCCTGTGTTGTGGAATGCAAGATATTATTCGGTGCAACAATAAAAGATGTTACAGGGTTTTACTGAGGACAATGCATTCTAAAACTTTCAGAGATTTAACTCATTTTATCAGTGTCAATTTTCAGGCAATAATCCCATTTAATTTTTTTTTAATAATTTTACCACTCACTTAATTTAAAAACGCTATCAGAACTTTAAGAACAATACGAATACCATTATTAGGTTCAATTATCAAAAGCGCTATTGAACTAAGAAGCATGTTACCCTTTGAAGCACTGAAACCAAAGTCGTATTCTGCTCAAAAACGTACACTAAAAAAACTGTTACGAAAAGCAAGCATTACGGCATTTGGTGAACACTATCATTTTTCAGAACTGCTAAAGGAAAAAGATATCGTCGGCGCTTTCCGCGAAAAGGTTCCAATCTATGATTATAATTCAATCTTCAAAAAGTGGTGGTATCGCTCGCTGCATGGAGAACCTTTTGTGTGCTGGCCGGGCAAAGTAAAGTATTTCGCGCTTAGCTCAGGTACTTCTGAAGCATCGAGTAAATACATCCCTGTTACCGGCGACATGCTCAGAGCAATAAAAAAGACAAGTATCAGGCAGATCATTTCGCTGGCACAATATGATTTCCCCGGTGAATTTTTCGAGAAGGGAATACTCATGCTTGGCGGCAGTACACACTTACAATACAACGGGACTTACTATGAAGGCGACCTTTCAGGAATAACAACCGGAAATATTCCCTTTTGGTTTCAGCATTTTTATAAACCCGGACGGCGTATTTCGAAGGAACGCGACTGGCCAACCAAACTTGAAGAGATCATCAAGAAAGCGCCGGATTGGGATATAGGTGTGATCTGCGGTGTGCCCGCATGGATACAAATACTGCTTGAAAGGATTATTGAAAAATATAATCTCAAAACCATACACGATATCTGGCCAAATTTTTCCATCTATGTTCACGGTGGTGTTTCATTAGCTCCGTATCACAAAGGATTTGAAAAACTCCTGGGGCATCCTGTTACATTTATTGAAACCTATCTTGCATCAGAAGGTTTTATTGCATTCCAGACAAGACCAAATACCGATGCAATGAGCCTTGAGCTTGACAACGGACTCTTCATGGAATTTGTTCCTTTCAGCAATGACAATTTTGATGACGACAATAATATAAAACCTAATGCAACAGCGCTGACTATAAAAGAAGTTGAAGAAGGCAAAGAATATGCACTGCTGATTTCGTCATGTGCAGGAGCATGGCGATACCTGATCGGTGACACTATTAAATTCACTTCGGTGAAAAGAAATGAAATTATCATCACCGGCAGAACCAAGCATTTTCTGAGTCTTTGTGGTGAACATCTTTCACAGGACAATATGAACCGTGCCATACAGATGCTGGAAGATGAATTCAACATTGAAGTACGAGAGTTTACAGTGGCAGGGATAAAACACGGATCCATGTTTGCTCACAAATGGTACATGGGAATTGACAGCAAGATTGATGCTGACATCGTGAAAATAAAAATTGATGAGTATCTGAAAATTCTGAATGATGATTATCGTGTTGAAAGGATCGCAGCCATCAGGGAAGTGTTTGCCGAAGTGCTGCCTACAGAAGTGTTTTATGCATGGATGAAAGAAAAAGGAAAAGAAGGAGCGCAGAATAAATTTCCGAGGGTGATGAAAGATGAAAAGCTGGCGGACTGGGAGAGTTTTGTTGAAGAATATAAAAAGAGTCATTGATTGAATAATTAATAAAGGTAGAAATTAAGGAATGATAAAGATATTTCTGGAAGGGATGATAATGGGGTTGATTGTGTCGTTTACATTTGGTCCGGCATTTTTCACCATCATACAAACCAGCATAGACAGGGGGTTTAAACCTGCTATGTATATTTCACTGGGTGTACTTATCTGTGATACTTTCCTTATTTGCCTCTGCTTTTTCGGAATGGCTTCTATTTTCGATCATATCATTCCTTATAGAAAATACATCGGTTTTATTGGAGGCATCGTTCTCATTATTTACGGAACTTACATGTACTTAAAGAAACCCGATATATTAAAGCGCCGTAGCGCTAAACATAAAACACCTATTGCACCCACCACCCATTTCAAATACATTGTTAAAGGATTTTTTATGAATATTTTCAATCCTTTTATTCTTCTTTTCTGGCTTTCTGCGGTGACTTACCTTACAACAATGGCAATGGCTGAAGAGGGCAAGTTGTATGATTATTTCTTTGTGTTTTTCGGAGGCACACTGATGACTCTTTTTGCCTCCGATCTTGCTAAAAGTTTTGTTGGTTTCCGTATCAAAAAGTATTTGCGCCCGCGTGTGCAATTATGGATAAACCGTATTGTTGGATTATTCCTTATTGTTTTCGGGATAGTGTTGATGATAAGAGTTATTTTGTAACATCTGATTGATAGGTAATCCACTTGACAGATTTTAATTTCTGACAAATTACTTCCGGACCAAATATTTTTCAGGATTTCAATTCAATCAGCTTTTCAGAAAACTAAATTCAGGCATTTTTATGTTTCTCTTTTTGTCCCTTTATTTCCCTAAAACCAATTATTTTCTTTAAAAGTTTTTCTGTGTCAAAAAATTATCAGATATTTGCACCCCATTAAAAAAAAATAATCAATTAAATTATGGCAACGAAAATAAGATTACAAAGATTTGGAAAAAAGGGACAACCTTTCTACCACATTGTAATTGCGGATGGTCGGGCACCCCGCGATGGAAAATTTATTGAAAAAATAGGGACTTATAATCCTTTAACAATTCCTGCAACAATTGACATAGATATGGAGAAAGCAATGTCATGGCTGCAAAAAGGAGCATCGCCAACCGACACTGCAAAAGCAATTCTCTCTTATAAAGGAGTACTTTATAAAAACCATCTTGCAAAAGGTATTGCAAAAGGCGCATTTGACCAGGTAGCTGCCGATGCAAAGTTTGAAAAATGGCAGGCTGAAAAACAAGCAAAAATAGCAAGTAAAATCAGTCAGAGAGCCCAGGAATCAAAATCAGAAATGAAAAAGAGACTTGAAGCCGAAGAAAAAATTAAAGAAGACAGGGAACAAGCTCTTGCTGCAAAACAAGCCAAATTAAACGAAAAAGAGGCTGTTGCAGAAACTGAAGAAAACACTACTGAAGAAACTCCTGTACAGGAGGAAGGCGAAACTCCGGTTGCTGAAGCATAGGCTTTTCTTTATTGATGAGAAGAGAAGATTGCTTTGAACTGGGATTTATTTCAAAAGTCCATGGTTATAAAGGTGAATTGTTCTTCATCATTAATGAAGGTATCCGGATAGAACTTAACGAAATGGAATCATTGTTCATTGAAATCAATGGACAAATGATTCCATTTTTTATTGATGCCTGCCGCGAAACCGGCAACTCAGCATGGAAAGTGAAACTTCATGATGTGGAAACTGAAGAAAAAGCAAGACAGTTAGTGAACTGCTCAATTTTTCTTCTTCTGTCAATGTTACCCAAAAAAGATAAAAAGAAACTCGAGCCCTTTGCACTCAACGGATATAAGGTTATTGATGATGTCAAAGGTGAAATCGGCTCTGTTGCAAAAGTGCTTGAAATGCCACAGCAACTGATACTCGAAATTCGCTTCGGCTCAAAAGAAATTCTGATCCCTGCAAACGAAGAGATCATTTATAAAATAGACCATAAGAATAAAATCATTTTTCTCAATTCGCCTGAGGGGTTGATTGATATTTACATTGGTGAGAAGGACTGAGAAAGAATCAAATTCCAAGTCCCAAATTCCAAATTCCAAGGCAGATCATGTCTTTTCAATTCAAACAATTTAGCATAGAAGATGAGCATTGTGCAATGAAAATTGGCACTGAAGGATGTCTGCTGGGTGCATGGGCCGATGTGGGTGATGTGAAAAACATTCTTGACATCGGCACCGGAAGCGGAGTGATTGCACTCATGCTGGCTCAACGCAGCAAAGTAAGTATTGATGCAGTTGAGATAGACAATGATGCCTTTAGGCAGGCATCTGAGAATTTCGGAAACAGTCCGTGGAACGATTTATTGCAGTGCTTTCATACCCCGATACAGGAATATGTCAAGTCATGCCGGAAAAAATATGAGCTGATTGTTTGTTGTCCTCCTTATTTCAAAGATTCTTTTAAAGCAGTTGATAAAAAAAGAAACCTGGCACGTCATACAGATAGTCTTTCTTTCGAAGAATTGCTCTCGCTGGCTTCACGACTACTACAGCACAATGGCAGATTTTGCACTATAATTCCTCAAAATATTGTAAAGAAGTTTTGTGACATTGCTCTTGTTGAAGGATTTTTTCCCGTAAGGGTTACCAATATTTTACCAAAGGCCGAAGCGCTTCCGCTAAGAATTTTGCTTCAACTTGAACGATCAAGAAAATTAGTTCAGGAAAACACCATTGCTATTCTTGATAAGGAAGGTAAAGAATTCACAACTGAATATAAAGATCTGACTAAAGAATTCTATTTGAATTTTTAGTGTCTCATAAAAAAAGTCAGGGCAGGGCAAAAAAAAATGCAACTAAGCCAAAGCCGTTGCATTATTTCTTTAGATCAACTATTGCAATCCTGATGAATTCCTATGGATCAATAGCGCCCTCAAAAACATCTATGTTCTCGAGATAGGTTATTGAACGCTTGATATATTCTGATGAAGATTCCGATGGTCCTACATTGGTGTCTTCAAGTAGCCTGGAGTTATCAAAGATCTGTCCCAGGTTGATGAATTTCATGTAAGGTTCAAGTCCTGCAAATAAAATTCTGAGTGCGCCTTTATCTTCAAATATTTTATTCCAGTATTCCAGATAATCCGTGTATTTATTTAAATGGCTGTCGGGCTTAAGAATTCCCTTTGCCCATTTTTTCATTTGTGAGATCATTTCAATATTGATAAACTGAAATGGAGGTCTGTCTTTAAATGAAGTTTCAAAAGCTGCCGATACTTCTTTCGGAGTTGTTGAGGATTTTACTCCGGCTGAAATGTGATACACTGAATAATGTCGTTTTGCAAACAACAATTCTGTGATGCCATTAGCTGTGTAATCAACAGGAACAATATCCAGTTTTGAATCCGAATCCACAGGCACCAATCTCATCAGGTTGGCAGTTGCAAGCGCCCATAAAATGACATAAGAACGGGGCAGCCATGGACGTGTGTCGCCCATGATGATGGAAGGGCGGACAACCAAAATTTTATCTTCGGGCAGATATTCATGCAACATCAGTTCACCGAGCATTTTGGTATAGGTATATTTTACAAAATGTTTGGAATTCAAGTCCGGAGATTCATCTTCATAAACAACTCTGTTGGTAATTCCTTCGCCGCAAATGGTTGCTGTGCCAACATAAGTGAAAGTCTGTAAATGTTTCAGTGTTTTTGCCCATTCCAGCAGATTTCTGAGTCCGTTGATATTTACGTTTTCTACCATGTCGTTATAAATCGGAGAAAACGAAGTGTTTGCTGCTGAATGAACAATAAGGTTTATGTCCTGAAGTTCTTTATTCTCTGCCAGATTTTTTGCTAACAGCGGATCAGTAAGGTTTCCATAAACAGGAATCACTTTCTTTGCATCAAAATAATCGTTGTGAAAAGCGAAGATCTTGTGCAGACGAATTACTGATTCTTCTTCTGATTTCGCTCTGATAAGGCAAAATATTTTATCAATTTCCTTTCGTTTCGAAAGATTAATAAGGATTTCACCTCCCAAAAAACCAGAAGATCCTGTGAGAAAAATATTCATTTAATTTTTTTTTAGTATGTGCGTTAATAACAAATTTTTTAAAATGTATGAGCCTAAGGTATTGCAAGTTATTTATGAACAATTTCCCTTATTTTGAGTTTACAATATTATATATTCCACCGGAAACATCTGATTAATTGCTTGTTAATTATTGTTAATGCCTGTCCTAAATTTCGTTCAATGTGCTTATTATATTTCAGCGATGTCACGAAGCCTTGCTTATGAAAAAAGAATTTAAGGTCATTCAAAATCAATGTGATTTTGAAATACTTGATAGAATTGCAGAATAATAAAATTTTCAGAATCGGAGGAAAACAGTCTTATAAAAAAAACCTGTTGGATCCGGCACTATTTATCAGTAATCTCTTTATCAGGTGTGGTCTTATCAACATCAGCATTTGGTTTGCTTTCGGTCTTTTCTCCCTTTGAAGCATCTTTAAATTCCTTTACACCTTTGCCCAGTCCCCTCATAAGTTCAGGAATCTTTTTACCTCCAAATAATAATAGCACTATAAGGAGTATCAGCAATAGATGCATTGGTTGAAACAGTTCTCTTCCCATAAAATTTGTTTTAATATTAATTTAAAAAATTAATAACTGCCTTGTAACTGTCGTACAAAAATCGCACAAAGTTAATAAATTATTTTCTTCACGGGTTGTAAATCTTAAAATAAAATGCGGATTGACCGCTACACTCCACTGCATGGCGGATAAATGCCCATTCGTTCAGGGGGTATAAATTATAAAGGCAGAATCTGCTCCTAAAAGAAATAAATGCCACAAAAACACTAATACACAAAATCACACTAAATAATAAAAGCCAGTAAAATAGTCTTTCGTGAAATTTTGTGTTTTAGCGTTTTAGTGGTAAAATATATTTATCAAATTGGTTTCAAGGTAAAAATAATAATCCGGAAATTCAACAGGGAACAGGATGGAATTAAATTAGTAATTTTACAAAAATTTTAGAATGTAATTATTATGGCCTGGTTTTATCTCGCGGTTGGGATCATTTTTGAAGTGTTGGGTACTATCTGTATGAAGTTTGCTGATGGTTTTACGAAACTTGTTCCTTCGATTTTGGTTTTTGTTTTTTATGGATTGAGTCTGGGAGCATTGGTTTTTGTTTTGAAAAAAATGGATGTCAGCATTGCCTATGCAATCTGGGCAAGCCTTGGCACAGCACTGATCTGTGTAATTGGCATAGTTTGGTTCAAAGAACCGGTTTCAACCATGAAGATCCTTTCGATTGTACTGATAATAATAGGTATTCTGGGGTTGGAGCTTTTTGACTAAAGTCAGCCGGTTTCGCAATAATATTCAAAGTTTAAAGTTCAACGTTCAATGTTGCCGCAGCATTTTACATTTTACATTTTTCTGTTTTACATTTTGCATTAATATTCACTTGAAAAGATCAAAAATGCTATTGACTTTGGTCGCATTTTGAAAGATTTTTTTTTGTTCACAAAACGCTGTCAGGTTGAAAAAACGCTGACAGGTTTTCCTTAATCCCGAAAGGGATTGTATGTTTATAGAAAATGTTTTGTCATGGAATGTGCGACTCCTCCAGAGT
>Ga0118677_10003837_pt1 | contig 25763 bp, 23 predicted proteins | sample AliMusrvi5mmetaG_FD_86154 | JGI IMG/M metagenome (GOLD analysis project Ga0118677, IMG submission 86154)
CAGAAATGCTGATCCTAATCATCCTTCTGACCGTCAATATTTTGATAACTATTATTCTGCTGTTTCAAAATATTAATAAAAATAATAGTCTAAATAATCAAATTAGTGAAATCGAGCTTAGTTTACTCAAAATTGAGAATGGATTTCGCGAAGATTTCAAAATTAATCGCGAAGAAAATGGATCCATTGCAAAGGACAACAGAGCAGAATTAAACCAAACGCTCAAAGATTTCAGAAAAGAGCTTGCCGACACCCTTAAGGAGATAACCCTCCAGTCCAAAAATGATACTCTTCTGCTACGCGACTCACTGAGCAACTCGTTTAAGGGCTTTCAGGAGACCTTCGATAAAAACGTGGCATCATTTAACCAACTTCAGCGTGAAAAATTCTTGCTCCTTGGTGAGGAGCAGAAAAAAATGGTTGAAAGCACCGAAAAACGGCTTGAAGAGATCCGGGCAACCGTGGATGAGAAACTTCAGAAAACCTTAAATGAAAGGCTTGGACAATCTTTCGAATTGGTAGTCAGACAACTGGAAAATGTCCAGAAGGGTCTGGGCGAAATGCAAACACTTGCACAGGACGTGGGTGGGTTAAAAAGAGTACTGAGCAATGTAAAAATGCGGGGAAGCATTGGTGAAGTTCAGCTTGCTATGCTCCTGGAACAGATTCTTGCTCCGGGACAATATGAAGCCAATGTAAAAACCAAATCAGGAAGCGCCGAAGTTGTTGAATTTGCAATTAAACTACCTGGCCGTGACGACCAAAAATCAACGGTATGGCTACCTGTTGATGCCAAATTCCCCAAAGATATTTACGAACAACTTCAGGACGCTCACGAAACAGGTGATCTTCAAAAAATTGAAACCGCACAGAAATTGCTCGAAAATACAATTAAAAAAATGGCTAAAGATATCCACGACAAATATATAGATCCCCCCAATACCACTGATTTTGGAATTATGTTTCTACCTTTCGAAGGGATATATGCTGAAGTTGTTCGAAGGGCGTCACTTTTGGATGAATTGCAGCGAAATTATAAAATCGTTGTCACCGGCCCTACTACATTGGCAGCAATACTTAACAGTCTGCAGATGGGTTTTAAAACCCTGGCGATCCAGCAACGTAGTGGTGAAGTCTGGAAAATTCTCGGGGCAGTTAAAAAAGAATTTGGACTGTTTGGAGGTTTGGTGGAGAAGGCACAAGGCAACATACAGACAGGTCTGAACCAACTGGATGATGTACTTGGAAAGAGGACTCGGGCCATTCAGCGGAGACTAAAGGATGTTGAAGTGTTGGAATCAATCGACACAAAACTAATCCTGCCGGAATTGGGTGAAGATGAACTCTCTGATGAATAATAAGTCATAAGAAGTAACCATTCCAAAACTTTATACCAGGAGGTTAATTCCAAAATTAACCCAGACAAGATCGCCTGTCTCAAACTGGGATTTCCAAATAAATCAGTATCTTTAAGCACATTTAAGATTGGGATATTAGAATAGATGGAACATGAAAATCGTTACTTCGGCCTTTCTGATGAAGAAGTTTTAGAAAGCCGAAAGAAATATGGAAGTAATCTGCTCACACCGCCAAAACGCGATCCCCTGTGGAAACTCTTTCTTGGCAAATTTGAGGACCCGATTATACGGATATTGCTTATTGCAGCATTCCTATCCCTGGGAATTGCATTTCTAAACAACGAATATGCCGAAACCATAGGTATTTTTTGTGCAATCATTCTGGCAACCGGAGTGGCATTCTGGTTTGAAGCGGATGCCAATAAAAAATTCGATATTCTTAACCAGGTCTCCGATGATACGCCGGTAAAGGTTATCCGCAATGGAAATATCTGTGAAATACCCCAGCAAGAAATTGTTACAGGAGATATAGTGCTTCTTGGCACTGGTGATGAAGTCCCGGCTGATGGCGAACTCCTGGAGGCGATATCCCTGCAAATTGACGAATCATGTCTTACAGGTGAATCATTAATTAGTAAATCTACAGATCCTTCCAATTTCGATAAAGAGTCTACTTACCCTTCAAACTGGGCGATGCGCGGTACCAAAGTTATGGACGGCCATGCCTTCCTCCATGTAAAAGCCATTGGTGATGCAACCGAATATGGTCAGGTCGCAAGACAAGCTACCGAACTATCCGGAGAGGAGACTCCTCTGAATATACAGCTTGACGGACTTGCCAAATTCATTGGCGTAATGGGTTTTGCCCTCGCAATACTGACATTCATTACCCTTTTTATAAAGGATCTTATTTTCAAGGCGCCATCTGATACCTTAACTGTTATTCAGTTAGGTTCAGTTGGGATCGTAATGCTTTCTGCCATTGTGGCATTGATAAAGATCTGGATGCCTATAATTTATGATGGACTCGGACTATTGGGTATTGAAAAAGAGCTCCCTGAAAGCATTGGTTCAGGAAACTGGTTAAAATGGTTCGGAATCGGATTACTTACCTTTGTCCTGGCCATTTTATTTGGTTTCGCCGCCGGAATAGATCCGTTTAACCCGTTATCATGGGTTTCTATTCATATTGCCGGGAGAATACTCCAATATTTCATGGTGGCAGTAACCCTCATTGTGGTGGCTGTCCCTGAAGGATTACCGATGAGCGTTACACTTAGCCTGGCATTAAGTATGCGCAAAATGCTCCAGATGAATAATCTCGTCCGTAAAATGCATGCTTGTGAAACGATAGGCGCAATAACCGTTATTTGTACCGACAAAACTGGAACTTTAACGCAGAACAGGATGCAGGTCGCCAAAACAAATTTTTTTGGACTCAATGATCAACACCTGGATGATGAAAGATTGAGTATTCTGATCAAGGAAGGGATAGCTGTAAATGCAACAGCATACCTTGACTTCTCTAATCCACATGCCATTAAGACCTTAGGAAATCCAACGGAGGCAGCTTTGCTCCTTTGGTTGCATACTCATGGGGTAAATTATTTACAGCTACGAGAAAGGACAGACGTCCTCGGGCAACTTACCTTCTCAACTGAACGTAAATTCATGGCCACATTGGTACATTCACCATTATTAAATCAAAAGATTCTTTATGTGAAAGGGGCGCCGGAGGTTATTCTTGCAAAAAGCAAGGAAGTGCTTTTGGGTGAAGGGGGGTCACTGAATAAAGATAATTCCGCTCACATTGATCAATTGCTACATCGTTATCAGGATCAGGGTATGAGGACTCTTGGATTTGCTTACGAAATTGTGGAAGATGATTTGCCGCGATTTATTAATGGCGACCTAGCCAATGCAAACCTCACTTTTTTGGGTATTGTTGCAATATCTGATCCGGTGAGGGAGGACGTTCCAAAGGCGGTCCAAAAATGTTTGAATGCAGGAATTGATGTTAAAATTGTAACCGGTGATACGTCAGGAACTGCCAAAGAGATTGGCCGTCAAATAGGTATCTGGAATCTAAGTGACCAAGGGCATAATATAATAACAGGCATTGAATTTGAGGCTCTAAGTGATGAAGAAGCCGCAATTCGGGTTCAACATCTTAAGATAATGTGCCGTGCACGCCCCTCTGATAAACAACGATTGGTCAGGCTTCTCCAACAAGGCGGATCGGTAGTTGCAGTAACCGGTGACGGCACTAATGATGCACCTGCTTTAAACTTTGCCCATGTCGGGCTTTCGATGGGTTCAGGAACCGCCGTTGCCAAAGAGGCAAGCGATATAACCTTGCTTGACGATTCGTTCAACAGTATTGCAACTGCGGTGATGTGGGGAAGATCATTGTATCAAAATATTCAACGATTTATCCTCTTTCAGTTAACAATCAATTTAACGGCCCTGATCATTGTCCTGTTAGGGTCCATCATTGGACATGAAATGCCGCTGACTGTGGCCCAGATGCTTTGGGTCAACCTGATCATGGATACTTTCGCAGCCGGTGCCCTGGCCTCCCTTCCACCCAATGAGAAAATAATGGAACACAAGCCAAGAAAATCAAGTGATTTCATCATTACATCAGCGATGAAAATTAATATTCTGTTCACCGGATTAACCTTTGTGGCACTGCTCATCAGCCTGCTGATCTATTATAAAGATGATTCAGGAGAGATCACTCCACTTAATCTATCCCGGTTTTTTACAGTATTCGTATTGCTTCAGTTCTGGAATATGTTTAATGCAAAAGCCTTTGCAACAGGAAAATCGGCTTTCCATAAATTGGGCAAAAGCATTGGTTTTATTCTTGTCGCAACAATTATACTTACCGGGCAAATTCTGATTGTTCAATTTGGTGGAAATGTCTTCAGAACGGTACCATTGTCGTTAAATGAATGGTTTTTAATTATTGGATCCACCTCCATCGTCCTTTGGATTGGTGAAGCCGAAAGGTTTTTTTATGGGATTAAACGGTCTAAGATTACACCTTAAATTCTTAATGACCGTGTCATAGTGAGCTACCTTTCCTGAATTTTTATCATACATTTCTGTCATTTTGACCTTTCTTTACCTCTATTATACCTCGATATGACAACAAAGAATAAGCTAAGTTAAAGTATGTTAATCAGACTAAACTATTGTGGAGATTTGTGCGTCTATCAGATAATTCCAAATGATATTGGCACATAAATTGTAAATTCACATTGAACTTAATTTATAATTCAAAGATTAATAATTAAAAACCAAGTTATGGACAGCATCAAAAAAATTGCAAAAACACTGGCAATTGCTTTTGCCGGGGCCATTATTGCCATCTTTATTTATTCAAAAATCAACTCTGGATCGCACGAGGTCTTGCAGAGTGTTTCACCGGTTCAACTAACAAATTTTAGCACTCCGCAGAGTCCTCAGGCACAATTGCCCGATTTAACTCAGGCTGCCGAGAAGAGTGTGCATGCCGTAGTTCATATCACTACCAAAGTAAAGGCACAAAGTTACGGCGGAAATGAGAATCCACTTTTCGATTTTTTCTTTGGTCCCAAGGGATATAATCAACCCCGCGGAAATAACCAGGAACCCGAATATAATGTAGGGTCCGGTTCAGGAGTAATCATAAGTCCCGAAGGTTATATCGTGACCAATAATCATGTTATTGATGAGGCAGATCACATTGAAGTCACGTTAAATGACAACCGTAAATTTACTGCCAAAATTATTGGGCGAGATCCAAATACCGATATTGCATTAGTGAAAATTGATGCGAAGGACCTTACCTACCTGGTTTGGGGAAATTCGGAAACCCTCAAACTGGGAGAATGGGTCCTGGCAGTTGGAAACCCTTTTAATCTAACTTCAACGGTAACTGCAGGTATTGTAAGTGCAAAATCACGAAGTATCGGAATAATCAGCGGTCAACTACCATTGGAATCATTTATCCAGACTGATGCCGCCGTAAACCCGGGAAACAGTGGCGGCGCGCTTGTAAATGCCATTGGGGATCTGGTCGGAATTAATGCAGCAATTGCCTCAAGAACAGGATCTTATTCTGGTTATTCCTTTGCCGTACCTGCTTCAATAGCCCGTAAAGTGGTTGATGATCTGAAACAGTATGGCGAGGTTCAACGAGCGTTACTGGGAGTTGAAATTAAAAATATTGATGACGCTTTGGCCAAAGAAGAACATTTGGGGAAAATAGAAGGGGTGTATATTGGCAAAACTTCGGAAGATGGAGCCGCCCGTCAGGCCGGACTTAAGGCAGGTGATGTAATTGTTTCAGTGAATGGAAATCAAGTGAATACCGTTTCTCAGCTACAGGAACAAATAGCAAAATACCGGCCTGGTGATAAAGTTGCAATTAATGCCAAAAGAGATGGAACTCTGAAACAATTTAATGTTGTGCTACGTAATACCAAGGGAGATACTTCAATCGTTAAAGAATCATTCGCTGTATTAGGTGCTGAATTTGGTCCCATATCTGAAAAAGACAAGGAGCGGCTTAAAATCAATGAAGGGATGCAGGTATTGAATCTTAATAAAGGAAAGTTAAAGGAAGCAGGTGTAAAAATAGGATTTATTATTACAGACATAAACAAAATGGCTATTTCAAGTGTTGAAGATATAAAAAGAGTACTTTCGCAATCCACCAATAAAAAGCCAGTTTTAGTTGAAGGAGTCTACCCTGGAGGCGAATGGGCATACTACGTTTTTAAGCTGGAAGAATAAATTTCAGCAACATAAAGAAATACCACCATTTTGGTATTGTACAAAACCACAAATGTTTGTAACTTTGCAAACTTTTAATCGGAGAGCATGAGACAATTAAAGATTACAAAATCCATTACCAATCGCGAGAGTGCCTCGCTTGATAAATACCTTCAGGAAATCGGCAAAGAAGAGCTAATTACAGTTGAAGAAGAAGTAGAATTAGCCCAACGTATAAAAAAAGGGGATCAGGCAGCACTTGAGAAATTGACCAGGGCGAACCTCCGGTTTGTAGTTTCCGTTGCAAAACAATATCAAAATCAAGGCCTTAGCTTGCCAGATTTAATCAATGAGGGGAATCTCGGACTAATCAAAGCAGCTGAAAAATTTGATGAAACCCGTGGTTTTAAATTCATCTCCTACGCCGTATGGTGGATTCGTCAGTCTATTTTGCAGGCCTTGGCAGAACAATCGCGTATCGTGCGACTTCCGCTGAATCAGGTGGGTTCTTTGAATAAAATCAATAAGGCTTACTCCAAATTCGAACAGGAACACGAAAGAAGACCATCGCCTGAAGAACTTGCAGAACAACTTGAATTACCTGCAGATAAAGTAGCTGATACATTGCGTGTTTCAGGAAGACATGTGTCTGTTGATGCACCTTTTGTGGATGGCGAAGACAATAGTTTATTGGATGTCCTTATCAATAATGATTCCCCGAGTGCTGACAGAGTATTGATCGACGAATCGTTATCCAGAGAGATCGATCGTTCATTGACGACCTTAACAGAGCGCGAAGCAGATATCATCCGGATGTTTTTCGGCATTGCCTGCCAGGAGATGACCCTCGAAGAGATCGGCGAACGGTTTGGCTTAACCCGTGAACGGGTACGTCAAATAAAGGAAAAAGCAATCAGACGTTTAAGGCATACCTCAAGAAGTAAATTACTGAAGACATATTTGGGATAAAATTCATTAAAAATATTTTATTTTTTTGTAGAGACGTACCGAGGTGCGTCTTTACTCATTTTTATCTGTATTCATTCGTGGGTAGTTACAGACCAATATTGGGATAGAGAATCCGAAGGTATTGCAACCCTGATTCTGTTCTGAATATATTCTTTGCAAAATGGGCAATTTGATTTTCCGTCATTTGATCCTCTGATGAATTTACCAAAAAATCAGCCTCAACCAACAATTGAAAATCCAGACCATCTACTGCATTAAAGGTATGATGCTTACTGATAATAAAGCAAACACGATCAACTATAGCCTTACTGAAATTCAGCCCATTTAGAATGATCCTGGCAATGGGTGGACCTTCGTTTTCCTGGTCCTGACTGGAACATTTTCCATACATCATTTCCGCCCGATGGATACCAATATCATGAAGCAGGGCCGTTAACTCCAGAATTTCCTGTTGTTCGGAAGTTAATGCTTCATTGAGGCCAAGGTTTCTGGCATAACCATAAACTTTAAGCGAATGCTCAATACGCCTGAGGTCTCCTGCATTCTTTTCAATCATTGCCGTGGCAACCTTACCTATCCGATTATCCATCCTGTCTTTGTTTAAGTAATTCCTTAAGCCGGTACATCTCATCACGCAAACGGGCAGCCTCAATAAAATCAAGCTCCTTGGCCGCTTTTGCCATCTCTTTCTGAGTCATTTGAATTGTTTTTTCCAGGGCATCGGTGGTCATGTATTTCACTACCGGATCAGCCGCCACATCACTCCGCTCAGGCGGGATATAAGCCCTGCCCATGGCCGATTTGTCAGGACGATATTCCAAACCGATGATTTCACGGGTTGGCTTAATAATCTGAGTCGGAGAAATACCATTGGCAATGTTATAATCATGCTGCTTTATCCTGCGGTAATTCGCAGAATCAATGGTTCGCTGCATCGAATCGGTGATCTTATCGGCATACATGATCACACGCCCATTTAAATTCCGGGCAGCACGCCCGGCAGTTTGCGTTAATGAGCGCTCAGAGCGAAGGAATCCCTCCTTATCGGCATCCAGGATGGCGACCAACGAAACCTCCGGCAAATCGAGCCCTTCGCGCAAAAGATTGATCCCGATCAGCACATCAAATACCCCTTTACGTAATTGCTCCATAATCTCAACCCTTTCCATGGTATCGACATCCGAATGAATATACCGGCAACGGATATTCATCCGGTCAAAATATTTCTGAAGCTCTTCAGCCATCCTTTTCGTAAGTGTGGTAACCAGTACCCGTTCATTCTTCTCTGACCGAATATGAATCTCCTCCATCAAATCATCAATCTGATTAATCCTTGGCCTGATTTCAATCTGGGGATCCAGAAGCCCTGTCGGCCGTATGATTTGTTCAACAACAACACCCTCACTTTTCTGAAGTTCGTAGTCTGCCGGAGTTGCACTTACAAAAACAATTTGTTTGGCAACATCCTCAAACTCCTCAAATTTCAGAGGCCGGTTATCAATGGCAGCAGGTAGCCGGAAACCATAATCGACGAGGGTGACCTTCCGCGACCGGTCACCGCCATACATCGCATGAATCTGAGGCATTGTCACATGACTCTCATCAATCACCATAAGGTAATCGTCCGGGAAATAATCGAGCAGGCAGAATGGTCTCGATCCGGGAGCGCGGTTGTCAAAATAGCGGGAATAGTTCTCAATGCCCGGGCAATATCCCAATTCACGGATCATCTCAAGATCATAAGTTACCCGGTCTTCGATCCGTTTTGCCTCCACATGTTTTCCTGATCGCTTGAAAAAATCGACATGTTCCACCAGATCATTCTGTATCTTTTTAATTGCCAGCTGTATACTATCCTTTGTGGTCACAAATATGGTGGCCGGATAGATCACACAGTTATCCATGCTCTTAATGGCATAACCATTCTCTGCATTGAAGAGGGCGATCTCCTCAATTTCATCACCATAAAACACAATTCGTATCGCATCATCGGCATAGGCAGGAAATATATCGACTGTATCACCTTTAACCCTGAAATTTCCACGTTGAAACAGGACCTCGCTACGTGAATACATCGCATCCACAAGTTTATGGAGAAAAACATTGCGACTAAAAATCTCTCCTACTTTTACAGATAAGACATTCGCATGAAAATCCTGCGGATTTCCAATTCCATATAAACACGAAACTGATGAAACAACAACAACATCCCTTCTACCCGACAATAGTGCAGAGGTAGTGCTTAGCCGGAGTTTTTCAATCTCCTTATTGATCGATAAATCTTTCTCTATGAAGGTATCAGTAACGGGCAAATAAGCCTCCGGCTGATAATAATCGTAATAGGAAACAAAGTACTCTACTGCATTTTCGGGAAAAAACTGTTTCATTTCACCGTAAAGCTGAGCAGCCAGGGTCTTATTGTGACTCAAAATCAAGGTCGGTTTTTGAACCTGCTCGATAACATTAGCCATTGTAAAGGTTTTCCCCGAACCGGTAACCCCCAGCAAAGTCTGATAGGGAATACCGGTCTGTACGCCGTCAACAAGCTGTAATATGGCCTCCGGCTGGTCTCCTGTTGGCTGGTAATCCGAAACAATTTTAAAATCCATAATTGAAGACAATATTAATTATTTAATGGTGAATGATTAATGGTTAATAGTTGTAAATACAGATTAAGCATTAACCATTATCGAATTAACCATTATCGAATTATCCATTATCGCATTAACTATTATTCTATTTCTTTTCCAATAGTGACATCATAATATTCCGTCACATCAACCCACATCATCCCGGCACGTTCGGCGGCATCGAGTCCAAGTTGACCGTCTTCATAAACCTCACAATCCGAAGGTTGAACACCAATAAGTTCCGCAGCCTTTAGGAAGGTATCCGGAAAAGGCTTATGATTCACCACATCCTCGGCAGCCACAACATGTTCAAAACAATCTTTTACACCGGCGATTTCGAGGGTTTTCCACGCCAGGTATTGTGAGCCGCCCGTTCCGCATGCCATTGGAAGTTTACCTTTGAACTCCCTGATAATTTTAACAACAGGTTCAATAGGCTTAGCTTTATGCATATTTTGCTCGTAACGCTTCTCCTTCAGCAAGGTAAATGCCAGTTCATCAAAGTCAAGATTAAATTTAGCCTTAAGGTATTGACTTGTTTGAAAGGCTGGTATACCAGTTACTTCAACGAAAAGCTCAGGAGTAAAATCTATCCCTTGTTCGGCTGCTGTCTCTCTCCATGCGATAAAATGAACAGGCATTGTATCACAAATTGTTCCGTCGATATCGAAAATCAATCCCTTTGCAAGCGGATTTGGTGTTAATTCATTCTCCATATTTATGCTTTATTTAATCCTCAAAAATAAGAATATAAAAGTTTATGGCTATTTTATTAAATTGTTAACTGCAAAATCCTTATTTTGCATTTTTATAAAAGTGATAAAAATGACAAATGCACAGTTATATTTACCAACGGTACTCCCGCAGTGGGGAATATTTGCCGGTGTGGTTTTACTTACGATTGGATATGTGGATAAACGGGAATTGTGGACGTTTATTGGGTGGATAACTTTAATACTCGCCGGTTTGACTTCGCTCTATTTCAACCTTTTTGGTGGTATTTCAGCTTTGGGTGAATCCAGCGTTCAGGAGGTTGCCGGAGGGTTAATTACCTCTACGGGGTGGCAGTGTGCTGCAGGCGGAATATTAGCTGTTTCCTCACTGCTACTTTTTCACTATAAATCCAGGCGTTATTCAACACTGGCAATACTTACTTTAATCTATTTTGTCCTGATCTTTTTCCTTTTCACTCAGGTTTCCGCATTGTCGGGAAAGATCAATAAAACAGAAATTCAGACACATCAGAAGGACGAAAAATAAATAGAAATAAATTGCGACTGATAGAAATAAAATGAAATAACAGCTATCATTTATAATCAACTATATGACAAATGAAATGAGTTCCGTTTGGGAGATTTTAAAGATAACGCTCCCTGCCTTAATCGTTTTTTTAACCGCTTATTTTCTAATCAGGGATATGCTTGAAAACGGACAGAAACAAAGGGAGTTTGAGTTCCGGATGAATAACAGTAAGAAGGTTACCCCTATCAGGCTTCAGGCTTATGAGCGGCTGGCATTATTATTGGAAAGGATCTCTCCGCAGTCGCTTCTGATCAGAGTCCCGCCGCATGATCTGACCTCCTCCGATTTTCATCATCAGTTACTGGCAGCTGTCCGGCAGGAATTTGAGCATAACCTCTCCCAGCAAATTTACGTTTCTCCGATCCTTTGGGAAACCATCCGTGGAGCGAGGGAGAACCTGATAAGTATTATCAACAAATCGGCAGAGGAGATCGGTCATGAAGCCCCTGCCCTGCTGCTGAGTAAAAAAATTATCGAAAATTATATCGACGAAGAGAACCAGGTTATCTTGATCGCGATGAATGAGCTTAAAAAAGAGATCGGAAAACTGTTTTAAGAAATCGTTTCGCCGGTTTAAGAGTGAAGCCCTGACTTGTTTTTGTAGGAACAATTCAGGGCTTTACTTTTGAAATAATTAAAATCTTCGGTCAGCGACCGGGTGACTTTCAATTCCTGAACAAAGTCATCTGGTCACTTTTAGATATTACAAAGTTTTTGATAATCAATAAAATAACTTTTTTTATTCCCTGTTTTAATTTTGTTTCCATAAATATGTTTAGTAGGTTTGTTGTACCTCAATCCTTAAATATAACCGATGAAAACCGACCGGCACCATTGTAAATCCAGCACCCCAAAGTCAACTCTCCAGGAGAGCATCCCCGGCGTATTCCGAGAAAATCAGGCAATTAGCATTCAGCTTAGTAGGCTAATATTTAAAGTCTAATCCAAAATGGATGCAATACTAAATAATCCGTTCCGGATACTTGGCTTACCGACCACAGACAGCGATAAAGAAATTGCCAAAAGAGTTTCTGACTTTCTTATTACTGCAGAAATAAGAAAAAAAGTAATTTACAAGACTGACTTTCCAATTTTTGGTAAAATTGATAGCTACCTATAATTAAATTTATTCCAAGAGCTTATAAACCTTAGCCTGTATGAAATTTAAACTTGATGCGGTATTTTTAAGATACCTTGAGGATATTGACAAGGTAGACCTTACTAATTCGTCTATTGAAGAAAATCGAATAATTACTGAGCTAAAACACTTTAAGCCTTTGTATTTTGCATTTTGTAAAATAATTCCAGAATTACAAAGATTGACCATTAATAAAAAGTTGTCAAAAAACAATAATGAAACGATTACTAAGTTTGGTGATTTAAAAAATCCACCAGACGAGATAGTGAAAAAATTAAATAGGTATGGAAGGGCAAATCTAAAAAATCAAAGTGTCCTATATGCATCATTTATTTTACCAACATTGATAAAGGAAACCAATCCAGATGTTGGTGATTTGGTTACTATTTCCAGATGGAAATTGAAAAATGAGGATACCCCATTATTTGTATCACCAATCATTGATTATGCAAAATGTAAGGATTACCAACTTCTAGAAGTATTTGAAAAGGCTTTATTGCAAGAGCCAAAAGACTGGCAAGTTATGTTTTTTCAGCATTATTGCTTAACAGTTAAGCATTTTGGTAAGTATGTTGAAAGAGGTAAAGATATAAATTACATTTTCAGTGCACATTTGGCTGACAAAATTTTCCATGAAATATATGGAGGGAAAGTTGAAGCTAATATTTATCCGAGTGTTCATGATTCTGGTACTACAAGTAATATTGCAATTAAACCAGATGTTTTTAACGAAAAGTATGAAATTGAAGAAATAACCGAAAGTAAACTATGAACGAACAAAGAGGTCATGCAGAAATCATCCTGTATCAAACCGAAGATTGAACCACTAATTTTGAGGTTCGTCTTGAAGATGATACTGTTTGGTTATTGCAAAGATTAATAGGTTAAATATTCCAGAAAGCGAAGGCAACCTTATTGAGCATTTCAAAAATATATTTGAAGAAGGTGAATTATTGGAAAGGTATTCACAATGAACGATGAACTTCACTGTTTAGTATAACTCCTCCCCCATTTCGAAGCAATCTCCGGAGGTCGGAAATATCTTCGATGCGGCGGAAGATTGCTTCAATGCGACGGAAAACCGCCTCAATATGCCGGAATGTTTCTTCGTAACAGCAAAACGATCCGTTATAATTGCTGAAATGATCACCGAAATAGCGACCAAATGTTTCTATACAGCAGCCTAAATCTTTGAAATGGCGGAACTAGCCTTCAATGGGACAAACCATTTTCTATGGGAGGAATACCCTGATATTTCATGAAAAAGAAAATACATTATTCATTTATTTTCTGTATATTTACTTATATAATTCCGTAACTGCATAATATTCAACGCATTTTACTTACTTAAATTTAATGAACATGAGACATCCCGAAGAGGTATTGCGCATCTTCCACAGAACGGATGAGGAGGTGTTGCAGCAGTCAGACCTTAAACTGGCTTCTTTTCTTGAGAACAAAAACCTGTTTATTGAACGCTTTCCCCAATTTGCCGATCCGTTTGCCGGTGATTGGGCAACAGTAACGGCGACTGCCCGGAGCATTCCTCCCGATTATGTGTCGGTTTCAAACCAATCAGGCGAAACAGAAGCGCTGATGAACCTTATGGAAAATGGGCGAAATCTTTATCAGACACTTATCCTTTATACCCAGCTCGCTTTCCCTGGGAATGTAGCCATGCTCCGGATTATGGGACATTCACAGTACGATTCTGCCCGGACTAATCAACTAAAATTACCTGTCTTACTTAAAACAGCCTATACCCAGGCCACTCTCGCTGAAAATAAACAGGCACTAATGGCCCAGGGGATGAAAGAAGCGGAGATCGAATCGTTATTAACCATGGCTGAAAGCATTATTAACCAGCAGATTATACAGCAAAAAGCGAAAAAAGGGCGTACCCTCGATGCAAATAAACGAATCACTGCGCTTAACCTTGTCTGGTCAAAAATGGCGCTGGTATGCCAATGTGCCAAATTACTGTTCCAGAACGACGCCATCCACTACAACCTATTCCTGCTAAGTGATAGTCCGGCGCCAACAATACCTGAGCCAACACCTGCATTATTAAATAAAGCAAATTAAAATTGGATAATTAATCATTGATATCAGGTTAAAGATTAAAGATTCTTCATTAAACCACCAATGTCCAATTTACATTTTTTTTACCTTTACAAAAAAATGAAAAATGATAACTAAAGATAAGCTTATACAGCTAATTGAGAATCTGCCCGAAAACTTTAGTATTGATGATATAATTGAGGAATTTGTGTTGCTCAGCAAAATTGAACAAGGTTTAGAAGATATTAAATATGGCAGAGCATATTCGGAAAATGAGGTGGCAGAAAAGATGGAAAAATGGCTAAAGTAATTTGGTCCTATAAAGCCTACGAAGACTATCACGATATTATAGAATTTATTGCAAAGGATTCCGAGCAATATGCCTCTTTAATGGCTAAAAGAATTTGGAGCAAAAAGAATAAAGCTTAATCCAATGACAGCCAGAAAAGTACCGGAAGCAGGCTATCTTAACAATATCAGGGAAAGAATTCTTGGTAATTACAGGATTATTTTTCAGATCAGAAATGATGAGGTTTATTTATTAACGATACATCACTCCTCCAAAAATCTAAGAAAAAGATCACTTTTAGAACAATTAAGATAAAAACAGCATCACCGATAAGACATCAGGCAATTTCCACCTCAATCAATGCCAGGCAATAGAGTGATCGGGTGACAGTGTCCATACATTAAAAGTCACCCGGTCACCTTCAAGTTTAAAGTCACCCGGTCACTTTCAAAATTCAAAAACTAAAGCTCTACCCTCTTAAATTTCGGCACCAGCGAATGCATCACAAACCAGGCAATCAGATAGGCCAGGGCACAAAATGCAAAAACCATTGTATAGGCGGTGGTCATATTATGCTGAACAATAGGATACTGAATAGATTTCAGCAAATTAAAGGAGACCGGATCAATACTCTGAACCTGCTTTGCCACCTCTGACGGAAGTCCACCTAATTCAACCTTATCCAGGTTGATGATATCCCCGTGTTTATTAACCAGTTTCATTGCGCGGATCGAATCTGCAAAATCTCCCAGATGAGCAGCTTTTGCCTCTACCCATCCCTTTGCAATACCGGCATGACGGAAGCCGTCAAAAAGCCATCCGGCAGATTTATTAACCACAATACCACCAATTCCTCCGGCCATACCGCCAATACCGGTAACACTACCCACCGCTTTCTTGGGAAACATATCCGATACTGTAGTGAAAATATTGGCTGACCATGCCTGATGTGCGGCCGTTCCGATGCCAATGATCAGTACCGGCCACCAGTAGCTGATGGTGCCAAAATATTGAGCTGTCAAAACAACAAGCGGGAACAGCGCAATGGTGAGCATTGCCTTCATCCGTCCCTCATAGGGTTCATAACCTTTATTGATAAAATACATTGGGAACCATCCCCCACCAATACTTCCAATGGAGGACAACATATAGAGTACAGCAAGCGGAAAAGCGACGTCCATACCGGTCATCCCGTATTGAGCTTTCAGGTAGGCAGGTAACCAGAATAAGAAAAACCACCACACCCCGTCAGTCATAAATTTGCCAAAACTAAAGGCCCAGGTCTGCCTGAACTTTAACAACTCAAACCATGATATCTTTGTGTCATTGGCGGGACCATTTAATGCCTCTTCGGCAGCAGTATCCGAGTTAATATAACTAAGTTCCGGAGAACTTACCCTTTTGCTGCGCATCGGTATTTCATAAAGCCAGAACCAGAAGATCAGCCAGACAAATCCTATTCCGCCAATAATGAGAAATGCAGCTTCCCATCCTAGGTGGTCGGCAATCCAGGGTACTGTCATCGGTGCTAGAATCGCACCTACATTGGTCCCTGAATTAAAAATCCCTGTCGCTAAGGCCCGCTCCTTTTTAGGAAACCATTCGGCCACCGTTTTTATCGCTGCAGGAAAGTTTCCCGATTCACCAAAACCCAAGACACCCCTGGCAATCATAAATCCACCCGTGCCTCGGGCAAGTGCATGGACCATTGCACCCACAGACCAAACAACCAACGATAAAGCATATCCAAGTTTTGTTCCCAGCCAGTCGATCAGTCTCCCGGCAAAAAGCATTGAAATAGCATATACAAACTGAAAAACAGAAACAATATTGGCATAATCCGAATCGCTCCAGTTAAATTGGACTTCGAGGCGGTCCTTTAAAAGACTCAAAACCTGCCGGTCAAGGTAGTTTACGGTCGTGGCAAAAAATACAAGGGCGCAAATGGTCCATCTGTATTTTCCGATTGTCTGGTTAATCTGGTTCATTAATTGAGGGTTATTTTAAAAAGCAAAGTAATTATTTGCATTATTGTATGAAATATCCTGAACCATCTTTCCAAGGAATTGAATATCACTAGGAATCTCCCCGTTTTCCACATCATTTCCGATCAGGTTGCAAAGGATACGACGGAAATACTCATGACGTGAATAGGAGAGAAAACTTCTTGAATCGGTAAGCATTCCTACGAAACGACTAAGCAACCCCAGATTAGAAAGGGTATTCAATTGATTAATCATTCCATCTTTCTGATCCAAAAACCACCAACCGGAGCCCCACTGGATCTTCCCGGGTGTCACCCCATCCTGAAAATTACCTACCATGGTTGCCAAGACTTCGTTGTCACCCGGATTTAAATTATAAAGGATAGTGCGTGTAAGTTTCTGGTTATATTCCAATCGATTCAGAAATTTTGAAAGCGCTGTTGCAACCGGATAATCTCCAATTGAATCGAAACCTTTATCTGCTCCGACACTTTCAAATAACCGGCTGTTATTATTTCGCATTGCACCAAGGTGATATTGTTGAGTCCAGTTGCGCGAATGATCCATAACCGCAAATACATAAAGCATTGCCGATTTAAATTTCAATATATCTTCAGGGGAAGGGACAACACCATTTCGGAGTGATTCGAAAATCCTCTTGATTTGCTCATCGGTATAATCGGCAGCATAAATTGTCTCAAGACCATGATCGGATAAGCGGCAGCCATTTTCATGAAAGAAAAGGTGTCGTTTTTCAAGAGCCTCCATAAAATGGTCAAAAGAGCTTATAGAAACCCCTGAAGCCACTTCCAGTTGATTTAGATATCCGTTAAAAATAGCGGGATCCTCGATTGCCATCGCCTTATCTGGTCGCCAGGCTGGAATAACTTTAACTTCGAATCCACTCTCTTTAATGGTTCTGTGGAATTCCAAAGAGTCAACGGGATCATCAGTTGTGCAAATTACCCTGACGTTCGCCTTCCGGATAATCCCTCGGCACGAAAAATCATCCTGATGCAACAATTCATTACAACGATCCCAGATCGGACGTGCAGTGGTTGGACTCAATAACGAATTAATTCCAAATGGGTTACGTAATTCCAAATGTGTCCAGTGATAAAGCGGATTTCGCATTGTGTAAGGTGCAGTCTCTGCCCATTTCTCAAATTTCTCCCAGTCACTAGCCTCGCCGGTACAAAAGCGTTCTGCTATACCATTGGTACGCATTGCCCTCCATTTATAATGATCGCCATGCAGCCAGATCTCGGTAAGATTATTAAACCGACGATCTTCTGCGATCTCCTGCGGGGAAATATGACAATGATAATCAAAGATTGGCATCGGGGCGGCAAACTGATGATACAAGACTCTTGCAGTTTCAGTGTTTAGCAGGAAATCCTGATCCATAAATGGTTTCATAATCATTCTAATATAAGGGTATTTTAAAGTTCAATGATTCACGATAAATTAATTGTGAAAAAAGAATCTGGTAATTAGACAATCAGATATTTAGGAAATCCTTTCACTAAAAGCCTACAGCCTAATAGCCTATCAATCTAATCCAAACAACCTTTTAAGATGTCTGTCAAAAAGATTTTCTCCGACACAATTTCCGATTATTTCACGATGAAGTTCAAGTAAGTCGGTGTAGGTTTCCCCGCATTCTGCTGCAATCTTATACCCGACGTGGATTAACTGCCTGAAACTTGGATTGTAATCGGGATGACCAGGTATGTGACGCAGGGTATTGGCGAATTTTTCACTACTCCAATTGTCAACTTCTGTCGCTGCAGGAAGTTCCTCCTGTCTAATATCGATAACATCTGCATAGGGTGCACACAGTTCATCCTGACGAGTTAGCGCCTCTTTATAAATATGCTTAGCGAGACCGAGACCCTCACCTCCTGCAAGTGCCAATCCGATAACCTCCTCAAGCCATGTGGTTCCTGCAGTTTTAACGTGAATTCCTTTGTCGTATTTCTTAATGATTCTGGAAATCTCCGGATAAATAGAAAATTTATCCGATCCGGAATGGACACTAAGTTTTAAATTGACAGGCAGCCCGAACTCCTTCACTGCATAATCAATCACCAACACGTCTTCCTCAAATTCGCGGGAGAATTGAGCTACATCTCCAACATAATTAACCCCCTTATTAAAACGACCCGTAAACTTTGGGGCAATGGTTTGCACAGGAATGGCCTGATCCGCAATCATCTTTAAAATAAAAAACAATTCTACCGGAGTTTGGGGGACTTCTACCTCATCCATCGACACCTCTGTTACGAAATTCTCTGCCCCTTTTTGAACTTTAATAAAATCATAGATTCTCCCGGCCTCGCCAATAGCTGCCAGGAATTTATGTGCAATAGTGGTAATCAACAGATCGGATACCTCAAATGGCTCGTGGATTCCGGGAATGTTCAAAATACCGGAATATCTTTTGCAGGATATTATAAATGCTGAAATTTCTTCCTCACTGGAAACAGTCCCAATCTTACTTGCCACATCGAGTGTGAAAAAGTCTGATGCAGTAATAAATCCCTGCACATTTGAAAGATTAATATGATCTGCATCCACAAAATAATTGCCGCCAAAAGATAATGCCTTGACTGCAGCGTCTGCTTCAATCCGTGTATCTTCAGGCTTTGAATGGATATAGGAATGCTCCCTATTCGACTTATTCCATACAGGAACAATTGCCACTCCTGCAGCATTTGCCCTTATTATCGCCTTCAACTGTGCTTCTCCCTGGTGCCCAAACCTGTCACCAATCCCCAAACTGTATTTTTCTATCTTCATCGTTCTAATATTTACTAAACTCCTAATTAGGTCTAATCTATAACTGCTTACTTAAATTGCAATACATTTTTGCATTATTCCGTGTCCGTTCACGAAAGTAGAGTGTTTCAATCTAATCTCAAAATTAAAAGGTGGAAAACCGGTCATTTATGTTTTTAAACATTTTTTCCGTGTCCGTACACGATAATTGAAAAAATCAAGCTAGTTTTGCAAACAATTATACACAATTTCATCTGATGAAGAAATAATAATTACATTTATAGATTAGGATAATTTAGTTTTATCAATGTTTAATCTAAAATATACTGCGGGTGAAAAAAAATATCAGAATTCTGGATATCGCATTGAAGGCTGGTGTATCGATAGGGACCGTTGACAGGGTCCTTCATAATCGAGGTGAGGTATCAACTGAAACCAGGGATCGAATTCTTAAGATTATACAGGATTCAGATTACAGGCCTAATATACTTGCGAGTTCACTGGCGTCAAAAAAAATAATTACAATAGCTTCATTAACTCCCAAGGCTTCCGGGAAAGATTCATTCTGGGCAAAACCTCAGGAGGGGATTGAAAAAGCAGTTGAAGAGATGTATCAATATGGGATCAGATTGCAAGCTTACCATTTCAAGATGGAGGATCCGGCATCATTTACCCGTGAAGCGGATAAGCTACTAGCTTCAACACCCGATGGCATACTATTGGCTCCATGGGGCAAACGTGAATCACTTCAATTTACACAATTGCTGGACGAACGTTCACTTCCCTATGTTTTTATTGATTCAAACCTTTCTGAGGCCAATCCGATCAGCTTTATCGTCCAGGATTCAGTTCAAAGCGGATTTCTTGCAGCCAAACTCATCGATTATGGTATTGCCCCAAAAAGCAATATACTGATGATTCATATTACCAAGGACCTTCAAAATGCCAATCACCTGCTTCAACGCGAAACCGGATTTCTGAACTATTTCGAATCTGTGAGTCAGAAGTCCCACCGGATTATAAAAATGGAGGTCTCAGCTGATGATATTATCAGAACCGCAAGTCTGAATACCAGTATTGCCAAGGTTGATGTAATCGATGCAGTATTTGTCACAAACTCCAAGGTACACCTTGTCGCCCGCTTGTTTGACTCTTATGAGGTCCGACCCAAAATTATTGGCTACGATTTAATCCCTAAAAATATCGATCTGCTTCAGCATGACAAAATCGATTTCCTTCTTAATCAAAATCCCGAAAAACAAGGGTTTGTAGCCACAAATATCCTTTTTGACCAGCTCGTCAGAAAAGAGAAAGTAAACAAATCAAATTATACGGCTATTGATATTATCACAAAAGAAAATTTCAAGTATTATATCGGTATCTGACATTTAACACGTATTCAAAAAATATCAAATTAGTATAAAATCATGAAGAAATTTTCCTTTGATGACCTGAATGGAAAAGTTTGTGTAGTCACCGGTGGTTCCGGTATTATCGGGATCTCAATCATCAAAGCTCTGGCGTCGGTTGGTACCAAGGTCGCCATCCTTGGCCGCAATGAAGAACGGGCAAAATCCGTTGCTGCAGAACTGGCACAAGAGTTCAATTGTGTGATTATCGGTGTAAAAGCCGATGTGCTTAATAAAGAATCACTTATAAAGGCAAAAGAAGCGATAAATGCACAACTGGGCCCCATTGACCTTTTAATTAATTGTGCGGGAGGAAACTCTCCCCTTGCCACGACCCAGGTGGAGCAAATGCAGGAATCTGATCTTTCGGACCTTGACAAAACGTTTTACGGCTTGCAGATGGAAGGGTTCGACCAGGTTTTCGACTTAAATTTCAAGGGAACAGTTCTCCCCAGTATGATATTGACGAAGGATATGCTTGAAAAAGGGGCCGGAGTGGTGCTGAATATCTCCTCGATGAATTCATACCATCCCCTCACAAAAATTCCGGCATACTCTGCAGCCAAAGCGGCGGTAAATAACTTTACTGAATGGCTGGCTGTTCATTTTGCGAAAGTAGGCATCAGGGTGAATGCCGTTGCACCAGGGTTTTTTATTTGTAACCAAAACCGGTTTCTTGTAATTGATGAGCTGACAGGGGATTATTCTGCACGGGGTAAAAAAATCGTGAACAACACCCCGATGGGTAAATTCGGAGACCCGGATGATCTGCAGGGGGCTGTTTTATACCTGCTTTCCGATCTTTCCTCTTTTGTGACAGGAATTGTGATTCCCGTTGACGGAGGATTTAATGCTTATGGGGGTGTATAATACCATTCTGTAAATATTAACTATTAAATTTAAAATACATACAAAATGGCCCTTTCATTAAAAAAAGATTTTGCCTGGTCATTGCTCGTCCCAACAAGTATGGGAGTCCGCATTACACCTGTTAACGGTCAACCCGTTCATTGCAGCGATTTATTCCAAATGTACGCTTCGAGTGCAGAGACAAATGTTGCATCCATTGCTTCATACCTTGGATTACCCGTTAAAGTGCTCACCACTTTTGTAAAAGATAGTCCTATTGCTCAATTTATAAAAAGCAATCTAAGGAGTCGGAATATGACTTATGAAGGGCCCGAAGTGCCTCAAGGCGATCCCTGGGGTTATCGTCATCAATTTAATATTGCAGACAGTGGTGTTGGTGCCCGAGGTCCGCGAGTACAGAATGACCGTGCAGGAGAGGTAGGAAGAACCCTGGCGGTAAAAGATTTTGATCTGGAACGCATTTTCGGAGAAGAGGGTGTCCAGATAGTTCATCTTTCAGGATTAATTGCTGCCTTATCTCCGGAAACAAGTGAGTTTTGCCTCCAAATTGCACGTTTCTCAAAAAAATACAATACCCGGATTTCCTTCGACCTGAATTACCGTGCCTCATTTTGGAAAGGGAGGGAAGCCGAACTAAGTGCATTATTTAACGAAATCGCTTCATTATCAGACATCCTGATTGGCAATGAAGAAGATTTCCAACTCTGTCTTGGAATTGAAGGTCCGGAGGCAGGTGGAAAAGGGATAGAGTCCGAAATCGATGGATTTAAAGGGATGATTGGCAGGGTGAAGGAGACCTATCCTCATGCTTCAGTTTTTGCGACAACGCTGCGTCAGGTGATCAGCTCCAACGAACATTTATGGGGAGCGATAATGCTCGAAGGGGAAAACTGGCACATAATTGAGGCTCGGAAAATTGCTGTTCTTGACCGGATTGGTGGCGGAGATGGCTTCGTAGGTGGATTACTCTATGGAATACTTAAGGAATGGGCCCCGGAGAAGTGGCCTCAGTTTGGCTGGGCCACCGGAGCTCTTGCCACAACTTTCCTCACGGATTATGCGCAACCTGCTGACGAAGAAATGGTTTGGAGTATCTGGAAAGGAAATGCAAGAGTCAGACGCTAAAAACAAATCTTTATTCTAAGTTAGAAAAAAGATAAGCCTTAAATATTTATCTTTAGAAACTAACCAGCCTGGTTTTTCGCTAAAAAAACAAAGGCTTAAATCCAAAGAGATGATCTATATCCAAACAGGTTCAGCAACGGCAGATCTTTCGCCAAATGATTTAAAAGAGGGATTGTTTACCGCTTTTACTCTTCTAGGTAAGAAAAAGAAAATTTTGGCCATTCCCCCCGATTTTACCAGACTTCCATCGCGGGCAGGAGAATTAACCCATTATGCATATGATTATTATGGGGAAAAACTGACAGATATTTTACCTGCGTTGGGTACACATACATCAATGACAGCGAATCAGATTACTGAAATGTTTGGTGATATCCCGCATTCACTATTCCGCAATCACGACTGGCGCAATGATGTAATAACGCTCGGAGAGGTTCCGGCTGAATATATCCGCGAAGTTTCAGGTGATGCCGTAGACTTTGCATGGCCTGCTCAGGTCAATAAATTACTCGTCGAGGGCGGCTTTGATCTGATTCTTTCAATTGGGCAGGTCGTTCCACACGAAGTGGTTGGAATGGCCAATCACAACAAAAATATTTTTGTCGGGACCGGCGGCGCGGAGGGGATTAATAAAAGCCATTTTATTGGTGCAGCCTTTGGAATGGAAAAAATGATGGGCAGAACCCAAACACCCGTTCGAAGGATATTTAATTATGCAAGCCATCACTTTGCAAAACATTTACCAATACTTTACATTCTCACAGTTGTGGGAATGGATAATGCGGATGGATCTTTAAAAGTGCGCGGATTATTTATTGGCGATGACAAGGAAGTTTTTAAAGCAGCGGCTGCCCTTTCCTTGGAGGTTAACTTTAATATGTTAGATCGTTCAATGAAAAAGGTCGTAGTCCACCTTAATCCTGCAGAATTTAAATCCACCTGGTTAGGAAATAAGTCAATCTATCGGACCAGAATGGCCATTGCAGATGGTGGAGAACTCATTGTACTGGCACCCGCCTTAAAAGAATTTGGCGAAGATCCTGAAATCGACCGGTTAATCCGGAAATATGGCTATTTCGGAACACCGGAAACCTTAAAAGCTGTAAGGGAAAATGATGATCTGAAAAATAATTTAAGCGCCGCAGCGCACCTGATTCATGGCTCCTCGGAAGGGCGTTTTTCGGTAACCTACTGTCCGGGTAATGAAAAGGAGAATCTGACTAAGGAGGAAATCGAAAGTGTCGGTTTTAAATATGGCAATCTTGAAGAAATGACAAGTATTTACGATCCTTCCAAACTAAAAGATGGGTGGAATACCACCACCGAAGGTGAAGAATTTTATTACATATCCAATCCTGCCCTGGGACTTTGGGCAGTTCGTGAACGATTTAAAGGTTAAAAAAGAATGATTTTAGATGAGGTAAAGTGGGGGATAATCGGCTGTGGTGATGTGACTGAGGTAAAGAGTGGTCCACCACTTCAACTGACACCACACTCAACATTGGTAGCAGTAATGCGGCGAAACGGAGCCCTTGCAGAAGATTACGCCAAACGGCATAATGTTCCCAGATGGTACAACGATGCTGATGAGTTAATTAATGATCCGGAAGTCAATGCAGTTTATATAGCCACACCGCCCGATGCCCATCTTGAATACGCGGTCAAAGCGATGCGGGCAGGAAAAGCAGTTTACGTTGAAAAACCGATGGCCAGAACTTTTGCCGAATGTGAGAAGATGATCCGGGTTTCAAATGAAACCGGAGTTCCTTTATATTCTGCATATTACAGAAGAACGCTGCCGGCCTTCCTGAAAGTAAAAGAATTAGTTGATTCCGGATCTGTCGGATCGATCAGGCTCGTGAATGTACGGTTCTACAGCCCCCCGGAAAACGATTCAGATAGCCAGGTGGCGCCATGGCGATATCGACCTGAAATTTCAGGCGGAGGTTTGCTGTTTGATCTGGCGTCACATACACTCGATTTTCTTGATTTTATCTTCGGGTCAATTGAAAAAATAAAAGCAACGGCCTTAAACCAGGCAAACCTCTATGCCGCTGAAGATCTCGTGATGGCAAACTGGATCCATGATTCAGGCATAGCAGGAACCGGTACCTGGTGTTTTGCAACTTCAGATAAAAACAACCTTGATGAAGTTGAAATTATTGGAGACCAGGGCCGGATAATCTTTTCAACATTTAAATCAGTTCCGGTGGTTCTCGAAAACCGTTCAGGCCGTCAAGAATATCCTTTTGAAAGACCCAAACATGTCCAAAGTTACCTAATGGCGAAAATCGTATCTGCATTACGTGGTCAGGGTGAATCTCCGTCCACCGGTGTAACAGGGGCACGAACGAATCTGGTAATGGATGAAATGGTTAAAAACTATTATCATAAGGAATAAAAAACATAGTAAAAGACTGTAATGAAGATCATTATTGATGATAAGATCCCATATATCAAAGGTGCACTCGAGCCTTTTGCAGAAGTAGTTTATCTTTCGGGAGATCGGACTACGCCGGAGATTGTAAAGGATGCTGATGCGCTTATTACCCGGACACGCACGAACTGTAATGCACAGCTTCTATCCGGATCAAGTGTGAAATTTATTGCAACTGCCACAATTGGATTTGATCATATTGACACTGAATACTGCGACCAATCAGGAATTACATGGACTAATGCTCCCGGTTGCAATTCAAAATCAGTTGTACAATATATTGCATCAGCACTCGTGGTTTTAGCCGATAAAAAAGGTTTTCAGCTCAAAGATAAAACCATCGGTATTATCGGGGTTGGAAATGTTGGAGCCAAGGTCGCACGTCTATGTGAAATATTAGGAATGAAGGTCCTGCTTAACGATCCTCCCCGTGCCAGGGCTGAGGGGAAAAAAGCGTTTGTAGAATTAGATGAACTTCTTGAAAAAGCCGATATCATAACATTACACGTCCCCTTATATATGGATGGAACCGATAAGACTTTCCATCTGGCCGACGAAGCGTTTTTTAAGGCTGCTAAAAAAAATCCAATTATTATTAACTCCTGTCGGGGTGAGGTAACCAATACGGAAGCGTTGAAAACGGCC
>Ga0118677_10004386_pt1 | contig 25762 bp, 23 predicted proteins | sample AliMusrvi5mmetaG_FD_86154 | JGI IMG/M metagenome (GOLD analysis project Ga0118677, IMG submission 86154)
GTTCCGTACCATGGCTGGCTGGTTGGTTACAGCGCGTCGGATGTGCAAAAGCAGGTGGCGGTTTTTAACGTAACGCCGAACGGAAGCGGGGGCGCTTTCTGGCAATCGGGGCGCGGTCCGGCGGCCGATTCGGACGGCAATATCTACGCGGTTTCCAGTAATGGCGACACCGACGAGACGACCGCTTATTCCGAGAACGTGTTGAAACTGGATCCGGCGACGCTGGCGGTGACCGACTGGTTCGCGCCGTTCAACTTCCAGTTTCTGAACGATACCGACGACGATCTCGGATCCTGTGGAGCGATCCTGATCGAAGGCCAGAACCGGCTGGTGACGGGCGGCAAACAGGGCGTGTTCTATCTGCTGGACTCCACGGATTTTGGCCATGTCGGCGCCGCCGACGGCGAGATTCTGCAAAGCGTCAATACCAATCTTTTCGGCATTTTCAACATGGCGCTCTGGAACCGTCCGGACGGGCCACTGCTTTACGTTCATACGGTCAATGCCCCAGTCACCGCTTACCGGATGCAGGACGGCAAGTTCACGGAGAGTCCCGTGGCGCGAAGCATGAACGGATTTAATGTGCCGTTTCAGGGCATGGCGGTTTCGGCGAACGGGGTCACTCCCGGATCGGGCGTGCTCTGGGTGACCGCTCCGGTGTCGTATCCCTTGCCGGCCCGAGCAGTGCTGCATGCGTACAACGCGGAAGATCTGAGCGAAATCTGGAACAGTGAGATGACCGGAGCCGATGCGCCGGGGGATTTCGTAAAGTTCGTGAATCCCACGGTGGCCAACGGCAAAGTGTATCTGGCGACGGCGTCGAATGAACTGGCGGTCTACGGTCCGCCTGCGTCCACAGGTGCTTCCGTTTCGTCGCCTGTGGTGACGGGTATCGTCAACGCGGCGAGCTACGCGAACGGTCCGATCGCCGCAGGCGAGATCGTAGCGGTGTTCGGCGCCAATCTTGGTCCCGCGGAGATTCAGACGGGGAGTTTCGACGTGAACGGCTTCATTGGCAGCCAACTGGCTGCTACGGAGGTCACGTTCGACGGGATTCCCGCGCCGCTGATCTACACGTCCGCGGGCGCTATCGCGGCGATTGTGCCGTACGAGGTCGCCGGGGCGGATTCGGTGAGCGTGAAGGTGACGTTTAACGGTCAATCGTCGGGACCGGTCACGATGCCGGTGGTGGCCGCCTCCCCGGGCATCTTTACGGCGAACGCTTCCGGCAGCGGGCCCGGCGCGATTCTGAACGGGGATTACAGCCTGAATTCTCCGGACAACCCATCGCCGCATGGAGGCGTGGTGATCGTCTACGCTACGGGGGGCGGGCAAACCGATCCGCCCGCAGCCACGGGGTCTCTGACGTCTTCCGCCACGGCGCTGGCGTCGGAGGTTACGGTGACGGCCGGCGGCAAGCCGGTGAAGATTCTGTATGCCGGGAACGCGGGCGGGGAAGTGGCGGGGGCGGTCCAGCTGAATCTGGAAATGCCGGACGACGTTACCGGGACGGTGCCGATCATCTTGACGATCGCCGGACAGGCGAGTCAGGCGACCGCCACGGTTTCGGTGCAGTAGTTCCGGTATTTTTTACGGCTCGTCGAAACGGATCTGTGTGTCGGCGGTGAATTTCCGGTAATCGCGGAACTCGACGACGTTCAGACTGCGGAGAGCCGAAGTGTCCATGGTGACTTCCGCCCGGAGGGGCAGCAGATACTGTTGGCCGCCGACGTCATTCCAGTCGTAATCGATCACGGTATTGGCGGCCCGTATGGGGAACTTCGCCGGCGGATCGGCCACCTGCTCGATGCGGAGAATGTAGCTGGAATCCCGCTCAATGTAGACGTAGCCGTGATGGGCGGTGACGGCGGTGAGCGGCTGGCCCTTCGCTCCGGCAAACTGCAGTTCGTAGGCGGATTTGGGTTGCGTGATTTCGTACCGGTACACCTGAACGATGCGGTTGCGCAGGCGCGCCCAGTGATCCCAGTGGAACTCCGCCGAGCGGGGGCGGAAGATTTCGGCGAGCAGGCTGCCGAAATCTCCTTCCGAGATCGCGCCCCCAATGGAACGGTAGGGCCGGTTCACCGGCATTTCGTTTACGGAGAGGAGCCGGTAATGCTCCCGGCCGTCGGCGAATCCCAGCTGGACCCGGAGGGAATCGCGGCCTTTCCAGCCGCTGTCATTGAGGTTCTCGGCGCGGCGAATCAGAAGGGTGCAGAGGAAGTTCGGCAGATCGCGAACGTAGGCAGCGGCCAGACCGGAGGCTGCGTTCAGAGACTGCGATTGTGCTCCGAACGCCGGCTTCGGCAGGGAGGGCCAGCCGGAATCCGGGAGGGCAGGGAGCACGACAGCGGTCTCCGTCGCGACCGCGGACAGGGAGGGAGCTTCGGGAATCAGAGCTTTGGGAATCAGAGCTTCGGGAATCAGAGAAGTTCCGGCCGATTTGAGGGATACCGATGTCGGAACCGCAGGCAGGGCGGTAGTGGCGTCAGGGAGCACGGCAAAAGCGACTTCGTCGATCCAGACGCGTCCGCCGCCGGTCAGGATAATTCCGATGGCGATATCCTGCACGTCGTCGTCGATTTTTCGGATGACCTCGGCGGGAGTCCAGTCGCTGGTGCGAATTTCCCTGTAATCGAGGTGGTCTTCCAGGGTGACCGGGTTGATGTTTTCGCCTGGCCGTCCGGTGCGGAGAAAGAGGCGCGCGTGGATTCCGGAACCCGCGCTCTGCAGGCGCAATAAACCGCGGAAACGGACGGTTTTGCCGCGATAGTTCGCCGCGCTGAAGTCCTGAAGAAGCACGACCCTCTCGTCCGAGGGTGTGCCGGGCAGAGAAGCGAGAGACACACAGGGCGGTCCCACGTGGCAGCCCCGGTGAACAACCTCGGCTTTGTAGCGGCTGCGCCCGGGATTGTCCGCGAGGAGTGTCCAGTTCAGGGGTGTTCCGCTTCCCGATCCGTCCGCGAAACCGAGATTGAGTGGATCGCGCGGCAGCAGGACAGATTCCGCGCCGGTGATGACGAGTAGCGAGACATCTTTGACCCATGCGGCGCCGGTTTGATCCGAGGTGATTCCGAACGTGACGGTTTCGGCGTCGGAATTCACGGTGAGCGCGATTTCCGACCGGGTCCATTCGAAGGTTCGGACCGGGTGGTCTTCCGGATTGTCGAACAGGCCAAGGGTTTGTGCCGGCCGGTTGAGATGAATCCACAATTTCGCGCCTCCGTTCGTTTGTCCGGGGCGCTGTTCGGTGCGCAGGGTCGCACTGAAGCGCACCGTCTTGCCGCGGTAGGGGGCGGCGTCGAGAGTTTGCGAGAGGCTGGCCGGGGATTCGGACTTGTCCGGCGAGACGACCACGGCGCAGGGCGTGGTGCCTTCGAAGCGGGTTTCCAGCCGGAAGCCTGCCCGGAGAGCCTCGGGATTGAGCCCCCAGGTTGCGGGAATGGGCTCTGCCTGGCACCACGCAGCGGCCAGCAACAGGGCGAATCCCGGACGCACCATAGCGCAGTTATATCATCGCTAAATCATCGGCAGCGAGCGGGGGCGGCGGCCAAGCGGAAAGACGGTTTCGAGCCGGGCGATTTCCGGATCCGTCAGGACGATTTCCGCGGCTCCGGCGTTTTCCGCAACGTGTGCGGGGCTCGCGGCTTTGGGAATCGTGAACACGGCGGTTCGGCGGACAACGAAGGCGAGGGCAATCTGTCGCGGGGTGGCGGCGTGAGCCTCCGCGATCTGCTGCAATGCGCGGCCTCCGGGTGAGTCCGGCCGGGGGAAATTCCCGGACCCGAAAGGGCTGTAGGCGACGACGGAGACGCCGTGCTGTTCGCACCAGGGGATGACGGCATGTTCGATGGCGCGCTCTCCTGGGTGGCTGAGGACCTGGTTGCAGGCGATGCGTCCGGGGCCGGCGATCTGCAGGGCTTCTTCGAGGTCCGCGACGTCGAAGTTGCTGACGCCCCAGGACCGGATTTTGCCGGCCTGCAGCAGTTCGTCGAAGGCGGCGATGGCTTCGGAGAGCGGATAGCGGCCACGCCAGTGGAGCAGGTAGCCATCGAGGAAGCTGGTTTTCAGAAAGCGCAGAGAGCGTTCGCAGGCTTCGATAGTGCCCTTGCGCGAGGCATTCGAAGGGAGCACTTTCGAGACCAGAAAAACTTCGTCGCGGCGGCCGGCGATGGCCTCGCCGACAATTTCTTCCGACTTGCCGGAGCCGTACATCTCGGCCGTGTCGATGTGGTTGAGGCCGAGATCAAGGCCGTGGCGCAGCGCTGCCAGGGCGGTGCGCCGGTCGGCAGTTTCGATGTTCCAGGTTCCCTGGCCGATGACGGAGACGAGAGCCCCGGAGGGGCCGAACGGGCGAACCTGCATGCTTCCGATGTTAACGCGGCGGGCGTTTGTACGCGGTGCGCCGCCTCAGATTCTGCGGAAAGCCAGCACGGCGTTCAGGCCGCCAAAGGCGAAGGAGTTCGAGATCGTGTACTCGAAATCGGCCTGTCTCGCGACGTTCGGGACGCAATCCAGATCGCATTCCGGGTCGGGTTCGCTGTAGTTGATGGTCGGCGGAATGAAGTTGTTCGTCAGCGCCAGGATGGCGGCGGTGGATTCGAGGGCTCCGGCGGCGCCGAGCGTGTGGCCATGCATCGCTTTGGTGGACGACATGACGATCTTCGATGCGTTCGGTCCGAACACCAGTTTCAGAGCGCGGGTTTCGGTGGAGTCGTTGACCGAGGTGCCGGTGCCGTGAGAATTGATGTAGCCGACCTGTTCCGGGCCGATGCCGGCATCCTTCAGCGCCATGCGGACGGCTTTGGCGGCGCCTTCCGCGGAAGGCTGGGTGATGTGGTGCGCGTCGGCCGACATGCCGAAGCCGACGATTTCGGCGATCGGTTTCGCGCCGCGGGACAGGGCGTGGTCGAGCGACTCGATGGTCATCATGGCGGCGCCTTCGCCCAGGATCATGCCGTTGCGATCCTTCGAGAAAGGCCGGCACACGGTGGGCGAAACGACGCGCATGGCTTCCCACGCTTTCAGAAGCCCGTAGCTGAAGGGCGCTTCGCTGCCGCCGGTGATGGCGAAATCGGTCATGCCGGACCGAACCATGGTGAAAGCCTGGCCGATGGCATGCGCGGATGACGAGCAGGCGGTGGCGATGGTGAACGCCGGTCCGGTAATTCCGAATTCCAGCGAAACGGCACTGGCTCCCGCGTTCGCCATGGTTTTCGGAATGGTCATGGGATGGACGCGGGGCTTGCCCATTTTATAGACGTCCTGAAAGCCCTGATCTTCGGTCGCCTGGCCGCCGATGCAGGAACCGGTGACGATGGCGGTGTCGGCCAGCAGTTCCGGGGTCCAATCGATGCCGCTTTGACGCACCGCCTCGCGCGACGCAATCACGGCGAATTGCGCGAAGCGATCCATCATGTCGGCCTCTTTCGGCGCGAAGTGCTCCGCCTGGCAGTAGCCGGCGACTTCACCACCGGACTGAAAGCGCAACCCCCATTCCGCATTGCGGGCGAGGGTCTGGATCCCGTTGCGGCCCGTTTGCAGGGACTGGAGGAATTCGTCGCGATTCCGTCCCGATGCGCAGATGACTCCGATGCCCGTTACAACGACTCTTCTCATCAGGAGGCGGCGGGCGCGGTATCGCCAGTCGAATCTGCGTGGCCGACCAGTCTGCGCACTCCTTCCACCATGTCGCGAACGGAGCGAATATTTTTCACTTCGTCGTCGGGAACATTGATATTGAACTCGTTTTCCAGCGCGAAGATGATGTTCACGCCGTCCATCGAATCGATGCCGAGTTCCTCGAAGCTGCTGTCGATGGTGACCTGCGAGGGGTCTTTTCGTTGCGTCTCGGCGATAATTCGCAGAACGCGGCTGGTCAGGTCGTCGCCGGCGCCGGAGGCCGGGCTCATTTCAACGGGCATAAGAGTTGAGTGACGGTTTCAAAATGATAACCCTTCCCGATCAGGATTGGTAATAATCGCGCGACGGCCTCCAGGGTCGGCCCCACGTCAGGATCTTTCAGCGTACCGCGCCCGTCGTGAAGACAGATGATATCGCCGTCCCGCACGCGGGAAGCGACGCGCGCGGCAATGGCGGCGGCGGGCAGTTTCCAGTCGAGTCCGATGATGGACCACATCACACCCATGAGGCCAAGCCGGCGCTGCATGGCGCGGAATCCGAACCAGCGGACGCCGAACGGGGCGCGCACCAGGGTGGGCGTGTGCCCGGTGACTTCGGCAATTGTGTGCTGGGCGCGGGAAAATTCCGCGGCGATGAACGAAGGGGGGCGCAGCGCGAAGTTCGGGTGGGTCTGGGAATGATTGCCGACTTCGTGGCCTTCGGCGATCACCTGGCGGGAGATTTCGGGGAATCGGGCGACATTCTGTCCGATCTGAAAGAAAGTGGCGGGGACCCGGTGTTGCTGCAGCAGTTTCAGGAGCGGGAGGGTGGCGGGAGAAGGCCCGTCGTCAAACGTGAGCGCGATGGAATGGCGGCCGGCCGGGATGCGCCAGACCGAAGGCGCGAAAACGGAGGAAGAGCGACCGCGCACGGCCCAGGCCATGGCGGAGATTGCGGTGCCCGCGGCGAGCGTGGCCGTGGCGCCAGAAGACATTTGGGAATTTTATCACGCGATTGATGCCGCCCTGGCTGTGAGCAGAATCCGGTTCAGATATCGCGTGCGCGCGGCGGCGTTCCGCGTTAAAGTAGCGGGTTCATGGCAAACAAAATCAGATGGGGCGTGCTGGGTGTCGCGAGAATCGCGACGGTCAAGGTGATACCTGCGATGCAGCGGGGGGTGCTCTCCGAGGTGACGGCCATTGCGTCGCGGGACGGGGCGAAAGCCGCGCAGGCGGCGAAGGACCTGGGGATCGCGAAGGCTTACGGATCCTATGAAGAGTTGCTGGCGGATCCGGAAATCGACGCGGTCTACAATCCGCTTCCCAATCACCTGCATGTGCCGTTGTCGATCCAGGCGGCCGAGGCGGGAAAGCATGTGCTGTGTGAAAAGCCCATCGCGCTGACGGTGGAAGAAGCGAGGGAACTGCTGGCGGCGCGGGACCGGACCGGGGTGAAGATGGGCGAGGCGTTCATGGTGCATGTGCATCCGCAATGGCTGCGCGCGCAGGACATTCTGCAGTCGGGCGAGATCGGGGAACTGCGGGCTTTCCATTTCGTGTTCAGTTACAACAACCGGGATCCGCATAATATCCGGAACAATCCGGCCATGGGTGGCGGCGCGATCATGGACATCGGCTGCTATCCGATTCATACGTCGCGATGGATGTTCGGGGCGGAACCGCGGCGCGTTTCGGCGCTGATCGAGAACGACCCGGAGTTCGGCACCGACCGTCTGAGCTCCGCCATTCTGGACTATCCGCAGGGCCACGCCGTATTGACCTGCAGCACGCAGATGGGGCCTTATCAGCGGGCGCTGTTGTTCGGCACGAAAGGGCGAATCGAACTGGAGATTCCGGTGAACGCCCTGCCGGATCAGCCGGCGAAGATTCTGGTGCAGACCACGGAACTTCGGACCGAAAGCGTGCCGGTATGCGACCAGTACACCCTGCAGGGCGATGCGTTTTCCCGAGCGATTCTGGAGGACGGGGACGTTCCGGTTTCCCTTGAGGACGCGATCCGGAACATGGCGGTGATCGACGCGATGCTGCGCTCCTCGGCGGCCGGATGCTGGCAAGCCCCCGTTGGACTCTGAAGCGAGCGGGCACGCGCGGGAAAACAGAAAATAGCGTTACTCGCTTACACTGGAAACAGCACGCCCCAGCCTCTACGGCATGACGTTGCGTAACGATCTTATTACAATTACATGCCGTTCACCATTCAACCCGTCCGGGAATTCGTCGTACGTCCCGCGTTACCGGTCCAACTGGCTCGTATGCCGGAATTGGCTTACAACATACTCTGGGCGTGGGAACCATCCATCCGGACGCTGTTCCGCAGGCTGGACCCCGCGCTTTGGAAAGAAAGCGGCTACAACCCGGTCGTGATGCTGGGCAGGGTTTCCCAGGCGACGCTGGAACGCGCGGCCTCTGACGCCCGGTATCTGGCGCAGTACCAGCTTGCGTGCCAGAGCTTCGACGCCCACATGGGCACCGCGGGCAGGAAGAGCGACGGGAAACTGGTCGCCTATTTTTCGGCCGAGTATGGTCTCACCGAGTGCATGCCGGTATATTCCGGCGGCCTGGGCGTGCTCTCGGGCGACCATATGAAGTCTTCCAGCGACAACGATTTGCCGCTGGTGGGCGTGGCGCTGCTTTACCAGTTGGGGTACTTCCGGCAGCATCTGAACGCGGACGGGTGGCAGCAGGAGCGTTATCTCGAGAACGATTTTTACTCTCTGCCGATTCAGCCGGCGCTCGATCCGGACGGCCGGCAGCACACGGTTGCGGTGAAGCTTCCGGAGGGCCCGGTTCTGATCCGGATCTGGACGATGGATGTCGGCCGGATCAAGATGCTGTTCCTCGACACCAACACGCCCGATAACGCCCGGGCAGAGGATCGGAACATCACGAGTCAGCTGTACGGGGGCGATAACGATACGCGGATTCGCCAGGAGATCGTGCTTGGCATCGGGGGTTTGCGCGCGCTGGAAGCGCTGAACTACAAGCCCACGGTGTTCCACATGAACGAGGGCCATTCGGCGTTCCTCGCCATCGAACGCATCCGGCTGTTCATTGAGCAACAGGGCCTTACCTTCGAAGAGGCGCTGGAAGCGACGCGCGTCAACAACGTTTTCACGACGCATACGCCGGTGCCCGCGGGGATCGATCTGTTCGGTCCTGGCATGGTTTATCACTACTTCAACGACTTTTGCCGGGCCGCGAAGATCGATTTTGAGAGCTTCATGGCGCTCGGCCGCAAGAATCCGCAGGACGGCGGCGAACCGCTTTCCATGGCGATTCTGGCGCTGAATACCTCGGCTTATCGCAATGCGGTGAGCCGGCTGCATCGCGATGTTTCGCAGGAGATGTGGCACAGCCTTTGGCCCACGCTGCCGATCTGGGAAACGCCAATTACTTCGGTTACCAACGGCGTGCACGTTCCCAGCTGGGTGAATGGCGATCTGGCGGATCTTTACGACCAGTATCTGGAGCCGGACTGGCGAAAGCGGTGGAACGATCCGGCGATGTGGCGGCAGGTCAAAGATATTCCGGATGAGGAACTGCTGGAAGTCCATCGGCGGCGCAAGCGTCGGCTGATCGCTTTTATCCGCGAGCGGCAGACCGCTTCGGCTTCGCGCCGGAAGGCGGCGGCGGCGGAACTCCGCTATTCCGCTGAAGTGCTGGATCCGCATGCGCTGACCATCGGATTTGCGCGTCGTTTCGCCACGTATAAGCGCGCGACGCTGCTGTTCCGCGATGTGACCCGGCTCAAGAAGATTCTCTGCAACCGGGAGCGCCCGGTGCAGATTCTGATTGCCGGAAAAGCGCATCCGAAAGACCAGCCGGGCAAGGCGTTTATTCGGGAAATTGTGCAGCTTTCGCGGGATCCGGAACTCTGGAAGCACATTGTGTTCGTGGAAGATTACGACATGAAGGTCGCGCGCGAACTGGTGCAAGGCGTCGACCTCTGGCTGAATAATCCGCGGCGCGGCGAGGAAGCGTGCGGCACCAGCGGCATGAAGGCGGCGATGAACGGCGTGCTGAATCTTTCCGTGCTGGATGGCTGGTTCGACGAGGCCTACGAGATTTCGGGCGGCTGGGCGATCGGCGACCGGGAAGAGTATTCCGAAGAGCAGGACGCGATTCACGCGAGCAATATTTACTACCTGCTGGAGAGCGAGATTGTGCCGATGTTCTACGCCCAGTCCGAGGGCGCGATTTCCTCGGAGTGGACGCGGCGCATGAAGGAGTGCATGATGAATCTCACGCCGCGCTTCGATGCGAGGCGGATGGTTCAGGAGTACACGGAGCGCCTTTACGATCCGGCTCACCGGAACTGGTCCCGCGTGGCGGCGGGCGAGTTTGAAGAGGCTCGCGACCGGGCGAAGTGGAATGCGCAGGTTCGGGACATCTGGGCGCAGGTACGGTTCGTGGATCTGGGACCGTCGCCGAGTGGCCCGCTGATGAGCGGCAAGCCGATTCTGGTTCCGGCGGGTCTCGATCTGGCGGGGCTGCAGCCGCGCGATGTGCGCGTGGAATGCGTGATCGGGCGAATCGGATCGAGCGGCGGGCTTGAAGAAACCGAAGTGATTGTGCTTCCTTTCAAAGAAAAACGCGATCACGTGACGTTCTTCGAAAAGGAAGTGATTCCCGCGCAGACCGGGCGGCTGGGCTACGCGCTGCGCGTCAGCCCGAATCACAACGACGACCCTCTGACAAGGCCGGTGACGAGCCTGATCAAATGGGGCGCGAAGTAGCGGGAAGCGGGCACCGCATCACGCGGATTCTCGCTTATACGGCGGTTTACGTTCTGTGGGGCGGGTCGTTTCTGGCGGTCCGCGTGTTCGTGGTGGCCGCCCCGCCGTTTCTGGCGGCGAGTGTCCGGTTTCTGATCGCCGGTCTGGTGCTGATTGTCTGGGGGCGAGCGATTCGGGCGCCGATTCCCACGCGGCGGGAAATCGGCTCCACCGCACTGCTGGGTCTGATCCTGTTCGCGATCAACTACGCGTGCCTGTTCTGGGCGGAGCAGCGGGTGGCGTCCGGCTACGCGGCGGTGATTTCCGCGACGGTGCCCGTGTGGGTCTTCGCCGGCGAGTGGCTGGTGCTGCGGGCCTTTCGACCTTCGGCGGCGGCGATCACGGGGATGGTGTTCGGTATTTCCGGCGTGGCTCTGCTCGTGTTGCCCGGTTCCGGGGGAGAATGGACTTTCGCCGCGCTGGCGCTGCTGGTCGGCGCGATCTGCTGGGCGGGCGGGACGTTGCTTAGCCTCCGCATCCCCATGCCCCGTTCGCGGCACGTCAGCGCGGGGTTGCAGATGTGGTTCGGGGGGCTGATGTTGCTGGTCCTGTCCGCGGTTTCCGGCGATCTGTGGAGGTTCGGCGAAACCGCGCGGATCTGGAACCTTCGGCTGACCTTCGACATGGCGTATCTGATCGGGGCGGCGTCCATTGCGGCGTTTCTCGCGTATCTCTGGCTGATCGATCATGAACCCTCCGGCAGCGTGGCGAGCTACGCGTATGTCAATCCGCTGATCGCGGTGGTGCTGGGGGCGGTGGTCGCCGGGGAACGGCTCGCTCCCGCGCAGATCGCCGGCGGGGCACTGGTGCTTGCGGGAGTTGTCGTGACACTGCGTTTCCGTCGTGCGTAAGACCGGCGATTCGCGCGTAGGATCATGATGAGGTATGTTGATTCTCCACGTGAATATCCATGTGAAACCGGAATACCTTGAAGCATTCCGCGCCGCGACAATTGAGAACGCTCGCGCCAGCGCGCAGGAAGCCGGTATCGCGCGATTCGATTTTCTGCAGCACGCCGACGATCCGAATCGTTTCAGTCTCTGGGAAGTTTATAAAGACGACGATGCGGTGGCCGACCATAAACTGACCGCGCACTACGTCCGGTGGAGCGAGACGGTGACGCCGATGATGGCCGAGCCGCGCACGCGCAGCTGGTACAAGAACGTTTTCCCTGGCGACGAGAGTTGGTAGGCGCGCATGCGATTCGAGTTCGCCACGGCCACACGCATTGTCTTCGGGCAAAAGACAATCGGCGATCTGCCCGCGCTCGCGAAGCCATTCGGAAAGCGCGCCTTTGTGGTGACCGGTCGGGATAAGATCCGCCGCGCAGGCATTGTCGCCGATCTGGAAGGCGCGGGCTTCACCTGCAGCCTGTTCGGCGTGGCGGGCGAGCCGACCGTGGCGCGGGCGCGGGAGGGCGCGGAACTGCTTCGGGCTTCCGCATCGAACGTGGTGATTGCGATCGGAGGCGGCAGCGTGATCGACGCGGCGAAAGCCATTGCCGCGCTGGCGCCGAATTCCGGCGATATTTTCGAGTATCTGGAAATCATCGGGCACGGGAAGCCGCTGCCGAATGCTCCGGCGCCTGTGATTGCGGTCCCGACGACAGCGGGGACGGGATCGGAAGTGACGCGCAATGCGGTGCTCGGCTCGCCGGAGCATGGTGTCAAGGTGAGTCTGCGGAGTCCGCTGATGTTGCCGAGGATCGCGCTGGTGGATCCCGATCTGACTTTGGGACTGCCGCGCGACAACACGGCTTCGACGGGACTGGACGCGCTGACGCAGTTAGTGGAACCGTTCGTTTGCGCGCGCGCGAATCCTATGACAGACGGATTCTGCCGCGATGGTTTGGCGATGGCGGCGCGCTTTCTGCCGAGAGCTTGCGCGCAGGGTCGCGATGCCGAGGCGAGGGTCGGGATGTCTTATGCGAGTCTGTTGGGGGGACTTGCTCTGGCGAATGCGGGACTCGGCGTGGTGCATGGTTTCGCGGCGCCGGTGGGCGGCATGTTTCCCGCGCCGCACGGGGCGGTCTGCGCGGCGTTGCTGCCACACGGCATGGCGGCCAACATCCGCGCCCTTCGGGAACGCGCTCCGGAGAGCACCGCGCTGGTTCGGTACGGCGAGATCGCGTCGATCTTCACGGGCAACGCAGCCGCGGCTCCGGAAGAGGGCGTGGAGTGGGTGCGGGCACTGGTGCGGCAACTGGATATTCCGCCTCTGCGCACTTACGGAATCCGGGAAAACGATATTCCCGATTTGTGCGCCAAAGCGGAGCGGGCGGGCAGTATGAAAGCGAACCCTCTGCCGCTGACACAGGACGAGCTTAGCGACGTGCTGCGGGCGGCGCTTTAACAAAACAACACAGCGCGGTACCGTTCGATATACAATCGTTCCCCAGATAGCACCCGGAGGTTTCTGGTTCCCTATGCTCAAGAGGAATTCGATTGTTGCTGTGAGATTGTTTACGTTGGCCGCGGCGCTGGCAATGGCTCCCGCGGTATTGGCGCAGGCGGTGTCCATCGCTTCGGTCAACGGCCGTGTTGCCGATGAACAGGGGGCTTCCGTCGCCGGGGCGCAGATCCGGATGACCGGCGTGGAGACGGGGTCGGTGTCCACCGCGGTAAGCAATGCGGACGGCGTGTACACCATCCCGAGTCTGGCCATTGGAGCCTATACTTTGCAGGCGACCAGCGCCGGCTTTCAGACGTACGTGCAGAACGGCATCCTGCTGCGCGTCGGCGATCAGGTGCAGATCAATATCGACATGAAGGTCGGGTCGGTATCCGAACGCGTGGAAGTGCAGGCGAGCGCCGCGCTGGTGCAGACGCAGCAGAGCAGTATTTCGCAGGTGGTGGACCAGCAGCGCATTGTCGATCTGCCTCTGAACGGCCGGGATCCGACGCAGCTGATCACGATCTCCGGCGCGTCGATTAATCACAGCGACGGCACGAACACGGGCAGTAAGAGCTTCTTCAGTTCGCAATCGATCTCCATCGCGGGCAGCGCGGGGAATTCGACCAACTATCTGCTGGATGGCGGCGATAACAACGACAGCTTCACAAACGTGAACATGCCATTCCCGTTCCCCGACGCGCTGCAGGAATTCAGCGTGGAAACGAGCACGCTGCCGGCGCGCAACGGTCTGCACCCCGGAGGCGTGGTGAATGCGGTGACGAAGTCCGGCACGAACCTCTGGCACGGCGGGCTGTTCGAGTTTATCCGCAACGGGCAGGCGAATGCGATAAATTACTTCGCGCCCCGCCAGGACAGCCTCAAACGCAATCAGTTCGGCGGCACCATCGGCGGCAAAATCATCCGCGACAAACTGTTCTTTTTTGGCGGCTTTCAGCAATCCGACATCCGGCAGGATCCGTCGTCGAGCACGGCTTTCGTGCCAACCGCCGCCGCGCTGCAGGGCGATTTCAGCGGTCTGGACGGCGCCGGCTGTCAGGCCAAGGGAGTGGCGCGCGCCATCCTCGATCCGACTACCGGACAGCCTCTGCCGGGACAGCAGATCGCCGTGAGCCGCTTCGATCCCGCTTCTCTCGCGCTGGCTAAATATCTCCCCGCCGCGCAGGATCCGTGCGGTAAGACCTCCTACGGGATTCCGGTGCAATCGAACGAATCGCAGTATGTGGCGCGCGTCGATTGGGTGATCAGCCCGCGGCAGTCACTTTACGGCCGTTACTTCCTCGATGGCTACCATCTGGCGGCATTCTTCGATCCGCATGACATTCTGGTCACCAGCGTGTCCGGCAATGAAGAGCGGGCGCAAACGTTCGTTCTGGGGCACACGTTCACGATTAATCCTTCGACGGTGAATTCGTTTCACTTCACGGTGGGCCGCCGGCGGGACGACCGCGGACCCAATTCGAACGGCGTGAACGCGACCGCGCTTGGTGTTTCCAATCTTTACCAGGGCACGAAAGACTTTCTCCAGGTCGCGGTGAGCAACGGCGGCTTCGCGGTGGGTTGCGGGACCTGCGCGCTGGGCAGCTTTAATATCACCAGTTTCCAGGAAGCGGACGATGTGGATATTGTGCGCGGCAGGCACCAGATTGCGTTCGGAGTCGATCTGCTGCGCACGCGCGATACGCAGAATAATCACTATCAGGACGACGGTGTGTTTAATTTTTCCGGCCAGTACAGCAACGATCCGCTGCTGGACTTCCTGACCGGGAAGATGAATTCCTTCAGCCAGAGCGGGCCGCAACTGAATGACCTGCGCCAGACCGTGTTCGGCCTGTATGCGCAGGATACTTTCCATTTGACTTCCCGCATGGTGGTGAATGCCGGGCTGCGCTGGGAGCCGACTCTGCCGGAATACGATCACTTCAATCGGGGCAGCACCTTTTCGCGCGCGGCGTTCGATGCGGGTAAAGTCAGTCAGGTTTACGTGAACGCTCCGGCCGGATCTCTCTTTTACGGCGATCCTGGAATTCCGAATTCGTTTACCGCGCGTAAGCTGAATAACTTCTCTCCGCGTCTGGGGCTTGTTTACAACCCCGACGGGAACGGCCACACGACGCTGCGCGCGGGCGCGGGCATCCTGTACGACTCGGTGGCGACATTTATTCCGTACCGCATGGTGGCGCAGAATCCTCCGTTCGGACCGCAGGTGACGAATACGAACGGCCCGTATCAGTTCAGCAATCCGTGGGGCAGCGTTCCGGGCGGCAATCCGTTTCCGCTCCCGGCGCCCGGTAAGAACATCGCTTTCCCGCCGGCGAATGCGGAAGTCTTTCTGCCGCCGAATATTCAGCCGCCGAACGTGGTGCAGTGGAATGCGAGCGTGCAGCATCGTCTGGCCGATAACTGGGTGTTGTCGGTGACTTACCTGGGTAACAAGACGTCGCATCTGTGGATTGGGAATGAGACGAATCCCGCGGTGTACATACCCGGGCTGTGCGCGGGCAAAGCGTGTTCCAGCACCAGTAACACGCAGGCCCGGCGCGTGCTGTCCCTGGCGAATCCGACGGTTGGCCAGTATTACTCGACCATGGTGATCGCGGATGACGGAATCAATGCCAATTACAATGGCTTGCTCACGTCCATCGAACACCGGTTTGCGCACAATTATACGGTGCTGGCGAACTACACATGGTCGAAATGCCTCGGTATCGCTCCCGTTACTTCGCTGGGCGGCGGCGTGGTGCAGGATCCTAACAACGTTCGCGGGGACTACGGTCCGTGCAGCTACGACGCTCCGCATCTTTTCAACTTCAGCATGGTTTACGTGAGCCAGTACGGGCACGGCGGGATACTGTCTAATCTGCTCAGCCACTGGAATCTGGCTCCGCTGGCGCGGTATCAGAGCGGTCTGCCGGTCAATCCGGTTTCCGGGAAAGATAACTCGCTGACGGGTGTCGGGAACGACCGCCCGAATGTGGTTTCGACAACGGCCTATACGGGTCAGAGCCATGGGAAGGTGTATCAGTTCATCAATCCCTCGCTGTTCGCGCCGAACCTGACGGGCACGTATGGAAACGCGGGGCATAACAGTCTGCGCGGGCCCGGTTACTTCGACGTGGATCTGGCGCTGAGCCGGGAATTCCGGCTGCGCGAGAGGCTTACGCTGCATGCGCGGGCGGAGGCGTTCAATCTGCTGAACCACCTGAACTTTAACTTGCCGGTGGCAAATATTTCGTCCAGTAATTTCGGTCAGATTACGTCGGCCAGCGATCCGCGTATTCTGCAGGCGTCGATGAAACTGACTTTCTGAGTTTTCGTAACAACCGCGGCACAGGAGCCGTTCACGATGAAGAGAAGAGATTTTTTGCTTGCCGCCGCAGCGGCTCCCGCCGTTGCCTCGGGGATCGACGTGGCTGGTATTCCATCGCGCGGATCGAGGAAGGTGGAGATTGTCTACCGGTCGCCTCACCCCACGCCCAATGGTCTGCAGGCAACCAGCGAGGGACTTTGGGTTCTCGATCAGGGGAAAGAGAACTATGTTTCTCTGATCGGGTTTGGCGACGGGAAGGTGATTCGCGAATTTCAGGTGCCGGGACTGGCCGGCGCCAGCGGACTGACTGTCGATCCCGATGGGGTGATGTGGATCAACGATACTCACAACAGTCTGATTGTCAGCTGCGATGTTCGCGACGGGAAGATCCTGGGGAAATACTGGTGTCCGGGCGCGGGCCGGACGTATCCGCTGGAAGGCGATCCGCCGGCTGCGCGTAGTCCGTTGAAGTCGCCCTTTGCGGCGGCTGTGCCGGCGGCTGCTCCCGCACCGGTTGCGGCAAACGGCGCCAATCGGCCTCGCCGGGCTCCCGGGCAGCTTGCGCCGGATGCAACGACCGGTCTTTCCGGCGAGGGCGGGCAGGGAATGGAGATTCGTGACGGGCTGCTTTACTATGCCTGTCTGCCCTCACGGCGCGCGTATGTGCTGGATCCGAAAACATGGCGCGTGAAGGCGATGTGGAATCTGCCGGGCAACCGGGCTCATGGCGTGGGCTGGGAGGGCGATTCCCTTTGGATCTCGGACAGCAACTGGCGCGCGTTCTTCCGGCATGACCGAAAGACCGGTGAGATCGTCGAGAAGATCCAGCTCACGGAAAAAGATCCGCTGATTCACGGCGTCACCACCCACGACGGCTATATGTGGTTCAGCGACGACGTCGGGTATATCTGTAATTTCAAGTTGTAAGAATCGCCTCCCCGCGGGCAGGCGCACTCTTCGGCGTCTGCCCGATTCCTCAATGTTTTGAGCCGCCCGCTTTAACCTCCGTTTTTCGTCCCGTAACACGATAACAAAAATCTTTCAGAAATTTTCCTTTTCAAATCAACCACTTAGCTGGGGCCGCCTGGGGTGCTTTATCCACCCTCGATGTTAGCTTTCGATCAGGGAAGCGAGTTTGCGCCCCGAACAACACCTTGAGGTCGCAGGAACTAAGGGCGGAGATGAGAGGAAAACACCGGATACAGGAAACTGCCGGACCGGAGGCGATCGATTCGTTGGCGGAGAGTCTGGCCGCGGATTCGATGGCCGGGTTCGAGGAGAGTCTGGAAGAAGGAGAGAGCCTGAAGGCAGCCGATTACATCCGGTTGCTGGAAATTCGGGAGGAGACGAATGAGGAGCCGCCAGTCCATATAAATGTCCGATGGAGTGAAGAGTGCGAGACTCTGAGCGACTCATAAAGTACACGCCTCTTCCAAGCCAGAAAGAGTTTCACAGTTGCGAGGCAACCTTTAAGGGATTTTCCGGACCGATCGGTTCCGGCAAGAGTCAGGCGCTTTGTCAGGAAGCGATCCGGCTGAGCTATTTGAACCCGGGACGGACGGGGCTGATCGGCGCGCCGACTTATCCGATGCTGCGGGATGCAACGCTGGCGTCGCTGACGGAGGTGCTGAACGAGAATGATGTTCCTTACGAACTGAATAAGTCGGAGTTCATTCTTGTCATGCGCGATACCGGTTCGCGGATTTTGCTGCGTTCCGTGGATGAGTTCGAGCGGTTGCGCGGCACCAATCTGGCCTGGTTCGGACTGGACGAACTGACCTACACGCAGGAGGGCGCCTGGCTGCGGCTCGAAGGCCGTTTGCGGGATCCGAAAGCGACGGTGCGGCGCGGGTTCGCCGTGTGGACGCCGAAGGGTTTTGATTGGGTGTACAGGAAGTTCATCCAGAACCCGGTGGCCGGTTATGCGGCGATTCTGGCTAAGCCGTATGAGAACCGCTTTCTGCTGGGACAGGTTCCGGATTTTTATGAGCGTTTGAAAGGGAGTTACGACGACAACTTTTTCCGGCAGGAAGTGCTGGGCGATTATCTGAATCAAAAGGGCGGTCTGGTTTACACGGCCTTTTCGCGGGAGACGAACGTGAAGCGAATAGGCGCGGACCCCGGCAGAGCGATCTGCTGGGCGGTGGATTTCAACGTGGACCCGATGTCTTCCATGGTGGTGCAGATGAAGGACGACGAGATCCGGGTGCTGGATGAGATTGTGCTGCACCGGGCGTCGACGGAGCAGGCGTGCGAGGAGTTCGAAAGGCGCTTCGGCATTCCGCGTTCCGGCATCGTGGTCTTCGGGGACGCGGCCGGGTCGGCGATGCAGACGACCGGGTTTTCCGATTATCAGGTGATCCGGAATTTCTTCGGTTCGCGCAGCGCGAAGGTGACGTATCGCGTGCCGAAGGCGAATCCACCGGTCCGCGAGCGCGTAGCGGCGATGAATGCGCGGTTGCGGAACGCGTATGGGGACGTCAGGCTGCTGGTGGATCCGAAATGCAAAGAACTGATCGCGGATTTCGAGCAGGTGTCTTACAAGGAAGATTCGGTGCAGGTTGATAAGGATAAGGACCGAAGAAGGACTCATCTGTCGGACGCTCTTGGATATCTGATCTGGCAGGAAAGCACCACGAACACGATCGGCGAGCGGGGAATGCGGTTGATTTGAGAAGTGAGAGATCAATTTCAGGGTAGATAAGTGAATTCACACATAGAACAGGAACATCCGGATTACTCGGCGAAGTCGGGGATGTGGCGCCGCTACAGGGATCTGTATGCGGGCGGAGAGCAGTTCCGGCAGCACGCGGCCGAGTATCTGGTGCGGCGGCATAAAGAGCCGATGGAAGTCTACCACGAACGGCTCACGCGGGTCTTTTACGAGAACTATATCGGGTCGATTGTCGACTGGTATACGGCGACGCTGGTTCGGAAGGAGCCGGTGCTGGAGTTTACGGGCGCAAGTGAACCGGCGAAGAGTTTCTTCAGCCAGTTCGTGCAGAACTGCGACCTGCGCGGCACGACGCTGACGCAGTTCTTCAGGGATCAGATTACCGAAGCATTGGTTTGCGGGAAGTCTTATGTGGTGGTGGATTTTCCGAAAACCGACAAGCCTGTTTTGTCGAGAGCGGAAGAGGATGCTGTGGGCCGAAGCCGGGCGTATCTGATGAGCTACACGGCCGACGAAGTCATCAACTGGAGCCTGAACGAGAACGGCGCGTTCGACTGGGTGGTGATTCGCACCTCCTGTCTGAAGCAGGACAGCGTGCGGTCGTTCGGCTGGACGAAAAAGACCCGCTGGATTTATTACGATCGCGAACAGTATGAGATCTACGAACAGCAGGACGCGAACGCCGGGAACAAGGTCGAGCTGATCGATCAGGGTCGACACGGGTTCGCGGGCATCGGACGCGTTCCGGTTTTTGAGGTTCGGGTCAGCGAAGGTCTTTGGCTGACGAACAAAGCCGCGCTGCTGCAGCTGGAGCATTTCAATAAGGCCAATGCGCTTGGGTGGGCATTGACGATGGGGCTGTTCGCTACTCCGGTGGTTTATTCGGACCGGGAATGGAGCCAGATCGTGGGCGAGAGTTACTACGTGCAACTCGGTCCGCAGGATAATTTTGGCTGGTCCGAGCCGGAAGGCAAGGTTTACCAGATCGCGGCGGAAAATCTGTCGCGGCTGAAAGACGAGATCTATCGGGTGTCGTACCTGTTGCAGCAGGCCGGGGATGCTTCCGGATCAGCGCAATCGGGTCTGAGCAAACAGTGGGATTTCAGTGTTACGCAGGAAATCCTCCGGGCCTATGGGGACACCATGAAAGATTCCATGCGGAACGTGCTGACTGCAGTCGCGGCGGCGAGGCTGGACGATCTGCAGATCGACGCTTCCGGCCTGGACGAATTCGATATCGCGGACTTCAGCTCGGAGGCAAAGGACGCGCAGAATCTGCTGAATCTGGGGATTGACTCCCCGACGCTGAAGAAACAGGTCTTCAAACGCGTGGCGCTGAAGTACCTGTGCGATGCGAGACAGGACATCAAGAACCGGATCGCGGAAGAGATCGAAGCGAATACCAAACCATAGGGGGAAAGGAATTATGGACGAGCCGACAGAAGTACAGACGATCGTGCAGCAGGCGATCGACGAATACATGCGCAAGGACAGCGCGAAGAGGGAGCCTGCTTACAAGGCGGAACTGCAGGAGGAGCGCCGGCGCCGCGAGCAGCTCGAGAAGCGGATGAATGAGCTTGTCGAGGAAAACAAGCGGAGCCACGCGCTGGCCGAAGAGGCGCAGCGGACCTCCACCATTCGGGCCGAACTGCAGAAGCTGGGGGTGATGAAAGTCGACCTGGCCTTCAAGGCGGTGCAGGACGGAATCGTCAGAACCGAGGACGGCCGGCTGGTGGCGAAAGGCGACAACGGCGAACAGCCGGTGTCCGAGTACCTGGCTGGTTTCGTCCAGGAGAATCCGGAGTTCCTTCCGGCGAGAATCGCGGGAGGAACGGGGATGACGGGCACGCAGAAAACAGCGCCGGCCGCAGGTTATGGCGCCATCGATCTGGATAAGATCAGCCCGTCGATGAGTAAGGAAGAACTGGAACGCGTGCGGCAGGAAATTCTGCGCGTCGCCTCCCAGTCGCTTCGGTAACTCAGTCAGAAGTTCAGCAACAAAGCGGAGCCGCCGGGGCGCGATGGAATGCGCGCCCGCGGGCGGCAGCAGCAGTACCGCAAAGGGTGGATTGCGAAGAGAGGCGGGGACCGGGAACGGTCCCCATTTTCTTTGCGGTCAGAAAAACGAAAAGGAAGAAAATGCCGGCTATTACCTCAGCAAATATTGCGAATGCGATCGTGAAACTGGTGGCGGCGGATGCGCTGCCCGCTCTGGTGGGGAACCTCGTGATGGGGAACCTTGTCAATCGCGACTACGAGCCGACTCTGGCGCAGGCGGGCGATACCGTCAATGTGCCGATCGCGCCGCAGCTGGTCGCGAACAACATCGCGGAAGGCGGTTCGGTGCAGCCGCAGAATCCGAGCCTCGGGAATGCGCAGATCGTGCTCAACACGCACGCGGAAGCCACGTTCCTGATTCCGGACGTCACCAAGGTTCTGGCGGTGCCGGATCTGCTGCGCGTCTACATGCAGCCCGCCGTGGTCGCGATCGCCGAGAAGATCGAAAGCGACCTGTTGAACCTGTACGCGGGATTCTCGGCCAACACGCCGCTGGGCACCGCGGGGACGCCGCTTACCGAAGCGGTGCTCGATCAGGCGGAGACTTCGCTGTTCCAGGCGAAGGTTCCGGCCAGCGAGAAAAAGTTCCTGGTGGTGGACAGCAACACGTACTCGCAGCTGCGGCAGATCCCGCGTTTCAGCGAGTTCCAGACGGCCGGCGACGCGGGTCTGCGGGCGGTTGTGGACGGAACCATCGGGAAGATCAAAGACTTCTTCGTGTTCCGTTCGCAGTATGTGCCGAAGACCGGCAGCGCGCCGGTCAGCACGCACAATCTGGCGTTCTGCAAGGACGCCATCGGCCTGGTGATTCGCCGTCTTCCGCAGCCTCTGCCGGGCACCGGCGCGATTGCCGAATACGCCGAACTGGGCAACTTCGGCATGCGCGTCACCATGAGCTACCAGCCGAACACGCTGTCTCAGCAGTTCACGGTGGACGTGCTCTACGGCTGCGCCGTGCTGCGGAATAACTTCGCCGTGCAGGTGAACAGCTAGTTCTTTGACCGGGTAAGGGTGTTCTCTCGACGTGGGGCAGGATGTCATCCTGCGGCGGGTTGGAAACCCGCCAACAGCGCCGGTTAACCAACCGGCGCGCAGATTCACAATCTGCCCCACATTCGCACCCGATTACACGGTTGAGGAACTAGTCGAAAAAACGGGCAGACCGCTCGATTCACACACTCGGCGGGCTGCCCGTCCGTTTTATCAGGACGATTCACACAGGAAGAGGACGACATGGACTTACGGTCTTATTACAAAAGCGTTCGGGACGCCGAGGAACAACTCACCGGCGAGTATGTGGTGGTGGTCAGTCTGGCCACTCCGGAAGGCGGGAAGAACGACGTCCGGACAGAAGTGCCGCGCCGGGTTGCGGCGAAGCTGATTGCGGAAGGCAAATCCCGAGTGGCCACGCAGGAAGAAACCGCGGCGTTTCACGCGGCCAACCGGGAAGCGCTGGAGCGGCACAAGCAGGAAGAAGCAGCGCGTCGCGTGCAGGTGATGGTGATTCCGTCCCACGAAGTGCGCTCGCCGAAAGAGCGGAGCTGACCATGGCACTCTTCGCGGATGGACCGGCGAGCACGGTTGCCGATCTGACGGACGAGGATTCCGGGTTGCCGGACGTCGCGGCGACGTGCGGGATCAACGCCACGACAAAAATCCGGCTGGCGCACGAGGAGATCGCGAGCGAACTCGGTCTGTGGCTGGACCGGCCGAGGCCTTCGCTGGATCTGGTCTGGGCTCCTTCACTGCGCATCGAACAGGTTGTTGTCACTCCGGAGCTGAAACGCTGGGAATCCATGATGGCGCTGTCGCTGGTTTATCGCGACGCGTATTTCAGCCAGTTAGCGGATCGCTATCAGGCGAAGTGGGAAGAGTACTCGCAACTTACCCGGCGAGCTTACGACAGGTTTGTGGCATGCGGCATGGGGCTGGTCAATAACCCGGTGAGAAAAGCGGCCCCGCCGATGCTGACCAGCGTGCCGGGCCCGCAAAAAGGTGGCACTTTCTACGCCAGCATCGCGTGGGTGAACGACCGGGGACAGGAAGGCGCGGCCTCGCCGGCGTCCTCCATCACCGTCGCCGACAGCAATCTGATGTCGGTTTCGGCGGGAGACGCGCCGGCCGGTGTGGCGGGCTTCCAGGTCTATGCCGGAACTAACCTGGATGCGATGGCTCTGCAGACCAGCGTCGCGCTGCCGGCGGGTCTTAGCTTCACTTACATTCCGGGCTCGGTGACGCAGGGCCGGCTTCCGGGCACGGGCCAGGCGCCCGATTTTGTGCGGCCGCTGGTCCGGACTATCCTCCGCGGCTGACGGCGCGGGGCTGACGGCGCGAAGAAGAAAGGAAACCGAATGGCTGGAATTACCGGCACGCTGACCGGCGTTGCCCTGGACAAGCTGCGGGCGCCCGCCGATGGCGTGAATGCGCGGATCGGGGCGATCACCCATTCCGACAGCACGGTGACCGCGCTGGGGATCCGCTCGATTGCGGTTCTGCATGCCGGCGCCGACGTGATTGAGAAAAGCGGCCATGCGCACTACCCCGGGCTGCTGATTTACTGCGACAAACTGAGCAACTCGCTGAAGGAGAAGTTCAGGCGGTTTTCGGGCCGCGCCCATCTGGTTATCGAGGTCAGGCACTCGGCGGACCGGATCGATGCGCTCGATTCCAATACCCAGGTCTATGTCGATGCCGTCTGCGCCCTCCTGGACGACTCGCGCGGCGACTGGGGCGGCGGGACTTTTTATGCGGGCGGTTATGACGTGACTTACGAGCCCATTACGCGCGGCGGCAAAAATTTTCTGCAGCGCGCGAAGGTGGGTTTTGACGTGGAAATCAGCCGTTAGCCGGAGGGCGAGCGGCACGGAGAATCCGGGAGAAAGAAGAAGACGATGGCCTATATTTCATCGAATGCAAACCGCTGGTATTGCGCCGCGGAAGCCGCTTATGGAAACATTCCCTCCATCACGGCGGATCACAGAATTCCGGCGGTCAGCATGACCGCCCGCCACCAGCGCGAGAAGAGTGAACGCAAAGACAAAACCGGCAGCCGGACGTGGGCCGGCCTGCCTGCGGGAATGCGGCGGCAGACCACTTTCCAGCTTTCGTCATACATGCGGGACTGGGCGGATTCCTCAAAGTTACCGCCGCACGGTCCTCTCTTTGAAGCGGCACTCGGCGGTTCCGGCACGTTGTGGGCAGGGGGGACGCCGGCCATGGGAACGACCACGAGTAACATCCATTTCGCCGCGCCGCATGGCCTCAATCCAGGACAGGCCATCGTTTCCGGCGGCGAAATTCGTTTTGTGGCGGCGGTCCCGGATCTCTCGACCGTGATCCTGAATGTGCCGTTTTCGGCTGCTCCGGTTGTGGGCGTGGCCATTGGCGCCGCCGCGACTTATGGTCTGGCTTCGGAATTGCCGAGTATCAGCCTGTTCGATTACTGGGACCCCTCGTCAGCCGTGCAGCGCATTCTTTGCGGCGCGGCGGTAGATCGCATGACCGTGAAGCTCAACGGCGATTTCCATGAGTTCGAGTTCCGCGGCATGGCGCAGGACATCGTGGATAGCGCTTCCTTCAACACCGGCCAGGGCTCCATGACGGCCTTTCCGGCTGAGCCGGCCGCGTCCGGAGCGGGCTACTCGCCGGTGCCTGGAAATCTGGGTCAGGCGTGGCTCGGCGTTATTCCGAACCAGTTCTTCACGGTGTCGCAGGCATCCATTGAACTTCGCAACGGGCTGGAAATGCGGAACCGGGAGTTCGGGTCTGAGCTGCCCCGGGGCATCACGCCCGGCAACAGGGAGGTGCTGATGTCGCTCGAACTGTTCAGCCAGGACGATCAGGCGGCGACGGCGCTTTATCAGGCCGCGCGCCAGCAGGATCCGGTCAGCGTCATGTTCCAGTTGGGCCAGACCGCGGGACAGCTGATGGGCATTTATGTCCGGAGTCTGGTTCCTGAGGTGCCGGAGTTCAACGACGCGGAAAAGCGTCTGCAGTGGCGTTTCCGGGACAACCGGGCGCAGGGCACCACGGACGACGAAATCGTCGTCGCATTCGGGTGACGCACATGAACTGGCAGGGCCGCACGTTTGTGCCGTCGCTCGTCTGCCCGGGAGTGGAATTCGTGATCGCCCGGATGAGTTTCGGGCGGCGGCTGGAGCTGATGAAACGGGTTCGCGAACTGGCAACCCGGGCGGAGTTCTTCGAAGCCGGATGTGACGCGCGGAACCACATGGAGGCGAGTCTGCTGGGCGGCGAGATGGACCGCCTCTATCTCGAATGGGGGCTCGAAGAAATTCGCGGCCTGGAACTCGACGGGGCTCCGGCCACGCCGCTGTCATTGACCGAGCGGGGCCCGGAGGCACTGTTCCGGGAAGCGCTCGACGCGGTCCGCGCCGAGTGCGGGCTCAACGAGGACGAAAGAAAAAACTAATCCTCGCGTTCCATTTCCAGTTGGCAAACGAGCAGTTTGCAGGCCGGACCGGGTGGGATTGCGAGAACTGCAGGAAACACGGTCTGGAACGCCGCCGGCGCTGTGACTTTATCGCACCCGAACTGCGCGCGGAACCGCACGTGGTCTGGGGGCGCAGGCAGGTGAGCGCGGAACAATGCCCGAAATCTCTGATATCCGGAACCAGCATGGCGCTCCTGGAGGAGTTCCTGGTGAGGCGGCGGATGGGGATGCGGGAAGACGCAGAGACGGAGGCGCGCAAGGTGGACGCGTTTCTGATTCTGCAGGAGCAAATGGAGCGGGAGCAACGAGATGCCACAACGAACGATTGAAGAAGTTTTCCGGACGATCGCGCCTTCGAGGCGACGGGGAATTCCCGGTCCGGGCACTATCAGCGCCGGCGTGTCCGGCGGGAACGGCGACCTGGCGACGTCCTTGTCG
>Ga0118677_10004387_pt1 | contig 25760 bp, 19 predicted proteins | sample AliMusrvi5mmetaG_FD_86154 | JGI IMG/M metagenome (GOLD analysis project Ga0118677, IMG submission 86154)
CATGCCGGCGCAGGAGAGTCTCCGTCGGCAGTTGGAGTCCGCACTGGTGTAAAGTCCAGCATATTTACAAAAAAAAGGCCCAGAAGGCTCAGCACTCCCGCAACGATCATGGCGGCGCGGGGCCCCAGCCACTGCATGATGGCGCCGCTTGCCAGCGCCCCTGCAAAGGTCCCGAGCACCGCCACCTGGGCAATAAATCCTGCGCCGCCGCCGATTCTCGATCTGCTGAAAAGATTTGACGTCATGACATAGGAAAAAACCATGAACGAGGCATCCCCGAGTTCATGAATGATACGAAACAGCCAGGCCTGCCACTGCGTCTGCGCACATGCCAGCAGAATATGCCCGATGGCAGACAGCCATATTCCGGCAAATATCAGCCGCCGCAGCGATGCCGTGCCGCGGTCAAGGAGCCTGCCGTACAGCAGGCAGGCCCCGGCAAGAATTAGCACCGTCACGCCGATAAATATGCCCGTGCCGGTCTGGGAAAACCCCAGGGATTCCTTGAGGAATAGCGTGTACACGGTTTTTTCGGCGCCCCAGTGATAGGTGTACAAAAATGTGACCGCGGCAAACAGCATGACGTCGCGGCGCAGCAGATCTTTTTTATAATTGGCCGGCTCAAAGAGCTGAGCCAGGGTGCCCGGCAGCAGCAGGCCCAGCGGCACGATCATGAGAAACAGTGCCCCTGAAATACGGAACATCCCGGGAAAACTCAGCCAACCCAGCAGCACGCCCCCCAGCATGGCGCCCACGGCAATGCCCATATGTTCGGCAAAAACTATGGCCGAGAATCGCCGGCCCTTGCCCCCCGTACCAGCGGTTTTATAAATAAGCGACCGGATGGATATCTGCCCAAAATTATACCATGTCCCCAAAAACATGAACAGCATGAGCAGTATTGCAAAATTCGAGCTGAATGACAGGCCGATATAGGTAATCCCAAGGGCCGCAAAAGAGCAGGCAATGAGCAGGCGCGAGGGAAACAGATCATTTGAAATGCCCATGGGCAGGGTGGTCACGAGCGTCATAAGCGAATCAATGCCCATGAGCAGGCCTATCTGCCAGCCGGAAAACCCCAAATCTTTTAGATAAATCGGTAAAAAGAACAGGGTGGTGAAGATAAGCGTCCGCATAAGAAAAAAAAGATAGCCCGTCAGCATGACCGGGGCCTGCTGGGGCAAAAACGTAGAGTCTGGGATGGAGCGGTTATCTGGTTGCATGTTTCCTCGGTCTGAACCTTTCCACAGCTCGTCTTTGTCTGCCATGTGCCACAGGCGGTGGCTGTGGCACATGGCAGAAGGCAACTTGGCACTTCGTGCCCTTGTCTTTCCCTTGCAGGGAAATTCACCCCCGCTGCGCGGGTGCTGTTGATTTATAGCTTTTCCCGCAGGGCTTGACAATAAAAACCGGACTTTATCTATAGATTATAGTCACTAAATATATTATGCTTGCCATTGGTTTTAAATAGAATAAAATTCCGGGGCTGAAAAGCTGTCCTGAGCTCAAAAAATTACACTGTTCTGGTCTCGGCATAATGCAGAAAAAACTGAAAATTCTCCATGTGGCAAGCCATAATGAAATACGGGCCGGCGGCTCCATGCAGATGCTGCGCCTGGCCCTGGGCCTGAAAGAGCTTGGCCATGAGGTACAGGCTGCTTTCAATATCCGCCGCGGTGATACTCCGCCAGGGCTGGGAATGTTCGAGCCCCTGCAGGACGCGGGCATACCCATAGCAAGCTTTCCCATGCAGCGGCTCGGGAAATATATCGGCATGTGGCGGCTTAAAGAATTCGTGGCCGCGCAGCAGTTCGACGTCATTCACTGCCACCGGTTCCGCGCCCTCAATTTTGTCTGCAGGGCAACCCGGGGCTTAAAGATCCCGGCCCTTCTGGGGGACAAGAAAAACAGCTTTGACATACCCGAGAGCTGGGCGCGGGTATACGGCAGCCCTCGGGTTGACTGCATCGTGGTGAATGCCCAGCTTATCAAGCAGATGTTTGCGGATACGGGCCTGGTAAATCCCGACAAGGTCGAAATTATCTATAATGGCGTCGACCTTGACCGGTTTCATCCCGGCGTTGACGGCAGCCCTGTTCGCCAGGAGTTCGGGCTGGGGCCCGCAACTCCCGTTGTGGGGATGGTCGCAAATTTCGCCGGAAAGAAATCCCATGATATTTTTTTTCAGGCAGGGGTGAAGGTCATAGAAAAGTTTCCCAAGGCCCGGTTTCTGCTGGTGGGCGGCGGCGATTCCCAGCGCTATCAGAAAGAGCTGACGCGGCATGGCTACGGCAGCAATTTTATTTTTACGGGCTTCCGCAGCGATATACCGCAGATTATCGCGGCCATAGATGCATCGGTCATATCATCGGGCCGCGGCGAAGGGCTGACGGGCAGCATTGTCGAGGCCATGGCCATGGCCAAGCCCGTCGTGTCGACCGCCGTGGCGGGAAATTCCGAATTCGTGAAAGACCGTTACACGGGCATGCTGGTCGAGCCGGGCAATATTCAGGCCCTGGCCGATGCCATGCTCTATCTGCTGGAAAACCCTGACGAGGCAAGGGCCATCGGTAGGCGCGGCTTTGCATTTGCGCATGATAAGATTGACAATCGCAGGCGCTCAGAGCACTTTGCCTGCCTGTACAGCGCGATCATGCAGCGCAAAGGCTTATAGCTAAAAAGTTCAAATAAAGTCGTTTTTTTGTAGGTTGGGTTAAGCCTGCAAAAAATTGTTGGGTTTCGTACTTCAACCCAACTTTGTAAAAAAAATGCCTGCGGTGAAGTACGTGCTTAAAGGCGAATCCAACAAATTCAAAGATTATTATGACCACACAGGCAATCATACTGGCGGCAGGAAGAAGTAAACGGCTCGGGGCGCTTACCGAGCAAACGCCCAAGTGCCTTCTGCAACTTAATGCGGAAGCCATCATAGACCATCAGATTGCCAACCTGCGGGCAAATGGCATCAGAGACATCACCATCGTCACCGGATTCTGCGACGATATGGTGCGCGCCCACTGCGGGCCGGGCTTCGGCTATATTTTGAACCCCGTTTTTGACACCACCAACAGCATCTACTCCCTGTGGCTGGCGCTCAAGGAAGTGCCGGGCCCGTTTGTGATAATGAACTCTGATGTGGTGTTCCACTCTGAAATTCTGAAAAACCTGCTGGCCTCACCGCATCCCGACGCCCTGACCGTGAGCCTGCAAAGCGGCATGGGCGATGAAGAGATGAAAGTGAAGCTGCAGGCTGACCGGATTGTGGATATTCGCAAAGACATGGACCCGGCCGGGGCCGACGGCGAAAACGTGGGGGTGCTGAAATTCTCCAATATCGGCAGCCGTATACTGTTTCAGAAAGCCGATGAGCTTGTGGCCAAAGGCGTGGTCAATGCCTGGGCCCCGCGGGCTTTTCAGGAAATATGTACTTCCTACCCCCTCTATGCCGTGAGCACGCAGGAGCTGCCATGGATAGAGATCGATTTCCCGGAAGACCTGGAAAGGGCGCGAACGGAAATCTATCCCCGGATCGAAACGGGTTTATAAAAAAATATTTTATTACCGGGAACAGGTCCTCCGCGGCCGATTCCCCCAGGAAAATCTCTGCATTATGGACACGAAAAAAATACTCTTCTGCGCCACGACCCCGATGAACTATGCCATGTTCAAGCCGATTCACCGGCGCCTTGCCGCTGACCCGCGCATTGAGGTCTGGTTCACGGCGCATCATGATCACAAAAGCCTCTATAAAACCGTGGGTCTTGACAACGAGCGCCTGATCGGCAATTTCCGGTCAAAGCTCAAGCACTGGGACATGCGCATCTGCCCCAGCTTTTACTACGAGCGGGACAATGCCGACGTGACCGTGCAGATATTTCACGGCTGCTCGCTCAAAAACCGGGCCGTGCATGACAAGGCCCTGGATTTTGACAAGCTGTTTCTCATCGGCCCCTACATGCGCCAGAAATTTATCGATACTTGGAAGCTGGCGGACAACGATCCGCGGTTTGAAGACATCGGCATGCCCAAGCTCGATCAGTTTTTTGACGGCAGCATCAATAAGGCGGAGCTGATGCAGAAGCTCAATCTTGATCCGAAGCTGCCGACGGTCATCTATGCTCCCACCCGCACCACGGAAACCAGCTCCTCGCTGCAAATGTTCGGCAGACAGATTATTGAAACCGTGGCGCAGATGCCCGTCAACTTCCTCGTGAAGCTCCATGACCGGGCTTATAAGCAGTGGAAAGATTCCATGAAAGAGGACTGGGAGCAAATTCTTGAGTCCTACACAAACCATCCGCGCGTGCGACCCATATTCGACTACGATGTCGTGCCATACCTCTTTGTAAGCGATCTGCTCATCAGCGACATAAGCTCGGTCGTCAACGAATTTACCCTGCTTGACCGGCCCATGGTGCTCATCGACGTGCCCCGGCTCATTTCAAACTACCAGCGCATCGAGCAGAAGCGGGGCCTTGCGGCCTGCGACCTTGCCGACTGGGGCCAGTCAGCCGGAGAGCTCGTAAAAGACATGCAGGACCTTCCCGCCATCATCACGGGCTGCCTTGAGCATCCGGAAAAAAAACAGGACATCCGGCGGGAATTTGCCGGGAAGTTCTTTTTCAATCCCGGCCATGCCACGGAGAGGGCAGCGGCTAAAATTTATGAGCTGCTCAAGCTTGACACCCTCGTAAAAAGCTAAAAATGCAGTCATCGCGAGGCCTGCACCGTGGCGTCTTGCCCTTTTTCGGGCCTTGCATGCATCAAGTTCCTTACGAGGTTCTTAAATTCTCCCTGGGCTTGATCCTGACTTCAAACTTCCGCTCTTACCACCTTCGCGGCGCCCCTGTGGCGATTTTGCCGTGATCCTGTTATAATTTAACCTCAGGTTATACTGCCGAAACAGTCGTGTTTCAGGAAAGGCGTTTATATGTGCTTCAGGAAATCGATAGTCATTTTATCACTGCTTGCGTGCATGGCTCTGCCGCTGCCGGTAGTTGCCCTTATGCTGGGGCTGAGCACGGAAAAGCTCACCCATAGCGCCGCGCTCATTGTCACGGGTGACGTTGATGACGTTGCCTCGCAGTGGACCGCTGATAAAAAGTTCATCACCACAACGGCTGTTATCAGTGTTCAGCAGGTCATAAAGGGCAAACTTGCAGAGAAAAAAATACGGGTCATGCATATGGGCGGGCAGGTTGGTGATATCGTTATGCGGCAGTCCGATGTTGAGCCGCTGCACAAGGGCGAGAAAGTGCTCCTGTTTCTTTCACCCGAAGAGGAGTTGAGCGGCGGCAGCGCCTTTAGAATTGAGGGCAAAGCCCAGGGCAAATATTCCATTGGCGCAGACCTCATAGCCCGGAAAAAGGGCTTTTCTGCTCAAGCCGCTGATGCGCCTCTGGACATTTCTCTCCCCCTTGAAACGCTGACAAAAAAAATAAGGGCCTATGTCGATGAAGAATAAACAAACGCTGCGGCACTATGTGGCCATGCTGTGCACCGGCAGCGTTCTTGTGCTGTGCGCCTGCAGCGGGCAAGCCTGGGGCTATCAGGTCTCTACAACCGGTACGGGACTTGAGATCCGGTGGCCGACCCCAAGCGCCGGTTTCTATATTAATACGGCAGACGGCCCTTCGGGAAGCCTTTCTGCAATTAAAGCGGCACTGCAGACCTGGACGAATGTTTCGGCCTCGAATTTCAGTTTTGCATACAAGGGCACAACCACAAGCACAAACTGCGGCAGCAATGACGGCACCAATATAACCTGCTTCGGCTCCCTTGGCGCGCAGGAAGCCAATACTTTAGCCCTCAACACGTACTGGTTTGATAGTACGACAGGCTATCTGGCTGACAGCGACATTGAGTTTAATACGGATTTTGCCTGGGCAACGGATAGCTCTCCGAGCGCTCTTGATGTGCAAACTATTGCGGTGCATGAGCTGGGGCATGCTCTGTCGCTGGCTGATCTCTATGGCAGCGGCGATACGGCAAAGGTAATGTACGGAAGTGCTGAACCGGGGGAAATAAAGCGGGTGCTGACGCAGGATGACATGAATGGCATAATCCATCTCTACCCCGGAGGAGCCGCCTCCACAACGACAACAACTGCACCCTCTGGTACAACCACGACAACCATCCTGGTGCCAGGCGGCTCGTGCCCGGCAGCGTACGCGCTTGGGCAGGACCACCCGTATCTTGAAAAGCTGCGGGCCTTTCGCGACGGCCCCCTTGCCCACAGCGCCCCTGGCCGCAGAATTATACGGATATATTACGACAATGCCGGCAGCATCAATGCAGCTCTTGAGCGCAGCTCCGCCCTGCGGTCCGCAGCCCGGGGCTTTTTTGAAGCCGCAGCCCTGCTGATGGCAGACAAGAAGTAAGATGTGGTCATGATTTCTTTTTTGCTTTTTTTCGCTCAAGCACCTGCCGGTAAATATCCTCCACTTTGCGGGCCTGAGCAACCGGGTTAAAGTGCAGCTGCGCTTTGCGATAGGCGTTTTCCCCCATCATGAGCCGGTGGTCGGGATGCTCGATCATATACAGGATGGCATGGTAGAGATTTTCCGGCGTATCATCAATGATAAGGCCGTCTACCTCATGCTGGATGATTTCAGGCAGCATCCCCCTTCGCGCCGCAATAACGGGAATCTTAAGGGCCATGGCCTCCCGCACGGCCCTGCATCCGCCGTCCGTGCCAGGCATGAGAAACACCTTAAAATTCATGCAGGCAAGCGTTTCGACAAATTCCTCCTTTTTATATCCGGTAAAAATCATATTAGTTCTTATGCCCATATTCTGAGCGGGCTTAAGGGCTATCTCCTGGATATTGGTGCCCCTGCCGACCACCATGAACTTGAAAAAGGGCACTTCCTGCATCACCATCTGCATGGCCTCGAGTATCACCTCGAACCGCCGGTGCTTCTGCACGCGCGCCACGATCCCGCCGACCACGGCTTCTTCAACCAGATTGAATTTCGGCCTGCAGTTGTGGACGCGATCAGGGTTGAACCGCTCGAGATCAACGGGCACATCGATTTTCCAGACCCGGTCCGCGGGAAGATAGCGCCGGGAGATGATCTGGCAACGGGTGATGTCGGAAATAGTGATAAGGCCGTCAGTCATAAGCGACAGGGCCATACGGGTGCGCGGGCCGCCCTGGATTCCGTCTCCCTCATAGCAGGAGCGTATAACGGGAACGCGCCCGAACACGAGCCTTGCGGCCATGCCTGTCACCAGATGGTCATTGGGCATATGCGTATGCACGATGTCAAAGCGTTCTTTTTTTATAAACGAGCGCAGTGCGGCAATATCCCCCAGATTATCGGCAATGCGCAGATGTTTATTCAGGTGAAAGGCCGTGACCGGCTCCATGCCGCGCTCGACAGCAACGGACTGTATTGATTCCTCGATGCCGGGAGGCGGCGGCGCGCAGGCGAATGTCACGTCATGCCCAAGCTGCCTGAACTGCAGGGCAAGATTCAAGGCATGCTCGGCCGGGCCGGTCCACTTCCAGTTGCTAAAGATATGCAGAATTTTCATCCAAGTCCTTTTTAAGTAAAGAGCACGCCGTAGGGCGCTGTATTTTTGGTCCGGCTGATTGCAAGGATTTTCTGGTAATACTTTTTACGCTGTGCGTAAACGTCAGTTCCTTTAGCGTAAAAATGAAAAAAACTCAAGCGGTCCCGGGTGGTCATGAGCGATGCCACTGAGGCATTTATCTGGGCAAGGTTATTGACGCGCTGCGCAAAGCTGACGCTGCCGGTGAAATAAGTGCGGTCAAGATCTATCAATGCAAAGCACCAGCCCTCACCGGTTTCCTGCACGAGAATATTATTTGATTTCATATCCGCATGATACATGCCCTGAGCATGCATTTTCCTGAGCTCCGTGGCAAGGGCGGCAATAAAATCCCGCTTTCGGCTGCCCAGGCCGGCTTCAAGCACATACTGGTTGAGCTCACAGGCTGCGGGCAGCAGCCGGGTTATAAGAAAACTTTCCTTGCGCAGCAGGCCCCAGGTCTGTTCCTCCACGGCAAGCGGCAGGGGCGTATCGATGCCGCGCACCAGGAGCCCGTTTGCCGCAATCCAGCTTTTAAGGGCGCGTGATTTTTGCAGGAGATTTACAAGGCTGTTCCACAGCCCCCTATTGCGATAGCCTTTTACGCATACCTGCCCGTGACCGTCAAGGGAATGAACGGTCACGGCGGATTTTGATGCGGCCTTCAAGAGGTGCGCGCTGCCGGCGGCAAGCTCTGCGCAGTGCAGAGCTATGGCGGTATCCGCTGCTTTTTTGCCGAAGTCCTTTCTGCCGAAATAGCTTTCAGACCAGGAGCGGCTCTTTTCAAAAACCGTGCTATGCTTGATGCAGCGCTTGCTGCGGCTCTTAATGCGTACGGCTTCAAGCCCGAGCTTTTTGCGGTAAATGGCCGTCTGCAGCTTTTTGTAAAAGGTGCTTGTTTTGCCCTTGCAGTATACTTTCAAAAATCTGACGGCGTCGGTGCGCGATGCTTTCAGTGAGTTGCACAGCTGCCCCAGATCGCGCACCCGCATCCACTGCTGTAGCGCGGGCACACACAGTGCCTTATGCAGGTCGATAAGATACAGCTCCGGGGGCTTTCCGTCGGGCCAGCGGATAAGGATATTGCCCGCGTGGAGGTCGCGGAAGAAAACATTTTTATCATGCAGCCGGCGCACGAGCCTGCCGAGCGCGCGGTCAAGCTTCCAGCGCTGCTGGGGCGAAAGGGACGCTGTGAGCAGAAATTCATTGAGGGCAATTGCCGGGGCAAGAGAAGCCGTGACCAGGCAGCCTTCGCGCAGCAGGCGCAGCGTACGCTTTTCAGCCACGGCAAGCGGCGCTGCCGAGGCAAGCCCTTTTTCTTCAAACCGCAGCAGGTTGCGCCATTCCGCGATGGCCTTTGAGGGAAAGAAAAAATATTTAACCGTGTCCCAGAGGCTGCGGCACTTGTAGAGCTTTATAAAAAGCTCCGCTGTGTCCGTGCGGTAAAAAAAAGACATGCGCACATTATTGTCCCGGATGAGGGTGGCCCGCGGGTCAAGCCTGCAGGCATCAACCGATGCCGGGATATTGTCCGGCAGGCTTTTTTCAAAGCCCGGCTTTATCTGCCAGCGCATGCCGCTTTTATGAAGGTTGGTGAACATAGAGTGCGCCCTGGTAATGCCTAAGTACAGCGCCCCTCAAATAAGGGGGCAAAAACAATTCCCCCTTTAGCAAAGGGGGTTAGGGGGATTTGTCAGGCTGCAAAAAATCCCCCTGTATCCCCCGTTTTCAAAGGGGGATTAAACAGGCTTATTTTAATATTGCCCACTCTTTTACGGGGCGTTGTTCTAAGAATGCCCTTGAACCTGTGCTGTTATTAAAAAGCAGTGTTCAATTTATAATTAATACAGCTGTTTTGCAACCCAGAATCACCGGCTGGGCTCCCCGGCAACAGGAGCCAGAATCCAGAATAAATGCCCAAGATGATTTTTTCTACTTACTACTGAATTCTGGCCCTGTTTTAATAGCTTGATTAATTCCCATGGTATACATAAAATCCCGGGTCAGGCGGAAAAACAACATAAACAGCACACAAGGCGGTTGCCGTGGAAGATCAAAAACTTTTTGCCGATTATCTAAGAAAATGCTTTGTCAGCGTTGATGGCCTCTGGTTTATGAAAATCGAGGAAGATGCTGATTTTGAAAAGGCGCTGGAACTTGACATCGCGGTCTGGAAGGTGCTCCCGAAAATACAGGCGCGCGCCATACAGGATCTGCTGAAACTTGAAAAGGGCATTGAGGCGCTGCGGCAGGCCCTCGAGTTCAAGCTCAGCGCCGAGCTGTACCGCTTCGACCTGTCGCCGGTTAGCCGTGACAGCTTCATCCTTGAAGTGCATGGCTGCCCGTGGGTACATCATATAAAAAAATCAAACCGGCACCATTTTTTAGAGCGCATTTCAGAGACGATCTGCCCCGCGGAACATCGTACCTTTACCGATGAGTTCGGCAAAGGCATTAAAATCGAACACCTGCGCGACAGGTGCATGGCAGATGGATGCTGCCGGTTCTTTTTTCAGGAGCCCCGGTAAGGGCAGGGAGGGTAAAAACTACAATTGATGCCCACATGGGCTGGTAGGTACAATGAAAAAAACCGGACGATATGATTCCTCGGGAATGATTGAAGATCAGTACGAAGAGGGCTCACATAGCCAGGTGCTCAAAAATATTCCCGGCATAAAAAACCTGCAGCAAATTGAGCAGCTTGAAACTACAGAGCTATTGCGGGCAAATGACCTGCTTATCGAGCATTACGGGTCTGGGCATTGTTTTACCGCAAAAGATATTTGCTTCATGCACAAGAGCTGGCTTGGTTCACTTTATGCTTGGGCTGGAAACTACCGGAACGTAAAAATAAGCAAGGATGATTTCACGTTCGCAAATCCGGAGTTCATACCAAAGCTGATGCGTGATCTGGAAACAGATTTTCTCAGCCGCTATACGCCCTGCAACTTTATAACAGACAAAGAAATGACCGAAGCGCTTGCGGTCGTGCATGTCGAACTGTTGCTTATCCATCCATTCCGGGAAGGCAACGGCAGAGTTGCCCGGCTGCTTGCAACGCTTATGGCATTACAGGCAGGGCTACCGCTGCTTGATTTTTCGGATATTGAAGGGCGCAAAAGGGAGGCATATTTTGCCGCTGTCCGGGCAGGGTTAGACAGAGAATATTCTCCCATGGGGAAAATATTCAGCGAGGTGGTTTCGCGGACGAAGAAGATTTACGGCGTGAAGTAGAGCTTTTTATAGCCGAAAAATCAGCTTCAGAAATAACCACCCCATGGATGCCTTCGATAGCAGAGGAGGATATGACCGTTCTTATAAGCCCTTCCTGCCGCTTCGCCCGGTTTTTAAGAAACGGGTTGGTTTTGCTCAGTGGTAATGAGAGATTTGCCATGATTAAAATATACAACAATGGCCCGATTTTGTCATTGGCTAATTCGCCCTCTATTTTTTCAGCCAGTGGCAGCACAGTTCTTTTAAGCAGGCCGTAACAAAGGGGTTGTATGATGAGCAGTGGGGCGCAAGTGAGCCGACCAGCATTGGCGGTCTTAAGTACGAATAAAGCACCTATAAACCTCATGCGGCACGACCGCTGAAAGATCTCTTATGACCGAACGAAAAAAATTATTTTTGATTGATGTGAGCGGGTATTATTACCGGGCTTTTTTTGCCCTTCCCCCGCTGTCAACCGGCGATGGCCAGCCCACCAATGCCATCTACGGGTTTACGACCATGCTTTTAAAGCTCATCAAAGACCAGAAGCCCGACTATCTGGCCGCGGTGCTTGACCGGCCCGAGCCTACGTTCCGGCACGAAGCCTATACGGAATACAAGGCCCACCGCCCGAAAATGCCCGATGAGCTTTCAGCCCAGATCCCCCACATGAAGGATGTTATTCAGGCCTTCAATATCGCCTCCATTGAAAAGCCCGGCTTTGAGGCCGACGACATTATCGGCACGCTTGCCCGGCAGGCCGAGGCGGACGGCCTTGATGTGGTGATCATCTCCGGCGATAAGGACATGTGCCAGCTCATAAGCGATCGCGTCACCATGCTAGACACCATGCGAAATACCGTGACTGATCCGGCGAAAGTGCAGGAAAAATACGGCGTGCCGCCGGAAAAGATCATTGAAATTTTCAGCCTCATGGGCGACAAGAGCGACAATGTGCCGGGAGTTCCCGGCATCGGCGAGAAAACAGCAGCCGAGCTCATCGGCGCCTACGGCACCCTTGATGCAGTGTATGAAAATCTCGACAAGATTACCAAGAAAAAAGCCCGTGAAGCGCTGGCGGCAAACCGCGAGATGGCTTATCTCAGCCGCAAACTCGTAACCATTGACACTGACGTGCCCCTTGATACGTCCTGGCGCGACTGCGGGGTTCGTGAGCCTGACGAGGCATCACTGCGGGACTTGTATAAAAAGTTTGAGTTTAAAAGACTGCTTGAATCAGTAGCCCCGGCGCAGGTATCGGTAAAAAACTATCACATGCTCACCGCTAGCGCTGACATCGACGCGCTGCTGGCGCGTCTGCGCAGTTGCGGCACCTTTGCCCTTGATTTTGAGACGACCTCGCTTGATGCCATGCGTGCCGAAATCGTCGGCATATCATTTGCCGTCGAGGATCATGAGGCGTTTTATATACCGGTGGCGCATCAGGATCTTTCCGGCCAGCCGGATCGCGACTGGCTGCTGGCAAAGCTGAAGCCGATGCTGGAGGACCCAAAGCTTAAAAAAATCGGGCATAATATCAAATATGAATACATCATTTTCAAGCGCCACGGCATAGAGCTGCAGGGCATCTACTGCGACACCATGGTGGCTTCCTATGTGCTCAACCCCTCCAAGTACCGCCATAACCTTGACGATGTTGCCCTTGACCAGCTTGACCACCGCATGATCACGTTTAAGGACGTGGCAGGCTCGGGCAAAAACATGATCACCTTCGACCGCGTGCCTATCGACCGTGCCGTGGAATATGCCTGCGAGGATTCCGACATTACGCTCATGCTGGCGGGAAAGCTCCTGCCGCAGCTGAAAGAGGCGGGTGGTGAAAGCCTGTTTTACGATATTGAAATGCCCCTGGTAAAGGTTCTTGCAGAGATTGAAATGACGGGCGTCAAAATCGATCTGCAGCATCTGCGGGACCTTTCCGCGGAATTCGGCGCCGAGCTTTCAGGAATTGAAAAGAAAATTTATGAGATCGCGGGCTGCGAGTTTAATATCAACTCCCCCAAGCAGCTCGGCGAGCTGCTGTTTGAAAAGCTGAACCTGCCGGTGCTGAAAAAAACCAAGACGGGGTATGCCACCGATGTGGAAACGCTCACCGAGCTTGCGCCCCTGCACCCGCTGCCCCAGCAGGTGCTCGCGTACCGCAGCCTTGCAAAGCTTGTGTCGACCTATATCGACAGCATGCCGGAACTCGTAAACCCGGCCACGGGCCGCATCCACACCTCCTATAATCAGACCGTAACGGCCACGGGCCGCCTCAGCAGCTCCGAGCCGAATCTCCAGAACATCCCCATCCGCACCGAGGGGGGCTACCGCATTCGTGAGGCCTTTGTGAGCGAGCCGGGCTGGAAAATACTCTCGGCTGATTATTCCCAGATAGAGCTGCGGATTCTTGCCCACATGTCCGGCGACAAGGTCCTGTGCGAGTCCTTCCGCCGCGATGAGGACATTCATACCCGCACGGCCTCGGAGATCATGGGCGTCACGCCAGAACTGGTCACTCCCGCCATGCGGCGCGACGCAAAGGTGATAAACTTTGGCATTATTTACGGCATGAGCTCATTCGGCTTGAGCAAGGCTCTCGGCATCGACCCCCGCACGGCCCAGAAATATATTGACGGCTATTTCCGAAGATATCAAGGCGTGCGCGACTATCTCGACGGCATAATCGTTCAGGCCCGCAAAGACGGCTATGTGACAACACTCATGAACCGGCGACGCTACCTGCCCGAGATTACCGCGACCAACGGCGGGGTGCGCAAATTTGCCGAGCGCACAGCCATCAACGCGCCTATTCAGGGCACGGCGGCAGACCTGATAAAAATCGCCATGCTGCATACGGGGCCGGCGCTTGAAAAAGCAAAACTTCAGTCCCGCATGATCATGCAGGTGCATGACGAGCTGGTCTTTGAAGGCCCCGAGGCGGAGATGGAAAAGCTATCCGCCCTTGTGCGCGCGGAGATGGAAGGCGTGGTACATCTCAGTGTGCCGCTGAAGGTTGATGCCGGCTGGGGCAATAACTGGCGCGAGGCGCATTGATATTTATGCCACCTCACCCCGGCCCTCTCCCCCATCCTGGCGGAGAGGGAGAAAAAACCGAGTTTGAATTGTGAGTGAAACCCACCAGTTCTTGAAAACGGATAAATTTGGTGGGTTGCACCCACCCATCAAACTCTAAAATATTTTTTTTTTGAATGTATGGTGTAACGGGTTTTGTTGACCGTGTTGGTTGTGCGCGGCATGCCGTGCATCTGCGGGAAAATTATGCTTTTTCAACCAGCGGGTTGCGGGTTTTCAGGTCGCGAAATCTGCCAAAGTCCCTATCCGCAGTCAGCAGTTCTTTAATGCCATGCGACAGGCACAGCGCGGCTATGCGGGCATCATGGACCAGAGGGCCTGTTGCTTTGGACGCGTTGATGATCCGTTGTAGTATCGACCAGTGGTCTCCTGCTTCCGAAAGCAGCACCAGGCTTGGCGACTCCAGCCACGCCTCAACCTGCGCCACTGCCGCTGCAAGAGGGGTTGGGGGAGAAAAAATTTTCGGGTGGGTTGCAATGGCCATGAATTCATGAAGGCACGGCCACGGGATGGACCATGCAGCCCGCGACTCGGCAAGTTCAGCTATGCATCGATAGGCCTGCTCGTGGAACGGCGAGTCTTCACGATGGGCATAGACAAGAATATTTGTATCAACGGCAATCATCCGCCGCGGCCTTCATAGGCAGCTGACCTGATTTTGTTCCACTGCTCTGGGCTGAAATCCGGCTGCAGTCCTTTGCCCTTAAAGGTTGCCTTGCGAAGCTTGAAAGTCCCGCACGACTTATGCTTCTTAATCGCCTCGCGCAAACCCTCTTCGACCAGCGCACGCACCGTGGTGTTTTCAATGCTGGAAATGTTCTTTGCTTCCAGCAGCAGTGAATCGGCAATATCTATGGTTGTTTTCATACATATACCCATATCATATAATATGGGTATATGCAAGTATTTAGAACCATCCCTTCGCAGTAATGCAAAGCCCGGAGTAAGCATCGTTACCCGTAGCGCCGGGAAGATCAGCTAAAGCGGTTATATGGGAATAAAAAGAGCCTGTGCAAAGCTGCACAGGCTCTTTTGTACGGTGTGGTGTCCGGTTCAGTTTCCATAATTACCGGTTTTAATGTCAATAAGCTTTCCGTTTTCAAACCGCAGGATTCTCCTGAGATGGTTCGGGCCAAAATCATATGTCCATTCCTGGACTTTGACGTGAATTATCGTTTTCACGGGAACGGCCATGGTCGGAGTAGTGCCGCGGGGCATTTCGACTCTGCCGCTGCCCCGCATGAGGCGCTCTTCCTCCCATTCGTTGACCGAGGCTGGATCTCCGCAGTTTTGGAGCACAACATCCTGGGAGGTATTCACTTTGATGATTTTTGATCCGCACAGAAATGCCATGCCATGGCCGGTGAAGACACACAGCAGAAGCAGCAGGGTGATGACGGTGGCGATTACTGTTTTCATAAACTGTGCCCCATATATTTCGCGGATGGCGTTTTTCTATCTCAATTGTAACATATTTTTTAAATTATTCCTCGGCCCTGCTGTCCTGTCGAAAAAAATTATATATCGCCTGGGCGCGGGGACGGGTCATACCGGGTACTTCCAAAAGCTGCTCAAGGCTTGCGCTACGGGCGGCATCGAGGCTGCCGAAGTGCTTTAAAATTTCTTTGGCGGTTATTGCGCCTACGCCGGGAACAGCGGCAAGTGTTGGGGTGAAGTCCTTTTTTTTCTTCAGCGCCTTATAATAGGTGATGGCAAACCGGTGGGCCTCGTCGCGAATGCGCTGCAATAAAAATAATGTTTGTGACTGCCTGGGAAAAACCACCTGATTTTTGCGGTGCGGCAGAAAGACCTTGTCTTCCTCCATTTGATTTGTCATTTCATTCAAGCGGCCCTTGGCAAGGGCTGCGGCGTCAACCGTAGCCACCCTGGTATCGGAGAATGCCCGCTCAAGAACGTTTAACTGACCCTTGCCGCCGTCAACCATGATGAGATCGGGCAACGCGCCGCGCTCTTGCGCCTTTACCAGATAGCGCGACAGCACTTCATACATCATGGCGTAATCATCGGGCTGGTGCACATCGCGGATACGGAACCGCCGATACCCGTCCTTTGCCGGCCTGCCGTCCTCGAAATACACCATGGAGCCGACAGCTGAGGTGCCCTGAATATTTGATATATCAAAGCAGCAGATGCGCCCCGGGTAGGCGCGCAGGTGGAGCCGTTCCTGCAGATCTTTGAGCAGGTCTTCGTCTTTTTTCTCCATATCGCGGTTGCGCTTAAAAAACAGCTCCGCATTCTGGGTTGCCATGCGCAGGAGGTCCATCTTCGGCCCGCGCTGGGGCCAGGTGACGGCGACGGCCGCGCCCTTCTGCTCGCTCAGGAATTCTTCCAGCATGTCCATTTCCTCAAACTGCAGGGGCACGAGCACTTCCTGCGGAAGGTATTCTCCCTCGGTATAATACTGCGAGATGAAGGACTCGAGGGCTTCGGCGTCTTCAAGCAGCAGCCGCCGCAGCATGACCGTGCGGCTTCCAATCATGCGCCCCGTTCGCACAAACATGATCGTAACGGCCATCTGCGACTCTGCTCGCCAGAAGGCGAACACGTCACGGTCGATGAGATCGAGGTTGACGAGCGTGGTTTTTTCAAGCGTTGTCTCTATGGCCGCGATGGTGTCCCGGAGCTGCGCGGCAAGCTCGAAGTTGAGTGCGTCTGAGGCCTCCTGCATGCGCTGCCGCAGGCCATCGAGAACCTCGGCGCTTCGGCCTTGCAAAAAGAGCTTCACATCGGTGACTGTTTTTTGATACTGCGCCGGCTCCACCATGCAGCAGCAGGGCGCCGGGCACTGCCCGAGCTGGTGGTAGATGCAGGGTCGCTTTTGTTCAAACCGCTTGCCCGAGCACTTGCGCAGAGGAAACAGCGCATTGATCGCCTTCAGGGTTGCCCGCAGGGCCTGCACCGAGGCAAAAGGGCCAAAATAGGCTGAGCCGTCTTTTTTCGGCCTGCGCACAATGGTGAGGTTGGGGTAGGCTTCGCCTGCTGCAAGGCGCAGGTAGGGGTACTCCTTGTCGTCGCGGAACACCACGTTGTAGCGCGGCCGATATTTTTTTATGAGATTGTTTTCAAGAATGAGGGCATCTTTTTCAGAAGACGTGACAATGGTTTCAATATCGGCAATCTTTGAAACCATCAGGCGGGTCTTGGGCGTGGCGTCCTGCAGGCGCTGGAAATAGGAGCGCACGCGGTTGCGCAGGACCTTGGCCTTGCCCACGTAAATAACAAAACCCTGGCTGTCCTTCATGAGGTACACGCCAGGGTTCGTCGGTAGCTCTGCTGCCTTGTCGGCCAGCGGATGTCTCGGTGTCGCCTCTTCGGATATCATATCCGAAAGACTACACTTATTTTTTCAGCTTATCAAGAATCTCCTGCACCAGCTCGTCAAGCTTCAGCTTTGACGCGCTTTTGAGCATGCCCTTGTTGGCATAATACTCGATGAGGGGCGAAGTCTGCTTATTGTAGACTTCAAGGCGGTTTAGTATCGCCTCTTCGGTTTCATCGCTGCGCTGAATGACCGGGCTGCCGCATTTGTCGCACTTTCCCTCGACCTTGGGCGGATTGGTCTTTACATTGTAAATGGTCTGGCAGGCGGGGTTGTTGCAGGTCCGGCGCGTTGACAACCGGTCAAGCACGACCTCGCGGGGAATATCAAGATTGATGGCGGCATCAAGCTTAATATTGATTTTATCAAGCAGCTTGCCGAGCGCATCGGCCTGGGGAATGGTGCGCGGAAAACCGTCGAGCATGAAGCCCTTGGCGCAGTCGGCTTCCTGGAGCCGCACTTCCATCATGTCCATAATCAGCTGATCAGGGACAAGCTCACCCTTGTCCATGAACTCTTTGGCTTTTTTGCCAAGATCGGTGCCGGCCTTGACATTGTTGCGCAGAATGTCACCGGTTGAAATGTGCACGGAGCCGTCGGTGGCTTTCAGCTGGTTAGCCACGGTTCCTTTGCCCGCGCCGGGGGGGCCTAACAGAATAATTCTCATACTTCCTCCTTCTGTAAATAAAATGTTACGTTTGGTAAGGAGTGATTAATAAAAGACTTGCGGCTTTTTTGCAAGCCTTTTTGCTTCTCAGGGGAAAGACGGGCCGGCAATTGAATTAAAAATAAAACCATGCTAGAATCCTGATTCACAAACGGTTGGATGGGCATGTAGAGCAACGGGCCAGGCAAAGGCAGCCTGCCCGTTGTTTTTTAAGGATAGTAAAAGATATAAAAACATATAAAATTGATACAGGAGGATTTCGCATGGATGGCAAGGATTTTGAACAGACGCTGGTACTTATCAAGCCCGACGCGCTCAGGCATTCGCTGACAGGGTATGTGCTTTCACAGTTGTCGGAGTTTCACACGGGGCTGCGCTTTGCAGCTACAAAAATTGTGAAGGTGCACCGCATGCTTGCCGAGGAGCACTATGCCGAGCATAAGGGGAAAGTGTTTTTCGAGTCGCTGCTCGAGTATATCATGGGCGCTTCCCACTATCCCGATGACGCCTGGAAGCGCAGGGTTATAGCGCTGGTGTACATGGGCCCGGGGGCCATACAAAAGATCCGCGATATTGCCGGTCCCACCAATCCCCATGATGCCCGGGAGAAAAAGCCGGGCTGCATCCGGGCGCTGGGAACGCTGTTTCCGGTGAAGGATGCAGCGGGTAAAGTTCTGGACGAGCGCATGGATAATCTGATTCATGCTTCGGCCAATGCCGCTGATGCCGAGCGGGAGGTAAAGCTCTGGTTCAAACCGAGCGACCTGCCGCCGGCCATGCGCGTTTATGCCACCGAAGTCAGCAATGAGCATTACTATTATAAAGATGGAAAACTTTTTACCTCCTATGAGCCAGGCAGCGTCTGCCTGCTTGCGCCCGGCAATGTGGCCTGGAAATCAGACCTTGCGGCGCTGCGCCTGCTTGCAAAAGGCCAGCCTGCCTCCTGCCCGCTTGAAGCCGTAGCCGCAAAGTATCTTATAAATGAAGAAGAGAAGTAGCGGTAGAAAGGCAAAAGCCTTTGTGGACTTTGAGCCGTTTTTTTCAAGGCCTGCACGACGATGCTTTTTTATGACGGACGGTCTGAAGTGGACCGTCCGTTTTTTAACTGTTTTTTCTTTGCGCCACGTTCAAAAAAACTATTTACAACACAAGGGAACCTGATATATAGAACCCCTATCGTAGTTTTATAAGGCTCCTAAATTTTTATAAATTTGTAGCTGTATTTTTTTTTATTTTTTGTATAGAGTACCAGTATTTGTTCATGCAAAAAAAGCAGATGGAACAGCTTTCAGGCAACTTCAGAACGCAAGTGCTCTTGAATTCCGAACTAAAAAGGGGTGCACATGAAACGGTTACTGTGGATTATTGCAATATGTGTTTTTACCGCCAGCCTTGCGGCAGTTCCAGCAGCGGCTGCTGAAAAAGCTACTGCTGCAAAAGAGCTATCGGCTCTGCAAAAGCAGATGCTTGAAATGCAGAAGCAGCTGGAGGCATTGGAATCCCAGCTTGCGACCTCCCAGCAAAGCGCGGCAGCAGCGAAGCAGCAGGCGCAGCAGGCCACCGAGGCCGTTGATCAAAAAATGGCCGAGGTTTCCGGCAAGTTCAAGACGCTGGACGATCTTGCGAAAAAATTTAAAAATCTCAAGATGAGCGGCGCTATCCGCACTCGCTGGTGGGAGGGCAATCACGAGCAAAACTCATTTGATGTCTATGAAATACAGTTTTGCCTGCGCTATGATGTCAGCGAAAATATTTCAGGCCAATTTGAAATGCGCTGGCACCCGAGCGGCAACATGACGGGCCGCGACGAATATTCCAATTATAGCAACTGGGGCGGCGACACAACGCAAGTTGAAAACGCCTTCGCCGAATTCCGGAACCTGAACATCGGGCCGGTTGAAGGCAAGCTGCTGGTGGGCAAGCTGCGCAATCAGGCTTTCGGCATTGTGCCCAACCACAATGATGACGGCCGTGTCACGGCTGACAATGGCCTGTTTCATGACAGCAATGATGCCGCCCGCATCACGGGCCTGCAGTATCTAACGAAATGGAATGATTTTCAGTGGAACTTTGCCGCCTTCAACGGCTATGCCCTGCAGGGCGATACGTCGCGGTTCGGCGCAAAGTCCGCCGGCATCCGCCAGCTGCGCTACAGCCAGATGGATATTGATGATAATCATCAAAAAGCATACAGCACCGCGCTCTGGTATAAGCCGAGCGCGGATCAGTTCAAGGGCCTGAAGGTCGGCTACTCCTATTTTCACCAGAAGCTGAGCGACAATGATCTTGCCGCCTTCAACTCCATCATGGGCCGCAATGCGGGCATGCAGGGTAATTTCTGGGGCAACCCGACCAAGAGCAGAAGCGATATCCGCACCGGACCCTCGCTTACCTATGATCGGGGCCCGTTCGCTCTCAAGGCTGAATATTTTCTGGGCACGGTTGCCGATGTTGATATGAACTGGTGGTATGTAACTCTGGGATACAAACTTCCGGAGTTCCGCACCGAATTCTGGCTGCGGTATTCGCAGGCCAATTACGATCAGCACGCCATCCGCGATATCAAGGCAAGCGGCGCCTGGGACAAGGATCAGTGGACGCCGTGTATCATCTACCACCTGCATCCCATGGCTGATCTCTATTTTGAATACTATTACAACGGTGTTGACGAGCCCAGCGGAGCCCATAAGCTCAGCAATAATTACGGCTTTGTTGAACTGATCGTTAAATACTGAGCCGAAATTCAAAAGCGGCAGCGGCCGGTACCTGTGCGGGTACCGGCTTTTTTTTATTGTTTAACTATAGCGCGGTTTTTTGTCCGAACACCCCAGCCCGCATCTTGCACACACATTTGCCTTGACGCATAAACGCCCTCACTTTATAGTCTTTTCATCCCCCAGCGGGGTTTTATCAAAAACAACCTGGGACTACCCTTCCTTGCGCTACGGATGAAGGCAGCAACCTCAGCATGATATAAGACTGCAGCATAACATTTGCCTATTGCTGGGATGCAGCGGTTCATTTAGATAAAACGGTACTACGTGATTATATGGGAGAAGTAGCACGCGTGCTCAAGGTGGATGGAACAGGTTTTGTTCACCATTCCAATGTAAGGGTATCAGGCAAATCAGATATTAGTTTAAACCCTGGCTGGCGCAGCAATATGAGCAAAGAGTTGTTCGAAAAATATTGCAAGAAAAACGGTTTGGAAATAATCAGCCAAATTGATGTGCCGTGGGGAAAAATCACAGATTGTGTTTCAGTTTTTCGAAAGATAACCCCAATCTGAAAACAAAGGAAAATAAAGAAAGTCTCTGGAGTCAGACAGCCTGTACCAGTGCATAGGCTGTCTAACCGGTAGGGAAAGAATACGGGTATGACAGCTGACTACTTGCCTGCCGGCCCGGTGCTCTCCAGAAAAAGTACGGGGCTATTTTTTTTTGAAAGCGGCCATGTCAAAACTTATCGACCCCTTTAATCGCCATATTAATTACCTGCGCATTTCGGTGACCGACCGGTGCAACCTGCGCTGCATCTACTGCATGCCCAGGGAGGGCATTTCGCCCATCGGCCATGACGAGATACTGCGCTATGAGGAAATCCTGCGGGTGGCGCGCTGCGCGGCTGAAAAAGGCGTTACCAAAATAAGAATCACCGGAGGCGAGCCCCTGGTTCGCAGGGGCATTATTGATTGCATCGCTGATCTGGGCCGAATACCCGGCATTGCCGATCTCAGCATCACCACCAACGGCGTCCTGCTGGAAGCATGCGCGCAGGCGCTGTACCGGTCTGGCATCAGGCGCATCAATATCAGCCTGGACACCCTTCACCCGGAAAAATACAAAACAATTACCCGGGGCGGCGATATCAATGCGGTGCTTGCCGGCATCAGCAAAGCCCGAGAGGCCGGGTTCGCGCCCATCAAGATCAACGTGGTCGCCATGCGCAATGTCAATGACGACGAGGCCGTGGAGTTTGCCCGGCTGACCATGGACCGGCCCGTCCATATCCGGTTTATCGAGTTCATGCCCGTTGCCGGCCAGACCACGTGGGAAGAAGCGCAATTCATTTCAAGCGAAGAGCTGCAGAGCAGAATCAGCGCTCTGGGGCCGCTCATCCCGCTTGAGGCCGACGAGAAAGCGGGACCGGCAAAGATGTTTCAGCTTGAAGGCGCCCAGGGCAAGCTCGGCTTTGTCACCGCCCTGAGCAGCCACTTCTGCGCCTCCTGCAACCGGCTGCGCCTGACGGCCGACGGCAAGCTGCGGGCCTGCCTGTTCTCCGATGATGAAACCGACTTAAAGCCTCTGCTGCGGCGGGGCGGCTGCACGGACGCCGAGTTGAGCAGCATCATCGAGCAGGCCATACGCTCAAAGCCGCAGCGTCATGAAATCCGCGATGCAACCTATAAAAAATGCAGCAGAAACATGTCGGCAATCGGGGGCTGAAACAGGTCGGATGATGGAAAAGATCTTTCTATAAATATTGAGGCAGAAGATTCATCAATATTAGGGCATTTAACTTTATTCCGTAGCCGTTTGCACCGGGGAATTTTTGGTTCATTCGCCCGTGCTATATTCTCGCAAGATACGCCCATTGGGGAAATACGCCAATGGCTCGAACCGCACGGGCTGCTTCACCAAAAATTCCCCGGTGATCATATGGCTACAGCATTTTGTTAAATGCTCTAGGGGTGCGGGGTGGGGCAATACTAAAATTTAATTTTACATTGCCGAATCTCAAACAAGAGATAAAGACTGTGATCACCTGTTATAAAAAATCCTATCAACTGTGAAGGGCAGGCCAAATAATGTAGACACTCAAAGGTGCCAGCGCGGTGGGCGAAAAATAATGCAAGTAGCGTTCCACCTTAAAGCCCCCAGCTTCCAGCCGTTTGATCCACTGTCCGGGGTTTTTGCAGGTCTTGTGGCGGATGATCGTACTAAAGAAAGCGCGATACGCGTGAACCCGTGGTCTCAGGGGGCAATAAAACACACAGCCTCTCAACTGCGCTCCTGTGCCGGTTTCTCATCATGGCTGGGCAGAATATCCCCGGTGCTGCGATCAAAAACCCAACGCCGCAGCATTTCAAAAACCGCTTCACGCTTCATGGGCTTTGCCAGATAATCATCCATCCCGGCGTCAAGGCACTTCTCCCGGTCTCCTTTCATTGCCTGAGCAGTCAGGGCGATAATCGGCACGCGGTCAAAGCCGAGCCTGCGCAGCTCCCGGGTCGCTTCAATGCCATTCAACTCGGGCATCTGCACATCCATGAAAATGATGTCATATTTTAAGGGGTTTTCGGTAAACAGATCGACGGCCTTCCGGCCGTTGCCGGCGACCGTCACTTTATACCCGGCTTTAATCAGCAGGGTTGCGGCAAGCTTCTGGTTTACGATATTATCCTCGGCAAGCAGGATGGAAACCGACAGCTTTGCATCCTCCTGCAGGGAATGCTGGGTCATGATCATTGCCTGCGCGCCGTGTTCAAAGAGTTTTCCGTCAACGGCGACCCCGAGCATCCGCTCAATCATTTTAAACAGCTTGATGCGGTTAATGGGCTTGGGCAGATAGCCGTTAAAGCCGGCCCTAAGGCACTCGCAGGCTGAGCCGCGCTGCACGGATGAGGAAAACGCGAGCATCGGCAGCTCGTTGCCGTATATTTGCCGGATGCGGCGGGCAAGCTCATAGCCGTCAAGCGCGGGCATTTTAATATCAAAGATACAGATGTCAAAGCGGCCGCGGGCGCCCTGCAGCACATTGAGCGACTCCTCGCCGCTCAGGCAGCCGATAACCTCCATGCGGGCCAGCTGCAGCGCATGCAGGAGGATGTCAAGATTTGCGCGGTTGTCATCGGCGATCAGCGCCCGCTTGCCGGTAAGAGATCCGGGCATGATGCGCCGGACCTCCCGCTCGGCGGATTTGAGCAGCCGCATGGTGAAATGAAAGGTGCTGCCTTTGCCGGGCTGGCTCTCAGCCCAGACCTCACCCTGCATCAGGCGGGCTATCTGGCGGCAGATCGCGAGCCCGAGACCCGTGCCCCCGTATTTTCTCGTGGTGGTGCCGTCGGCCTGCTCAAAGAGATTGAAGATATCATCAAGCTTATCGCGAGCTATGCCGATGCCGGTATCCCTGATCCGAACATGCAGTTTCAGAGCATCATCCCCCTGCTCTTCAACAGCCATGGCAAGCTCGACCTCGCCTTCACCGGTAAATTTGATGGCATTGCCCATCAGGTTCACCAGCACCTGCTTGATGCGATGCGGGTCGCCCTTGATCCGCGCGGGCAGCTCGTCATCAATGCGGCAAAGTATCTCGACATTCTTGCCGCCCAGGCGCGGCCAGACCATCTCGCAGACGTCATAGGCCAGCACCTCGATGTCAAAATCTATTTCCTCAAGCTCGATCTTGCCGGCTTCGATTTTCGAGAAATCCAGAATGTCATTTAAAAGAGAGTGCAGGGCCTCGGCGCTGCGGTGAATCGTAACGGCAAAATCGCGCTGCTCATCGGTAAGCTCGGATTCAAGCAGCATGTCGGTGAATCCGATGACACCGTTTATGGGCGTGCGGATTTCATGGCTCATATTGGCCAGAAACGACCCTTTGGCGACATTTGCCTCTTCCGCGACTTCCTTTGCCCTGATGAGCTCAAGCTCGGTGCTGCGTTCACGGGTAATATCCCGGATGATGGCAAAAGCTCCGACGTGCTGCCCCTGATCATTGTAGAGCAGGACGATGTTCTGATTGACCGGCACGAGCTTTTTGTCTTTTCTCCGGTAGTAGGCGATCCAGTTTGAAATTTTGCCGGTTTCAAAAAGCTCATTCGTCTTTGCAACCGCCGTATCATAATACTGCTGCCCGATAAAAATTTCTTCTCCGGTGGTGGTATAGGCCGCTTCGTCGCTTACTGAAAAGAGATAAGCGGGCTGGTTTAAAATTTCCTCCAGCGTGCAGCCAAGCATGTCTAAAAATGATTTGTTGGCCTGAGTGAAATGCCCGGTGGCATCGCTGACTGCAATGGGATCAAGGGAGGTTTCGATAAGCCGCTCAAGCTTGCGGCTGGTTTCCTCGGCAGTTTCTTTTGCGGCAACCAGGGCAAGTTCTGATTTGCGCTGATCGGTAATGTCGCGCATGATGGAAAACGAGCACACGGGCTTGCCCGCATCATCGCGCAGCAGCACCGTGTTTTGCATGACCGGCACGAGCCGGCGGTCTTTGCGTATAAAATAGGCCTGACAGGATGCTTTGCCCTCATTCAAAAGCAGTGCCGCCTTTTCCAGCATCTCATCATAATACGTATTTTCTATGGTAATTGTTTCACCGGTAGTGGATTCATAGACGCCGGGCGCAAGGAGTATAAAGTCATGGGCTGTCCTGCCGATCACCTCCTGCTGGCTATAGCCACACAGCTCAAGAAAAGCCCGGTTGCACTGCTGAATCAGGCCGTTGCTGTCACTGATGTTTATGGGATCAAGGGAGGTGTCAACGAGTTTTTCGAGCTGCTCTTTTGCCTCGGCAAGTTCGCTGGTTCGGATGTTTACCAGCCCATCGAGGTTCTCCCTGCTTTTTTTCACCTCGGCAGTTACATCCCGCAGCCGGCCCACAAGAGCGCCCATGAGCATCAGGGCGATTGTGCCGGTAATGGAAACGCTGTCTATGGGCCAGTAGGCGCTGCAGAGATGAAACATGAGAAAATTGACGGGAAATGAAATCAATCCTGCCCAGAAGCCTCCAGCGAACCCGAAACAAAAGCCAAAAACAAGGACGGGCACGAATGCCGTAATGGCCATGCCTTTGCCGCTGGAGAGCTCAAGAACCATAAAAAGAATGAGATAGACAAAAACTGAAAGAATCGAAATATAGAATTTTTTATCGAGTTGTAGCGCCATA
>Ga0118677_10004389_pt1 | contig 25756 bp, 20 predicted proteins | sample AliMusrvi5mmetaG_FD_86154 | JGI IMG/M metagenome (GOLD analysis project Ga0118677, IMG submission 86154)
TCGGCCGGGGTCTCTACACATGGCAGCGTCAGGTGGAAGCGGAAACGGGAACCCTTGCTTGTCTCCGACTCCAGGTCCATTGTGCCGCCCATCGCTTCGCACAGCAGGCGCGAAATGCTGAGCCCGAGCCCGGCGCCCCCTTCTTTCCGTCCCAGCGCCGTATCGATGCGTGAGAACCTGCCGAAAATCTTCGCCTGCGATTCCTTGGAGATGCCGATTCCAGTATCTTCCACTCCAAAACAAAGCTCCGCCTTGCCATCCGCGGCCGGCTTAGCTTGCAGCCGGAGGGTGATTGAGCCGCGTTCGGTGAACTTCACGGCATTGCCCAGCAGGTTGATCAACACCTGCCGTATCCGCTTCGCGTCGCCGATCAGCATCTTCGGAACAGCCTTGTCCGCAATGAAGTAAATCGCCAGGTTCTTGCGCGCCGCGCGCACACGCAGGTTATCCACGGCCTGTTCGCAAATCTCCGCCGGATCAAATCTGGAGGCTTCAATATCTACCTGCCCCGCCTCGATCTTGGAAAAATCGAGCAGATCGTTGATCAGGTGCAGCAACGATTCGGAACTGGTATAGACCGAATTGAGCATCTCCTGCTGCTCGGCGTCCAGCCTGGTCGTGCGCAGCAGCGCGCTCCAGCCCAGAATCGAGTTGAGCGGTGTGCGGATCTCATGGCTCATGTTGGCGAGAAAGTCGCTCTTGGCCTGGTTGGCGTTCTCTGCTTCCCTGATAGCCTGTTGCAGCTGTTCCTCGGCTGCTTTGCGTTGCGAGATGTCCCGAATGATTCCCGCAAACACCCTTTTCCCGGAGTGTACGGACTCGCCCAACGAAACCTCCAGCGCGAACTCCCGTCCATCACGCCGCCGGCCGGTCAACTCGATGCCCTGCCAGCCGATGCTGCGAAGACCCTTCTCCAGGTATTGCGCCATCACCTCCCGCTGCTCGACGCGCAACCGCTCCGGCATCAGTTCGAGGATGCTCCGCCCTTGTAACTCTTCGGCCGTCCAGCCGAACACCCGCGCTGCCGACGCGTTGGCGAACAGAATCGTCCCCGTCACGTCCACCGTGAGAATGACGTCCGATGCGGTCTCCGCCACCACGCGATAACGTTCTTCGCTCTCCCGCAATGCCTCGCCAGCGCGCCAGCGCTCGGTCACATCGCGGTAACTCCACACCCTGCCGATGATCTGTTCCCCGATCCGTTGTGGCTGCGAATATCGTTCGTAGACGCGGCCATCCAAGAAATGAACGACGTCGTAGCTCGATTCTTCCGGATGCTTGTACAGCCATTCGATCCGGCTCGTGAATGCCATCGGATGGCACAGTTGCTTGGCCGCGTATGGCCGTAACCCCTCCGCCGGCTTGTGATCCCGCATCTGTTGCGGGAAGCCCCAGATCTCCACAAAGCGTTGATTGAAATTGCTAATGGTGCCATTCAGGTCCGCCACCATGATGCCGTCAGCCGTCGACTCCATGGTTGCGTTCAGCATCGCCAGAATCCCTTCGCGCTCGCTCTGTTCGCGATGAGACTGCGTGATGTCGCGGTAGGTCCACACCCTGCCCACAATCTGGCTTCCGATGCGGTGCGGTGTGGAGAGCACCTCAAGCACGCGGCCGTCCAGCAGCGTCAGAACCTCCGACCGGGTCTCAATGGGGTTTTCATTGTGGCTCGCCTGAATCGCTTCGAACGTCGCGGAATCCTTCAGCTGAGGATTGATCAAGCCGAACAACACGTCCCGGTTCAGGTCTTTTCGCTGTTCTTTGGGCACTTTCCAAAGGTCGAACCACCGCCGGTTGGCGCGCAGGGGAACGCCCTCGCGGTCCGTCACCAGAATGCCTTCAGAGGTCGATTCCAATGTCGAATCGAGCAGCGACAGAATGTTCGCGCGCTCCTGCTCCGCCTCCCGCCGTTCAATGAACTGCTCAATCTGGCTGCCCAGGCCCATCAGCGTTTCCAGCAGATCCTTGGACGGCTCGTCCACCGCATCGCTGAAGAACTCCATCACTCCCCGCACCCCTCCGGCAATGCGGATAGGAAATGCGAGACAGCTCTTTAAACCGAACTGGATTGCTGCCGTCTTGCGGGGGAATTGAATGTCCTCGTTCAGCGGCCACCAGATCGGCGCGTCCTGCCGCCACACCATGCCCGGAAGGCCGGTGCCTGGTTTCAAGCGGAAGGCCTTGGTTACATACTCGTAGAGAAACCCGATCAGTTCCCCGGATGCCCAGAAATTCTGAACGTAAAGCTGTTCGCTGGAAGGCTCCATTCGCCAGATCGCCGCGACGCGGTATCCGATCGTTTCGCACATCAGCCGCAGAATCTGCTCCAGCGCCGCGTCCACATCCAACGATTCGGCAAGTACCTTGGTTACCGAGTAGGCCAGCCGGCTGCGTAGCTCCCACTCCTTGCGCTTGGAGACATCGCTCTCCATCGCCATGAAATTGGTGATCTCGCCCTTCTCGTCATGCATCGGCTGCACTTCGATCGATACCCAGTATTTGTGGCCGGACTTGTGATAGTTGATCAAGTCACATTGGAAGGCTTCGCCCGCCTCCAGTTTTTCCCTCATGAACTGCACCGTTGCCGGGTCGCTCTGCGGGCCCTGCAGGATCGCCCCGGGCCGCTTTCCCAATGCCTCTTCAAGGGTGTACCCGGTTAACTTCTCGAAACTCTCGTTCACCCACTGGACGCGGCCATCCGGATCGGTGACCACAACAGTGTTCTCGGTCCTGGCTGCAATGGCGGCCAGATGGCGCGATTGCGCCTCCTTGGCCAGCAGCTTTTCGTTAGCGTTCCGCAGCTCCTGGCGCTGCTTCTTGAGTTGGGTTGTCAGCCTTTGCAGATCATCCACTGCCAGCCGCTGGGACTGCACCACCTGCACCAGTTCAGGCATCGGATCGAATACCGGGAAATCTTCAATCCGCAACCCGGTCGACCGGAATGCCCCAGGTTCAGGAAGCCACGGGGAACCTAGAAAGACGATTCTTCCTTCATTCGGAAGCGGGAGCATCTGTCCGCGCAGACGGAACCTGCTGTTCAGGCGTTTCAGGATGAAGAGCATCCGCGAATGCTGCTGCAAGGCGCTGAATTCGACAGGAATGCATGGCCGCTCGATCTCAATGAAGTCGCTTAGGGCGCTCCCTGGAGTAATCTCCGGAAGAATACGGGCCAGCGCGGCGCCTCTCTGCACAACGGTCAGGGCCTGATCGAGGACGATGTGGAATGGAAACAGAGCCGCCGTTTGTTCCGCGCTGAGGGAGAGCCTTACCGGCTGAGGCGGGGGGGCGATTTCCTGCTCACCATCGGACGATGAACTCATCGTGATCTCCGTCCCTTCCCTTATGCATGACCTGTTCCACGTTCACCGGGGTATGATACATCTGGCCGAGTCCAAGAAACAGGCCCCTCACAAATGGTCCAAGCCCCGCCCTTTGAGAACGGTATTGCATCCGCACGGATGCCTCCTGCTCGTCCATGCAGACGAAGTCCGGAGGTGCCAGGTGCGGGAATATCATGCTTAAACGTGCATGGAAATTCGGGAGATTCAAAAGAAATTCTTTCAAAGTCGTGCCATTGGAGGCCAGCATGTCGCCGTAGCCCTCCTGTGCCGTCTTCACCACCCAGTGTATGCCGAACGCTTCCAGAACCTGCTCCGCGGGGATCGACAATTCCTCACTGGCCGCTCCTACCAGCCGGTAGGTGATTTCGTCCGGATAGCCTTCGCTGCTGATGAATACATCGACATCTACATCCGCCCGCTCTTTGATCTTTTCCCACACCTCCGGACCGTGGCCTCTCTCCACCATGTCCTGTATTGCGCGGTTCACCATTCCATACATGAATTGATTCAGTCCCCCTGTGCATCGCCAGCCTGGCGAAGCTCGTCGATCTTGCCCGTCAGGTTGAACTTCTTGAGCATGCGGTAGAATCTCGTTCTGCCGATTTTCAACTCCCGCATGGCAGCGGAGGCGTTGCCCTCGTGTTTGATCAAAGCCCCTATCAGCAGGCGCTTCGATACATCTTCCAGCGTACTCGGTTCGGCGCTGTCTTCCGTGACTGCGTCTATCGCCGCATCGCCTCCGCCGGAGGCACGCAGCCGCTCAGGCAGATCCGCTGGCTCAATCTCTTCGCTGTTTGCCACCACCATTGCCCGCTGCAGCACATTCTGCAATTCGCGGATATTGCCAGGCCAGTCGTGCTTCAGAAAAACATCCAGCGCCGCAGGCGAAACTGACGATACCCGGCTCCCCATTGCGTCACGATTTTGGCGGATAATCGTCTGGCACAAAGCGGGAATATCATCCTTGCGCCGCCGTAATGGCGGCAGTTCCATTTCAAATACCGCCAGGCGGAAGAACAGATCCTCGCGAAACCTGCCGGACTTCACATCGTCTGCCAGGTTGCGGTGAGTGGCCGTGATCAGGCGGAAGTTCGAATGGATCAACGCCGTTCCGCCCACCCGTTGAAAACATCGCTCCTGCAGCACGCGCAATAGCTTGGCCTGCACCGCCGCAGACAACTCGCCGATCTCGTCGAGGAACAGCGTCCCGCCGTTGGCCTCCTCAAAGCGCCCGATCCGCCGGTTGGCCGCTCCCGTAAAGGAGCCCTTTTCGTGCCCGAAAAACTCCGATTCCAGCAGCGATTCCGGGATCGCCGCCGAATTCACCGCCACAAACGGCGCCCGCTGGCGGCTGCCCGATTGGTGTATGGCCCGCGCGATCACCTCTTTTCCAGTGCCGCTCTCTCCATGGATCAGCACGGTCACGTCGCTCACTGCCAGCCGGTCCAGCTGCCGGAAAATCGATTTCATTGACGTGGACGTGCCGACAATCCCCGGATAGCCGCGCCCCTCGACTTCCCGCTCCAGTTGCGATACGCGCATCGAAAGTCTTCCATGTGCGATCGCGTTCTTCAGCGTCACCAGCAGCTTGGTCTGGTCCAAAGGCTTGGTGAGATAATCATGCGCGCCAAGCTTCATCGCCTTCACCGCGGTCTGCGCTGATTCGTCGGCCGTCAGCACAATCACCGGCAGCATAGGATGGTGTTCCCGGATTCGCTCCAGCGTCTCCAGTCCGCTCAACCCGGGCATGTTCAAATCCAGGCAGATGGCTTCGGGCTCGTCTTCGGCCAGCGCATCCAGGCACTGTTCACCGCTACCGAGCGAAGCGACATCGAACCCGTCACGCTGCAGCCACCGCTCCACCAGCGCGCGCTGGTACTCGTCGTCGTCAACGAGGTATATCAGATTGTCCTGGTCAGGGTGCATAGGCTCCCGTCTTCGCCACCTAAAGAATAGCTATTTACTAGTATCCTCTTCTTTGTGACAAAAAGAGTGTCGTAAGCAATTCTTATACCACGTTAGAACATTCCATGATTGTCAACATCCTAAACATGTTCGGTGAACCGTTAACCCTTGAAAAAGCACTTGACGCGAACCCCTGCCCAATTCGAGACGCTGCAAACCAGGGACTGGGTTGAAAAACTTGTGCGCTATTGAGAAATCCCCAACTGCTTTCGAAGGCTTTCAACGATGGCACGCGCCTCGTCACGGCCGCCAGATTCGACGGCCAAGTGCAGGTACATGCCTTTGCGGGTTGCAATGTGAAATGCCCCTATTTCCTTTGCAGCGGTTGTGTTCATTCTGATTTCCACGATTTCACCGATGGGGATTACCATCGCAGAATCGCTAGCGACGGATGGAGTGAAGATCAGATCTTGTCCATCGACGCTCAGAAGAGCTCCGCAGCCGTCTTCAAAATAGGCGTCGTCCCCGGCGTGGGAATGATCGTGGACAATGCGCATTGGCTTTGCATCCTCGCCGCGTCTCACCATGCGGGCGGGGTGATAGTTGCTGGCATTGTATGGATTTCGTTGAGGGAAGCCGTATTGTTGCGGCAAGCGTCCCCGTTGCGAGTATTGAGTCTGAGGTGAGGACTGCTGTCCGGGTTGTTGGTACTGTCCCGGCTGCATGACCTGCTGTTGGCCCGGTGGCACGTATTGACCCTGTTGCATGGGCTGTTGTCCAGGTGGTACATATTGTCCCGGCTGCATGACCTGCGGCTGGCCTGGCGGCACGTATTGACCCTGTTGCATGGGCTGTTGTCCAGGTGGTACATATTGTCCCGGCTGCATGACCTGCTGTTGGCCCGGCGGCACGTACTGACCTTGTTGCATGGGCTGTTGTCCAGGCGGTACATATTGTCCCGGCTGCATGACCTGCTGCTGACCTGGCGGCACGTATTGACCCTGTTGGATGGGCTGTTGTCCAGGTGGTACATATTGTCCCGGCTGCATGACCTGCTGTTGGCCCGGCGGCACGTACTGACCTTGTTGCATGGGATCCAGCCCTGGCGGCACGTACTGCCCCGGCTGCATGGGCTGCTGTCCCGGCGGCACATACAGGCCTTGTTGTATCGCCTGCCCCTGAGCCATTTGCCGTTCGCCTGGCTGTGCGAATGGGTCCACGCCTCCCGCTGGTTGACCTGGCTGCGGCGACTGTCCAGGAGTCATCATTGGCAGTCCAGGCTGACTCATTTGTCCCTGAGGAACCCCTGCCATGACCTGCTGCGGAACTCCTGCAACAGGCGGCTGGTAGCCGGCCTGTCCAACCGGAGCGCCAGGATACGGATAAGGTCCCTGCGGAGGCACTTGCAGCTGCCGCTGCATTTTCGTCAGCTGGCGCGCCTGAACCATCGCGGCTGCAGTCTGGAGCGAGCCGGCCAACAGCGCGCTCGTAATATCGTCATTGCCAGCGCGCTTCGCTGACCCGGCGGCAATGGCGTCCTTTGCGCGCTTTTGCGCTTCTGGGTCCAGTTCCCGCGCAATCCCCTTATACTGTTGCGCTGCCGCAGCGTCTCCGGCCCGCTCGGCCTCCTCAGCCATGGCCGCATAAATAGGAGCTCTTATGATTCCGTCGTTGGGGTAGAGCTCCAACAACTGGCGAAGCTGGCGAAGAGACGCGGCATGGTTGCCTTCCTCCTTCGCCGATAGGGCGGCCTCGGAAATCTTCTTGGGCAGATCGTGATCCACCTTTGCAGAAAGTCTTTCGGCGCCGATTAACTGCGGCGCGATCATCGACGCAACGAGCAACATCGAAATTGTCATTTTCATTTTGAAAATCCTCTTAGCGCGCTCCGGTTAGAATGAAGGGCGCCCAATAAAAAGGCTGCGGAAACTGTTTGCGGGTTTTGAGGCTGGCGCCGCGCAGGGCCTGCGCGATTCCTTCGCCATTGTTCATCCTGCGATGGAATTCCGCCATCAGCACGGCGGTGGATTCATCGCTTACTTTCCAAAGACTGGAAACCACTGTATCGGCGCCTGCCTGCAGGAAGGTGCGGGTAAGACCGGCTACTTCGTCGCCGTTCATTAGCCGGCCAAGGCCGGTTTCGCAGGCACTCAGCACCACCAGGCGCGTCTGCAACTTCATTTCAGTTAGTTCATAGAGAGAGAGCCGCGAAGGCTGAGCGGCGGCGGGGCTCGTAATCAGGGCTGAAAACAGGGGGGCCTGTTCATCCAGCACGCCATGGGTTGCGATGTGGATGCGGTCATGCGTTTCAAGCGCATTTCGCAGCGCGTCGTGAGTAAAGGCGGCTTGCGTGAGTTGCTCCGCTCGTGGCGAGACGCGGGCGATATCGGCGACCTCGAGCAGCGTGCCGGGCAAGGGCGCCAAGCCATCCACCTGGACGTTTCCGAGCGCACCCAAAACCATTCTGCCATCCTTGGCGCGGCCGGCACTCAAGGAACGAATGGCAGAGGCGCCTGGCAGGTAGGAAACCGTGAAACGGTCGATCAACGCTCCTCCGGATGCGAGCGGCAAAACCTGAAAGGGAATGTAGTTCAGAACACCGGCGGGAACGATCACCAGATTGCGAATGTCACCGGGTAGTGCGGCCAGTGCGGGGCCAATCAGCACGTCTCCCAGTTCTTTTAGCAGCTTGTCCAGGTCGCTATCTGGATTGGCTGATGCCAGCATGCGGCGGACGCGGTGCACGCTTGCGCTCAGGCGAGTGACGGGAACCTCACGGCAGATGACCTGGTGTTTCGCGCCAGCTACAACGAAAGTGCAGAGGGCTTTTTCGAGAAAGTAGTATTCAACCAAAGCCGTGTGCAGGGGAAGCGTGCGCTTCAACTCCGGCAACGTCACCGGCCGGGTGGCAAGCACCGAAGCCTTCCCTGGCTCGGTGAGGGGAGCTTGCGTCCGCAACAGGGCGAACCGGTTCTGCAGTTCGTGCCTTTCCGCTTCCAAGACCGCGGGAATCTTGCCGCTGGAGCGCAGCACAGGCAGATTGGCGGGACTAAGCTGTGCCTCCAGCGCTACCAGCCGCTGTTCAACGCCCCCAAGCTCAGCGTGCGCTTGCGACTCGCCACGGGAGCGCCGTCCCTTGAGCATCTCAAGAAAGGCGCGCGCCTTGCTTCGCTCCATGTACTTCCAGGCATCCTCATTGCGGCCGCTCGAGATCAGGACAGACACAATGCGCCGGTACAGATCGGCGGCCGTGGCATTGTCCATAAACGCCTGGCGCTGTTCTTCTCCAACGATGCCCGCGCGAATGCCGTCCAGTTGTTCGATGGCCGATGCGTAGTTTTCGATCGCATGTTGCGGCTGAGCGGCGTTTTCGGCCAGGATGCCGCGTACATAGGCAACCCGCCACAGGCTATCGGCCAGTTTCGCTGCGCGGGCGGTTTGTTCTACAAGTTCCAGTTCATGGGCCGATTGCGCAGCGGCTGCGGGAAGTTTCACGCCGCCGGTGGCGAGATATAGGGCCAGCTCAACGCGCGTCGCCAATTCGGCGATGCGGTCGCGCCCGTTCTCCAGAACGGCAAGCGACTGGCGGTACAGATCCGCAGCAAGCGCTGGCTTTTCCGCTGCGTCACGTTCCAGGCGCGCAAATTGCGAAAGGGCCTCGGCGCGATCGAAGCGCGGGTCGGCGATGGCTTTCTGCAGGATCGAGCGCGCCTCGTCGGGATCGTCTTCGAGTTCGGCCAGCCGCGCCTTGCCGAGTATGGCCGAGCCGTAGAATCTATCGAGACTCTGCGTGGTTGCCGCACCGGTGGCAGCGGCTACGATGCGCAGCACCTCCTCAAAGCGCAAGCGGGCGCGGATCGTGTCGCGCGCGGCGAGGTGCGCTTCGGCGAGTTGCCGCAGTGTGAGCATGTGGTCCCAAAGCTGGACCTGCCCTTTTTTCTTCAGCAGGCTTTCATGCAATTGAACCGCTTCTTCCAGGGCGGCGATCTCCTGCTTTCTGGCATTAAAGAAGCGGTAGCTGGTGGCCAGCGAACGCAGGGCCTCGATCTGCAACGAGACATTCGCCGTTGCTTGTGCCACACGCAGCCGCTCTGTATCTTCGCGCAAAATTCCTTCAATGTCGCCCGCCATGCGGCGCCGCGCGCGGATTGCGAGTTGGGCAACGGACTCGACGGAGACGGGGAGTCCTGGGAATTCGCTCCCGATTCGCTTGGCCAGAGCGGCCGATTCATCGAAGGGAAGCATCCACATCGCATCCATTGCGCAACTGAGCAGGTCCTTGACGATTTCATAGGCGAAGCTGTCCGCTTCGGCCTCGTTCTTGATGATCGGCTGGACGCGTTTGAGCGCGTCCAACACTTCCGGAAACCGCTGTTGGCCGATGCGGACTTCGGCTTCGCCCAGGAGCGAATCCGCGCGGAAACGGGCCGGGCCGGAGAGCGCCGCGTCCTGGAACGACTTGAGATCGGCCTCCGCGGCGGCAAAATCGTGCTCAGCCAGATCGGCCTGCATAATTCGCCGCCACGTCAGGGCCGCAGTAGCGCTATAGGGCTCATCCATACACTGTTGGGCGCGGCGGAAGTATTGCCGGGCTTCGGCCGGCCGGGCGAGGTTGAGCAGGTTTTCTCCGATGGCTTTCAGATTGAGGAACTGGCTGGCCTGCTGGCCGGATTTTTCGTGTAATTCATAAGCCCGTTTCGCAAATTGCAGCGCTGAAGAGTAATCGTGCTCCAGCATGCCGTAATAGTGCTGTTGCAGGCCTGCGTAGAAGGACGCTTTGAACGGATCGCCGGACCAAATGTGCAATTCGATTAGGCCGGTGATCGAGCGATGCAGCGCCGTCCAGTCGGCGGCGGTGGCTTCAACGGCCTGGCCTTTCTGCATGACCGCCAGCAGCAGGGCTTGCGAGCGGTCCTTGCCTGCGGCGGCGAACAGTTTCTCGTCGGCGGTTTGGTCCAGTTTCAATTGTGCGGTGAACTGGCGGGCGACGGTAAGCGCATCTTGTGCAGCGGCAGGAGTGCTCGCCGCCAGGCAACAGACCACCAGAACTGTTCTCATCGAATGCGTCATATGAATCCGCCCGGAGAGCGGGCTTGCACTTAAATACGCGATCGGTGGAAAAAGTTCGCCACGCATGGGGATGGTAATTTCTGAGGCAGGTTTGCTCGGCGCTCAACATTGTTACTACGAATTCGGTTACTACGAATTCGGCCATGCAAATTTTCGTTTGCAGATGTGGCGAAGTTTTTCGGCCGATCGCGTATCTACCCACAGAAGCGGATTCTCCGGTCAAGGAGTTAGAGTATGAGCAACTTACAAACGGCCCTCGCGGCGACAATGTTTATGGCGATTTCCAGCACGGAGGTTGCCCTGGCACAGAGGGCTGTTCCGAAGTACAAAGTGGGCGACCACGTGGAATTCTCCTTGAACGGGGCTTGCCTGGGTGCGCCCTACTCCATCCCGACCAAGGGAACCATCCGCCAGGTGAACGTGGACTACAGAATGAACTACGTGATGGACTTGGATCCTGAGCCGAACAAATCTCCGAAGACTGTGTCCAGGCCTATCTATACACAGGATTGCGGGTTTCGCATGCTCGGAGGCGCCGCGCCGGCAGCAACGCAATATAACTGCCCATTGGAGCCACCCGCGGGCCCAGTCTCGAAAACGAGCGCTGGCTCCGCACTGGTTTTCCAACGCGTAATCTACGACGCGGCGAAAGAGGCTGAGGCGACTCATGCAGATGTTCTGAGGGTGGGAATGAGTTTCCAGGTCTTTGAATTTGGGCAGCCGTATATTAACAAAATTGCGGGCGGTGGCCTGCGGCAGGACGCCTCGCTGCACCTGCTGATGCATGACGGCGCGCCGGAAAACGCAACCATTTACCCGGTGAAGGTAAGGTATACGAGGTGCATCCAAAGGCCGACTTGGAAACAGCTTTGGGTGATTGAACAGAACCGGGATTGCTTCAAAAACAGATTTGGCGATTGGGCGTGCCCGGTGGGTACGGGCGATACCAAGTATCTGACGCAGGTTGATCTGCCGAACTGAGGTGCTTTCCAATGAGGCCATATCTGCTGATAGCAATCGGAGGCATGCTGGCCACCTCGGCCGGAATCGCGCAGCCGAATCCTACCGCGGCACAAACGGAGCCGGCTCTGCGTGCGAATATCTGTTCGGACGAATGGATCACGTATGCCATCTGGGACGTGACGGGGAGCACCCGCAACCCCAAGGGCAAGGGCGAATCGGGTGAATGCGACCCGCAACAATATGGCGGGAGTTGGAAGAGTTATGCGCAACTGCGAAAGGCCGTGGCCGCGCGCATCTCTGGCCAAGGCTTCTTACCGAACCCGGCAGAGCAGGAAATCCAACAGGCGCGCAATGCGAATTATTGCGAAGATCCGTGGATCACGCTGGCAATCCGGCGCACACAGGCAGGCGGACGAAATCCTAACGGTCTTGGAACCTTCGCCGAATGCAACCCCGGACTGTATAGCGGAGGGCATTGGGCAAACTTCGGGCAATTGGTGCAGGCTGTGCGCGCCACCTTGGGATCCCTGGCTTCGCAAGGCGTGAGGTTTTCGTTACGAGACAACGGGAACAACACAGTGACAATCCAAACGCTGGCGGGCCAGGCCGTTGAGCGCTGCATGGTTACGGGCAGGCTTTTGGGGAACCGGTACACTCCCAACGGCGCGAATGCCGCGGAGCAAGGAATGGGCGATATTGTCGCGATCGAGGGCATTACATCGATAGAGAACGGTAGCGGGGGCGGCTCGAAATCAAGGTTCAGGCTGCCCAATGGCGATTGGATGATTGTAAGAAATTGAAGGAGATTATTATGAAGGTGTTCTTGATGCTGACCATCGGAGGCCTGCTGGCCGCCGGTTCCGCAATGGCGCAGGTGTCGAATCCCCCCGCGGCGCGAGTTGATTATGCCCGAAAGGCGGGATTCTGCACGGACCCGTGGGTGACGATCGTGATCTGGTTCGCGCATGGCAGCACGCGCGACCCCAACGGAGTGGGGAATATCGGCGAATGCAATCCTCAACTCTACAATGGCGGACAGTGGTCAACCTTCGACCAACTGCTGCAAGCTTACTACGCGACGGATAAGGCGCTGACCTCGGCGGGAGTGAGAATGACGCTGCGCGACAACCGCAACGGCACACTGACCGTCGATACCCGCATAGCCGCTGCATTTGACACGTATGTGGTTGCAGGTAAGATCGCAACAGTTAATGGCGCAAACCTCGTAACGCATGTCGTCTCCACCGGCGCGGGGAATGTCCTTGGCAATAGCGGCGCAGGGGTTGTTGGCACAGGCGGTGGAAGCGTGGTGTCAACTGGTGCGGGAAACATCGTCAGTCACGATGGCGGCACCCTCATTGGGCAGGACGGCGCCGGCTATATGGTGATGCTGGCGAACAGGGTCAAAGTCAAATTGCCCGGGGGGCGCGCGATGATCATTGGACGGTAATTTCACCGGTAAATAAGGAGATTCATGATGAAATCACGCTTGTCGATTGTCGTCTGCGGCCTGTTGGCGGCCGTTTGCTCCAACGGGCAGCCAAACCCGAACCCGCAGCAGCCGCCACAGTGGGGGAATATAGTGAATCCGGCCGCACAACGCGTAGATTATGCGCGCAAGGCGGGATTTTGTTCCGACCCCTGGCTTACGATTGCCATCTGGTTCGCGCATGGCAGCACGCGCGACCCCTACGGGGTCGGGCAATTTGGCGAATGCAATCCCCTACTCTATAAAGTCGCGCGGTTCACAGCCGCCGGGCAGTGGGGGACTTTCGCGGAACTACTGCAGGCTTATTCCGACACCGATTTTGCGCTCCGCTCGCAGGGTGTGGCCACGTCGCTGCGGGACAATGGCAACAACACCTTGACTGTTGAAACCCGCGCCGGCGCGGCCTACGCCAGAAGTGTGGTAGCGGGCCGCTTGACAAGTGCAAATGGCGCCAGTTCCGTCGTGCACGGGGGCAACAGCATCGGCTTGAATGCTTCCGGAGTAGCAACACCGGGGCCTGGGAGCCTTGTCAGCACCGAGGGCTCAACGCTGCTTTCCGATCTTGGGTCACAGTACCGCGTTCTGAGCGTGGGTAGCGTCGCTATCAAGTTGCCCGGGGGCAGGTCCTTAATTCTTGGACATTAGCTCGACACAAATTGGTAGAGGATACGATGATGAGGACTTTCCTTGTGCTGACCATTGGAGGCATGCTTGCCACCAGTTCCCTGATGGCACAGAATTACAGGGCTTTGCCCAACCCGACGGCAGCGCAGGTGGCAAATGCGCGCGCGACTGGCTATTGCGACGATCCTTGGGTGACGATGGCCATCTGGTATGTCCAGGCAGGCACGCGCAACCCAAACGGAGTGAAAGGGTTCGGCGAATGCAATACGCAACTCTACAATGGCGGGACGTGGAGCAGTTATGGCGAATTGGTGCAGGCCGTTCAGGCAACCACAGACGCGCTTCGAGCTGGAAAGGTGTGGATCTCGCTCGCCGATAATGGCAACAACACACTGAGCGTTGCAATCACTGCAAGCGGCGCTCTTGAAAGTTATATTGTCGCTGGCAGGATCGTAAACCAAAACGGCCAATATAAGGTCGTACACTTCGCCGGCAACAGCGCCTCAGGCGTCGCCTCCCCGGGGGCAGGAGACGTCCTCCGCCGTGACGGATTAATGACAATTGGGCAGGATGTTGCCAACTACGAGGGGAAACAAAAGGGGGCCAGAGCCAAAGTCTCGCTGCCTGGTGGACGAGCGATGTTCTTGGGCAAGTAAACTCAGCCGAATGTGCTAGACTGTTCAGATTCGAACGGTCTGCCGCACATGTCCACTGACGCCCAAACGATTACCAGGCTGCTCCGCGAATGGTCCGCGGGGGATGCGGATGCCATGCCCCGCCTCACTGAGGCCATCTACAACGAACTGCGCAGAGTGGCAGGAGCGGTGATTGGTTCGCAGGCGGGTTCGCAGACCATGCAACGCACCGAATTGTTGCATGAATTTTACTTCCGCCTGCCCGGAATGCAGGAGATCGATTGGAAGGAACGGGCCCAGTTTCTCTCGATTGCGGCTAAGACGATGCGCAACATTCTGGTGGACCACGCGCGAAAGCGCAACGCGGCAAAACGCGGCGGGCCGGCCGATGCGTTGCTCTCCGACCCGCCCGTTCTGGACAGCAACCTGGAGGCTGACGTGGTGACCGTAAACGAGGCGCTGGATAAGTTCACCCTTGAGTATCCGCGCCAGGCGAAAGTTGTGGAACTGCGATTTTTCGGGGGGCTGACCTTGGAAGAGACGTGCGAAGTATTGCAAGCACAAGGCGAGACGACATCGCCACGGACAGTGGATCGGGATTGGACGTTTGCCAAAGCTTGGTTGAGAGATGCCATCGGACCAAAATGACAGCACGACGCGCCTGGACGCGATATTCGACCAGGCATTGGACCTCACGGGCGCGGACCGCGCGGAGTTCCTGGATCGTGCATGCGCGGGCAACCCCGCTCTGCGGCAGAAAGCAGAGCAGCTTCTGCGAATCACCGAAAGCGGTCAGGAACACCCACTCTTCAAGGAATCCGCCCTATTGGTTGAGGCGCGCCACGCGGCCGCCGCGCCAGTCACGCTGGACCGCTACAAGATTCTGGAGCGTATAGGCGCCGGTGGCATGGGGGTGGTGTACAAGGCCGTGCGGGCCGACGATACGTTTGAGAAAATCGTCGCGATAAAGCTGATGCAGATCGCCGCGGGCGAAAGCGGACTCACGGCGCGATTTCATGAGGAGCGGCGGATTCTGGCATCGCTCAGCCATCCCAACATCGCGCAGGTATTCGATGCGGGAAATACGGCGGAGGGCCAGCCGTTTCTTGTCATGGAATATGTGGATGGCGAACCCATCGGCAAGTATGTGGCGCGGTGCAAGCCCTCGCACCGGGAACTGGCCGCACTCTTTATCAAGGTATGTTCCGCGGTCGGCTGCGCACACCGCAATCTGATAGTGCATCGCGACCTGAAGCCGGGCAACATCCTGGTGACGGCCGAAGGCGAACCGAAACTTCTCGACTTTGGCGTCGCTAAGCTGCTCGATGGTTCGATGGAGACGACACAAGGCGGCATGACGCCGCGCTATGCCAGTCCGGAGCAGGTGCAGGGCGCGGCGATCACCACCTCCAGCGATATCTACTCGCTTGGTGTACTGTTCTACGAATTGTTGGGTGGAAAGCCTCTCTACGGGGATAAGACCAGTCCAATGGAACTGGCGCGGGCGATTCAAGAGGACGCACCCCCGCCGCTCGAAAATGCTGACCGGGACCTGGAAAACATTGCGCGGATGGCTCTGCGCAAAGAGCCGGAGAGACGCTATGCCACGGCCGAGCAGATGGCCGAAGACTTGAGCCGCTATCAGACCGGCTACCCGGTCAAGGCGCGGCCCGATACCAGAGGATACCGGACGAGAAAGTTTCTGGGGCGGAACAAGCTGCCCATCGCCGCCGCCGCGCTGGTCCTTATAGCGTTGGCAGGCGGGGTCGCCGCCACCATCAGGCAGGCGCGCATCGCCAACCGCCACTTTAATGAGGTGCGCAATCTGGCGAACTACTTTGTCAGCGATGTGCATGACGCAATCAAGGATTTACCGGGGGCGCTGCCGGTAAGAAAGATCATCGTTGGCAAGGCGTTGGAGTATCTGGATAATCTGTCGCGGGATCAGGGCAATGACCGCGAGTTGCAAGGCGAACTGGCTACGGCATATGAACAGATCGCCAGCGTACAAAGCGGCCTGCAAACACCTTCCAACCTTGGCGACGATGTGGGGGCACTGGCAAGCTTAGGTAAGGCGGCGGCGATTCGTGAGCTACTGGTTGCGGCCTATCCGCGGGACCGGCAGGAACTCAAGGGGTTGGCCGAATGTTACTCTTCACTGGGCGCTACGCAGGCGCAGAAATTAGGGGATCTCAAGAATGGTGTCGCCACTTTACGGAAGGCCGCGGCAATTGGGGAAATGGCGGTGGCCGCCGGTCCGCACGAGGCGGACATCGAAACCACACTGGCGGACGTGTACCTGATGCTGGGCGATGCGCTGGGAAACTCCAGCTTTCAGAACCTGGGGGACACAAAGGGGGCGGCGGATCTATATCGGAAGGCCCTGACGATCCGGGAAAGATTGACAACCGCCGAGCCCGAAAGCAAGGCCCGGCAATTCCAACTAGCAATGGCCGAAAACCGGTTGGGAATGGTTTTACAGGCAACTGGCGATTTGAATGGCTCGCTGCCGCATCTCAGGCGGGTGCTGGAGATCGATGAGAAAGCGCTTGCCGCGGAACCGCACAGCTCCACTCTCTTAATTAATACGGCCTCTGCCAATCGGAATCTGGCATTGGTACTGGGGCGTGCTGGAAAGCGTAAGGATGGACTGCCTTTGGCCCAGCGCGCGGGGGTGCTCTACAAGCAGGCGGTTGATGACAATCCGAAGGATCTGGGCGCACGGGTCTCCCTGGCTGGCAGCTACTATGCCATGGGGTGGTTGTTGGAAGACGACGTGAAAGCGATTCCTCTATTCGACGCCTCAATTGCCGGATACCGTGCAGTTCGCGCGGAGCGTCCGCAGAGTGCCCCGGAAGTAGGGTGGCGGACGGCGCTCAAGTATCGGGCCGAAGCCGCAATCCGGCTGGGGAACGCGGCATTGGTTATCGATAGCGCCGGGCAACTCAAGGAAATTGTTGATGGACTTCTGAAGGCAAGTCCGGATAACTTCACCGCACGTGCGGATCGTTGCCGCATTTCTCAATTTATGGGAGAGGCGTACGAAATCCGAAGCCGGAAATCCGGAGGCGTAGCGGAGCGGCTGCAAGCCGCCGCTTATTTTCAGCAGGCAGTGAATGAGTATTCCGCGCTCGAGAAGAAGGCGCCCTTATCGAGCACCGATAAGGGCGCCTTTACGCGGTCGACACAGGCCTTGGCTAGCTTGCATGGACACTGATTCGCTTTAGCCACGCTGCCGTAGCATGGCGAACTTTTCCCGGCGATTGCGTATTTCTTTATGCAGGCGGGATTCCGGTGTAAGGAGCGCGATGATATTGTTCAGACTAGTAGCAATTGCCGCCCTTGCCTTGGGCGCTGGCGCATCGGCGTATGCACAGGCGAATCAATCGCAGTTTCAGTCATTTCAAGAATGCGCCGTAGGAAAGCGTGTTTCCACCAACACGGGCCGCAATGGCATGATTACGCGTCTGGATAAGGTCTGGAGCTATCCTATTGTGCGCTTCGACGAGGATGGGAAAGAGGTCAGCATGCTCTATTCGCTCCTGAATAGTGCCGAGGGCAGTCCCCTGGCCACGGGCGACTATGAATGCATTGGCAATGGCCGGAACCAGGCGGGAAGGATGCGGATCGATGGCCCCAATACGTATTCATTCGGGGGCGCCTCCGGACGGCACCACATCGAGCCCACGGGAAAGATCGTGTTTAAGACGGGGCCTTACATTACTTACGATGAGAAGCGGGTGCAGGAAGGGAGGAACGGCTTGAATTTGAACGGCGGTAGTTTTTATGCCACTACCTGTGAGCTGAATCGAAATCTGCGCTAAGGTACTCAGCCCGATTGAGAGATGCCATTTGATCAAAATGACAGCACGATGAGTCTGGATGCGATATTCGACCAGGCGCTGGACCTTACGGGTGTAGAGCGCTGCGCGTTGCTTGATCGCGTCTGCGCCGGCAACACCGCTCTGCGGCGGAAAGCTGAGCAGCTTCTGCTTATCATCGAAAGCGGGCAGGTAAACGTTTTTTTCCAGGAATCCGCTTTATTTATTGAGGTGCGCCACGCCTATGGGGATGCGGCCAGTCCTATGGAACTGGAGCGCTGCGAGTGAGCACTAACAAAGAGGATCGGCAATGACTATCGATGGTGGCGCGACACCTCAGATGACTGCGACCGTATGGCTTGGCAAATGGGTGCGCGCGGAACAGGGCACGCTATTGCTAGTGGGTGGCAAGCTGAAGTTTGCCAACGAAGAGAACGTACTGTTTGACTGCCCGCTGAACCAGATCGAAAAGATAACCTGGCACTGGTACAGTTTCAGTGGGGCATTTGAGTTGTGGACGGGCGGGAGCGGCTACTATGTATCGTTCCTGCCGCGCCACGCCACCCTGGGCGCCTGGCACGCCGGACTGGCCGAAGGCCGCAAATGGCGTGCCGCGCTCGAAGGCCGCCACATATCGGGCGGAACCTCGCTTGGGTTCCGGCTCTTCGTTAGCCTGATGTCGTTAATCCAAGCGTTTCTGTATGCATGTGGCGGCATACTGATGACGATGGCTGTGGTCGACGACAAGAACCCCATGGGGCTCAGGGCCGCTGCCGGCGTGATCGTGCTTTGTACCCTCATCCTGATACCTTACCTGTTGTGGCAAGCCGTGACAGTGCCCTTTCGCCGCGACCTGTAACCGGGGGAACTCCCGCTAGTGCTTAACAACCTCATCCCGCTCCACCTTACCGTCGCGAACGAAGACTACGCGGTGAGCATGCATTGCAATGTCATGTTCGTGCGTAACAACAATAATAGTGTCGCCCTTCCGATACAGCCGTTCGAACAACGCCATGATTTCGTGACCGGTCGCGGTGTCGAGGTTTCCGGTGGGCTAGTCGGCAGGCAGAATCGACGGATTGTTCACCAGCGCGCCGCACTTCCGGACTTCATCGCGCTGGCAATGGATCGCGAGGGGTTCTTCAAACAGCGGCTCGGCATTGCCTTTGGCGAACACTTCGGACGGTGTTACGGTCACGCACAGATTCGAAGCGAGCGCGATGGACACGATCTTCACGGCAAAGTTACTCGCTGGAAAGTGATGATGAGCAGTGGCAGTGCGTCTGGATGTTAATCGCCGAATCACATTCAACCACGTCCAGTATTGCCAGATTGACTATCTGAGGCAGATTGGAAATCTGCGCGGGGGATGCCTTCCCCCGCGGTTTCTCATCACACTTCGCGGGCCGGCGTCCCGGTTTGCTCAACACGACACCGCCCCGCCTGATGGCTCACCCAACAACTGCCGTCTTTGGATCGGCACCGCCATCATTGCCGTAGGTTCAACTTCTTTTCCTAGGTTATCGGAGGTTAGCTCGAAACGGAACAGCTCGAAACGGAACATCCCTTCGGAAGAGCCATTCCGTTAGTGTCCCGCGATCCCCTTTGGTGCTCGTAAAGGACAGAAAATACAAAACCGTCAGCTTGCCTCTCCACGCGCCACAAGCGGTTATCGAAGTGCATTCCACTTACTCGTGAACAAACCTTCCCTCGATTTCTCTAAAACAGCGGTCATTCTCGTTGGCTACCAGAACGACTATTTCGCCCAGGACGGCATCCTCCGCGGCGTTGTCGAAGAAGCGGGCCGCGTCGACCAGGTGCTCGAAAACACGCTCGACCTCCTGCGTAACCTCGCGCCGACAGAAGCCACCCTGATCTCGACGCCGATTATTCTCGCCAGCGATTACCGTGCACTCGCCAGCCCGGTCGGCATCCTGCACGCAATCAAGGATTCCGGTGCTTTCCGCGAAGGCAGCAAGGGCGCCGATACCATTCCCGAACTCCTCGCCTTCGGCGACCGTGTTCTGTACGTCAGCGGCAAGAGCGGCTTCAACGCTTTCTCGAATACCACCTTGGATCGCGTTCTCAAGGAACGCGGCATCACCTCCGTCCTCCTCGCCGGCATGGTTACTGCGCTCTGCATCGACTCCACCGGCCGCGCCGCCTATGAACGTGGCTTCAGCGTAACGGTGCTTTCCGATTGCACCTCGGCCCGTACCTCCTCTGAGCAGGACTTCTACTGCCAGCAGATCTTCCCGCTCTACGGTTCGGTTGCCACCAATCGCCAGATCATCGAACAGATTCCCGTCGCCGCATAGCCCATGAGCGAAGCCCAAAACCGCGAAGAGGCACTGGTTGCCACCGACATTCACATTCAGGCCACTTACCGCCTGACGGAGGCGCTCGTCGCCGCTGAAAAGAAAATGCGGCGCCGCGTCCAGTTGCTCTCGGAAGTGGTCTTTGAGGCGGATGGCGAAGGCCGGCTGCTCTTTCTGAATACGGCCTGGACCACAACCATGGGCTTCTCCGAGCAGAGCTCCCTCGGCAGCCTGCTTCGCGACTATATTCTCGACGAAGACCGCCCGGTTTTCGACCAGGCCTTGGAATGCGCGCGGACCCACGCCTGCCCCGGCCCGGTGCAACTCCGCATGCGCAAGACCGATGGCGAAATCGCCTGGATGGAATGCTCGGCGACTGCGCTGCAGGAGGGTGGTTTCGTGGGCGCCCTGCGCGACATCACTCGCCAGAAGTTGGCCCAGGACGAAGTCGCCAAGCTGTCACTGGTGGCCAGTTCCACTGACAACATGGTGATCATCACAGATAGTGACGGCCTCATTGAATGGGTGAACCACGCCTTCACCAGGCGCACTGGTTACGAAATCGAGGAGATCAGGGGACGCAAACCGGGCGCCTTCCTGCAGGGGCCCGGCAGCGATCAGAACACCATCGCTCAGATCGGAAAGTGGCTGGCTCAAGGCGTCTCCTTTGATTGTGAGCTGCTCAACTACACCAAGTCCGGCGAGCCCTACTGGGCGGCCATCAACGTCACCCCCGTGCGCGATGACGCCGGGCGCATTCAGCGCTTCATCTCCGTCCAGACCGATTCCACGAAGATGCGCCGTACGCAGCAGGAACTGAAAGCGGCGAAAGAAGCCGCCGAATCGGCCAACGATGCCAAAACGCATTTTCTCGCCACCATCAGTCATGAAATGCGCACCCCGCTGAACGTCATCCTGGGAGCGACCGAATTGGCCCTGGAAGGCGGCCAGCCCTCTTTCATGCTGCGCCAGCTGCAGCGCATCAACGATAGCGGTGAAACTCTGCTCCGGCTCATCACCGACCTTCTCGATATCTCCAAGATCGAAGCCGGCCAGATCGAATTCGAGCGGGTACCGTTCAAGCTTCGCGAGTGCCTCAACAGCGCCCTCGAACCAATCCGGCTGCACGCCGTCAACAAAGGCCTCGACTTTCATATCCTGTGCGACCAACTGCTCCCCCCCGTCATTCTGGGCGATCCGGGCAGGCTGCGCCAGATCATCACCAACCTCGCGGAAAACGCCATCAAATTCACTGAGCACGGACACGTGCGGATCCAGGCCCTGCTTGCCAAACAATCGGAGCCCGTTGCCTCCTGGCTGGAGATCTGCGTATCCGATACCGGCGCCGGCATCCCCTTCGAAAACCAGCAGTCCATTTTTGAACGCTTCGTGCAGGGCGACAACTCCATTACCCGCTCTAAAGGCGGGGCCGGCCTTGGCCTCAGTATCGTGAAGTCCCTGGTCGAGGGTATGGGTGGTTCCGTGTCGGTCCGCAGCTCGAAAGGTACAGGCGCGGCGTTTTATGTCCGCATCCCGCTTGCTGTGCCCGAAGTCCCCGGCCGGCTGAACGGAAATGCCAGCTCGCGGCACTCCGGCACTCATCCCGGCAATCCCAATGCCGCCGTGCGGATTCTTGTCGCCGAAGACAACGATGATAACTTTGCCATCGTCGAGCGTCACCTCTCCCGCGCCGGCTATATGGTCGATCGCGCTGTGAATGGACGAATCGCCTGCGAAAATGCCGCATCGAATCGCTACAACCTGATCCTCATGGATGTCGAGATGCCGGAAATGGACGGCCTTGACGCGACCCGCCGCATTCGTTCTCAGGAGACCTCCATGAGCCGCCCGCCCGTCCCCATTCTTGCCCTGACCGCCCATGCGGTCCAGGGTTATCGCGAGCGCTGCCTACAGGCCGGCTGCACCAGTTACCTCGCCAAACCCGTGCGCAAGCCCGCCCTCCTGGAAGCGGTCTCCGCCGTGCTTCGCCAGTCCGTGGAAGAGGAGATCATCGACGAAATCACCATCGACCCCGATCTCGCCGATCTCGTCCCCCGGTACCTCGAAAGCTGCCGCCGTGGTGCACAAAATGCCGCACAGGATATCCAGGCCGGCAACTGGGACGACGTCTTCCGCTTTGGCCATGGCATCAAGGGCGCCGCTCCCAGCTACGGCTTTCGCGAACTGGGCAAGCTGGGCAGGGAACTGGAAGAGGCCGCCACGGCCCGCAACGCCGATGGCGTCACCACCGCCGCCGATCGTATCCTCCGCCACCTCCAGGGAATCCGCATCAAAACCATGTAGCGGGTTTGACCCGAAAAGTGCGGCAGGTTGCCAACATCCCCGGCTTGCTCACCACGACACGCCTCAAACCAGGGACTGGCACGAATTTCCGGCCGCACTTGCCGGAATTTCGTTGCCTGTCCCGGTTTGCCCAACACGAAACCCCGCAGTTTTTCATCACATTTTACGGGCCGCCGGCCCATCCCAACAGGCACCAAGTTCCGACGCAGTTTGCCGGAATTTGGCTGTCCGTCCCCGACTTGCCCCGCACCGGCCCATCCACACCTACCCACGCCGGCACTTGTTGCGCTACAATCAAAACCACTCCCGTCCGGCCCACCGGCCCCGTTGCCCGCCCTATTCCAACTCACATTTTGAGAGGTAGAACATTGCGGCAAATCCGATCGATCCTGCTAGCGGCAGCCATCTGCGCCACCACCGCCCACGCGGCGGTCCCTTCGCCAGGCTTGGAAATCCTCTGGGATAAATACGGCGTCGCCCACGTCTCGGCGAAAAATAACGTAGACCTCTTCTATGGCTACGGCTGGGCCACCGCCCACAGTCACGGCAACCTGCTACTGAAGCTCTACGCCCAATCCCGCGGACGCGGCGCCGAACTCTACGGAGCCACTGACCTCAAGCTGAACCGCTGGGTCCTCACCAACGGTCTTCCCGAACGCGCCGAGGCCTGGTACAAACAGCAGACCCCCGAATTTCGCAAGTACCTCGACGCCTTCGCCAGGGGCGTCAATGACTACGCCGCCAAGTATCCCGGCCGCCTCTCACCAGAAGCCAAAGCGATCCTCCCCGTCACTGGCGTCGATCCGCTGCTTCACTCCCTGCGCGTCGTCCACTACACCTTCGTCAGCTCCGCCCAGCGCGTGGAAGCCGCCGCCACCGGCGCCGTCGCCCGTACCGAAGCTGGCGGCTCCAACGCCTGGGCCGTCGGTCCGAAAAAATCCGCCAGCGGCAATACCATGCTGCTCGGCAATCCGCACCTCGCCTGGCAGGACCTCTCCACTTACTATGAGATCCACCTCAAGTCCCCCGGCATCGATCTCTACGGCGCAAGCCAGGTCGGCTTTCCGGTCCTGCGCTTCGTATTCAGTGACTACCTGGGCTTCAATCAAACCGTCAACACCATTGACGCCGTGGACATCTACCGCCTCACCGTCGATGGCGGCCGTTACAAATACGATGGCGAATGGAAAAACTTCGAGCTCGCCGAAAAGGAGTTCAAAGTCCGCCAGGCCGATGGCTCGCTGAAGTCTGAAAAGCTCACCATCCGGCATTCCATTCAAGGACCGGTCGTCTACGAAAAACAGGGCCTCACCCTTGCCCTGCGCGTCGCCGGACTCGACCGCCCATTCATGCTCGAACAGTATTGGCAGATGGCCACCTCCCGCAACTTCGACCAGTTCCGCAAAGCCGCCGCCCGCAACCAGGTCCCCATGTACAACGTCGTCTATGCCGATCGTGACGGCCACATCATGTACCTCTTCAACGGCACCGTCCCCAAGCGCAAATCGGGCGATTGGAAGTTCTGGCAGGGCATCGTTCCCGGAGACACCTCGGAAACCATGTGGTCCTCCTATCACACCTATGAGGAACTGCCGAAGGTCATCGATCCGCCCGCGGGCTACGTGCAGAATACCAACGACCCGCCCTGGAACGCCTCCTGGCCCCAGACCCTCGACACGGAAAAGTTCCCCCCCTACATGTCGCCCAAGACCTCCAGCTTCCGCAACGAGCGCAGCATCCGCCTCATGTCGCAGCACGGCAAAATCACCTACGCCGACTTCCTCAAGTACAAGCACGATACCCACTCGGAGCTCGCGGACCGCATCCTGGACGACCTTGTCAAAGCCGTCGACGCCAACGGGTCGCCCAAGGCCAAGGCCGCCGCGGCGGTGCTCAAAGCCTGGGACCGCACCGTAGATACCGATAGCCGCGGCTCCCTTCTGTTCCTCTATTGGGCCCAGCGATTCATGGGTCCCGCCATGGCCGATCAATCCCGCTTCGCCGTGCCCTATGACATGCACAAACCTCTTGAGACGCCGCGCGGCTTGAAAGACCCGGCCAATGCCGCAGTGCTGCTGGAGGCCGCCGCCACCGCCCTCGAAACCGAAGTCGGCGCGCTCGATACAAAATGGGGTGACGTCATGAAGTACCGCCGCGGCAACCTCGAACTCCCCGCCAACGGCGGTTTCGGCAACCTCGGCATCTTCCGCGTCATCACCTTCGGCCCGATGAAGGAAAAAAAGCGCGAGCCCATTCACGGCGAAACCTACGTCGTCATGATTGAATTCGGCAAGCAGCGCGCCACCGCCAGGGCACTCATCGGCTACGGCAACTCCTCGCAGCCAGGCTCACCGCACATCGAAGACCAGCTGGAATTCATGACCCGCAAGGAACTGCGCCCCGTCTGGCGCGACCGCAAGGAGATCGAAGCCAACCTCGAACTGCGAGAGGCTTTCTGAGCTTGGGGAGGCCGGCCCCAAAAATTAATCCGCGCAGCTCCGAAACCATCCGCACCCAAACCAGACAAAGCACGACATCATCGCAACCCAAGAGCCCCCAATCCTAATCCGCGCCCATCCGTACCCATCAGCGGCCAAACTCCCGCAGCACCGCCTCCGTATGCTCCCCCAGCCGCGGCGGACGCCGGTACTCCGTCTCCACATCCCCGAAATGCATCGGGCTCCCCACCAGCCGCAAACCCCCAGCCTCCACCACCACATCCGGCCGCTGCCCCAGCATCTCCGCCACCGTCTGTACACCCCCGCAAGGCACCGCCGCCGCCTCCAGCTTCGCAATCCAAGCAGCCGCCGGTGCCCCAACCAGCACAGCCTCTATCTCCGCCACCAAAGCCGCCCGATTCCGCGTCCGTTCCCCATTCCCCAGGAACCGCGAATCCTCAAACCAGTCCACCCGCCCCAGCGCCCCGCAGAACCGCTCCCAGATCCGTTCATTGGTCACCGCAATCACAATCTGCTCATCCGAGCACTGGAAAATCTGGTACGGCGTAATGTTCGCCTGCCCAATCCCCATCGGCGCCGGCTCCTTCCGGGTCGAGAGCTTCACCGCTAGCGATGTGACCACGCTGGCACGTTACGAGCATTACTGGGGCGGCACGGGAGACCGGCCTGCCCACCTCGAAGTGCACTATGTCCCGCAGGCGCAGACGCGCCTCAACGCGGTGCGCAGCGGCCAGGCCAACGTCGTGCTGCTCGAGCCGTACCAGATCAAGGACGCGCAGGCCTCCGGCCTGCAGATCCAGCTCAATCGGGGCCTCGCCACCTGGACC
>Ga0118677_10004390_pt1 | contig 25752 bp, 22 predicted proteins | sample AliMusrvi5mmetaG_FD_86154 | JGI IMG/M metagenome (GOLD analysis project Ga0118677, IMG submission 86154)
TTAATATCGTTTCAGGAAGAGCATACTTTTCGCTCTTTTTGTCAAAGTTGTTCGATGGCTTTTTTTTTGTTTTTTTGTAGGCTTTCCCAATTTCATTGCTGTAGAATAGTTCATCGCGGTTACCAATAGTTTCGCATTTTTATTTTTTTTCTCTGTTTTCAATATTTTATGCATTATTGAATTGAAAATTGACAGAGCCAATGAAAATAACTTGAGAATTGTTTTCATTGTTTTAAGTTTAAATTACTACATGATTTCATTTCAAATATTGTTCCGCAAAAGCCTAATATGAGTTATTCTGTTGTTAATGAGATGTTAAAATCAAAATGAGGTTGGAAATGCCAGAAAAGTAGATTCAAAAGAACTTTTAAAACAAGCAAAATATCATCAGTATTTTCAATATGAACAGTCCTCTTTTTGCAAAAAAAGTCACAATTGCATTTTTCATGATCAGAGGTGTTTTCTATAAATCTATAAATAAAATTCAATTGAATACATTGTCGTTTTTTGCCCCCAGAGGCTTGATATCTATTCTGCTTTTCCCTATAATTTCAAATGACTTGTTGTTGCCTTCAACGAATAAGAGTTTAATTACTCAGGATCACCGGTGGATTTGGATTACAAATTCCTTTGATGATTACTTCTGCAATTGTCTTTCACACCAGAATGTACCTTGAACTGATCAAGCTAACAACGATAACCATTAACTGAAAATACAAATCATCCGTTCTGCTTTATAATTTGGAATTTACACACAATAATTGATGTTGAGTTTTTAAATCCAACCCGAAACCTATATCTGTTTCGGGTTTTCTTTTCATGTAATTCATAGTGGTTTAACTTTACAACCGGAGGATTCATGCTCCTTAATTTATTAAACGAATTCTTGAGAATTCAAGGGTTTAGGTTTTATTTATCTGCTTTATCGTAACAATGCTTCTTGAATTTGTTGATTCCCATGATCTGTTTTTCATTGATGCACTGCGTTCTAGTCATCTTTAAGCATCATTACTTGCCGATTTCAGTCTTGTGTCCGATCAACAATCCTGCAGGGAAGTATATTTTAGCCAGATCTTATCTGAATACCCAACGACTGCTACCCGCGCCCTATAATTTGATGCTTATTTGTTGTCTATCTGTACTAATTCAAGAAAAATAGTATAGATATAGTATAGATACTTATCAGATATATACAAGCTGGTAGAAGGCGTTCATAGCTTGAAAGTTGTCTTGATGCAAATTTAGATCGGGTTCAGGATTAAATTTTTAAAGGAAATCTTAGGTCTAAGTTGAAAAGTAGTATCGGCTTTAGATATTGATAAATAAATTGCTTAATAACTATAACATTATTTGTACATTTGGAAGTCCAAACCAAATCCAGTTGAAAACCGAAAAACTGACACGCAAGGAAATCATTGATCTCCGACTTAAACAAGCCGGGTGGAATGTTACCGACCGTACTCAGGTCATTGAGGAATTTGACATTATTGTGGATAAAAATAAGGCAGAGGAAGCTTCAACTCCTTATGCCGGGCACCAGTTCAGCGACTATGTTTTATTGGGAAGGGATGGCAAACCGCTTGCTGTGGTTGAAGCAAAAAAGACTTCTGTTGATGCTGCAATAGGACGGGAACAGGCCAAACAATACTGCCATCACATTCATAAATCTTCCAACAACGGATTGCCATTTTGCTTCTACACCAACGGGAATGACATCTATTTCTGGGATTTGGATAACTATCCACCGAAAAAGGTTTACGGTTTTCCTTCACGTGACGATCTTGAACGATACACCTACATTCGCAAAGCGCGAAAAGCCCTGGCTGGGGAACTTATAAATACCGAAATCGCCGGACGGGATTATCAAATACGTGCTATTCGTGCCGTAATGGAAGCCATCGAAAAACGGAAACGCATGTTTTTGCTGGTTATGGCTACCGGAACGGGTAAAACCAGAACCTGTATCGCTTTGGTCGATGCTTTAATGCGTGCAGGCTGGGCTGAACGTGTTTTGTTTCTGGTTGACCGGATTGCCCTGCGTGATCAGGCACTTGATGCCTTTAAAGAACATTTACCCAACGAACCGCGCTGGCCTAAACAAGGAGAAAAAGAAATTGCAAGTGACCGGAGAATATACGTTGCGACTTATCCCACCATGTTGAACGTTATTCGCGATGAAGAACATTCGCTTTCGCCACATTTCTTTGATTTAATCGTGGTGGACGAGAGCCACCGAAGCATTTACAATACCTATCAGGAAGTTCTTACTTACTTTAATACAATCACCCTGGGCTTAACAGCAACGCCAACTGATGTCATTGACCACAACACCTTTCAGTTGTTTGAAACTGAAGATGGGGTTCCAACCTTCGCGTATTCGTATGATGAAGCCGTAAATCATATTCCACCTTTCCTGTGCAACTTCCAGGTCATGAAAATTAAGACCAAATTTCAGGATGAAGGAATAAGCAAGCGGACCATTGCACTGGAAGACCAGAAAAATTTAATTCTGGAAGGGAAAGAGATTGAGGAAATCAATTACGAAGGCACAGAGATAGAAAAGAAAGTCATAAACCGGGGAACAAATGCATTGATCGTTCGTGAGTTTATGGAAGAATCGATCAAAGACAGCAACGGAGTTTTGCCAGGAAAGACCATCTTCTTTTGCATCACCAAAGCTCATGCACGGCGAATGGAAGAAATCTTCGATTCGCTGTATCCTGAATACAAAGGCGAATTAGCCAAGGTGATTGTAAGTGATGATCCTCGTGTCTATGGCAAAGGCGGGCTTTTGGATCAATTCAAAAACAACGATATGCCACGCGTGGCTTTGAGTGTGGATATGCTCGACACGGGTATTGACATTCATGAAATTACCAATCTTGTTTTTGCAAAGCCTGTATATTCTTACACCAAATTCTGGCAAATGATTGGCCGGGGAACCCGTCTGCTCGAAAGCGCCAAGCTAAAACCCTGGTGTACCCTGAAAGATGAATTCCTGATTCTGGATTGTTGGGATAATTTTGAATATTTCAAGCTGAATCCAAGGGGGAAAGAACTTAAGCCTCAAATACCTTTACCCGTCAGGTTGTTTGGCGTTCGGCTGGAGAAAATAGAAAAGGCAATTGAATTAAACCTTGCTGATACAGCCAAAAAGGAAACTCAAAAGCTGAAAGTACAAATTGCCACTTTGCCACAGAATTCAGTGGTGATTAAGGAAGCACGGTACGAACTGCAATGTCTGGAGGATGAGAATTTCTGGAACAATCTGACAGAGGATAAACTGGAATTCCTTAAAACAGTGGTAAAACCATTGTTCCGAACGGTTGCCGATACTGACTTTAAAGCTATGCGTTTCGAAAAGGACATTGTCGAAGTTTCGTTGGAGCGACTGAAGGGAGACCATGTGCCCTATTCAAAACCATTTTCACCAAACGATGTGATATTCCCGAAATATGAAACCCTGAGATTAAGTATCATCGAAGAGATTGGGGAACTTCCGTTAAGCGTTAATGTGATTGCCAAACAGGAACAATTAATCCGACAGGCACAAACCAATTACTATTGGGCAACTATTTCAGAAGAAAAATTTGATGAGTTAATTGAAAAACTGGTTCCGCTAATGAAATACCGTGAATCGGTTATTCCACTTGGACCGGCTAAATTCAATCTGAAAGATATTACTATCAAAAAAGAATATGTGGAATTTGGTCCACAACATGAAGCGTTGAGCATTGCCAAATACCGCGAATTGGTTGAACAGAAAGTTAATGAACTTGTGTTGGCAAATCCTATTTTGCAGAAACTTAAAGAGGGATTGGAAATAAGTGAAGATGAAGCCGAACAACTGGCTGAAGAACTTCACGATGAACATCCGCACATTACGATCGACTTGCTGCGGCGGGTTTACAATCACCGAAAGGCTGTATTTATTCAATTCATAAAACACATCCTGGGAATCGAGATACTGCAATCGTTTCCTGAAACAGTTTCCAAAGGGTTCAGTGAATTTATTGCCGCTCATTCCTATCTTTCGAGCCGTCAATTGCAATTTTTAGACTTACTTCGCACCTTCATCATCGAAAAGGGAGAGTTAAAACGGAAAAATCTGATCGAATCACCATTTACCTTGCTTCATCCGGAAGGTATCCGAGGCATTTTCAATCCGAATGAGATTACTGAAATATTAAAACTGACAGAAAAATTAATTGCAGCTTAGTATGTTACAAAATAACTCCAGCATAAAATCGCTCATCGACAAACTTTGGAACAACTTCTGGAGCGGTGGCATCAGCAATCCACTCACGGCTATTGAGCAGATCACCTATCTGATTTTCATGAAACGATTGGACGATCTGGAAGCCAAACGTGAACGTGATGCCGAATTTACCGGCGAGAAATACGTGTCGCGTTTCAGCGGAAAGTTTAAAGTGCCTGGCAGTACTGACGAAATTGATAAAAGCGAATTACGTTGGAGCAATTTTAAACGCCGCCCAGCCGACGAAATGCTGCTGCATGTGCAAACCAAAGTTTTTCCATTTTTAAAAGATTTGAACGGCGCAACTTCGCCGTTTACCAAACACATGGCCAATGCAGTGTTTATTATGCCAAAGGCATCGCTGCTGGTTGAAGCCATCAATATTATTGAACAACTTTTTATTGAAATCGAAAAAGATGCCAGCGAAGGCGGACAGGCTTTTCAGGATATACAAGGTGATGTATATGAATTGCTGCTGAGCGAAATTGCCAGCGCAGGTAAAAACGGACAATTCCGCACGCCGCGACACATTATTAAACTAATGGCTGAATTGGTTGCGCCGCAATTGGGGCAGCGAATGGCCGATCCGACCAGTGGTACCGGTGGTTTTATCCTCGGTTACTACCTATATATTTTGACCGACATTGTACGTAAAACCGAACCCTCGAAATTGATAAGAGACGAAGATGGGTTTGAACGTGCTACCATGAGTTCTTTCCTTACAGAAGAGGTTAAACAAATTTTAGCGCAAAGCATGTTTGGTTTTGATATCGATACCACCATGGTGCGCCTCGGGCTGATGAACCTGATGATGCACGGTATTGACGAACCGCAGATTGATTACAAAGACACCTTAAGCAAGAGTTTCAACGAAGACGCTCTGTATGATATTATCATGGCCAATCCGCCATTTACTGGCAATATTGATAAGGGAGACATTAATGAAAGTTTAAAATTACCAACCACCAAAACCGAACTGCTTTTTGTGGAACGTATTTTTACGATGTTGAAAATGGGTGGCACATCTGCGGTAATTGTTCCTCAGGGAGTTTTGTTTGGTAGCGGCAATGCCTTTGTAACGCTCAGGAAAATGCTGATTGAAAAAGCAGAACTGAAAGCAGTGATTGCTATGCCAAGCGGAGTTTTTAAACCTTATGCAGGGGTAAGTACCGCAATATTAATTTTCACAAAAGGTGGCGAAACCAATAAAGTTTGGTTTTACGATATGCAGGCCGATGGCTACACGTTGGACGATAAACGCAATAAAATTGAAACTTCCGATTTACCGGATATCGTAACACAGTTTAAAGCACGAAACAATCAAAAAGAAAATGACCGTGAGGCTAAGTACTTCTTTGTCCCAAAAGCTGAAATCATTGAAAATGAATATGATTTAAGCATCAGCAAATACAAGGAAGAAGTTTTTGAAGAAGTGGTTTATGAATCTTCAAAATTGATTTTCAGAAAATTAAAGAATTTGGAAGAAAATATTTCAAATGGAATAAAAGATTTAGAAGGATTATTAGATGAATAGACTTGATAAATATATAAAACAAATAAGAGGTATTTCCTATAATCCGAAAGATATTTCAGAAGTTCAATTAGAAGATTATTTGCCAATTTTAAAAGCAAACAACATTCAAGAAAATGGATTGGAAACGTCCAGCCTTATATACATTCATAAAAGCAAAATAAAAGAAGAACAACTCATAAAGAAGGGTGATTTACTTTTAGCTGCTTCAAGTGGGAGTAAAGATATTGTTGGTAAGAATGTTTTTTTTGAAGATGACTTTAATGGCTCTTTTGGTGCATTTTGCAAAGTTGTAAGACCTAATGAGAATATTTATCCCAGATTTCTTAGCGTTTTCTTCAAAACCCCACTATATAAAAGGCACATACGAAATCTGATTCAAGGTGCTAATATCAATAATCTGAGAAACGAAGATATTGACAGCTTAAAAATACCTATGTTTTCTCAGCAAGACCAACTCCACATTGCCAACCTTTTAAGCATAGCCGAAAACCTGATATCCCTGCGCAAACAAAGCATTGCCTTGCTTGATGAGTGTTTGAAAAGCACTTTTTTGGAGATGTTTGGAGATCCAGTGAGGAATGAGAAAGGTTGGGAAATGTCAGAATTAAAAAATTATGCAAAGGTTAGAATTGGTCCGTTTGGAAGTTTAATGCATCGTGAAGATTATGTCCAGAATGGAGTTCCGCTTGTTAATCCAAGTCATATTCGTGAAGGAAAAATATTCATTGATTCTGACTTAACAATTTCGAAAGAAAAGATGAAAGAACTTTCAGCATATATAATGCATGAAGGTGATGTTGTTTTAGGCAGAAGAGGCGAAATTGGCAGATGTGCTGTTGTAACCCAAAATGAAGAAGGTTTTTTATGTGGAACAGGTAGTATCTTCATTCGACCCACAAAAGCTTTAAACCCAATATTTTTATACAATGTCATTTCATCTGCTTCATTGAGAAAGGTATTGGAGAATTTGGCAAAGGGTATCACTATGAAAAACTTAAACTCTGGAATTGTTGAAGATTTAAAAATTCCTGTTCCCCCTCTTTCCCTACAAATCCGATTTGTCCAAGTCGTAGAAAAAACCGAAGCACTGAAAGCATACTACCAACGCAGTTTGAAGGAGTTGGAGAATTTGTACGGCAGTTTAAGCCAGCGGGCATTTCGGGGAGAATTAAGTTTAAACCAGTCAGAAGAAGGGGTTTTAATGGCGGCAGAACCGGAAACGGGATATCATGCTAACATTATCAAATAATTTGATGGACCAATTATGGAGGTGAAATTCTTCGACATACAAAGCTGGAACGAACAACAGTGGTTCAATACCGGGGGAACCCGGGATAAAAAGTATGTTCAAAGCCCTGAAGGAGAATTTTATTACTTCAAAACCTCCATGCTTAAACCCGGGAAAGACTATAAATATGAGTTTTGGAGTGAGGTTATAGCCTCACAAATCGGTCTTTTGTATGGTTTCGATATGTTGCCTTATCATGTGGCATTCGATGGTTTGAAGGTTGGTTGCATCAGCAAATCAATGTTTATACCAGGACAGGAAGAACTTATTGAAGGAGGAAAATTTCTACAGGCATTCGACAATACGTTTGATCCTTCGGATCGGCAACTTCGCAAAAAATACTCGTTTCAACTGATAGAAAGTACTTTGAAATTCTTTGAATACGATAAAACGATAAAAGATATTATCGAGATCCTGGTTTTTGATGCTCTAATCGGAAATAGTGACCGGCATCAAGAAAATTGGGCATTTATTACAAAATTATCTATAGTTGGTCATGGTATTAAAAACATAGAAGATTTCGTAAAAAATAAGAAAATGGATACATTTCCATCGCTTTTTAGAAACCTTATTAAGAAAGTGCTGTTAAATAAAGATGAGACTGGCTTAAACGAGACTGGTAAGCAAATGAAATTGCATTTCAATAAAAATGCACGATTTTCACCGATCTACGATAGCGGCAGTAGTCTTGGTCGTGAATTGGTTGAGCATAAAGTTGAATCAATGCTCAAGAATAATCAGGAATTGGAGGCTTATATAAACAGAGGGGAATCAGAAATACATTGGGAAAAAGAAAAACCAAAGTTTTTCAAAATGATCGAATATATTAAACAAAGCCAATATGCCCCTGAGTTATCCAAAATTCTGAATCGAATAAAAGTAAATCACGATAAAGAGAAAATAAATACTATTATAAAAACGATTGACGATTGCGTACCACCTGAATTACAATTCTGCAAAATACCTCAAAAGAGGAAGGAATTATTGGTAATATTGATAGCTTTACGGTTCGAAAAATTAATGCATTACTTAGCTTGAAATCAATAGGAAACATATATCTCTGCTGGCGAAAAGGCCAATCACACCGTAGACATTTAGTCGGTATTATCCGGCGAAACGCTACTGAAGGAGTGCGCTTTTCCTATATCAAGAAAAATATTCAGGCAGCCATTCAGGATGGGTTTTCTCCATATACAGAGTTTCCTGATGTTGGGAAAAAATATATCGACAATGTATTAGATATTTTCGGTCAGAGACTAATGAAATCTGAACGTGCAGACATTCAGTCATTTTACGATTTCTGGGAAATTAAACCTCAATTTAAGACTGATAAATATTATTTGTTGGCACATACTCAAGGTATGGTCACTACAGATAACTTTGAGTTCTTAGCCGATTATAAAGTTCGTAAAGATTTATCATTTGTTACCGACCTTGCTAGTGTTCGGTCCCGTAAACTTCTTCCGGGATCAATAAAAGTTGGTGATTTTTTAACTTTTGCAACTGAACCGGAAAATGAGTTTGACAAATATGCCGTTAAAGTATTTAAGGATGGAATTCAGGTCGGCTATATTAAAAAGATTCATTCCAGAGTCTTTTTTCCAAAAAGTGCCAAAGGCTTAAAAATAAAAGTTAAGGCATTAGATCAGAACGGTGTTATCAGTAGAATATTTGTTAAGGTTAGTTTCTAGTTTACAGGATATTATCATGATTAAGAACCTGTATCTTTAGTAAATTTGAAGAGAAGAAAATACTTATCTGTTATGATATACCTCTTACCTTGAAGTTTTTAAGATATTCGTCAATGGTATTAACAGGCAGCTTACTTCCCACAGCTTTTACATTTCTTATAAAATCATTGCATTCTTGTTCAGTGAGTTGTTTTTCATTCAGTGCTTCGGACAGGAAATCCATGGTGGTCAAATAGGTAATCTCATTTTCCTCACAATAAATGGTAATGTCTTTCAGATTGCAACTGGCGAGTATATCCTTATTGAATTTGCAATAGGCTATGCAGGCGCTTTCTCCTTTTCCAAAAGTTTTGATTAGCCTGGCATATTCCATGATGACCTGTTTGTTCCCCTGAAAGTTAATTTTCTGGATAATTCCGGTACTGACCAGATTATCAATATAGGTTTTAAACTTCAGGGAAGCTCTCAATTCGGTTGCAACGACAACAAGCAGTACCTTTTTGTTTTTGAAAATGATTGGAAGTAGTGCAAATTGTCCGCCACTTATAAAATGATTTTGGGTGACCGGATTGCAATAGCTCTCGTATTTTAACCGTTCAATTAGTCAAATATCATTTACTTCCTTTGGCCTTTAGCATCTTCCTGGCAGTAACTGATTTGCCTGTGATTAGCTGATAGAAATAGATGCCGCTGCTTAGGTTCTCTGCCTGATAACTGAGCCGATAGCTTCCTTTTTGCTTCATTCCTTCGTCGATTTCATTGATCAACCGGCTGTTCTTATCGTAAATGCGAAAGATTACCTCGCTCTTTTCAGGAATGGTATAAGTAATTGTAGTCTGCAGGCTAAACGGATTAGGGTAATTCTGTCCCAGCGAATAACCTTTGGAAGGGTCATCATGAGTGACTAATCCACTGATAATCCCATCCGATTTAAAGGTAACAGGGTTTGACCATCCGCTCCATTTCAGGTTATGATCCCTGTATCGTATGCGGTATAAGTAAGATTTATCGCTGGTCAGGATGGATGTCCTGATATTTTGTTGGTATAAATTGATATTCAGATTTCTGTCTATTGGATTAAAACTTTTATCTACGCCATAAATGTCTTTCCAGTGTACCAGACTGTCAACTATCGTCATTGAAAAGTCAGGATTAACAGAGACTTGAAAATTAACCGTCATCAGAGAATCGGTGCCTGAGAATTTAGATGTACTAAACTGTATAGACCCATTTCCCAATACGGCATTTTCAACACCTGGGGTGGCCGGTCCGTCTTGATTAAGCGTTTTGTACCAATTATCCAACCGCTCCGAGTTTCTTGATTTATTTAGGTCTCCAAGGCTGTACATTGTATCTTCCCAGGAGTGATTACCTATATTAATTTCAAGAATCTGAAAGCAATAGTGATCATAGGCGATATGAATATCGAGATAATCCTTGTTCGTAAATGCACCCCAGGAATCTAGTGGACCACCGCCACCACCGCCAATAATAAACCTGAAATCTCCTTCAGGCTTCGATGAAACAACAGTCCCTCTTTCAAACCCATGCGTATGACCAGAATTCAACTGTTGAACTTTAGTGTATTTCCTGATGATTGGGATCAATATATTCTTCACATAATTTGCACCCCCGTCAAAAGTGTTGACATCAAACCAAAGTTCAGAGTATGGGGGGTGATGCATAAACAGAAATACAAAATCAATACTGGCATCGTTTTCTGTTGTTTTTAGTTTTGCATCGAGCCAGTTTGCCTGGGTTAATCCGTACTGATCAATGATATTGGTATTCAGTCCGATGAACAATGAATTACCCACCCGCATTTGCCATATCTTTTCATTTAATGCAGCCACAGTGGGGTAAGCTGATTGATCATCGAGTTTGAGGTATTTATAAAAATAGGAACTTTCTTCTTCATGGTTACCTGCAACAACCATCGTGGAAAGATTGGACGATAAGGTTGCAAGTGGCTGAAAGTATTCCGAGGTATACTCTTCGGGTGAATTACCGCTAATCACGATATCTCCAGAATGAAATATACCGTTGACATGGTTTTCAATATCGGGCCCATAGAGTGAAGTGATTTTGGCTTTTGCTGCCCGAAGCACTTTCCTGACCATTAAAGTGTCATACGAATGGGTATCGCTCAGAAGTACAAACCTGATTTTTCCAGTATACTTTTCATCCGGTAAGGTTTTAAAGGAATAGATTACTGAAGTCCCCATTCCACTCGCTACCCGGTAGAAATACCTTGTATTGGCTTGTAATCCGGCAAGTTTAACTGTATGCCACCTGAAGGGATCGCTTATCATTTCAGAAGTTCCTGTTGTTATAAGGTTCATTGATGTTGAATCAATACCATATTCTACTTTGGTTCCTGATTGGGCTGTATCGTGCCAGCAAACATTCATCGTGTTTTGTCCTGCACCTTGCAGATACGGAATCCGGGTCATAAGCATTGGACTTGTGTTATGTCCAAACCCACCCAGTTCATGGGCCTGATCTGCTGTTAAGGTCTGATTCCAGATGGCAAGTTCGGAACAAGATATGGGGCCATCTTCTCCGTCATTATCCGCAAAAATTAACAGAAGGTTCGATAATGAGAATCGTCCGTCAATCGACTGAACACTTCCGGTCATCAAAAGATTTCCATCGAGGTAACAGTTAAAGCTGCTTCCGTTTTTAACCGATATGATCAGGCGGTACCATTCATTGGGCAGGACGGAATAGCCGCTGTATCCCACGGCACCAACCCCAATGTTTCCGGTTGGATTTATAAAAAGGTCACCATCATCACTATTATTTACCGTGGTCTGGAAGAAACAATGCCATACATTATTCGCCGGTATTTTAAAATCATACTGAAGGGTATATGAATTCACTTTTGCGCCACCCCCGTTGCCAGGGATCATATGCTGCATCTTGTAATAGCTTCCCGGACCAATCAGTACTGCCCCGTTTCCCGTTTCAGGCCCCGCAGCCGCTGTTTGTGTCCCTGTCAGTGTCAGATCAACCCTATAGCCTGGTTCTGCCTTCAGAAGGTTTAGCGGCAGGTCAAATTTCCACCATCCGGTTCTTGCAGGAACCTGTGCCTGGGAAATACCGATGAAGAGGAATAAACTGACAAGAATGACAATGGATTTATTGATGCTCATTGATCTGCTATTAATAAAAGAGGCTGTTTCAAAGGACCACCAGCAGTAATGATGGAATTTAAAACAGCCTCCTAATATAGATTATTCTATGAATTTATTTCGTTACAATCATTTTACGTGTTATTGTACTCTGATCTGTTTTCATTTGCAGGAAATAAATGCCATTGTTCAGTTTCTGCGAAGAAATATCCAGGTTGAATTCCCCCGGTGCTTTTGTACCCTTGTCGATCACTTGTATTTCTTTCCCGGTCAAATCCAATATGCGGAAGGTGACATTACCCGTTTTGGCTACATGGTATGGAAATTTGGTAGTGGATATAAATGGATTGGGGTAATTCTGTCCCAGATCGGTGGTGTTATCACTTATCTGTTTGGGAGCTATACCGGTGACAACAGTTGTCACATCTCCCAGTTTAGCTACCTGGTCAGGAGTCAGGGCAGTATCCCAAATGCCTGCTTCCGAACAATCAATCATCCCGTCATCCCCATCGTTATCGGCAAATAGCAGGAGCGTATTGTCCAGTGCAAATCTTCCGTCCACAGGTTGAACGGCTCCTTCGAGCCAAAGCACACCGTCCATATAAACCCTGAAGAATTCTCCGTTTCTTACCGTAACAACCATTCTGTACCATTGTCCTTGTACGATGGAGTTGGCAGAATAAGAAGTTGCAGCAGTACCAATGTGATTTGATGTATTGGTAAATAAATCTGCATCACTGGTGTTTGTAGGGTCAGTCTGGAAAAAGGCATGCCAGATTCCAGCTACAGGAACAGAAAAATCGAGTTGAAGGCTATAGTCGTTGACCATATTACCGCCTCCGTTTCCGTATATTCCATGAGTCATGGTTAAATAATTACCTAATATTACTTCTACTGCACGGTTGCCAGTAGCTGGTCCTGACACTGAATAACTGATTCCTGTTTCTGTAAGGTCATAACCGATATCAGCCTTTAAAAAATCAATTTGATCATCAAATTTCCACCAGCCAACCCTGGCCGGAACCTGAACCGCCGGACTTGCTCCTATATCTGCTACTTCGGCATCAGTAAGAGGAACTTCCCAGATGCTCAACTCAGAGCATAGAATAGATCCGCTTTGATTATTCTTGTTGGCAAATAACAAGAGTACGTTATCAAGGGCATAATTTCCGTCAATGGCCTGCCCCGGAGCATCCAGCCAAAGATCGCCATTGATATAGACCCGGAAGAATTCTCCGTTCTTTACCGAAAGTACCATCCTGTACCAGTTATTCGCCTGAATATCATCGGTGGTATAGGTGGTTGCTGTTGAACCAATATTTCCTGCAGTATTTATAAACAGTTCAGCATCGGTGGCGTTTGTTTTGTCGGTCTGTAATAAAGCATGTAATGACGTTGTTTCAGGTACTTCGAAATCGATTTGCATCGAATACTGGTTTACTTTGGTCCCGCCTCCGTTGGCAGCAATACCGCTGGTCATTTTCAAATAGCTTCCTACGCCAAGTTTGGTGGCTTTATTGTCGACAGCAGGTCCATCAACCGATTCTTGTGTTCCAACCAAAGCCAGCGGATTTCCAATCTCGGCCTTTAATAAATTCGTAGGGTCATCAAATTTCCACCATCCCTGCTTTGTTCGTTGCTGAACATATTGACCATTTGCCCCGCCTAAGGAGAGAGCATCATCTGCAGTAAGTGCCACATCCCAGATGGCTGCTTCCGAACATTGAATGAGTCCGTCATCTCCATCGTTATCGGCAAACAGCAAAAGCGAATTCAGTAAGCCATATCGTCCATCAATATCTCTGCCAGAACCATCCAGCCAAAGTGAACCATCCACGTAGATTTTGAAAAACTCACCGTTTTTAACCGATACAATCATTCTGTACCAGGTATTTGAAGTGATCGTTCTTGATGAATATCCGGCCTCGGAGACTCCGATCGAATTTGAAGTATTGGTAAACAAGTCCCCATCCGAGACATTGGTTAAATCGGTCTGAAAAAAGGTATGCCAGATGCTGGTTTCAGGAACCGAGAAATCAATTTGCAAAGTGTATTCATTCACTGTGGTTCCCCCGCCATTTGGGGCAATCCCGTGATTCATGGTCAGAAAGCTTCCGACTCCGATTTCAGTGGCTAAATTGCCGGTAGCCGGGCCATCCACCGACCGTTGAGCTCCGTTCAATTCAAGCGGACTTCCAACTTCAGCTTTGAGCATATTGTTAGGATCATCAAATTTCCACCATCCTATTCGCCCGGGAACCTGTGCTATTGCGGTAATACTTAGAAGAAGAAAAAGAAATGCAAAAAAGAAAGGTAATCGTTTTTTCATAATGCAAAATTTAGGTTGAACAATTATTATTTAGTTATTATTAGTTCAAGAGTTTATTGTACGATTCAATACTGTTTCATCCTGAAAGCCCCATCCAACGCAAATATTTGCAATTATCAAGAAATATCTTAAATTTTCTGTATGTATAATTATCTGGTGTATTCCCTCAGACCCCATATACATCTCATTAGTTCGAATTTTCAAATTAATTATTCAAATATTATCTTAATGCTAAGTTAGAGTTTCTTTACTTAAGTTCATAATTATCTGAATATAACTTTTTGAAAAATATTGGATTAATACTTGAATTACATCAGAATTCTAAAACAACAAGATATCCTGAAGATTATGCCATTGCTGAGTTAATGGTTTAGATTGACATGAATAACTGACTTCAAGACATAGTGGTACTACTCTCACTCAAATTTTTCCCCAAAGTTATTTTCGCATCCCGGAAAAGTCAAGGGTAATACAAGCGTCCTTCGATTGGTAAAGGAGTGGTGTAGCGTATCGAAGTAAGCCCTTGACTAGAATCCTGTCTGCTCAATGTGCAATTGGTTCAAAATTAATTGGAGAGCCAGCCTACAAAAATCCACAGGGCAGTGGTGCAAAACAATGCAAAACAATTTATTTACTCCCATGCCAATATACAATTCAACTTTGGCAGAAATCGAGATCAGTTACAAACCAAAGTACAAAGCATCAGAATTGCAAAAGGTAGTTACTTCCGCTGATGCTTACTGTTGTTTGAAGGATGTTTTCCCCAGCCTGGATTACCGGGAATATTTCTACATCCTTTGTCTGAACCGGAATAACAAAGTATTGGGATACTGTCAGATTTCGGCAGGTGGACTCACTGGCACAATGGCTGATGTACGAATGATTATGCAGACAGCTTTGAAATCAAATTCATGCAGTATAATTCTAAGTCACTGCCACCCATCGGGGAACCTTCAACCCAGCGAAGCAGATAAAGATCTAACCAAGAAGATTCAGGAAGCTGGCAAGGTTCTCGACATTGCGGTATTGGATCATCTGATTATTACTTCAGAATCATACTACTCATTTGCCGATGAAGGGAAGATGTAAGAAAATGGCTTCGGCCATTTTTTTGTTCGAAGAGTTTTTTGATTTTGCTATCATCTTATCGATTTGGTTTCAAACCACATAATACTACTTTATTAGTTGTATTGCTTTATGGTTCGTATGTCAATGCTAAGCCAAAAAACGGATATCCGGGATAATTTCGGAGTTGTCCGTATGGATTTAGACCTCTATAACCATGAAAAAACAACCCAACGGATTGGCTATTTGCAGAACGAGGATAAAACTTATAGCCCAGGTAAAGGTTGAAGTTTGGTTGCATTTTTTCTTTTACTTCAGTAGTTTCCCAAACATTATCTACCTTCTTAAATAATGGATAACCATATCGTAAGCGGTTGCGAACCTCGAATGAAATCAGATTTACAAAACGTTTACTGGCCAAAAAACCACTTGATCTTTGAAATTGGTATTCCGCGTAATATTCAGCCCTGTATTTGCTCTCTGGTATTTCCAGATCTGTAGTAAGCTCAGCATCCTTTCGTGCACTAAACCAGCCAAGGCCCCTGTTACTAATTCGATATAAACCTCCCAACCGTAAAGAATGGCAGGTTTCCCTACTACCATCCGGATCGTTTAAAGTAACCTGAAACTCTGTATATTCATAAGAAACATTGATGCGTGTAATGGGGAAATTTTCATCCATGCGGTAAATGGTTATTTCATCGCCAAGATGAGTACACTCATGGAAAATAGGTAACCACGAAAACGAGATGTTTTTCAGAAAATCGGTTTCAGGAAAATAACGAATTGCCCTGATACGGGCAGAACCAAAACGATAATCGGTATTTAAAACCGGAGCTGTAACAGGGTCCCACATGTCTTCAAGTACATGAACACTCAATGGAAGCGAAATGGCCAGGCCCCATTTAGGTTTATTATTGCCAACTGTGCCAAAAGTTATAGCATACAGCGGGATATCAAATCCGATATGCATTTCAACCATTGGCCTGTCAAATTTGCTGTTCTGCTCCAGTAGGTTATACTCTGAATAGCTTTTATTGTATCCAACTTCAATCTTTGAGACAGTACTGTGTATTTCAGAAATAAATGGTCTGGAATAACCTGCTTTTTCGAAAAAGCCATCCCATACCGGGCGAATAGTGTCTTGAGAGTATGAGATAAAGGGTGAAAAAAGCAAGAAATTGAATATGATAATTAATGATTTTTTCATAAAGAAAATTATAAGGTTTGAAGAATTCGACAGCTAGCATGTACGCATATATTTTGACAGGGAGAATATATTTTAGGCAAACAAAACTTTCTACCTTAATGAATCATAGAGTGGTAATCTTGAATTATTGAAAATGATTTGAGAATTTATCAAATTCCATCCATCTTATTCCAGATTAAACCAATCGTAGATTAATTCTGTTTTATCGGCAGGTTCCTGAAAATGTCTGAATTCATTGGTTCTGTTATTGTAGGTATAATCTTTTCCCCACACTCGGTGATTTTTCTGGACCTGGAGAATCGCGTCAGTAATAAAATATAGTTCATCATTTAGCATAGTTGGGTGAAGCGATAGCCTAATCCATCCCGGTTTTTGTGAAAGATCCCCAAAATTGATCTGTTGAGTGATTTGATTTGACTTATCGTGGTTGACATCCAACAGAAAATGTCCATAAGTTCCGGCACAGGCGCATCCACCACGCATCTGAATACCAAATTTATCGTTGAGTAATTTTACAGCGAGATTAAAATGCAGGTTGTCAATATAGAAAGAGATGATACCCAAACGATGATGAATATTATCAGCTAGTATATGAAGATCCTTAATTTTTATAAGTTCGTTAAAGGCGATACGAACCAGCTCTTTCTCACGGGCTTCAATATTTTCGACACCCATATTGTTTTTGAGTTCGATGCAGAGTGCCGAGCGAATCGTTTGTAAGAAACCTGGAGTTCCGCCATCCTCACGCACTTCAATATCATCGACATATTTGAATTCGCCCCAAGGATTTGTCCAATCGACAGTACCGCCACCCGGATTGTCAGGAACAGAACTATTATAAATAGCCGAATTAAAGATTAATACTCCTGAACTTCCCGGTCCCCCCAAAAACTTATGGGGGGAAAAAAATATGGCATCCAGAGCCTGAAGCGGATTTTTGGGGTGCATATTGATCGACACATATGGAGCAGAAGCTGCAAAATCGATAAAACATAAACCTCCGTTTTCATGCATTATCTGCGCCATTTCATGATAAGGCGTTATAATTCCACTGACATTTGAGCAAGCAGTGAATGAGCCTATTTTCATCTTTCGATCCTTGTACCTGGCTAATTCTATTTTTAATTGTTCAATATCGACCAACAAATCCTTATCAGGAATGAGTTGTACGACATCAGCAATTGTCTCAAACCATGAGGTGTGGTTCGAGTGATGCTCCATATGCGTAACAAAAACAACAGGGCGATCCTCTTTAGGAAAAGAATTAAGCCTATCAATTTTTTGCATTTCCCTAAAGCCAAGTATCCTCTGAAATTTATTAATTACAGTAGTCATTCCTGATCCGGCATTAATAATCACATCGTTCGAATCCGCATTGACATGTTCTTTGATCTTTTTTTGTGCCAAATGGTATGCCTTAGTCATTAAGGTTCCTGTTTCACTGGCTTCTGTATGGGTGTTTCCAACAAACGGCCCAAATTGGTTGGTAATCTTCTCTTCAATGGGGCGGTAAAGCCGGCCACTGGCAATCCAGTCGGCATAAACGATCTTTTTTACACCATAAGGGGATTGAAAAGTTTGATCTATTCCTATAATGTTATCTCTAAACTTTTTAAAATATTCTTCCATCGAATTGTTACAAAACAGGCGACAATTTAAATAACTACTAAAGGGTGTAATATTAAAATATCACACCCTTCTGAAATGATTTTTCACTTTTTATTGCTGGTATTAATACCAAAAGGCCAATACAACGGGCAGAAACTGATCAGGCTGGTGAGCACAAACACAGCCGCCAAAACTAGAAGTACAATTCCTAAAGTGCCGACAATTACCTTTGTGAAGAATAAAATTGCAATTACGACAGCAATCAGTATCCTGATCACCTTGTCAATAGTACCCATGTTCTTTTTCATTTTCCTTTTTTTTAATGAGATTTATAAAATACTTACCAATGTATTCATTAATTGCTGTTTGGTGTGTACTCCGGATTGTTTGTATTTAATTTCACCATTTTTAAAAATCATAAGGGTTGGAACGCTTTGGATTTGATAACGCGCAGCAATCTCCTGATTTTGATCTACATCAATTTTGATCACCCGGATACGATCTCCAAGTTCAGTTGCTACATCTGCTAGAATAGGAGATTGCACTTTGCATGGCCCGCACCACAGGGCATGAAAGTCGACAATAACAGGTCTTGTATCGTTAATTATTGAATCAAAGTTTGCCTTCATTATTTAGAATATCTTAAATTTTTAAGTAAAGATTTAGTCAACAAGCAAAATGTCTGATATATTGCATATTGCCAAAACCATTATTATTTATGCAATAACCTGGCTATTTCCTTATCAAGATCAATACCATGTATGTTTTTAGCCAGAATGATTCCATTTCCATCAATCAAAATATTGAATGGTAATCCCTGTATGTTATAGGTTTTGGCAACAGGAGACCTCCAAAATTTGAGATCGCTTACCTGAATCCAGTTTATTTTATTTGTGACTACGTAATTTTCCCAATTAGATTTTTTTGCATCCAATGAAACTCCATAAATTTCAAATCCCTTTCCATTAATAAAAGTCGCCTGCTTATATTTACGGTATAACTTAGCTAATTCAGATTGTTCTTCTACGCATGGAGAACACCAGGTACCCCAAAAGTCAATCAAAACTAACTTGCCTTTCAGAGAAGATAATGTTACTGTATCTCCTTTGATGGAAGGAAGCTTTATCTCCGGGGGCCTATTCCCGATTTCAAGCCCGATTGACTGGGCAGATAAAATTGAAAGATTACTGCCAAATAACGATAGAGCGACCGCCAATATTAGGATTCTCATAAATGAATTATTTGTAATTTATTCAGACATTGGATAACCTTTGTCAATCCAATCAACTTTTACGTTTTGTGGCAGGTTTAATAATTTATAGTTTGTGAATTGCATATCCTGTAAAAGTTTCATGGCAGGCCTTATATTTGGGCATCTCGAAAAGGGACAACACCCACAGTATACTACAATCTGGGAATTCTTTGGTAATTTGTTTAGTTTTTGCTTTAGATTATTCAGGTTCTCGGCTTTCATGGCAGGACCGACATTTATTGAACCTTTGATAACTGCATCCATACCAATACAGTAGACAATTGGCTGGGGAGATTTAGGATTATTTAGAACTTTTGCAAGATCAGCCGGGGCTAACAATTGTTGGGGTGTCCAAGGATCGTTCTGTCCCTGTGCGGAAACATCATTGATCACAAACAAAGAGGCTGCAATCGTGAAAAAAACGAAGATAAAAATTTTAGTTTTCATGTTTTAATTTATTGATAATTAATATATTAACTGCATTAATAAGCTTTAAGTCCGTCATCCAGAAATTGCTTAAAGGAATCGATATTAAGGTCATAAGCTTTTGGAGAAACAAGTAAGTTACCATCTCCATCCAAAATTACATAATAAGGTTGAGAGTTTGTTCCGAATTTACTAGTTTGAATCTCAGTATTTTTCTTTCCCAATAATTTCACCTCTTTTCCTTCTTTGTTGGTGTACCATTCTTCCTTTGGCATTTCAATGACTTTGTCGTCTACATAAAGGGCTACAACAATAAAGTTTTCGCGTAATCGTCTAAGAACCTGTGGATCGCTCCAAACCCTATTCTCCATTTCACGACAATTAGTACAGCCATGACCAGTAAAATCAACGAAAAGAGGCTTTTTTAGCTCTTTCGAAACTTTAAGTGCCTGATCGAAATCAAAATATCCCTTCAAGCCGTGTGGTAGTTTCAATTGTTCGGCATACCTGGCTACTTCAGTTGTATTTCCAGTATTGTGATAAGTTCCACTTCCCTGATTGTCTCTTACAATAGCATTGATATCAAAATCCTGGGTTTCAGTTGGAGGTAGCCATCCGGATATTCCTTTAAGTGGAGCCCCAAGTAGTCCGGGGATAAGGTATAGAACAAAGGTAAAGGTAAAAATAATCAGAAGTAGCCTTGGAAAAGATCTCACAACCGGATAGTCACTGTCGTGTGGAAACTTTATCTTTCCAAGAAGGTAAAAACCCATCATTGTAAATAGGACAATCCAGAAACTAAGATAAATTTCACGATCAAGAATTCCCCAGTGATAGGTTTGATCTGGTACATTCAGAAATTTCAGTGCAAAGGCCAGTTCAATGAATCCAATAACAACTTTCACCGAATTAAGCCATCCCCCGGATTTAGGCAAACGATTTAGCCATTGCGGAAAGAAGGCAAAGAGTGTAAATGGGATGGCAAAGGCCAGTGAGAATCCTAACATTCCAATGATTGGTTTCAATATCATACCTCCAACGGCCTGAACCATAACCGTTCCGACAATGGGGCCAGTACATGAGAATGAAACAAGTACCAGCGTAAATGCCATAAAAATTGTTCCGGTTATACCACCCTGATCTTCGTATTTCGCGCTTTTATTGATCAACCAGCTTGGCATGGTTATTTCAAAGTAACCAAAGAAAGAAGCAGCGAAAACAACAAAAATAAGGAAAAACAACACATTTGGAATCCAATGAGTGCTTAGCCAGTTGCCAAAGTCTGCTCCAAAAAGAACAGAAATTAGCACCCCAAAAATAACGTAAATGGCCACAATTGAGATTCCATAAACAAGTGCGAGAACTTTACCCTTTGAACCGCTTTTCATGAAGTAAGAAACAGTCATTGGGATCATTGGAAAGACACACGGTGTAAGAATAGCCAACAATCCCCATAAAAATGCCTGTAGGAAGAACCACAACAGCGTTTGGTTTTTCCCTGTAAAATCGTCATTGTTTGCTGTTGGTTTTACCTTTGTTTTTAAGGCATCGGGAGCCTGCTTTTCAGTAACTGCTGAATTCGATGAAATAAAGGACTCCGTCGAAACAGAGTGAGTTTTTTCTGGTATAGCAACATTGCCAACTTCCTGGTTCGTAGCTACAGCATTAATTTCTGGAACGACAAATGAAAATTCAGCCTCCCCCGGAATGCAACTCTCATCATTGCATGACTGATAACTCAGGGTGCCTTTTACTGTAACTGGTTTTCCAGTCAATACTTTTATCTTTTGAATGAATGTGGCCGATTTACTGAAGTACTGTACCTTCATATTGAACATCTTATCAAAGATCTCCTCAGGTTTAGGTTCACTTGTTATTCCAACCAATTCGATGCCTGGAACCTTTTCAAATTTAAATTCAGTTGGCATTGGACCTCCGTCAGCCAGATGCTGTGAGTATAAATGCCAGCCCTGATCAATGGTGGCCGTGAATTGCAGTTCGGAAGTATTCGCAGCAATTACTTTGGTTTTAAACGACCATTTTACAGGTTCGTGCATTTGGGCCTGAACGGACACAGAAAACAAAAGAAAGAATGGTAATAAGGCAATTCCAATTCTTTTTAATCCAGGCTTAATGGTAAAATTCCGAATTTCCTTCCCTTCGGATGAACCACTAACATAAGCCTCCTTTACTGCATTCGTATGCTCCATATCAAAGCCAAATGGACTTATCCAATGACCAACCACATTGCCAAAAATCACGCGGGTTCCAATACCCAACAAAACGATATACCAAATTGGAATATTAAAATTACTCTTTGTAAAAAAAATTAAAGCTCCTAAAACGGCAAAAATGATAATTCGTTTAGAAACAATAAATTTGGATATTTTTTCCATCTGTTTATTTTTTGTTTTTTGATAATAAGGCAATGTGATTAATATGGTTTTTAATCTCAGTCAGAATGTATAAATCAGCTTTATCAGCTAAGTATTGAATTCCACCATTTGCCTCGTAAGTTCTGAAATTCCTATAGTGTTCCGCTCCGGCAATAAATTCAACTGTTTTTACAATTTTCCCTGCAAAATCGAAAGGACGAGGAATCAGGTAATCACCAATAATAATCTTATCAGCCACCTCTGATATTTCATTCAAAAGCTCAATACGATCTTCTTCATTCACTTCATGAATTACATAAGTCAGCACAGCGTAATCAAAATGTATTTTATCTGTGGAAATAACATCATGCAGGTAAGCATTCCTGAACGACAATTTATCCGTTGGCTTTTTGCTCAGATTTTGATTCGCCTTATCAATATTTCGTTTCGACAAGTCTATGCCTAAAACTGATTTGCATTTATCGGCAACCGAAAAGCTAAAATAACCGGTACCACAACCTATGTCAATGATGTTAGTGTCAGGACCAATAAGTTCAATAATCTGCTCAAAAAGTGTTTTCTGATTTGGAGCTATAAATCGGTCATAGAACTCACCATCATACCAGTGATATTTGTTTGCAATCGCAGTTCCTTCCATGTGTTTATTTCTTTTCTTTCATTATTTATTCCTGATCATCCACCCGGTTATTGGCCGGGTGCAACATCATAGTGACAGAAACAAAAGATGCTCCATTTAAAAATAAAACTATCATTTCTTCAACAAAACCTCGGTTATTGTTTTTTTGAATGATTCTTTTTGTATAACACCTTTTACCACTTGTGGGGTTCCATTCATTGGGCAAAAGAAAATAGTTGGGATACTCTGAATGCCATAAGCACTGGCTATTTCTTGTTCGGCATCAATATTTACTTTATAAATGTAAATTTGGCCGTTGTAATCTTTTGCTAAATCTTCCAGAATGGGTGCAATCGTTTTACAAGGTCCGCACCAAGAAGCATAAAAATCAATGATACAGGGCTTATCTCCCAAATATTTCCAATCGGTCGGATTCGTTTCAAAATTCGCAACCTTTGAAATAAACTCAGCTTTAGATAAATGAATTGACCCTAATTTGCTATCATGATAAACTTGATTTTTTGCTATATCTTTTTGTCTGTTAATCCAGACAAATGATGCTAAAATAAGAACTACCATTATTCCCACATAAACATAAACTTTATTTTTCATATTCTTAACTTGTATGTCTTTTGTACTATTTGAAAGAATTCAATATTCTTTCTTGATTTTCAGTCACTTTCCATTCAAGTAATAGCTCATTTAGTTTCTCACTAAAATCAATTTTGCTTCCTATACCTTCGATAAACCGTTTGTAAATATCAGGAGTGATTTCAAATTGTTTTACTAATTTTTCAGAAGAATATTCAACTTTTTCAATATGCTGCGGATCGAACATACATTTTTGTGCCATTAACGGACATGTTACTGTTTCCCGTTTAATGCCGAATTCAAAGAACATTCCGCATTTTGCACAATAATATTTTCCCACCTCTCTTTCTCCCAAAATGTCGATAAAATCAATTTGAAGGTCATGTTGCATATTCAGAACACGACTAAAATATTCTATACTTCCCAGGAGAATTTCCCTGATTTTGTCCTTATCCCAAATTTTTCCGGCATCCATCAGAACAAATGTGATGGACTTTTCATTAATCCTCTGAGCGGTTTCGCAACCGGTCAAAATGATAATGAAACTTTTCATGGTCTGTAACGGCTGTTCTGTTAACAGGTCAAACTTCCACTCCTTTAAAAATTCGAGATAAATTTCTGCAAGTTTTTCCCCAGTTTCTCTAAAATCTTCGGTTATTATTTCACTCAGGATCCTTTGCGGAATTTTAGGATAAAACAATCCGAATTTTTCAAGGGCTTCGGTACTTTCCGGGTGAAGGTTTTCAATAGCAATTGGGGTATTGACACACATTCCTGTCATATACGGACATTCCGGCTTGTCCAGTACAAAGAATTTTTTACAAGTCACACACCAATAATGGTTTGACTCTGAGACGCTTCCTTCGGGTAAAGAATTGATTTTATTCTTTATCATCTGCATCCGGTTCATTTTATTATCTTCCATGGTGCAGCTTATTATTCGAGAATACGGATTTCCGAAGTAATTTCAACTGCCTTCCTAAGCGTTTCTGAAACACCGCAATATTTTTCCTGCGACAGGTTTATAGCTTTTTGGAGCTGTTCCAGAGGAAGGTTTTTCCCTTTAAATTCATATATAAGGTGAATCCTGGTGAAATGTTTCGGATGTTCTTCAGTAATTTCACCCTCGGTAATAATGTTAAAATAGTCAGGAACGATGTGCATTTTTTTCAGGATGGATATTACATCCATAGCGGTACATCCTCCTAATGACGCAAGTAATAGTGGTTTGGGGCGCGGCCCCTGGTTTGTTCCTCCAACCTTTTCGTCGGCATCCACGATAATCTGATGACCATCTACATTTACGGTGAAAGCCATATTGGCATTCCAGGTAATATTTACAGCTTGTTTTGTCATGATCGTTTTAATTTGTACGTAAATACTCAATAGCACTCAAGGCGGCAATCGTGCCGTCGGCAACCGCAGTGGTAACCTGGCGGTATCGCTTTGCAATACTGTCTCCTGCGGCAAAAACACCCGGGACATTTGTCTGCATTTCCGATCCTACAATAATTTCACCCCTGTCATTCAAATGGACGCATTTTTCAAATCCCTGGGTTTTCGCTACATATCCAATGAAAATAAAGATTCCGTCAACAGATAACATGGTTTTATCACCTGTTGGAAGATGTTCAATCTCAACTTGCTTTACGGAATCGTCGCCAAGGATATTCCGGACTTGTGATTCCATGTATAATTTGATCTTAGGATTCGCTTTGGCTTCTTCAATAGCATATGGAAAAGCCTGGAACTGATCGAACTGGTGTACTACAGCAACATTGCGGGCATATTTTGTCAAGGAAACGGCCTCTTCAAGGGCTGAATTACCACCACCCACCACTACGATATCTTTACCTGTGAAGAAATCACCGTCGCAGGTAGCGCAATAAGAAACTCCCCGGCCCTTGAGTTCCGTTTCGCCTGGTACGTTGATCATCCTGGGTTGCCCTCCTGTTGACAGAATGACAGTTTTGCCATAAAATTGCTCGCTGTCATTGATCTCTACCATCTTCGGGCTTGAAGAAAAATCGAATGATTTCAGTTGTATGTTTGATCTTATTTTACAACCAAAGGACTGGGCCTGCTTTTTCATGATGTTCCCCAGCTGAATGCCGCTTATTGATTCAACTCCGGGGTAATTTGCAATTTCATGGGTAAGTACAAGCTGCCCACCTGCTGTTCCTTCATTAAGAATAAGGGTTTTCATCCTGGCACGGGAGGCGTATATTCCGGCAGTCAGACCGGCCGGGCCACCGCCAATAATGATAATATCGAAAATTTCCGGCATTCTTTTTCAAATTACTGGATCGCATCAGATCCTCCCGGCAAAAAGTTTATCACCAAACCATTGGAAT
>Ga0118677_10004232_pt1 | contig 25745 bp, 19 predicted proteins | sample AliMusrvi5mmetaG_FD_86154 | JGI IMG/M metagenome (GOLD analysis project Ga0118677, IMG submission 86154)
GAATTCACAAAGATCTGCACAAAGATCACAAGGATTATCTTAGTGTACATTGTGGCTACTTTGCCTTTGTGGTTAAATATGTATTCAATTTTAGAATTTTAAACAGTCTCTAAGTCAAAATGTAAACTTGTAATGAGTAAAAATGCAAAAGAGTTTGTTGCCTGCTTCCTATTGCCTATTGCCTACTGCCTTCTGCCTTCTTCCACAAAATTTTTCCCATCCATACCTGTTTCCTTAAGAATTATCCTTAAAATTACACTCCAATAATTCTCATTTATGTCAAACAGAACTGAATCGGATTTCATCGGATCAATGGAGATCCCGGCGGATGCTCTTTACGGGATCCATGCATTGAGGGCCAGGAACAACTTTCCTGACAGCAGCGCCTTCCCGGTTGAATGGTACAAGGCTGTCGGACTGGTCAAGAATGCCTGCTACATCACGTATGCTGCATTCAAAAAAGCCGCGTCTGAAAAATTCCCGGCAGGGAACTTTGCTATCCCATTCATGGATGATAACGTCATTTCCGCTTTGATTGAATCAGCGGCGGAAGTCTCACTCGGGGATCACTTTCAGCATTTCATTATCCCCGGAATATCCGGTGGCGCGGGAACCAGCATCAACATGAACGTCAATGAGATCATTGCCAACACTGCGCTCATCAAGATGGGAAAGAAGCCGGGCGATTACAGATTCATCGATCCGATCGAACATGCAAACATCTTCCAGTCGACCAATGATGTCATCCCCACTGCACTAAAGGTTTCGCTGATGTTCCTCCTGCAGGACCTGGAAGCCGGGATTAATAAACTCCGGTCGAAAGTCGAAGCACTGGAAGCCAAACACAGGAATGAATTAAGAATCGGTTATACGCAGATGCAGGAGGCAGTGCCTTCCTCATTCGGCAAGCTTTTCAGCGCATACAGCGAAGCTCTGTCGCGTGACTGGTGGCGCGTATCAAAGTGCTTTGAACGACTGAAGATGGTCAATCCTGGCGGGGGAGCCATTGGTACAGGACTTGCTGTTCCCCGCTTCTTTATCATGGAAGCCACAAATCACCTGCAGCAGCTTACGGGATTGCCGGTCGCACGGAGTGAAAATCTCCCGGATGCAACTTCAAATCTTGATGCACTCGTTGAGGTTCATGCGATCATCAAATCCCACGCCGTCAACCTCGAGAAGATGGTCTCTGACATCCGGCTCCTGGCTTCGGATATTTCGGGAAGCAAAGAAATCGAAATCCCGCGGAAACAGGCGGGAAGCTCAATCATGCCGGGAAAAGTCAACCCGGTGATCCCCGAATTCGTGATCAGCTCGGCACACCGCATTTATGCAAACGATCAATTGATCACTTCGCTTTGCGCCATGGGTTGTCTTGAACTCAATGCCTACCTGCCTGCAATAGGAACCGCCATGATCGAAAGCCTGAAGCTGATGATCGCGGCAGATGCAACCTTAACGGAAAACCTGTTCGATGGAATTGTGATCAATGCAGGAACCGGGGAAGAGAAACTTTTTCGCAGTCCTTCAATAACAACAGCCCTCGTGCCGTTAATTGGTTATAACAAGGCTGCTGATCTGGCGAAGCTGATGAAGGCAAAAGGCATCTCCGTCATCGAAGCAAACCGGGAAGTAAACGTTATTTCTGAGGAAAAGTTAATGATGATCTTAAAGCCGGAGAATCTGCTAAAATTGGGTTATATGTTGGAAGACATTAACAAATGAAAAATATGCGAATGAAAGGACGCGACACAAAACCCCACATCGGGATCTTCGGGCGAAGGAACAACGGTAAAAGTTCCCTCATCAATGCCCTCACGGGCCAGGAGACGGCCATTGTTTCTGATGTTGCCGGAACCACCACCGATCCTGTTAAGAAATCCATCGAGATAGCCGGCCTGGGGCCCGTCGTCATGATTGATACGGCCGGGATGGATGATACCGGTGAGCTTGGCGGCAAGCGGATCGCCCGTTCAAAGGAGATGCTGAAGCTTATTGATCTGGCTATCCTGGTGATCACGCATAACCTGTTTGATCAGCCGGAGCTTGATCTCATCAAAGAATTCCATGCGCATGATGTGCCTTTTTTCGTGGTGCATAACAAGTCGGATGTGCAGAAGGCGGAGACTAACCTGATGAATGTTGTCAAGGACAAATACAACGTGCCGTTCATCGAATTCAGTGCAAAATTCCCTAAGAACATTGAAGAGCTGATCAAGGCAATCCAGGAGCAGACACCTGAGACGGCTTACCGGAAACAACCGCTTGTCGGGGATCTCATTTCCAACGGCGATTTCGTCCTCCTGATCACACCCATCGATATTGAAGCGCCCGAAGGCCGGATGATCCTGCCACAGGTGCAGGTGATCCGCGATGTGCTTGACCACGACGGCATCGCGGTAGTATGCAAGGAACGCGAAGTGGATATGATGCTGCGAAGGATGAGCCCGAAGCCTGTGCTGGCAATTACCGACAGCCAGGTCTTTCCAAAGGCGGATGCCGCCGTTCCGAAGGATATCCCGCTTACGAGTTTCAGCATTGTGCTGGCCCGTCAGAAAGGCGATTTTGAGAACTATCTTAAAGGGACGCCATACATTTCCAAGCTGAAGGATAATGATCGCGTGCTGATCCTTGAATCCTGCACGCATCATGTATCGTGTGATGACATCGGGCGTATGAAGATCCCGCGCTGGTTAAGCAACTTTACCGGGAAGAAACTGGAGTATGAAATCGTGGCGGGGTTGAATAAAATCCCCGGTGAGATGAAAGATTACGCGATGGTGATCCAATGCGGCGGATGCATGATCACGCGGAAGCAACTCATCAACCGGCTGAAGCCAGCCATTGATGCAGGGATCCCGGTGACCAATTACGGACTGGCCATTGCTTATGTTCACGGGATTTACAACCGTGCAATCGCACCGTTTACCAAAGGAGGAGAGGGGAAGGCTGATTATTTGTGAAAAGTCAAAAGTCAAAAGTCAGGAATTAAAAATAAGTAGATAACCCAATTTGCCATTTTACTTATTACCAATTTACTCATGGCTATTTTACTTATTAACTTTTGGCCATCTTACATCTTTAAAGAAAGGTGGTGAAAAAGTAAGATGGTGAAATGCTAAAAGTTTCCATAACGTATAACGCGTTACGTGTCACGCTTATGGAACCGCGATAGATACCGGAATGATTTTGCCATTCATGAACTTGTGCCCGTTGAATGCAAAATCAACAATATACTGTGCCATTTGATTGGCCGACTGGGGCGCCTTCATCCCGGGAAATGCTTTTTCGAACATCTCTGTTTGCGTGGCCCCCAGTGCGAGACAATTAACGCTGATCCCCCGTTCTTCAAATTCTTCCGCCATGGATTCAGTTAGAACCGCAACAGCGGCTTTGCTGGAACTGTAAGCAGACAGCCCGGGATATTTTTTGCTTCCCTGCAATCCGCCTATGCTGCCGATGTTGACAATATGCGCCCCGTTTGGCAGCATGGGTATCAGGAGCTTCGTCAGGAAGAACACACTTTTTACATTCACGTTGAAGACCTCGTCAAAATCAGCCGGCTCGATCTTCTCTATGGGTTTGTTATAAAGCTTTCCGGCATTATTTATCAGGATGTCACAATGGAGGAAAAGTCCTTCAATTTTCTGAAGCAGGAAGGGATAAAACTCAATCTGCGAAAGATCAAATTCGCACGTCACGATCTTTACCTCCGGTACATTCTTCTGGCATTCATTGAGCAACTTTCGCAAACCGTCACCGCTCCTGGAGATGGCCACGATCTTGTTGCCTTTATGCCTGGCGAGAATCTTAACAATCTCGGCGCCAATTCCCCTGCTGGCACCAGTTACTACTATGTTCATAGAGTTGGTTCTATTGAAGAGTTAAAAATACAAAATATATGAATAGCTCTGTGTGGTAGGAGAAAAAAGATATGAGATTCGTCGGCATGCGTTGCAAACGCGCGCCATCTGAGTCGTCACGCGTTACGCGTTACGAAAATGCGATTTAAATGATATTAATGACGGATAATTAAATATAATCGGATACCTCTTATGCATGTCTGGAAACAATCCTTCACCAGGTTGGTAACTATCTGCATCTTTGCGTCTTTGCAGCGAATTCTATGGCTGGCAAAGGTTCTGAAGGAAGTGACATGGACAATCCTGGATATAAAATCATAGTGGTTAAAAACATCTGAAAAAATAAACCTTAAAAAGGATAAGGGAAAAGGCTTTTGCTGGAAAAAGTTGTAACTTTGGGAAAAATTTTAACCTCACCACATGAAAAAGATTCTTACTATTCTTGCCGTACTGATGATGTACAGCAGTTTATCGATTGCTCAGAACGATGCCTCAAAACCCATCGTCCGCAAGCCCGTCTATTTTGATGTTTCACCACCTCTGAGGGACATGGTCCAGGAGGCTGCGAAAAAGGCTGACAACTCCTGGAAACAGGAAATCGTAAAGAATAAGTTCAATACTTACAATCCTTTCAGTTCACAGGTTCTCAATGGCTGGGAGTCGGATCCGAACATTCAGAAGGCTTTTGGCAAGGTCCAGACCGATACCACCATTATGAATTTTGACGGAGTTGGAAACATAGGTGGTTATACACCTCCCGATACACAGGGCGATGTCGGACCCAACCATTATTTCCAGGTTGTAAATTGCTCCTATGCTGTTTATGATAAAACCGGCACCAAACTCTTGGGACCATCACTGAGTTCTTCTGTATGGTCAGGAATGCCACACAACTCCAATGATGGTGATGCGATCGTTCTTTATGATACACAGGCTGACCGTTGGTTGTTTTCACAGTTCTCATTGCCAAACTACCCGAGCGGGCCATTTTACCAGATGATCGCCGTGTCGCAGACACCAGATCCTACAGGTTCATGGTATCGTTACCAGTTCCAGTATACGGAAATGGGTGACTACCCAAAATTCGGAGTATGGGTTGATGGGTATTATATGTCGATCAACAGGTTCTCAGGCAACTCTTATGTGGGAACCGGCGCTGTAGCTTATGAGCGTACTAAAATGCTCGCAGGCGATCCAAATGCACAATCCGTTGAATTCACACTCCCCAGCAGCAACAATGCTTATGCCGTTTTACCGTCAAACTGCCAGGGTCCGTTTCCTCCGCTTGGGACGCCCAATTTCTTTACCTATCATAACAACGGCCCTAACCAGCTCAGGATTCTCGAATTTCATGTAGACTGGACCACCACCACCAATTCTTCCTATACACTTACAACTTCATTGCCGGTCAATTCATTTACAGGGACTTTTTCGTCAGGAATTACTCAGAAAGGTTCAACAAGAAAGCTTGATGCCATTCCCGGAAGGATCATGTTCAGCCTGCCATTCAGGAAGTTCTCCGATCATTGGGCCATGGTTTGCAATTCTACCATAAACATGGGCTCCGATGTTGCAGGTATCCGCTGGTACGAATTACGGAATGATGGAACTACCGGATGGTCTGTTTATCAGCAGGGCACCTATAACCCGGATGACAACAGCCGCTGGATGGGCAGTATCAACATTGATGCAAACAACAACATCGCATTAGGTTTTTCAATTTCATCAGCCACCATGTATCCTTCCATCCGTTATACGGGCAGGTTGAATGGAGATCCTCTGGGAGTAATGACTGTTGGTGAAAAAGGAATTATGAATGGTAACGGTGCACAGACGCAATCAGGAAGTCCTGCCCGCTGGGGTGATTATAGCTGCATGGCAGTAGATCCATCACAACCGGGCGTTTTCTGGTATACACAGGAATATTATCCTTCCTCTTCATCTGACGGCTGGAAAACCAGGATCGGATCTTTCAGCTTTGCAAATATCCTGCAGGTTCATGCAAGTGCAACACCTTCACAGATATGTACCGGAGGATCTTCACAGCTGAATGCAAATGCATCCGGCGGATCGGGAAGCTTTACCTATTCATGGACCTCAATTCCGACAGGATTTACCTCAACCATAGCAAACCCTGTAGTTACGCCCACTGTAACTACCAAATACATCATCGCTATAAATGATGGTTCAGCAACAAAAACTGATACCACAACAGTCAGCGTAAATGAAGAACCAACTGCCAATGCCGGAAATGATGCTACCTATTTACCTACAGTTGCCTTGTTCCCGGTTTATGGCCAGGCAACCAGTTATAGTCATACACAATGGCTCACATCAGGTGATGGTACCTTCAATGCCGATACATTGTTAAATTGCCTTTATACCCCGGGCACTGCCGACCGGAGCAGTGGTGGCATTGTGCTGACGTTGAAAGCCTATCCGATCGGAACATGCGCAACAACTGCATCCTCTGATGTACATATTACACTTGCCTACCCGACGGGAGTAAATGTAAATGATGCCTTTGGGATCAGCCTGACCCCGAATCCTTCATCCGGTGTCTTCTCACTGAAGATCCGCGGGATCAACGGACAGGATTTCCAATACACCGTTTCTGACCTGGGTGGAAAAACCGTTACGCAAGAAAAGGGTATATCAACTGCAAAAGAATTTGTCCGCACCATCGACCTGTCAGCATTCCCAAAAGGAGTTTATATGCTGAAAGTACAGTCGGGTACGATGACGAAAATCGAAAAAATGATGGTTCAGTAAGATCTTAAGACGATTCTGTTCCCGGAAACACCAGCGTTTATTGCCTGATTGATCCCGGGAATAGAATTGTTGTGAAAGATTTAACATTAAAACAATTTTAACTATCTTTGCAAAAGTTTACATCTTCAGACAATCAAGAGGTAGACAGAAAATAATTTCTTCAGGGCAGGGTGAAATTCCCGACCGGCGGTAAAGTCCGCGAGCCCCTTTTCAATTGAAAATGGGTTGAGCTGTTTCGATTACAGCACCGACAGTAAAGTCTGGATGGAAGAAGAAAATTATTTTAAAATTGTTCATTTTCAATTTTAAAATATAAGTGCGCCTTGGAGACATTAACCGTTGACAAGGCGTTTTTTTTATGCCCGGACGAATGGAAGCATTGAATAAATACATGAGCAGGGCGGTTACGATCGCACAACGCGGGAAGGGATGGGTCAATCCAAATCCCCTCGTTGGCGCTGTGCTCGTAAAAGGCGGCAGGATCATCGGTGAAGGTTATCATGAGTATTTTGGCGGTCCGCATGCTGAAGTCAATGCAATCAGGAATGCTAAAGAAGATGTAGCAGGATCCACGTTGGTTGTGACACTTGAACCTTGCTCACATCATGGAAAAACACCTCCCTGCACTGACCTGATCCTCGATCATAAGATCAGGAACGTTGTGATAGGAGTATTGGATCCTAATCCAACGGAGAATGGACGAGGCAAAAAAATACTGGAAGACCACGGTGTGGAAGTTACTTCAGGATTTCTTGAGGAGAGGATCAGGGAGATGAATGAACCATTCTTTAAATTTATACGGTCAGGCAAGCCATTTTGTGTCCTGAAGACAGCCATGACCCTGGATGGAAAAATTGCAACGGTGGCGAAGGAATCCCATTGGATCTCGGGTAAAGAATCGGGGAAATACATCCATGAACTGCGTCAGCAACTCAGTGCCATCATGGTAGGGATCAATACGGTCCTGATTGATGACCCGTCGCTGAATACAAGGAGGAACGGGAAAAGAAACCGGAATCCGCTGAAGGTGATCGTGGATACCATGGCGCGTATACCGCTGGATTCAAAGGTCCTGGCGAATGATCCGCAACTTGCACTGATTGCCACAACTTCCAGGGCCGACAGCGCAAAATTGAAAATGCTCGAACGGTCCGGGGCGCAGGTACTGGTTTGTCCGGTGAAAAATGATCATGTTGATATATCATTCCTGGCAAATTCTTTGGGAACCATGGGCATCGACAGCATCCTGCTTGAAGGGGGCAGTACATTGGCTTTTTCAGCTTTGAGTGAAGGAATTGTCGATAAAGTGATAAGCTTTATTGCCCCGAAGATTGTCGGGGGAAAAGATGCATTAAGCCCGGTTGGTGGTGATGGCATCAGGCAACTCAGCGATGCGATCATGCTGCATGACATTGCCGTTAAGAGAATCGGGAAAGATATCATGATCCGGGGTTATATCCATTGATTGTTCAAAAAGAGTTGTTCTATGTTTACAGGCATCATTGAGGAAATCGGGATTGTAAAATCGGTAAGGAAGCTGAATCATGCATCCGTCCTGACAATCGCTGCTGGTAAAGTGCTTGGTGATATGAAGGTTGGGGACAGCATCAACACAAATGGCGTATGCCTCACGGTGACCTCTTTCTCTTTTGAAGGGTTTACGGTGGATGTCATGCCTGAAACGTTTACACGGTCCGGGTTATCCGCACTCGCTGCCGGGCAGAAGGTTAATCTCGAAAGGGCTTTACGGCTTGCAGACCGGTTAGGCGGGCACATTGTCAGCGGTCACATTGATGGTGTGGGGAAGCTCGCCAGGACATGGAAAGATGAAAATGCAGTCTGGTTCACAATAACGGCTGATCCTTCAATCCTGCGGTACATTGTTGAAAAGGGATCAGTTGCACTCGATGGAATAAGCCTGACGGTGGTTCGTGCTGATCAACGTTCATTCGATGTCTCCGTGATCCCACATACGCAGCATGAGACCACGCTGCTTTCAAAAACCACGGGCAGTGTTCTTAATATTGAATGCGATATCCTCGGTAAATATGTTGAAAAGCTTGTCCATGGGGAAAAGGATAAACTGAGTGTTGATTTTTTGAAGGAGATGGGTTTCTAAAGAACGAGACTTAAATAAACTAAACTTTATTAAATGATAAAATATTAATTTTTAAACAATCTCTAAAAATCAAAAAGAAAATAATTTCATCGAAGACAGAGGAAGCGAGATGCTTGTAAAAAAAATGGAAAAGTATAAGTTCAACAAGATTGAAGAGGCCATTGAAGATATCAGGAATGGCAAGATGGTTGTAGTTGTGGATGATGAAGACCGCGAAAACGAGGGTGACCTTGTAATTGCAGCCGAAAAAATCACCCCGGCCAGTATCAATTTCATGGCCAAGTATGCCGGAGGTTTAATTTGTCTCCCGATTATTAGGGAACGGCTGGATGAACTGAATATCGACCGGATGGTCATGAGAAACACCGATCCTAACCGCACTGCTTTTACGGTATCTATTGATGCCATTGAATGCAGGACGGGGATCTCGGCCCAGGAGCGGTCGATGACGATTCAGAAAGTGCTTGACCCTGCTACCCTTGCAAAAGACTTCACCCGTCCCGGGCATATCTTCCCGATTGAGTATAAGGAAGGTGGTGTCCTTGTCAGGGCTGGTCATACGGAAGCTTCCGTTGACCTGGCTAAAATGGCAGGACTTTTTCCTGCCGGTGTCATTTGCGAGATCATGAATGAAGATGGTTCCATGGCCAGGGTTCCGGAACTCATGGAGTATGTGAAGAAACATCACCTGAAGATCATTACAATTGCTGATCTTATCATCTACAGGCGCCGGAACGAATCATTGATTGACCGGATTTCGGTGGTGGAGATGCCGACAAAGTATGGGAAGTTTACGGCATACAGTTATGTGAGTAAAATCTCGAAGGAGAATCACCTGGCACTTGTCAGGGGTGACATCTCAGGCGCAGAACCTGTGCTTGTCCGTGTGCATTCTGAATGCCTCACCGGGGATGTGTTTGGTTCACTCCGTTGTGATTGCGGGGAGCAACTTGATTATGCAATGAAGAAGATTGCGGCGGCCAAACGGGGAGTCTTTCTTTACATGAGGCAGGAAGGAAGAGGGATTGGACTGATCAACAAGTTAAGAGCTTATTCCCTTCAGGATAGGGGAATGGATACCGTGGAGGCGAATAATGCTTTGGGATTTGCTGCGGATCTGAGGGATTATGGTACAGGGGCAGAGATCCTGGCTGATCTCGGGGTTAAGAAGATCCACCTGCTGACCAATAATCCAAAGAAAGTCTCGGGGATCGTAGGATTCGGGCTTGATATCGTGAAGAGAATCCCGATTGAAATGCCGAGCAATGTAAATAATGTAAGATACCTCACGACTAAAAAGGAGAAGATGGGGCATTTTCTCGATTTTGACGGAAACAACAAGGATTAACATTTAACATTAAAAAATCATACAGAGCTATGAAGACAATCGAAGGTAAACTGGATGCGAAAGGGTTGAAATTCGGCATCGTAATTGCACGTTTTAATGAATTCATCAGCGGGAAATTGTTATCCGGGTGTATTGACGGTCTTACACGGCACGGTGCAGCTGAAAATTCCATTGATGTAGTGTGGGCTCCCGGTGCGTTTGAGATCCCATTACTTGCACAGAAGATGGCTGCCAACAAGAAGTATGATGCGGTCATCTGTCTTGGCGCCGTGATCCGTGGTGCAACCCCGCATTTTGATTTTGTTGCTGCCGAGGTTTCCAAGGGTATTGCGCAGGTATCCCTCGGAAGCGGGAAACCCGTGATTTATGGTGTCCTCACGACCGATAGCATAGAGCAGGCCATAGAGCGGGCCGGAACCAAAGGTGGAAACAAAGGGTTTGATGCTGCGCTGGCTGCAATTGAAATGGCTGACCTCATGAAAGCTGTTTAACTTTTTTGCCAGGTCGCCGTCCGCCAATGTATCTGCATCGGGATCGTCACCGGTTTCAATGGCCAGGAATACCCCGTTGAGGCTGTTTCCCTGGTAGTACACCGGGGAAGGGACGGATCTGCCTTTGTTTTCAGAAGATGCTGAAGAGTCACAGCGCATTCTTGAAACACAGCTGATGAATGCATCCTGAAAATCAATGGTTGCGTTCCGCTCAGAAGAAGAATCAGCAGCCTGTCCCAAAGCATTACAAGGAATCATCACGATGAGGAGAAGCTCCCATGAACCAACTCTTTTCATTTGTTTTGTGCTCAATAATCTGAATACCCAAAACAAATATACCCCAACCCTATCCGCTGGGAAATAGGTAATTTTACCTAATTTAATTCAGGCTACTAAGTAATTTTACCTATGTCTGGGGAAAAATGAGGTTCGTATTTATATTGTAATCAGTCTTTTACTGATTGCAAACCGGATGAGGTCAGGTGTTGATTCCACCTGGCATTTTTTGATAATATTGGCCTTGTGTGCTTCCACTGTTCTGCGGCTGATGTAGAGTTTAGTGGCAATCTGAAGAGCAGAGTTACCTTTTGCCAGTAGATTCAGGACTTCCAGCTCACGATCTGTAAGAAGAGGAGTCTGAAGATGCCTGCCCTTAATCTTTTTCCTGTTTTTCTCGTAAAGATGCTGCATGATCTTGTCAGAAACAATGCCTTTCAGGTAGGTCTGTCCCTTCGTCACTTCCGAAATGGCTTTCAGGAGTTCCGGTTCCGATGCAGTTTTCGATACGATCCCGGCAACTTTTGTATCCACGGCATCCATCATGAATTCACTGTTCTCCTCGGCGGAGACCATGATGATTTTTGTGTCCGGGAAATTGCTTAAAATAATTTCAGCTGCCTTGAGTCCATTCATCTTTGGCATCCGGTAATCCATCAGGATAATATCGGGCTGAACTTCATTCGCTTTATAAATTGCCTGAACACCGTCGTCTGCCTCATGGATCTCCCATGCAGGATAGTTGGAACGGATAAGCGCTGAAATTCCTTTTCTTATCAGCGCCTGATCTTCGACGATGAGAATTTTTGTTTCCATTTCCGGCAATGTTCAATTCAAGAAGAAAAACAAGAACATGTCAATTGTGAGCAATGGTTATCAATCATTCAAATATATATAAAAATGATAGTTAAAACAAGAAAAAGCAGAATTTTTTTTTCTATTTCCTAACAATGATAAAAACTGTTCTCCTGTTTTTTGCCCTGCCTTCTTCTGTTGCATTATCCGCAACTGGTATCGATTTCCCAAATCCTTTGAAGGTAAGTCTCTCCGCAGCAATAGCGTTTGTGATAAGGTAATTATATACTGATTTGGCGCGGTTTTCTGATAACCTTACATTGTCAGCATCTTTTCCGATATTATCCGTATGTCCCTGGATCTGGATATAGATGGAAAGGTTATCCTTCAGGAATTCAATGAGCTGATCAAGTACGATCTTTGACTCATTGGTTAATTCGAAGGAATTGAACCCAAAGTAAATATCGTTGATCCGGTAAGATTTATTCAGTTCAATCGGCTGGATCTCCACATCCAGGCGGGCAGGAGTCTTGTAGACGCTGTCGTGCTGGGAGATATAGCGCGACTCGTAAACATACCCTTCTTTCTTCACGGTCATGATGTAATCATTGTTGAAAGGAGCAACCGTCACATAATTCCCGGTAGTTGAATCCATGGGGATTTCAGATGTTTTCAAGGTGTTGACATTTTTCAGCAAAATTTTAGCTTTAACCGGTTCAACTTCAGATTCGGATTTAATGGTTCCCTTCAGGAACATGGTTTTTTCGGGACGTGCTTCAGGATAAAGATCAAATGAATACAGATCCCATCCGCCCTTGCCCTGGAATTTGTTTGACGCAAAGAAGCCCTTCGTACCATCGGTACTGACAAAAAAACTGACTTCATCTTCCGTGGAGTTGATCGGGTATCCAAGATTAACCGGCTTTGACCAGGTACTGTCATCTTTCAGCCGTGAATAAAAAATATCGTATCCGCCCAATCCCATCCATCCGTCTGAAGAAAAATAAAGGGTCTTGCCATCCGGGTGAATGAAAGGAGACTTTTCATTTCCCCTGGAGTTAATGGTTGGTCCGAGATTAATGGCTTCGCTCCATTCGCCGTTGTCTTTCTTTATGGATTGGTAAATGTCGTATCCTCCATATCCACCGGGCCGGTCACTGACAAAATAAAGCGTTTTCCCATCCGATGAGATGCTGGGCTGGGCTTCCCATGTATTTGGAGTGTTGACTTTATCACTTACACTTCGGATCGGTGTCCAGGAGCCATTGACCAGTTCGGAATAGTAAATGTCACAGTTCCGGTAGGTATTATCCTTGTTGTTCTGGCAAACCGTATAGTAGATTGTGTTGTTATCGATCGTTAAGGTTGCGCCGCCCTGGTTTCCCTTGATGTTGAATGGTGGCGGCATCTCAGTTCCCTCCGAAAAAGTGCCGTCAGCCTGTAGTTCGCTGTACATGAACTTTTCCTTGTACCCTTCAGTCTGGATCAGCGAGTTCCTGTCCGGCAGGATCTTCTCATTGCGCGTAAACAAAGCCATCTGGTTATCCGGTGAGAGGATCGGAAGGTATTCATCCTGGAATGTTGAAATCCCTTCCACAACCTTTGGATCAAAAGGAACAGGATGACTGGTGATCTCCTTGTAAAACTTTGAATATTTCAGCAGATCGACAGCCCGGTCATAGAATTTATCCGATTTGGTCTTATCGACATCCGCCAAAAACTTGTTAAGGTAAGTGATGGTTGAGTCGTACTGATCATTTCCATAGGCAATTTCGCCAAGATAATAATAGGTGTCCACGTCATACTCCGGGCACAGGTCGATCACCTTCAGGAAGTTTTTACGGGCCTCCTTATAGTTGGGATTGGTTTTCTTGAAGTTTATCAGTCCGATTACATAGTATGCATCAACAAAGTCAGGTTCTTCCCTGATCACATCATGCATACTTTTATTTGCATCGCCATAAATGGTTTTCTTGAAAGCGTTAATTCCTTCCGCATACATCTTTTCAGCTTTCTTGCTGAAATTCTTCGGGCAGGCATCGGCTGTTTTTTGTTGCGCGATGGTGATCCATGAGAAAGAAAGAAACAGAAGGGATAATGTCCCGGTAATGAACTTCCGGTGGTGCATGAATTGAAATTTTATCAAAGGTAACATTAATTTAAATTTTAACTTTACAGCCGTACCATAAAAACTAAGCTTATGCAAAGATTCTTTCTTTTTGTGATGCTGTTGGGATTTCTTTTTACTCAAGGTGTTTTTGCACAGACCGTCATTCCCAACGGTGATTTTGAAACATGGATCAGCCACACCGGATATACGGATCCTCAGTACTGGGATACTCCCAATGCGGAAGTGGCCACGATTCCTTTTGTCGGTGTTGTTGTCGTAAGTAAAAGCACGGATCATGAATCCGGGGCTTATTCAGCCAAACTTGAAACCATGCATCTCAGCCTTCCGCCGATGGACATTCCCGGATTTATTACCCTTGGAAATCTGACGGTGAGCATCACTGCCGGAACGTATACCCTGACCGGGGGTGCACCTATCAACGACAGCCCGACCCATCTGCAGGGATATTTCAAATACCAGCCAAAGGGTGGCGATTCATGCGTGATAGCAATGGTCTTGTACAAAACCAACAGCGGTGTGAGGGATACAATCGGTGGTACTTTCTTTTCATCCAGGGATACCGTCCCTGACTGGACACCTTTTTCAGCATGGATTGATTATACCATCGTTGAAACACCAGATACCATGAATATTTTTGCAATTTCCACGGCCCAGGAAACGGGTATGCATCCGGGGACAGCACTTTACATTGATAATCTCACACTCGATTATACTCTTTCTGTGAAGGGGCAACCGGCGATAAAGGAAATCGATTATTACCAGGATAAGGAGACCAGACGATTGCTGGTGTTCTGCGATTTCCCGGGACCGGAGATGACTTCGATGAACCTGTACAATATGACGGGTGTTCCGGTTGCAGGATTTCAGAATATGATGATACAGAAGGACAGGAAAATTATTTCATACGGATCTTTACCACGCGGAGTCTATCTTCTGGAGGTCCTTCATGATGGCAAGAAGTTCAGTAAAAAATTCTTTATTAACTTTTAAGACAGTTTAGGAAAATTTAAACCACTCAGGCACTTAGAGCACTAAGGAACACTAAGAAAAATACTAAACTGAACGAATGACCTTATCTGGAATAAAATCCTATACCTCAGTGTCTCTAAGTGATCTTAGTGCCTATGTGGTAAAAAAAAGAAACAAGCAGAATATTTCCTTCACTGCTTTTTAACTCAAATGCAATGAATAGTAAGCAGTCTTTTAATACTGTTCCAATTGAGCAGCGGAAAATCAAAGCCGGGCTGATCCAGATGACCTGCGGGAGCGACAAGCAGGCCAACATTGATAAAGCCATTGGCCTGATCAGGAACTCGGCAGCGCAGGGGGCACAGATCATCTGCCTGCAGGAGTTGTTTGCGTTGACCTATTTTTGCTGGGAAGAAAATTATGATCATTTTCAGCTTGCTGAAGCTGTTCCGGGGCCGGTCACCAAATCCTTTGAAGCGCTGGCAAAAGAATTGAATGTCGTTATCCTTGCCTCGCTTTTTGAAAAGAGGACGCGGGGAATATTTCACAACACGGTAGCCGTGATTGACGCGGATGGATCTTTCCTGGGTAAATACCGCAAGAACCACATTCCCGATGATCCCGGCTTTTATGAGAAGTTTTATTTTACGCCCGGGGATACAGGCTATTCTGTTTTTTGTACAAAATACGGCAGGATCGGCGTGTTGATCTGCTGGGACCAGTGGTATCCCGAACCAGCCAGGATCACTTCCCTGATGGGAGCGGAGATCCTGTTTTTTCCGACGGCGATTGGGTGGGAGAATTCAACCAGTGAACAGACGAAGAGACAGCAGTACCAGGCCTGGCAGACAATGCAGCGAAGCCATGCAATTGCAAACGGGGTGTTCGTAGTATCTGTCAACAGGACAGGCAAGGAGGGAGCGATGAATTTCTGGGGCGGTTCTTTCGTGTCAAATCCTTACGGAGAAATCCTTTACCAGGCTTCCCATAACAAGGAAGAAGTTCATACGGAAGAACTTGATCTCGGCTTGATTGATGAAGCCCGGGTTCACTGGCCATTCCTGCGCGACCGGAGGATCGACACGTATGGTCCGATCATGAACCGATACATTGATGATTAGCCCTATTTCATGAAGCAAATTAAACTCCAATCCACACCCAAAGAACTTGGATATCGTTTCCCCGCCGAGTGGGAGAAGCACCGGGCAACCTGGCTAAGTTATCCTCATGATGATTCTTATTCTTGGCCCGGAAGACTGCCGCATATTTACCGGTCGTACAACGAATTTATCGGCGTGCTGGCTAAAGGAGAGAAGGTTTGCATCAATGTAAGAAGCAGCGATCTCAGGGATAAGCTATACATTGATCTCAAAACCCTACATGGAGATTTGTCAAATATTGAACTCTATATTAATCCTACAAATGATGCCTGGTGCAGGGATCATGGCCCGGCTTTTCTTGTCAATGAAAATGCTAAAGAGAAAAAGGCAATTGTCAGCTGGAATTACAATGCATGGGGCGGTAAATACCCGCATGAACTGGATGACCAGATCCCCGGCCTGATCGGGATGCAGCTTGGAATTCCTGTGTTTTACCCGGGCATCGTTATGGAAGGCGGTGCGGTTGAATTTAATGGTAAAGGCACATTGTTGACAACTACGGCTTGCCTCCTGAACGAGAACCGCAATCCGGGCCTGAAACAGGAACAAATAGAGAATTATCTCATTCAGTATTATGGGGTCGACCAGGTCCTGTGGCTCGGCAACGGCATAGACGGGGATGATACGAATGGTCACATTGACGACATCACCCGTTTCTTCAGGGAAGATGCCGTGGTGACGGTTGTTGAACCTGATAAGAGTGATCCAAACCACAAGATCCTCAAGGAAAATCTGAAAAATCTGAAGAACATGCGGCTATTGAACGGGAAGCAAATGGATATTGCCGAGCTACCGATGCCTTCGCCAGTGATTTTTGAAGGACAGCGGTTGCCAGCGTCCTATGCGAATTTCTATATTTCAAATCATGCGGTGATCGTCCCCTTGTATCGTTGCAAAGAAGATGATATTGCCATGTCGCTCCTCGAAGAGTGCTTCCCCGACCGGAAGGTTATTGGTATCGATTCGGTGGAGATCATCTGGGGTCTCGGATCATTTCATTGCCTGAGCCAGCAGGAACCGGTTGTCTGATTGTTGCTGGTTCGGATGTGATCAGAAACGGATAAGTACAAAGTGCCAAACGGATAAGAACAAAATCATCATCGCATAAGAACAAAATCAACAACGGATTAGCATCCGTTTGAAAGGCTTGTAAGGATCTGAAAATGAATACGTGCTAAAGATTTGCCCGGACCAGATGGTCAGCAATCACTAAGGCAGCCATCGCTTCAACAATCACCATGGCGCGCGGAACCACGCAAACATCATGGCGGCCCTTGCCTTTAAGAATTATCGTTTCTCCCTCTTTATTGACAGATTCCTGGTCCTTCATTAACGTTGGCACCGGCTTGAATGCAACATTGAAAGTGATGTCATTACCGTTTGAAATGCCGCCCTGTATTCCTCCCGAAGAATTTGTCCGGGTGGTTATTTTACCGTCCTTCTTAATAAAGATGTCATTGTTTTCTGAACCTTTTGTTGCAGCGCAGGGAAATCCTGAACCATACTCAAATCCATGTGCTGAATTAATACTCATCAAGGCTTTGGCAAGGTCGGCCTGGAGTTTATCAAAGACCGGCTCTCCCAGTCCGACAGGAACGTCCTTGATTATGCAGGAAATGATTCCACCGGCAGTATCACCTTCCGATTTCATTTTTTGAAGATGATCAATGATTTGCAATTCTGTCTCAGGATGCGGGCAACCTATTTGGCTTTTGGATATTTCCGTGAGACCATGGAGAATGAAATCTCCGGGTATTCCGAAAGGACCGATCTGCTTAATGTATGAGATGACAGAAATGCCCCGGAGATTCAGCAGCAGTTTCGCAAACGCGCCGCCTGCCACGCGTGCAAGTGTCTCACGTGCAGATGATCGCCCGCCGCCGCGGTAATCCCGGATCCCGTATTTCTGTTCATAGGTGAAATCAGCATGAGAAGGACGGTAAGTCTCCTTCAATGCAGCGTAATCTTCAGTTTTATGATCGATGTTCTGGGCCAGGAAAGCAATCGGGGCGCCGGTAGATCTTCCTTCAAACAGCCCGGAAAGGATCTCGATCCGGTCATCTTCTTTGCGTGCTGAAGAAAACAAAGACTGGCCGGTTCTCCGACGATTCAGTTCTGACTGGATAAAGTCCAGGTCAATCAGGATATTTGAAGGGAAACCATCCAGCACTCCACCGACAGCTTTGCCGTGTGACTCCCCGAAGGTTGTCAGAACAAGCGTTTTGCCAAAGGAGTTGCCGGACATTGTTTCAAAGAAATTTTATATGACGAAATTGCATGAAAAATTAAGGATCACCGCAGAGATGCAAAGACGCAAAATTTAGTCTCTGAGAAGAAATTATTCTGCCCGGAGAAGCTTCAGTTTTGCTTCCATCACCTTCACTTCACCCTTGGCTTTCTCGATCTTTTTCAGGAATTCTTCTTTCAGAAGAACTGCATTTTTCGAATTCGCCAGGAACCCGATATTGTTTTCCCAGAGGTTGATGTCTTCCTTCATCTTGCTGATCTTCCCGCCGAGGATCTCCCGTTCTTTGCCCATCAGACGCTTGGCCTGAGGATCATGTTTCAGTGATTCAACGTGGTTCTGATAACTCAGTGTAGAAACCTCAACCGGGTTGATCTTCAAGCGGTCAAAATGTTCGTTGATAATGGTGCGGAATTCAGTCTGCATCTTGTCTTTTTCCTTAATGGGAATATGTCCGATCTCGGTCCATTCGCGCTGGAAACCTTTGAGTGCTTCAAGGTTGGCATTCCTGTCTTCCCCGAACTGGTGGTCTTTCAGTCGTTGGATAAGATCTCTTTTCTTGCCGAGATTTTCCTCTTCCGAAGACTGGAGATTAGAAAAATATCCGGATTTTGCCGTGAAGAATTCATCACAGGCGGCGCGGAAACGTTTCCATATCTTGTCGGAATGTTTTTTCGGAACCGGGCCGATCTTTTTCCAGTCGTTCTGCAGTTTGATCAGGTCGTTGGTTGTCTTCTTCCAGTCGGTACTGGTCTTTAATCCTTCAGCCTGGAGACAGAGTTCCACTTTCAGGTTGTAATTGTGGATCTGCTGATCCTTCAGTTTATCGAAAAACTCTTTTTTGACGGCAAAGAATCCATCCAGCGAAGCCTTGAACCGGTTCCAGATCTCGGCATTGACTTTTTGCGGAACCGGGCCAATGCTCTTCCATATTTTTAACAGCTCATTGACCTTGTTTGTGTTTTCCTGCCAATCTTTGATGGTTTCATTGTTCAGTCCAAGGACTTCTTCGGCCTGGTCGCACAGGGCAACTTTCGTTTCGAGATTTTTCTGTTGTTCCTCTTCAACCTTCACATAATGTTCGCGACGGCGTTCATTGATTTTGTCGGTAGCATTTTTGAACCGTTCCCAGATCTCATCTTTCTTGTCGGCGATAACCGGTCCCAGTTCTTTCCATTCTTCATGGTACTTCTGAAGTTTCTTGAAGGATTTCAGCAATGAGGTTTCGAGCAGAAGTTCCTCAGTCTTTTCGCACAAAGCCATTTTCGCTTCAAGATTCTTCTTAAGATCCAGGTCTTTAAGTTCCTTGTTCAGCTTTACCTTATCAAAGAATTTCTCAACGAGGAAATGATAATTCTGCCACAGGTCGTTGATCTCAGTCCGGGGAACCATCCCGATGCCTTTCCAGCGTTCCTGCAGGTTTTTGAATTCGTCGTATGTTTTTTTAAGTGTTTCTTCGGAATTGACAAGAATACGCAGCTCATCAAGGATCTGCTTCTTCTTCTTCAGGTTATCCAGTTTAAGCTTTTCCTGTTCTTCGGTAAACCTGGCTTTGTTTGTCTTGTAGATGGAAAAGAATTCATTGAAGCGGATATCGAGCGGGTCTTCTTTAACAACGACCTCTTCTTTTACAGCACCTTCAATTTCAGGTTCACCTTCTTCTGCTATTTTTTCATATTTCAGCAGGTTTTCTTCTTTTTTCTTTTTCAGGTATGCAACCTTGATAAGGGCAATCCTGTTCTTCACAGTGCTGATGTCAGTCTCGGTCACAGCTTTCTCAAGAAGGTCAACCAGGTGTTCCCTGGTAAAGGAATCAAAATCTTCTTCTGATTCCCGTGCTTCCTGCTCAGCGATGTGCTCTGCAAATTCATCATCGGGGTGATCTTCTTTCAATTCATGCAGGTCTTCCGTAAGCTCAGCGATCACAGGAGTTTCCTGGATCTGTGGTGGTTCATCAACAGGTGGGGCGATGACCTCATCTTGCGACGGTTCAAGCAATCCGGCAGTTTCATTGGTAACTTCAGGAACTGTTTCTACAACATTTTCCGGGATTTCGCCGGAATTAATAACGTCTCCTTTATCCGGAGTGTGGTTGTTTTCAATTTCATTTTCCTGTGCTGAGGCTGTAATAGTAGTCTCTTCCGGGTTGATGTTTTCTTCCGGTTGTGGGTTCGGGTTTTCGTTTGTCAGATTTTCCATTGCTGGTGTTTAGCGTGTTTGAATTTAATATGAAAGTTAGGGTCCGAAATAAATTCGGTTGATGGTATTAACCATTGCAAATTTAGCAAATTTTTGGGAATATAAAAATATTTAGGGTGTCCGGCGGTGCAGCATGACTGAATCGGCGGTTGATAAGGGCTTATTCAGCAGGACTTATGGCATGGCCCGGTTGTTGAAAAGGATGTACCCGAAATTAAGGTTAAAGCTGAACGGTGTAGGGATCTTATCATAGAAATCCACGCCAAGACTTAAAGGGCCGAGGAACGTATTATAAACAACGGAAGAAGACGCCAGGTAATAATGATCGCTGAAAGGTTGTCCGTAGGCAGCGCCCTGGTCTGAAGCATCCCTTACGATGGCTTTATAGGGCTGGAAAATATATCCTTCGATTCTCAGATCAATCTTTTTATAAATCTTTACCACTGCTTTGATTCCTGCGCCCATGTAGTTATTTGCCCTGAATTCAGGGAGCATGAATGTCTGCATGTTGGGAAGCGGCTGGAATGCTGTGGAATATATGACCGAGGATGTGTAATTGCGGAAAAGTGGCTGGTTTGATAAAAGTCCTTCAGCATAGAACCCGATTTTTACCGGACCGATGGTTTGAAAATAATTATCCCATAACAGCTTCAGGTAAAACCATTGATGAAGATTAACAGATTGGTTGTGTTGTGTTGAGAGTGATCCGGGAAGATTATTCTCACGTCCCGTAATATAACCAAGGTCCAGGCTGAAGAGAGCGCCCGCACTTGCAAATTGCTTACGGTTGAGGTTGTTCAGTTCAAAGCTCAGTTGCGGATTTACCAGGTCAAAGATCGTCTGATCCGCGGTATCTGTCCGGGAGAAAGTATTCAGCTGATAATATTTGCTGTTGCTGGAAGCCGCCTTAACTGAGAAGACCATTTTCCCGGTGTTGGTGACTGGAAGACCAAGTTTGAAATCCCCGATGTATTCACTCTGAATCACATAGGATGGCGTTTTATCATCAAAGAAATAGGTGCTGTTCCTGAAATAATTCAGGTTATTGAAGGTATAATTCGATTCGGCAAACCACAGGAGTTTGGAATTGAAATCGACCCTCACGCCGACCTTAACGGAGTTATAGAACCGGCCAAAATAACTGTTGACAAAGCAATGCAATGCATTTGACCACAAATACCTGTACCTGAGTTCGAGAAAACCTTCACTGTTTGATCCGATCGAGAAATTACCACCGGACTGGACATTGAAGTTATCTGCTTTCTGGATATCAAAGTAAAGATCATAATAGCCTGTTTGCGGATTTAATGCAGCTTTTGGATAGATAGATTTGATAAAGCCTTCATCGATCAGGCGGAAATACACTTTCCTGACGTCTTCCACTGTCATTAGCGGTTTCTCATGTTTGATCAGTTGCCTGACATAAGCCGACTGCCGCTGATTGAGCCCTTTCACATGAATCGTGTCAAAGATCAGTAAGGGTGCTTTGTTCAGGAATTTTGCCCGATTTTTAGCTAATTGTGCCATGTTCACTGTGTCATGTACAAGTTTCCTGATGGCGGTCATTTTTCTCATGGCAGCCGCATACCCGCTGTCAGCATATTCTTTTGCCTTTTCAAAGCTGAAAATATTGCTCTTAGCCAGGTTCGGAACAATCATTACTGAATTCGGGGCCAGGATCGAATCATTCTGGCGGTTCATCAGCATGGTCTGCAGTTGGGAAACAATATCATCCTTTTCCGGGTTAGAATATCTTTCAGCTACCCGGGATCCGATGATCACCTGCGGATGAAATTCCTGGATGGCCACATCCCAGGGGAAGTTATCGTACATTCCCCCGTCAAACACGAGCCTTCCGTCAATGGTAATCGGTTTGTAAACAAACGGAATGGTCATGGATCCGCGTACTGCGCTGCTGAGGTCTCCGCCATGAATGACAAGTGCTTTGGAAGAATCCACATCTGCAACAACACAACGGAAGGGAACCAGGAGTTTGTTGAAATCGTAATTGCAGGAAGCAGCTCCGCGTGCAAAGATCTCCATGAATGAAAAATCCATCTCATACGGAGAGATCAGGTTGGTGGGAAGCTGCGAAGTGAGTTTCTTTCTCGTGTTGAAGTCGAGCGATACCCAGGATGCATTGGGATCTTCTTTCCGGTAGTAATAAACATTCTGCCCATCCGTATACCCCGAAGCCCAGTGCTGGAACGTTTCAGAGTCGATCAGCGTCTCTATTTCCTCGGGTGTATATCCGATGGAGTAGAGGCCGCCAATGATTGCACCAATGGAAGTCCCTACAATATAATCAACCGGGATGTGATTTTTTTCAAGGGCCTTGAGTACGCCGATGTGTGCTGCACCCCGCGACCCGCCGCCACTCAGCACGAGGGCAACCTTTTGTCCACGTGCAGTGAAAGGCGAAACAAACAATAACGTTGAAGAGATCAGTATGAAAAGTAAGAAAATCCGCAAATGGTTTACCTTCATGTAAATGGTATGAAGTTCAAATTTACTGTAAAGCTGATAAATTTCAGCCCTATTCGATGGTTTTCTTCTTTCGGACAGATTATTCCGCAGGCAACAAACCCCTATGCAAAAGCAAGTGCCTGTTCAAGATCTGCCAGTATATCCTCTGCTTCTTCAATACCAACAGAAAGCCTGACAAGGTCATCAGTGATCCCTCCCTGTTTTTTTGCTTCTTTCGATAATTTTGAGTGGGTCATTGAAGCCGGGTGCTGGATCAGTGTTTCAATTCCTCCCAGGGAAACTGCAAGAACACACAGATTCACATTATTCATCAGTTTTTTCCCAGCATCCAATCCGCCGGATAATCCAAAACTGATCATCGCACCGGGACCACGCATCAGTTTCTTTCCCAATTCATACTGCGGATGTGATTTCAGCCCGGGATACATGACCCAGGCTACTTTCGGATGTGCTTCGAGGAATGCCGCTACTTTCATGGCATTTTCCTGTGCACGGTCAATACGGATTCCCATGGTCTTCAATCCCCGGCGAACAAGGTATGCCTGGTGAGGATCCATATTGCAGCCGGAGATGACCATCATTGAACGCAGTTTGAGATAATCTTCCTGGGTTCTTGCAACGAGGGCACCACCCACGATATCGGCGTGTCCATTGATGAATTTTGTAAGCGAATGAAGGACAATGTCTGCGCCCATGTCCAGCGGATTCTGGAGATAAGGACTGCAGAATGTATTGTCGACGCAAACCTTGATGTTATGTTTATTGGCAATCTCAACGATGGCGGGGATGTCTGAGATCCCGATTGTCGGATTGGCAGGGGTCTCGAGATAGATCAGGCTTGTGTTTGAACGGATGGCCTGCCGTACCTGGTCGAGATCGGATGTGTCAATGTAGGTTGATTCAACACCGAATTTTGAAAAGGTGCCTTCGATCAGACCGCGGGCAGGACCATAAACTGCATTATGACTAACGATGTGTTTGCCTGCAGCAAGATATGCCATGTAAACTGTATTCACGGCGCCCATCCCTGAAGAAGTAGCGATGCCGCCAAATCCATTTTCCATATCGGCAAGGGATTTCTCCAAACCTCGCTGAAGCTGTGCAAGATGCTGGATTTTTTGTTTTGAGGATTCCGAAAACGAAAGCACCTCCAAGGTTCGACTACCACGGGCCAACGCTGCCATAAGTTGATCAGAGGCATTGATGGTGTGATTGCCCTCCAAGAGGATCGTGCAGCTGGAAAGGTTCTCATTGATACCCTGCAGGGCTTGTGATGAGAGAAACTCGATACTGCCAAGCGTCGGCTTTCCATCCTCCGGGGCAATTTCAGACATGGCGTCATGACCGAGGCGCAGAGGTGGATCCCAGTCCCCAAAGAGCCCCCGGTAAAAGCGTACGGCTAGGATTGCCTCCTCGTAATCTCCTTGTGTCAGAGAACGGAGGGCCAGTTCCTGAAGCTCCAACCGCACCTGCAGATCGCTTACTTCTCCACCCAGACTGATCCGGGCGATCTCCTGCTCCAGCGCGGTGAGTTGTTGGGCTACTTTGCTTGACGGAGAGGGTTGCGGAGCAATTTGCCTGGGAGTCATCGGCCCCAAATCCTCCAATCGTCGCTGCTGCTGTTTTTGCTCGATCCGAAGGTTCCATGTGAGAATTTCCTTTTGCCTGAGCAATGCGGCCTGGGAGACGGGTGGGTTTTTCTCCCCGGAAAGCATCGAGGAGGCATTCACTACGGCACGAAGCAAGGTTCGACAGCGTCCGTGATCCAAGGGATCGGAAGCCAATTGTTGCAGTGAGACAAAGGCCTTCCCGAGATCGACCGGCATGGCGACTCCTGGGCCGAGTTGACTCCCGCACTGATGGAGAAGTTTCATCCGTGCCTGCGCAGCCGATGAGAGGATTGAAGGTGTAGCAAGATAGGCATTAAAGCCCTCCTGCAGTGCCTCAGGGTCAACAATCTCGGATTTTCCAGCATGCCAGACCAACCACTCCCTGCCCCCGTTCACGAATGGGAACTCCTCAGCTGCGATCCCGGGCCCAGATTCAATAAGGCAAAAAAGAGCTAGAACACAGACCGCCGAAATAACTGTCAGCCGGGGGAAGAGTTCGTGCGGACTCCTCATGATTTGGATGCAATCGCCTAGGAAGCATCAGGCATGATCATCCTGACAAGACGCTGGATTCCCTGCTTGGAGAGATCGCTCATCGGATAGCGGCTTTGGGAGCGGAGATACCAGGCAAGGGCGGATCCATACTCTTTTTTCTCCTCGTAGCTCTTTGCCTGCCTGACATCGTGTACGAAATCAGGCGCCTGTGTTGTCAGGTCGGCGCGAAGTTGGCTGAGCTTTTGATCGTCGGGATACTGGGAGAAGGTCACATCAAGTCCTTCCCAGGCTCCGGCGTAGTCACCTCGACGGGCGATCTCCTGCGAACGCATGATGGACGTCTCGATATCCTGCATCCGGGAGAGAACCTTTCGCAGTCTCTCCTGCCGCTCAGACTTCCTGCTGGAATCATCCATCGCAAGTGCGGCGATATACTTCTCCTTATCGTCGAAAATCTGCCGGTAATTGTGCTGGGCATCGAGTTGATCAAAGTCAGAGAGGGCTTGTACCTCGGGGCGGGCGACATTACCCAACTTGCTCATCTCGGAGGAGAAGTTCGTCACCTCGGGATTGTTGGGCCAGAGGGCGGCCGCCCTCGACGACCCGCGACCCTGGTGCTTCTGCGTGCCCGCCTCCGACCGCGCGACCGTGGCCGCCGCGGCAAGGATCGCGGCCGCGAGCCAGCCGATCGCGACGAGCACGATGAACCGCAGCTCGGTCCAGCCGTACGCCTCCTGGTAGAGCCGCAGGCGCGCCAGCGCCGAGACGAGGACGACCGCCGTCAG
>Ga0118677_10004391_pt1 | contig 25743 bp, 12 predicted proteins | sample AliMusrvi5mmetaG_FD_86154 | JGI IMG/M metagenome (GOLD analysis project Ga0118677, IMG submission 86154)
GGGTCGGTGAGTCGGGACCAGACGGGCATTGTGGGTTGGGCGCCCGGGAAAGTGCTGGTGGGCAGCGCCAATTACGAGGATGGGCAGGTCAGCGGTGCGGCGGTTCAGGCTTTTGAAGTCGGGCAGGGAGCGGCGAGCGAAGCGGTAGAGGCTTGGGATGGAAGTGCGGGGCCACTGGCGGTGGCGGATTATGATGGGGATGGGGAGTTGGATTTGTTTGTGGGCGGGCGAGTCAAACCGGGGCGGTATCCGGAGGCGGTCAGTTCGCGGCTTTATCATGGGCGTGGAGGTCGGCTGGTGTTGGATGAGGTCGACAGTGAGCTTGTGCGAGGGGTGGGGATGGTGAGCGGGGCGGTGTGGAGCGACCTGGATGGGGACGGTTGGCCGGAGTTGATCCTGGCCTGCGAATGGGGTCCGCTCCGGGTGTTCCATAACGACCATGGACGGCTGGCAGCGATGGACTTTCCAGTTAGTCTCCCGTCGGGAGGCACGACAAACCTCAGCCGCTTGACCGGTTGGTGGAATGGAGTGACCACGGGGGACCTGGACGGGGATGGGCGTATGGACATCATCGGCAGCAATTGGGGACGGAACACCAAGTACGAGCGATGGCGGGAACGACCATTGCGGATCTACTACGGGGATATGGCACAAAGCGGTGAGGTTCAGTTACTGGAAAGCTATTTCGAGCCGAGTTCGGCGAAGTACGTGCCGAGCCGATTGCTCGATCGGGTGACCCAGGCCATACCTCTGTTGGGGGCACGATTCCCGACGCACCAGTCGTGGGCCGACGCTGGCATCGAGGAGGTAATGGGCGAGCGACGCGACGCCATGCGGTATTCCGAAGCGGGCTGGCTCGAATCTACGGTCTTGCTGAACCGGGGCGACCACTTTGAGGCGCATGTGTTGCCGCTCGAAGCGCAGATCGCGCCGTGCTTCGCGGTTTGCGTCGCTGATTACGATGGTGACGGGCAGGAAGACATCTTCCTGAGCCAGAATTTCTTTGCGGTGAACAGCGACACCTCCCGCTATGATGCCGGCCGTGGGCTGTGGCTGCAAGGGGATGGGCAGGGCGGGCTGCGAGCGATTCCGGGGCAACAGAGCGGCATCAAAGTCTATGGCGAGCAACGAGGCGCCGCAGTGTGTGACTTCAACGGGGACGGGCGAACCGACCTGGTCGTCACGCAGAACGGCGATGAGACCCGGCTATTCCGCAACGTCCGAGGCAAACCCGGTCTGCGCGTGCGACTGCGAGGCCCGGTCGGGAACACGCTGGGGATTGGCGCGGTGGTGCGCCTCAAGTTCGGCGACCGGCTTGGTCCAGCGCGGGAAATTCATGGCGGTTCGGGTTACTTGTCGCAGGACAGCGTAGTCCAGGTAATGAGTGGGCCTAGCGCGCCCACCCAGATATGGGTGCGTTGGCCAGCCGGGGTGGTGGTGACCGCCAACCTGCCGCCGTTGGCCAAGGAAGTCGTGGTGGATTTCAATGGAGCCGTCCGGCAAACTCGCTGAGAATTGAAGATGTCCCACTGCAGCCGCAGCAATCCATTGGCTCTGCTTGCCTTGTCGGTCTGCTTGTCTCTGGTTGCTTCCGCAGCAGGGTCGGACGCCCCCTATCGCTGCATCCCGCTCGAAGTTCCACAGGGTGGGCAGGCTGGTTTTACGCTGTTGGAACCCTCGCAGACCGGCCTGAGCTTCACCAATACTCTCAGTGACGAGAAAGCCTCGGAGAATCAAATCCGCCTCAATGGGTCAGGCGTCGCACTCGGGGATGTGGATGGGGATGGTCGCTGCGATATCTACCTGTGCGGCTTAGAGGGAGGCAATGCCTTGTTCCGCAACCTGGGCGGTTGGCATTTCACCAACATCACCGCCTCCGCAGGTGTTGCCTGCACGGGCCAGTCTTCAACGGGAGCGGCCCTCGTTGATGTGGACGGCGACGGGGATCTGGACCTGCTGGTCAATGGAGTTGGCACCGGCACACGCCTTTTCCTGAACGACGGACACGGGGTCTTTACCGAAGCGACCAACTCCGGGCTGGCAAGGGAGTTCGGCGCCACCAGCCTCGCTTTGGCGGATATTGATGGCGACGGCGCCCTTGACCTGTATGTGGCGAACTATCGCACCACCACCATCCGTTCAACCGGGTTTGCCCTTCTAAGCGGCGGCGGGCGGAAGATGATCATGCCGCAGGACCGCGATCGGCTTGAACTGACATCGGGAGGGAGAGTGCTCGAACACGGCGAACCCGACTTCCTGTACCGCAACCTGGGAAATGGGCATTTTGCAGCCATTTCCTGGACCAACGGGGCCTTCCTTGACGAAGCTGGTCATCCCTTGGCTAAGGCCCCGCGCGATTGGGGTCTCTCAGTGATGTTCCGGGACCTGAATGGTGACGGGTATCCCGATCTCTATGTCTGCAACGACTTTCACTCCCCCGACCGGATTTGGCTCAATGACGGCCGAGGCCATTTCCGCCTCGTGCCGGCTGAAACCTTCCGCCACACGCCGACCTTCTCCATGTCGGTTGATTTCGCGGACGTCAACCGGGATGGCCGCGAGGATATCTTCGTCGCGGACATGCTCAGCCGTAATCATGCCCGGCGTCTCATGCAGTATGCCGCCATGGATCCGCAGATGATCTCGATTGGCGCTATTTTGGACCGGCCTCAGTACGACCACTCCGCCTTGCAGCTCAACCGCGGCGACGGCACTTATGCCGACGTCGTTTTCTATGCCGGGCTGGAGTCATCGGATTGGACCTGGTCGGCGATCTTCCTGGATGTGGATTTGGATGGCTATGAGGATTTGCTCTGCGCCTGCGGTCACCAGTTCGACACTCAGGACCTGGATGCTGAAGCACGGATCCAGGCGAAAGGCCCGTGGCCACCCGAGAAGATACCGCAGAAACTCCTCATGTTCCCGCGCATGCACCAGCCTAAGCTGGCCTTTCGAAACCAGGGCAATCTGACCTTCCGCGAATGTGGTGCCACATGGGGATTCAACCAACAGGGCGTCGGTCAAGGCATGGCGCTGGCCGACCTTGACAACGACGGCGACCTCGACGTCGTGGTGAACAACCTGAATGGAGCGGTCGGAATCTACCGCAACAATTCCATTGCCCCGCGCGTGAGCGTCCGGCTGAAGGGCGCGGGGTTGAACACCGGTGGGATCGGAGCGCGGATACGGCTGCTCGGCGGTCCTGTGCCGGTCCAGGAGCAGGAACGGATCGCCGGGGGTCGTTACCTTTCCAGCGACGACGGCCTGCGCGTCTTCGCTGCGGGTCGAACCAACGGCCCGCTGGAAATCCAAGTGGACTGGCGGAGTGGCAAACGCAGCGTGGTTACCGGCGTAGTCGCCAACTGCGAATACCAAATCTTCGAAGAATCCGCCACCTCAGTGCGGCCCCCGCCCGCGAAAACTGAACCACGCCCGCTCTTTGCTGATGTCAGCGCGCTACTCCGGCACACTCACCACGAAGACGCGTTCGATGATTTCCAAGCACAGCCGTTGCTCCCCAGGCGGCTGAGCCAGTTGGGGCCCGGCGTGGCCTGGTTCGATGTGGACGGGGACGGATCCGAAGAGCTGATCATTGGAGGTGGCCGGGGCGGTAGGCTGGCTGTGTTTCACTGGGATGGCCAGTCCCAGTTTCAGCAGCTTCGCGGTGGAGTCGTTTCCGAGCCTTTTGCCTGTGACCAGTCCGGGTTGGTTGGGTGGTTCGGTGAGAATGGACAGCGCTGGTTGCTTGCCGGCCAAATGGATTGGGAAGGTGGAAGCGAAGGCGGAGTCGCGGGTTACGATCTGGCGACCGGCAAACGCTCCACGCTGGTGGCGGGATGGAAACAGAGTGTGGGCCCCATCGCCGTCGGTGATATCGATGGCGATGGCGACCTCGACGTCTTCGTCGGTGGGCGAGTTCAGGCAGGTCATTACCCTCTTCCCTGTCGCTCCGTTTGGTACCGCATCGAAGGCGGCAAACTCGTGGAGGATGAAATGAACACCCACGCCGTTGCGAATGCCGGGATGGTTTCCGGGGCTGTATTGAGTGATCTCGACGGCGACGGATACCCGGAGCTGATCCTGGCCTGCGAATGGGGACCCATTCGCGTCTATCACAACGACCACGGGCGATTCCAGGAAGTAACCGAGCAATTGGGGCTCGCGGGCTTGGTCGGCTGGTGGAACGGAGTGGCCACCGGAGATTTCGATGGCGACGGACGAATGGACATTGTCGCCTCGAACTGGGGACTGAACACCAAGTACCAGGCCAGTGAAGCATCTCCACGCCGCCTCTACTGCCTGGACCTGGATGGCGATGGCACGCTGGACTTGATCGAGGCCTACCGCGACCCGATTACAGGCAAGGACCTTCCAGAGCGGGACCTCAACGCCCTTTCAAGAGCCGTGCCGATGCTGGCAGGTCGTTTCTCGAGCCATGCCGCCTTCGGGATGGCCACGGTGCCGGACATTCTCGGAGACCGCGCCCAGTCGGCGATGGTGGTTTCCGCTAATACCCTGACTTCAATGGTCTTTTTGAACCGTGGGCAGCGCTTTGAAGCCCGGCCTCTTCCCCTCGAAGCCCAACTCGCTCCTGCCTTTGCCACTGTCGTAGCGGACTTCGATGGGGATGGGCTCGAAGACCTCTTCCTCAGTCAGAATTTCTTCGCTTACCAGCCACAGACCACTCGTTCGGACGCCGGCCGCGGGCTGCTGCTCTACGGGGACGGCGCCGGGGGCTTTCGACCGGTCCCGGCAAATGAAAGCGGCATCAGGATCTACGGCGAGCAACGAGGGGCGGCAGCGGCCGATTACGACGGCGATGGCCGGGCGGATCTGGTCGTCACCCAGAACGGCAACCAGTCGTGCCTCTTTCACAACCTCGGCGCCAAGCCTGGCTTGCGGGTGCGGCTGCGGGGTCCGAAGGGCAATCCACATGGCCTTGGGGCGGTGATACGTCTCGAATATGGCGGACGTCTGGGCCCAGCGCGTGAAGTGCATGGCGGGTCGGGATATTGGTCGCAAGACAGCCCCACTCAGGTGATGGGAATCGCCCAAGCGCCTGTCGGCATCTGGGTGCGCTGGCCGGGAGGCAAAACGATACTGGCCAGTATTCCCACGGCCGCCCGAGAGATTGAGGTGAATCAGCTCGGCGAGCTTAAAGTCCTGAGGTGAGCGGTCAAGGGGGCCTAACGCCCACCCGATAGAAGAGTGGTCCCCGACCGGCCGCGTTCGTGTCCGTATAGGCGAATTCGCTCAACTGCCCCAGTAGATTCGTTGCGATGAGCTTGAAGGGCGAAGCCGGGTTGGTGCTACGTTCCAGGAAATACTTCACGCCATAAGTACTCGTCCACCGCACGGCCATATCGGCGCCGACGGGCACCACCGAGACCAGGTGCAGGTTCATGAGGCTGTTGGTGGGGCAAGTGTAGCAGACCCATTCCTGCCAGTTGTTCATGCCGTCTCCGTCCGGGTCATCGTAATCCGTCGTACCATCAATAACGATGCCATGGTGCTGCACCCAGCCATAAAATGCAATCGCACTGGTGCCTGGGAATTCGTAGGCGCCAATGTCAACAGTGCCGCGCGTGATGCGCGGGTAGCCGGCTAAATCAATGCTGGTCGCCACGGCGCTATTGTCGCCCACGTCAATGCAGGGAGAGACCCCGCTCTGGCGCAGGTCGCCCCCGGGGTAATTGACGAACTCTGGCGCATTGGTGAAGTTGCCCACGCCGTTGGTCGGCATTGGCGTGGTGCAACAGTGGCTGAAGCTCGCCAGACTGTGATTGTCGTATGGCGCGACAGCCCTATTGAAATACACGATGCAGTTGGTCAATGCCGAGCCATCGACACCGCCGCCGTACCGGTTAGCACGGTTGTCGTTCACCGTGCAATTGTAGAGCGTGCTGGCGGCGGCACCGCCACCGGAAACGGCGGCTGAGTTACTGACCACCAGGCAGTTATACAGCGTGCCGCCATATACGCCACCCCCGCTGCCAAGTATCGTACCACTGGAGTTTGTGGCAACCATGTTGTCGGTAATCACGCAGTTGGTGAGATATACGTCTGAGGATGCGCAAAGCACGCCGCCGCCAAAAGCATCCGCCACGCCACGCCTCAAGCAGAAGCCGACTAGCCTCGTCCCATTGGTTAGCCAGGCGCAGCGGCACAGGCGCACGGGGTCAATTATTGTGACCTTCGGACCGTTGACGCTTCGCAGTGACAGCGGCTTATCCACATTCACAGCTCCATAGATCCCGTTCGTCACCACGACGTCATCCCCCGCCGCGGCTGCGCTTACTGCCTGCTGGATGTTGGTAGCGGCTGTGGCCCAGTTCGTGAATGGCGGGACCGGATTCGTACTCCCCGGCCATACGAAGAGGGTGTCGCCGGAGACGTTGGAAAGGGCCAGCAGTAAGGAGGTTACCGTCAGGCTAACGAAGTTCTTTATGATGTGCACAAGGTAGTTCCGAGTCCTCGGCTGGAAGAACCCAGTCAACATCTCGTCACGGTATCTAAGCCAAGTCTGATCGTAAGGCCGTCCGACTGTCAAGCTTTTGCGGGGACCTTCCGGCAATTCTCAATATGGCAACAGGTCGCAAGGTAGGGCGCGTCACTCCGTGCGCGCCGTTCGCTCGACGGCACCCCAGGACCGGCGCGCACGGAGTGACGCGCCCTACCAGCTCGACAAAATGAGAATTGCTGCGGACCTTCGGACCTTCACTTGCAAGGCTTCGATACTTGCGTTAACCCCTGCCGCCCCGTATCACAAACAGGTCATGCGATGGTCAGAATTCAGGAAGAAGTGGCCCCGGTACCAGGGCAAGCAAAGGTCTGGCTGCCAGCAGTACTCCGAAGACTTCTGCTGGGTGCTCGGCGAGAGACCCGCCACCAAGTCTGACCTCAGCGGCAGTGATTTCTGCTGTTACCATAAGCGCGTCATTAGCCTACGCCGGAAAGGTTCAGCAGTAGGGGAGCGCGCCCGCCCCGGGCGCAGTGTCTGGCGCCCTCGCCAGACACCTTTCGGGGGGGAACAAGACGGCCCACCATTTCGTGACTGCGCGAGGGGTTCTCGGCCAGCCGGCGAGGGCGCCAGCCGGCAACGCCCGGGGCGGGCGCGGTCCCCAGAAACAACCGCAGCGTTCCGGCTAAGGCCAATGAATCCATGAGCCGACAGACCACCGGTAGACGTTCCCGTCTTAAAGAGCCGGCAGCCCCACCAGTCGTTATTGCTGGCTCAGGCGTCCAACCGCCCCCACCAGAAGCTCAGGCGCAAGATCGGCTGTTGAACCTCGCGGTATGTCTGTTTCTGGCCCTGGCTGTTTGGGCTGTCTTCGGCCAGACTCTGCACCACAGCTTCGTTTACGACGATCGTGGGTACGTTTACGAGAATCCGGCCATCACCAATGGGCTTCATTGGAAGGGCGTCGTCTGGGCGTTCACACACAGCCATGGAGCTAATTGGCATCCCCTGACCACCCTGTCCCACATGCTTGACTGCCAGCTCTTTGGCCTGAATCCTCGCGGGCATCATCTGACCAACGTCCTGCTGCACACGGCGTCGGTGCTCTTGCTGTTCCTCGTTCTTCGGAAGATGACCGGGGCATTGTGGCGGAGCGCGTTTGTGGCGGCCGTGTTTGCCATTCATCCCTTGGGAGTCGAATCGGTGGCATGGGTGGCCGAACGCAAAGACGTGTTGAGCGGGTTGTTCTTTATGCTGACACTGTGGGCGTATTGGCGCTATACGCAGAAGCAGCCAGCCCGTAGTCGAAGTTTCTTCTCATTTGTTATATCTCCCGCCTATTGGCTGGCCTTGCTGCTGTTCGCTCTAGGACTCATGAGTAAGCCGATGTTGGTGACCCTGCCGTTTGTGCTATTGCTCCTGGACTACTGGCCGTTGGGAAGATTCGCGAGGGACGGTTCCCGGTTCACGATTGGGCGGTTGGCATGTGAGAAGATTCCGTTCTTGTTGCTGACGGCGGCTGACAGTATGGCCACCGTCTGGGCCCAGCACGGAGCGAATGCGATTATGTCCGGTCAAGTGTTGGACGTCGGTTCGCGAATGGGAAATGCTCTGATTTCTTATGCCTCTTACCTTGGCCAAATGATTTATCCGGCCGGATTAGTGGTGCTTTATCCGCATCCTGGCAACCGGCTGTCGGTTTGGAGGGTCGGCTTGTCGCTGCTCGTGCTGATCTTCATTTCTGCGGGCGTTCTGGTCGGGCGACGGAAGTGGCCTTATGCGGTGGTTGGGTGGCTTTGGTATTTGGGCATGCTCGTGCCGGTCATTGGGCTGGTGCAGGTGGGCGTGCAGGCGCGGGCAGATCGCTACACTTACCTGCCCCAAATCGGGTTGTATCTGCTAGTGGCGTGGGGATTGGAGGACCTGATGCGCGGGTGGCGTGGGCGGAAGATTGTGCTGGGGATAGCCGGCGGGTTGGCGTTAGGGGGTCTGGCAGTGGCGGCGCACGTGCAGACGGCTTACTGGACGGACAACATCAGGCTGTGGCGACGTGCGGTGGATGTCAACGCCCACAATGCGCTAGCCCACGACAGCCTCGGTGTCGCCCTCGGCGACCAGGGCCAAATCGACGAGGCCATCGGCCAATTCCACGAAGCCATTCGACTTGTGCCGGACCACGCCGAATTCCATTTCAATTTAGGCATCGCGTTGGCTCAACAAGGTAAGTTGGTCGAAGCTGTTCAACATTTTGAGCAGGCGCTCCAACTCAAACCGGAGTATGCCGATGCCAGCGAGGGTTTAGGCACGGCGTTGGCTCAACAAGGTAAATTGGCTGAAGCCGTTCGACATTTCGAGCGGGCGCTCCAACTCGAACCTGATGATGCCGGGGCCCACAATAATTTGGCGGTCGCCCTGGTCGGACAAGGGAAATCGGCCGAGGCCTTACCGCATTTCCAACAAGCTTTGAATCTGGCCACAGGACAGAATAACGCACCGCTCGTCGAAGCGATCCGCACAAAACTCAGGTCTTTTCAACCAGCCTCACCCCAACCGCAAACACGGTGATGCCACCAGTTCTCGCTTCGCTGATGACCGGGTTGACCAGCGCGCGCCGCAGTGACCTGCGGCACTAGGTGTTGTGGCTCGAAGCTCGCCGATTGCGAACGTTCGGCAAACACGCAAGCCGAGGAGCGCGGCCTTTAGGCCGCAGCAATGTCGGATGCGGCCAAGCACCGGCTCTCCAGAGCGCCTCTGCATTCGGACGTTGCTGCGGCCTAAAGGCCGCGCTCCTATGCAGGTTTGCCGAATGTTCACCGCCGATTGAGCGCTTGCAAGCGAGGCTCGTGATTGATCAGGGGCGCAGTGGGATCGCTTCACGGTGGCTTTGGGGTGGCAATCCCCTGGCTATCAACACGTTTTAGGGTGTCTTTAGGTCGCTTTGCCGTTCTGCATTCAGCATTCTGAATTCTGCTTTCGCCCGGGTGTGGCTTTGGGTGGACGGTGTACAAAAAAGGGGGCCGGAATAACCCGGCCCCCAGTGAATCAAGCAATCCAAGCCCCGTTATTGTTGGGCTCGATAAAACTGCATGGCCTTGCCGGCTGCCTTCGGATCAACCTTCCAAGGGCTGGAGGCGCCTGAAACAGTAGCGTAAGTGCCTTTCGCGGTATCCGAAGACACCAACGTGCCTGTGTAGGTCAGCGTGAACGTGCCATCGGCATTCCTGGTGGCTGTTAGTGTAGGAAGGGTCAGGGACCCGTGGTTCCGGTAATCGCGGACCTTGATCCCGAACATAGCCCGCAAAGTCGCCGGGCTGACATTGCCGTTCTCCGGTGCGTAATCCGGCCCTACGTAAAGGGTGGCGGGCATGGCGATGTGGTTTGTATCGTCAACGCCCCAGGTCGTAGAACCCAGGTTGATCCAGTTCACTCCGTCGTCGCTCGCGAACTTGGTGAATGTCTGCCCGACGCGCTGGAGGCGGCACCAGGCATTCGGATAAGCAGGTGTATGGCCGACGGTCTGTGGCCCATCGGTCTGTCCGCCTGTGTTCAACCGCCGATTGGATTCATAATCGTTGGCGCCTGCTGTGCCCATGGCGGTGACTACCGGCTGGACATGAACCTTTTGGTAACGTCCGGCCTGCCCGCCCTCTTGCGCGGCGCGGTTGACCCCGAAGTTGGGAACATCACGGACAATCAAGCCTGCACGAGCCCATTGACTGGCCGGGTCCACATATTCTACGCGCATTTCCTTGTCGAAGTCGCCCGTGACTTGTTCATAGACAAAGGTGGCTTCGTCATATGCTGCCCATGCGCCGATGCTGTCGCTATAGATGTCGAACGCGTTCGGACCGACGGCGACCACGCCGTTGCCCAACTGCAGCTCATCTCCGCCCACAACACCCCAGTGCATGCTCGAGAAGGTTCCCGCCATATTGGCGGATGTTATGGCGTTACCGTTAACGTCGGTGACGCCGGTCACAGTTACCGAGTAAGCAGTCCCCGCCGTGAGTCCGGACACGGTCAGGACGACACCCGGAGAAACAGCGAAGAACTTCACCGCTGTGATCGTGCCCGCCGAGATCGCATAGTTGGCAAGCTTCTCCGCGGAGGCTTGATTCAGCGGCTCATCGAAAGTCACCCCAATGTCCATCGTGCTTCCTGTCTGGCTCGGCAAAGCGGCGACGGAGACGAGTTTAGGGGGGGTCTGGTCCGCATTCACCGTGGCCTTAGCGACGTTGCTGGGTTGCGTGAAGCCAGGCACGGTGGCGAGCAACTTGTACTGCCTTCCATTGTCCGCCAGCCCCAGGGCGGGCGTCGTATATGAGGCTGTCGTCGCGCCGGGGATGTTCGTGAAGGTCGTGCTGCCACTGGGAGCGGTCTGCCACTGGAGGACGACGTTGGTGCCATAAAGGGACTGGCCTGTCACTACGGCGCTGAAGGTTGCCGTGCGGCCTTGCAGGACGATGGCGTCCGCCGGTTGTTTGGTGAATGTGCAGCTTGCGCCCGTCGGATCCAGGTAAGCACCGAGCACGCTGCCGGTCAACGCCGGCGCGGTGCCGGATGCGGGATAAGCGGTACCCCAAGGCTTGTCGGCGGGAGGATTGGCGGGGGGATTGGTGTAATAAGCGAATGTCACTGCAAAATCATCTGCGCCGGACCAGGTATCGCGATGATGGAACGCCAACATATAATATTTCTGGCCCCCGTCCAGGTGAATTTGAGCGGTGCCTGAATTCGGGTCGCCGGCACCCGGCCACGCATTTGCCGTGTAAAAGTCCGAGCGGTACCCGTTCGACGTGCCGCATTGATCAATTCCCCACTCGCGCGCATTAGTCCAACCATTGACCTGGGCGATATTCACCAGGTTAGCGGGATCCGCGTCCGTGCTCAGATACACGTCATTGAGGTCCGCACCCGTCGCGAAAAACACATAATCGTTGGTCGTCGGCGGAACGAAGTAGCACTCCAACGTATCGGAATACGTAATTTGCTGCCCGTCGCCGGCACCATTACCACCGGGATCAGCCACAACATCCCTGCCGCTGCCATTGGCGGGATACTCAAACATCGGCATGATCTCCTGCCGGTCGGGGCTATTCGGATACCGGGGATCGTTCTTTAGAGTCGCAAAAGACGTGCTGTTGATGGGAGTCGAGTCGGTATACTTCTTGTGAAGAATGGCACCAACTTGCCACAAGGAAGACCTAAAATTGACCTGGGTCGCGGCCATAGTGTTTGGCGTACTAGCCGTGTCCTGCACCCCGTGAATCGAGAGAACGTATGAAAGACCTCCAGGAAGCGCGTTGACTAGATTCAACACCACCGTGGTGTCGCTTGATCGCGTAATGTAGGAAATGACGACCCCCTGATCAATGGCGAAGTTCGCAGGGTCCAAGGCTGTGTCACTCACCGCTTTGGAAAAGACCACGGTCACCATTGTGCCGCTCGAGGCCGCATTGGCCTTGACGACCGTAGGCGGAGTCGCGTCCTTGATCACCGTCAAGATCGCCGCGGCGGAGGTGACACCATTCACATTCACCGAATTGCCCACCCGGACTCTGATCTGGTGGTTGTTTTCGGTGTAGGGGATTTGAGTCATCTTATAAGTGTTGCCGGTCTCGCCAGCGATATCGGCGTTGTTATCCGTCCATTGGAACGTAAACGGGGCGGTGCCGTTAACGACCACGGTGAAGTTCGTGGTACCATGTTCGTTGACGGTGGCACTTGCCGGCGGGGTGACGATCGTCGGAGCAGTTGCCGTCCCCTGCAAAACCGTAGTGATGCTCAGAGCGGCGATTTCCTGTTCGCAGTATTCGCCGCCGGACCGAGCGGAGAAGTTGAACAGGCCGAAAGTAGGAGCCCAACCTGGCACGAGCACGTTGTTGTGAATCAACGCGCCCTTGTAGGTCACCGACACGGTGCCGTTTCGCTTCAGCTCAACCTTAACGTCATCAAGTTGGTTGTCCACCAGGTCTGCCTTGGTGTAGGCATGGCTCGCGATTACAGTGCCGCCGTAGATGATATCTATCGCAGGCGTTGATGGCGCACCATGCTCATTGGCGACACCGTTGTCGTAAATGTCGAAGCTGACGGTCAAGGCGGTGCCGCCAGGTCCTTCCTCTGCGGATACCGTACCCGGGGCGATGTCGGGCCCGAAATTAAACGACGCGCCGTCCGCGGCATTGCCCGATCCCTGGCCAAAGTAAATCTTGAAGTTAGCGACAAAACTCTCGATTGGTTGGCCTGCATCCAAATCGTCTAGCGTAACACTACCCGCGTTACCCGCGACGGGCGGAGCCAGGACTGCACGATTGACACCGAGATAGTTGGTGAGATACCCACCTGGAGTTGTGCCCGTCCCAGCGAGCGTGTAGCCCGTAGAACCGGGTGCGAAGGTGGTTGTAAACGAACCGGCGAAGACTGGCGCGCCGGCTAGCAGGCCCATTGCGGCCAGGGTACATGCTATCTTTCTTGGTATTTTCATTATGGTGATGGAGTTACTCTTAGTTACTTTTGTTAAACATTTGCCTCCAGCAGGACCAGCATGGGCACAGCTTCAGCGTACGATCTTGCCTGTCACGGGGAATTGCGACTGTCGGCCAAAGATACACCACACGTAGACCCGAAGAGTCATGCGCAAATTAAACAAAGTCCTTTTAGGATACGCAAGACTTATTTTACCCTTTCTTTGTGTCAGAAAATTAGGCATGCAGATTCGCCCGCACCCAACCTGGGCTGCAATCCCCCGTTGCAGACGTGTTGCCTCAAGGGCCAAATCTCCGCGCCTCGGAGGGACGAGTTACACGAGTCCCTGACTTTCACTGCGATTTGGCCCAAATTGGGGACTCGCGGAGCTCGTCCCTCCGAGGCGCCGTTTTAGGCAAACCGCCCTCGCGTCCGCTGCGCAGTTGACTCGATCGTCTGGCTAGCGGGCGTTGGCAGGCTGGCCCTGCAATCGGTAGAAGGAAGCGCAACCCGTTAACGATAAAGTTACCACCCATTGATCACCCAAGAGAAGCGGCGAATCGGTGACCGCAGCCCAGCCGGCCGGTGCGTCGAGAGAGGCAGCCATGTATAGCTTGAAGTTGCCGGAACTGGCGGGCCAGGCCAACCTCAGCGCCTTGCCAGTAGTCACAGCAGCACCAAGCACTGCGGGCGGCGGGGCTGGATCTCTGCTGCCGGGCGAACCACCGAGACGGCTCGACGGTCGCCAGCTCGCCGACTGGCCCCAAGCGCCCGGCGGCGCCGTCAAATCAGCCGCGACCAATGAAAAGCCACCGCCTTCGCTGACGGGATACCAATTCGGGTCGTAACTGAAGTCGAGGATCGGTTCACCCAGCGGGCCGAGCAGGGTGAGGCGATCGCCTGCGTTAGCCAGCGACCCGGAAAACTCCCCGGCTACGCGGATGCCGGCGCCATAGCGCGAGTAGAAGGCTGCCTGGTTGTGGACCACGACAATGAACTCCGCTGGATTCAGAAGCAGCGGCGCAAAAGTGAAGTCAATGCCGCCGCCGAGACGCGCGCCGGCCAGGTTGATGACGGTGGAACCGGTATTCTGGATTTCGATGAATTCGAAGTCCTTGTCCTGATAGGGGCTGTTGGTGGGCGGCGCTGCCGGGTGATAATTGATTTCGGTAATGCGCAAGGCAGGAATGGTGCTGAAATAGAGGGCATTCGCGGGCGGGCTCCAGGTGTTGGTCCAAAAGGCTCGGGCGAAGATCCCGGCGCCGTTGGCCAGCGGGATCGGGCTGTGGTAAAGCGTGGCGGAGGGATTCAAGCCGCCGCCCCTGACGCGAGGATCGGAATTGTCCAACGTGTAATAAATTGCGCCTGCGGGCGCGCTCAGCGAGAGCACGCCGCCATTGGTCACCATGGCAGGGGCGCGCAGGAACTGTTTATCCACCCACAAATAGCGCCCGCGGACGAATTTCTTGAACTGGGCGATGATACCGGAATAGTTCGTGGGCGTCACATAATCAACATCCCATCCGCCCGCGGCGCCGTTGGGATTTGGCCAGACATAAGTGCCCAGGCGGGGCCAGCGTTTGAAATCGCGGGCCTGGGCCTCCCACAATTGGTTGGTCACTTGATCAACGCGAGTCAGTAGATTTGTAGCATTGAAGACGCCTAGTCGCAAAGCGCCCCAGCGGTCGATGATCTTCTGATAGAAATCCGGGTCCGTGCGCAGCTTGCCGAGCCAGATATCACCGCTGCTCGCGTACCAGCCATTGGTGTGTCCGCCATCCGCGTAGTTAGCGTTGCCCCAGCTCAAGTCCCAATCCCAGATCGGCTCCATCTTGAGCTTTCCATTCCGGTCCTTGTACATGTAGTTGCTGAGCCGGTAACCGTCGATGTTCTTCGAGTACTCAACAATCCAGTGCTGGTCCACGAATGAATCGGCATCGATGTAGGCAGCATAGCCTGTGAGCGGGTCGCGCCAATTCGGCCCGTAAAGCGATTGCTCGAACGCATTCAAGTAATTCACCAGGTAGTCAGATTGGTCCGCGGTGATCGCGCCGGGGTCCGGCTCGAGCACGTTCAATTGCTGCCCGCTGCTGGTGGTGATCACGAGACCGTTCGTGCCCGGTCGATCCTTCGAAAAGAGGTAGCCGCCGGTTATCGCGGGCGGCATATTGTCGGTCGGGCTAAGTTGGGCAATATCCAGGCGGTTCTTGGCGATCCGAATCCGCTCGATCAGGACGTAAATACCCGCGTAATCCGAGGTGGTGAGCTTGCCTGAGCTTTGGTGCAGGTAAAGCTCGGTGTATTTGCAGCGAACACTATAGTGCCCCATCGCGCGAAAGATCTCCTCGGTCAGAACGTTGTTGAGAAACGTCTTATCGTCGTATGAGGGATAGAGGAGCCAGTCATTGCCCGCAGGGAAGCCGAGCAAGGGATAATTGGACGCGTCGCCCGTCTCGTCGCGGAGTTCGATGGCGAAAGGTTGTTTGGGAAACCCGATCGAACTGGATCCGTGCACGCCGATGCCCAAGTGCCCGATGTAATCGCCAGGACTGGTCAACGAGGCCCGCCCGCTGGGTGTGTTCGTGTCGATGAACACTGCATACGCACCCACCTTCGAACCGTCCGGGATGCCGTGGCCGATCGTATCGATGATGACCAAGGGCAGGTTGCTTGTGAAGTTCGTGAGCGCTGCATCGATCAGCGTATAATGGGCCTCGGCGACCTGCCCCCATACACCCCCCAACCGCGCCTGGGCGCGGATCAGGCCATTCCCGCGCAGTTGGAATGGCACGGTGTAAATGGCCGAACCGGCTCCGGGCAGCGATCCATCGAGGGTGTAACGGATTGTCGCCGGGGACGGAGAAGAACTCAGCGCGACAGCCAGTGTGTTGCTGGTGTAGGTGCCGGCTGGGGGCCAGAAACCCACCGCCGACAGGATTGGGGTGCCCGCGCTGCCGTTCCAAGTGCCGGGCGTCGGCGGAAAAAGGTAGGTCTGAGGGCCCGATATGACTAGTTCGCGGCCCAGCAATTGAGGCTGAATCAAGAAACTCGAGTTGGTGGCCGAGACGTTTAACCCTTGAATGGCCAGCATATTGGGGCCGCTTTGTAGTAAGCTGAGCCAAGGAGAAAGATCAAACTCTTCGAATGCTACCATGCCTTGCGACGGAGCGAACTCGAAGGTGCAGTTGTCCAGGTCCAGCCCCATGCTGAGCCCCCCGGTCCACCCACCGAATTGGACCCGGCAGTCGAATGGGTTCAGCCCGGCGATGAACAAATCGGTGATCGGCGAATAGGCCGGGCCGGGAGTACCGTTGATATCCGGGGTCAGGGTCAGCGTCACGCGTGCCCCGCCGGTCACATATTGCAGGGCTACGTTGGCGCGATGGAACACTCCGGCCGCCAGGTCGATCGCCGTGGTGGGAACCGTTGCCCCCACTACCTGTTCGCCATTCCAATGGGCCGAAACATCGTTCACCTGGGCATGCGGGGAAACGCTGAACCCAAGGCCGAACACTCCGGCAAAGTTGGGCTTCTCGCCGGTCGGAGTGGCAAGATTCACGCCTGCGCCGTTCGTGCCGTAGAGAGCCGTCGGAATGAGCATGAAGGCGAAAGCATCACCGGGGTTGTGGACTGCGGAAGTGATCCTGAAATCAAAGTCAGCGGAGATGGACTGAGCCGGCCCGGAGGCAACTCGGCTAAAGGTGATGGCATTGGCCGCGGCGTTCACCCCGTCGTAGAGCAGCCGTAGAAAATTGCCGGTGGAATTGCCGTCGGCTCCGTGCAGGCCAGGTGAGGGAAGCAGGCCATAGGAACCGAGAGCGTAATTGGCCGGCGGGCCTTCGAAGCCTTCTGCCAATATGCCGGTGTGGTGCGCACTGGTGGCCGAGGAGTTCCAGGCCAGTGTGGCCGGGGCATTCCGCCGCAGCACCTCGGTTCCATTCAAGTAGGCGACAAAACCATCGTCGTACCGCAAGCTCAGCGTCAGCATCGTGAGGGCGTAAGGAGCAGCCACCGTGAACGGCACGCGCACATAGGCGGAGGCATTCGCATTGAACATTGTTGCCCCGAGATCCAAGCCAATCGCCGGCGCGTACTTGCCCGAGATGTCGTAGCCTATGCCGAGAGAGCCCGACGCCCAGGTCGAATCATCATAGCCGGCCAGGCGCCAGCCGGGATCCATATCCGATGTCGGAACCAGGGCACGCACTGCGGCGTCGGGAGCGATGAGCGTGCGGACCGCGCCGGTCATTGCGTAACCATAAGAGATATCGGTGTACTGCTCGGGAAAAGCAGGCGCAAATTCAGTGGCTTTCGTGACACCATCCGGCATCACCAACGCAACGTACTCGCCCGACGCGCCCAGCTTGAAGTTCGTATGCAGTGGAGCCCCAGCCACCCGCCGGTCCTTGTTCGAAGCGAAGACCACCAGGAACCGACTGGGGCCTAGGTTAGTCGCCGGGAATTGCCAACGAGTCAGATTTGTCGCCGTGTCAGTGAGGTGCCACCCGCCAAGGTTGACCGTGTTGGTGCTGGAATTATACAGCTCGATCCAGTCCGAATAATCGCCGTCCTCGTCAGCAAGGGTGCTGTTGTTGCTGGCCATGATCTCCGAGACCACCACGCTCGGGGCGGCGGCGGCCCCCCCGCCGGCCAGAACCATGGCCAATCCGAGAATACTACAAGTCCTTTTCATGGCTAAATAGGGTTCTCCGAGCAGTCGGTGCACCTCGTAAACAGGAGGCTAATCTCTTCGGAGTCGGGAGGACCAGCATTACGGTGGTCCCCCTCTCTCACCATCGTAAGCGCCGGAAGCAGCATCTTCGCGAGGATAGTAATGTTTGCAAATATCGCAAGCACTTCGATTAAGGAATAGTGAATGCCACGCCCAGTCCGTGGGCAGCCCGGTGTGTCAAAGGCTGTAAGCCCTTAGCCTGCGTTTTTCACACTCGCCTTGAAACGCCCGCAGGCCGGAGCGCCGGTCTCCGACCCGGCGTCGGCCAAATGACTGGGAGGCGCCGGGTCGGAGACCGGCGCTCCGGAAAGGTATGAAATGTCCGCGCGTTGGCCCCAATGGATTATGCGCTGGATCAGGCCAAAAGTGCTGAGTAGATTCACTCTCTTATGAAGCGCGCACGAATTCCAGCCAGTTTGCGGGCCTGAGGCGTCAAGTGAAGCAGAGAAAACAAAAGAACTACGCTTGGTCGCCTCGCCCGCGGCAGACACCGAATGCGCAGCCAACCGGGTCGGCAAATGGTTCAAGAACATGGACTCTCTCGGCGGTGGTGCTTGGTCTTATCGCGCTCCTTTCCATAGTAGTCTACTTCTCGATACGCCCAAAACCGGGCGATTCTCTCCCCGCAGGTGGCAATTTGGCTGGCCGTCCGACCATTCTGCCTGAGGGAGCACAAACCAAGCGACTTGGCAGCCTCGCGTTGAAATCAGCTTCGGACGGTTCGAATTGGGACGCCGTCATTGGCGGCCGGCAGAAAGATGGCACGGCCACTGAATTGGCCTCACGGGCCAGCGCTTTGCTCGCCTCCGGCGACGCCAAGGGGGCAGTCCGTGTGCTTGAGGATGCCTTGCGGTTCACGCCCAAGGACGAGGATTTGCACTACAATCTCGGTATTGCCTATGCCAGGAGCGGCGACATCACCAACGCCGAACATCAATACCGAGAGGCATTGCGGTTACTGCCCGATTATCCTGAGGTTCACAACAACCTGGGCAATCTGCTGCTGCATGCCGGTCGTCTGGGCGAGGCGGAGGAACAGTTCGCCGAAGCCATCAAGCTTATGCCCGAACTTTCGAACGCTCACAACAACCTCGGGACCGTCCGCCAGCGCCAAAACCGCATGCCCGAGGCGATCGCCTGCTTCCGGAAGGCGGTTGAATACAACACGAATTACTGGCAAGCCCACTTCAACTTGGCTGTCGCGTCCCTGACGCAAGGATCGAAGGAAGAAGGCATACAGGAGCTCCGAACCGTCCTGCGGCTCAATCCGAGCTATGGACCCGCCCAAAACGCCCTCGATAAAATCCTGGCCACCTCCACCAACCCAGTAGGCACCCCAGCAAAGTAATCAAGGAAGGGCCTCCGGCGTCCTCCGCTGACTAGTTTACCCGGCCGCACCCCAGCCCAAGCGCGCCGCAAAAACGACCAACCCTCGCCCGGTGTATCCTGCACCGGCTCAGGAACTCCGATGCTCCCTGACGTTCCAGACCCAAAGGTAACCACGGGTTCCGGAGCGACGAGCAAGGGACCCACAAGCCAGTTACAAGCGCGTTGATTGGGAGGAGATACGGTGTTGATACGGTATCTTAGCGCTAAGATACCGTATCAACACCGTATCTCCTGGCTATCACCTGGCTTGCAGGTGGCTGGTTACAGGCGGCAGCGCCGTCACGTCCTCGTCAGCAGACGGTTGCAGCGGACCCCGGGACACTCTTGGAACAACTGAGCGTCTTACCGCGTTTTGGGAGCCACCCATACACAGGCATAGCTTTCCAGTTCGTTATAGCCTTCGCCTCCATTCTTTCTCGCTTCCCACCATCATGCCAAGCCGGCATTTAGGCTGCCATTTTCGCCTCTTCCGCCTGCCGGGCCTGAATAGATGGTGGGCCGGCGTGGAAGATAGGCGGATGATGAGGCGTTGATGGAGGGCAGCGCAGCTATAAAGGGCCTTAGGTTTTGTAGCTGACACCCGCCACGCAGGCGGGTAGAGGATTCGCATGCGCTACATGATGAGGCAGAAACTGTTTTGCTGGGGCGACGATTTTACGATCAAGGACGGGGCCGGCGTGGACCGTTTCTTCGTGGACGGCAAGGCATTCAGTTTGGGAAAGCAACTTTCATTTCAGGACATGCAGGGCAAAGAACTGGCCTTCATTCGCCAAAAACTGTTGGCTTGGGGGCCGACCTACGAAATCTACCGCGACAATGGATTATTCGCCGTGGTCAAAAAGAAGCTGTTCACCTTCTTCCACTGCCGGTTCACGGTGGATGTCCCGGGCCCGGACGACCTGGAGGCAAAGGGTAGCTTCACCGACCACGAATACGAATTCTGGCGACAGTCCGGCCTCATGGCCACTGTCTCGAAACAGTGGTTTACCTGGAGCGACACCTACGGTGTGGATATCGCCGACGGAGAGGATGACATTCTGATCCTGGCCAGCACCGTCGTGATCGACATGGCCTGCCATGGAGACCGGCAGCGGCAGTAGACCGAACGGCGATTTGACCGCAGTCTTCATCGTGGCCAATCCTGGATTATCTTCCTGGTTTGCCCCGGGTTATGCTGCATTCGGATCCGCCAGACCAATTCCTCGGGACCAACGGCGCGGATGCTGGTCGGGAGCCGCTCGACGCACCAGGTAACGGGCGTATAGCCGCGCGTGCCGCCATGTAACCCTGCGTTTTCTTGCGGCATATCCTCCGCGCTTTCGTCAGCACCAGGCGCCTTCTTGAACCATGACCACGCGTGGGCGTTCACCCAGTCGTAGCGCGGCAACTCCGCCGGCGGCGCGTGTTCGACCGTCTGCCTTATCTCACGCGCGACCTTGGCCGGCGTGCCCGAGCGCGGGCGGCCATTCGTATCACTCCAAATCGAGCAGCGCGCGCTGCTCACCGGGACCTCTGCGCCGTTTTGATCCCTGACCCAGAAGACTCTTCCGGCGCCCGCTTCGTAACAATCATACTGCCAAACCAGGATCGCCAGCACACCATCGCTTTGGCCTGCGAAGACTTGGTAAGACTTCAGCGCGTCGGGGGAATCGAGCTTCGCCACGTTGAAGCCGATAACGCGCGTGTTGGTTCGCTTCATCTGGGCCCAGGTGCGCCGGGCGTGTTGGGCGAGCAGTTCCCACCGGTTTGTGCGATCGCGGCCGAAGAGGTCAGGGTAATAGTAGCCGCCGCCCCACTCGAGGAACCAATCGTTCGGCGACTGCGTGTCAGCCGCATATTCGATGGCTTCAGGGCACAATTGCGCCAGATGAGCGAAGCAGCAAGACCAACCAAACGGAATCTTCCCCCGCTCGGGATTACCCCAGTAACTTCTGCCCTCGCTGCCCCGGAAGAAGCTCCCCTCGTACGTACCAACGTTATCGCCGTCGCTACGGATGAAGCTCACGGCGCTGCGCTGGTCGTTCCAGTCGATGGTTCGCGGGTCGAAGCTCCTGGCCTTGGGAGGCTTGGCGCTTTCGGTGCCGGCCATCAAGACCGGCAGGTTGACTGCCCAGTCCGTAGCCGTCTGGATATGGCCCCAGAGAGTGGACATCTGTGTCGTCTTGAATTCGTCACCGCCGTTCCAGCCAAGAATCGGCGAGAGCGGTTCGAGCCATTTCATGGCTGCGGGCACCGGCTCCGCATATCCAAACACGGTCAAGGTCTTCTGTGCAATGGCCAGATCGCGGGCGTTGGGTTTTCGAGGATCCTGGGTGCAGAGCATGTGGCGGTTGAACTGGTCTCTGTACCTATCGAAGCACCATGCCTGAGTCTTTCCGCGAACGTCCAGCAGCATCTTGAGTTCGTGCTGTTTGGCTTCTCCTTCGATGCCTTCGTCCACGATGATGCCATCGAGAAGGCCTGCCAGGCTCGTTGCAACATTGACCGAGCAGTCAATGCCCGGGCGATGCTGGCTGAGTTCGCCCTGGGATTGGTCCGACCGGTACAGGATATAGCCTTTGATGATTCCCTTCCTGGCGTAGCGGTCAATCAGGTCCCAGAGAGCAAAAGTGCCTCGCAGCTCCAGTCGCGGATGGCGCTTCACCAGGCGGAAGAACCAATCTTCTATATCGATGTTGTCAGTTCCAACCCACACCATCTCGTCGCCGCGGCCTTCGTTAACCGCCTTGGCTGCCAGGCCGGCCACGGACTGGGCCATCATGTCGCAGGACGCGCGCGGCTCAGGAAGGTCCTTTTGCAGGCGGACCAACCCTTTCGGCATCGCCTGGACAGGCCACCAGCGGTCTTGGTCCGCTGCGGCTGAAATTGGTATCGACGATAAGATCAGGGCACAGCAAATGAATTGGGCGATGTTCCGGAGGGCCATATTATCTTCGGCACCAGGTATCTTAGTTCGAGCGTTTTGGCTTTAATAAGCTCTTTCGGCAGCGCTGCCAACAATTTGGCGCACACGTTGGTGAAGACCGGCTGTCGGGATAACAGGGCAAGCCACGGTTTCGCCTCATTCCCACCCCTTGCGAATCCCGGGCCGGCGACCCGTCGCGACGGCGAGTTGGAGGCCTTCACCCGGCGGCCTGCCAATTCTGAAGGGACTGCATAGTTTAGCCTAGACCGCCGTTCCTCGACCCCACGGCTGTACCTCCCCACTGATAAAGTGCAAGTGTGACCAACTCGTGGTTCTCAAACTTGTTCTTGGAGGGCCGGTCATTTGAGCCACACGATCTTAATCTCCTTTTCCAACACCTTGAATTCCGGGTCACCGGTGACGAGTTCAGCCTTGTGATTCTTGGCAAGCGCCGCGGCGAAGGCGTCGGCGAGGCTGAGGCTGAAGCGCGCTTTGAAGTTTGCCGCCACGTCGGCCAGTTCGCGGTCCGCGGGATGGAATTCAATAGGGAGGGCGACGAGGATTTTGGCAGCATGGGCCCATGCCTGTGCTCCATCCTTGCGCAGGATCATATATTTGACCTCAGCGTAATTAACCTCGGTCATGTGGGCAGTTCTATCGGCTCTGCTTGCTTTTTGGAGGAGTTCCTTGACCGGCACGCCCACCGGCTCCCCTCGGAAATAGGCGATCAGGGCGAAACTATCGAGAACCGTGGTGGGCATATTTGGCCTCCTCCCTCTCGCGCTCGTCGCGTTTGTGTTCGGCCCATTCCTCGGTAAGGGGCTTGTTGCCGGGCTTGCGCTTGAGGAGTCCAAATCCGCGTTCAATCAGGGCGGCTGTCACTGGCTTGAGCAGGATGCCCTCGTCGGTGGCCAGCACAACAGCCCGCGTGCCGTCCTCGATGTGGAAGAGCTTGCGGAGCCGCCGCGGGATGACCACCTGGCCTTTGGTGGTGAACCGGACCGTATCTACTTGTGCAGTCGTATTCATCGAATAAGGTAGGACATAACCAAGAAGTCCGTCAATAACAATCTTGAAGGAGTTTATAGAAAAGGAGGAATATGACTGCCATCGTAGGCGCTTGCGCGGCTTGTAGAGGAGCCAAACGGAGTTACACGGGAGGTCAGTCCGGCGAACGCACGCCCCACTCGACGCCAGCCCAACCCCCGATCCATGCCTCGTCCTTTCTCTCGTCGCCGTTTAGCGCGGGTTTTGGGCAGCCCCACGCGTGTGTGGCGGAGGTCGGGCACGCGCGCGCCGCCTGCCTTCGCCTCCGTGACCTCGGCCCTCACTCTTCGCCGGGTTCCTGCGTCTCAGGGACCTTCCAGCCCAATGCCGGTAGGATTTGATGCGCCTCATCCCGGAGGGATGCGTGAGAATAGCCCAACGTTTCAACGTTGGGTGCGCGAGTTTAGTGGAGCATGAGTCCCGTAGGGACGGCTGTTATGTGAAGTCCTCAATTATGTGAAGTTGTCCCAAAACGAGCCTGATTTGCGGGGCTTTTCGCGGGTGCACTTCACATAATATTTGGCGGAAGGGCTCAAAGAGAATGAAGGAACTCCAAAGTGTCCTTTGAGGCTTTGTAACGGCTGGTTTTGCCTTTGGGAGCTTTGAGTTTGGCCAAGGTCTTCTGCTTCATTTCCAGATCCGCTTCGACGTATTGATGAGTGGTGTTCATGCTTTCGTGGCCCAGCCACAGAGCGATGGAGCCAAAATCGATGCCGCTTTGGAGCATGTGCATGGCGGTGGTGTGCCGGAAGGTGTGCGGAGAGATTTTACGGCCTTTGAGCGAAGGAGAGGTTGACTGCGCCTTCTGGACGCTGACGCGTAAGCGTTGAATGACCCCAAAACGGCTCAAGCGCTTGCCGCTATGGTTGGTGAACAGCGGGGCGAGCGGATCGGGTGCCAGCTCCTCCAACCATTGTTTGAGCCGGGCGGCGGTCCCCTGGTGCAGGACGACGGCCCGTTGTTTGCGGCCCTTGCCGTGCAGTTGCACCAAGTTGACCTCACCGAACTGAACATCCTGGCGGTTGAGGGCCACGATTTCCGAAACCCGGCCACCGGTTCGATAGAGCAACTCCCAGAGCAGGGCATCACGCCGTCCGGTCCAAGTGCTCCCGTCGGGAGCCTCCAGGAGGCTCTGCATCTCCGGATCGGACAAGTAGCCCAGCAAAGGGCGGTCAAAGCGTTTACTGGGAATGGCCAGCACGCGCGTGCTCAGAGCCAGAGCGGTGGGTTCTTGCTGCGCGACGTAGCGCATGAACGTGTGAATGGCTGCCAATCGAGCATTGCGGGTACGCACCGTGTTGCCACGTTGGGTTTCCAGGTGATCGAGGAACTTCAAGATCAGGGGCGCTGCCAAATCCTCCAGTTGCAGTTTGGAGTGCGGCTGTCCGGTGTCCTGGGCGGCAAACTCCAGCAGCAGGCAGAAGCTGTCGCGGTAACTGGCCACGGTCGCCGAACTGAGGTGGCGTTCAGCGCAGAGCCGCTGGCAAAAGAAGTGACGGATTAGTTCGGGGAGCTTGAGGAGGGAGGGATCAGACATAACGAGCAGGAGGAGAAGATTGGAGCGGGGAGTTTTTCCAGCGAGCCTGGACCAGGGCCATGAGTTGGGGCACAGCACTCAAGTACCAGTAGGTGTGCTCGGGGCGGGCATGCCCCAAGTAGGTGCTCAAGGCTGGGATCTTTTGGTCCAGGTCGGCGCCTTGCTGGTACCAGCCGATGAGGCAATTGACAGCGAAGGTGTGTCGCAGGTCGTGCAGGCGCCACCCCGGCACCGGCCAGCCTAAGCGACGGCGTAACTGACTAAAGACCTCGTAGACGCTATCCGGGTGGAGGGGAGCACCCGAACGCAGGCTAAAAAAGGCCGAGCTTAACCCGCCTTGGGGCCGCGCCTGGTCGTAGCGTTGCAGGGCGGCCAGGGCCGAAGGATGCAGGACGACTTGGCGGGACTGAGCACCCTTAGTATGCCGAAGGCTCAGGAGCGATTGTTCCCCATCAAAATCCCCCACCTGCAGTTGGAGCGCTTCGGAGATGCGCAGGCCCGTGCAAGCCAGCAATCCGAAGAGGGTTTGATAGGTGAGCCCTCGCCAGGCGGGGCAGCTTCGCAATTCTCCCGCCGCATTGAGCAAGTCGCTGACTTGTTGGTGGCTGTAGATGTGGGCACGGCGCACCGAATTGCTCGGACCAAGCTGTCCGGCGCAGGGAACCCCGGTCCCGGGAGCAAAGGCGGCCCAGAACTGGGCAAACCGGCGGGCAATTTCCAAACGGCGGGCCTGTTGGTGTGCGCTGGCCTGGGCAGAAGACTGGGCCCAGCGCACCACCAGATCGACGCTGAGCGGGCCAGCCTGTCCGGCTTGCTGGGCGTACCTGGCTAAGGAGAGCAACTGGGCGCCCTCGCGCTCCAGACAGAAGCCCAGTTGGCGGCGCAGGGTTAAGTAATAATCAATCGCTTGGGCCAAGGGAGCACCAGGCAAAGGGACGTTCTTCACGAGTGCACCTCCGGCCAGGGCTGGGCGACAGCGGCCAGCATGGGTCGATTGACTTTGGCGTAGCGGCTGGTGGTGGCGATCTGCTGATGGCCCAGCAGATCGGCCACCGCCTTAAACGAGGCCCCCTTCTGGATCAGCTGTGTCGCGACGGTGTGACGAAATAGATGGGCACCGCGGGAGGGTAGCGACAGCCCGGCGCGGGTCACCGCGCGGCTGACTAGGTTGGAAATGCTTCCGGGGCTCATGGGCCGCGCAATGGGAT
>Ga0118677_10004392_pt1 | contig 25741 bp, 19 predicted proteins | sample AliMusrvi5mmetaG_FD_86154 | JGI IMG/M metagenome (GOLD analysis project Ga0118677, IMG submission 86154)
CTCGCGCGTGAATGCGGTCTTGATCTTCGCCAACAAGTCGGCATATTCTGCCGCATCCTCTGTTTTGCCCAGCACGACTGCCGCTTGCTGCAGCAAGCTGGTGGAGTATGCGAAGAAAGCCGACGCGATTAATGCTTTGTCTGTGATCGGGGCCGCGTTCATCTCCCCGCGCCCGCGGAAGTCCAGCCAGTCGCCGAAGTGGAAACCGGTCGTCCATAGGTAGGTGTCGCCCGCTTCACGGCGCATGTAGCCCACCCAGCCCTTCATGCTCTCGTACTGTTGCGCCAGTATGCCCTTATCGCCATAGCACAGGTAAATCGTCCACGGGCAGATCACTGCGGCATCGGCCCACGCCGATGATCCGCCTGACGGGAAACCCGCTCCGGGTGACTTTTTGGGTCGCCCCATCGGGTCGGGAATGACCATCGGAACGCTGCCCTGATCATTTTGCTCGGCGGCGAGGTCGCGCAGCCACTTGGTGAAGAACCCGGCGACATCACGATTGAAGCAGGCCGTGCGGATGAACACCTGCGCGTCGCCGGTCCAGCCCAGGCGCTCGTCGCGTTGCGGGCAGTCGGTGGGCACATCGACAAAGTTGCCCTTCTGCCCCCACACAATATTGTGCTGCAACTGGTTAATCATCGGGTTTGAGCACTCAAACGAGCCGGTTGAAGGGATATCGGAGTGGACGACGATGCCGGTCAGGGTGTCGAGCGTGAGTTCACCGGGGAACCCCTCGACTTTGACGAACTGGAAGCCCATGAACGTAAAGCGCGGTTCCCAGGTCTCGACGCCGTTGCCCTTCAGCGTATATTGCGCAAGCTGCTTAGCCAGGCGCAGGTTAGTGATGTAGAAGTTGCCCTGTTGGTCGAGCACCTCGGCATGCGTCAGCGTGACTATCGTCCCCGCCGGGCCGCTGACCGTCAGGCGCACCCAGCCCACCATGTTCTGGCCGAAGTCGACGACCGTCTCGCCGGCGGGTGTGTGAATGATCGCGCGGGGCTTGATCTCTTCGTTGCGAATGATGGCGGGGCCGCTCTGCGCGATCAGCATACTCTTGTCTTGATCGAGGATGCGCACCCCTCTCCACGCGGCGGCGTCGTATCCTGCTGCATCCCAGCCGGGCGTCTCGGCGCGCGCATCGTAGATCTCGCCGTTGTAGATATCGGACATCTGTACAGGGCCAATCGCCGCCTGCCACGCGCCGTCGCTGGTAATCACGGCTGTGCTGCCGTCGGTATAGGTCACAACCAGTTGCAGTAACAGTGCCAGTCGGTCGCCGTAAGTGTTGCGATTGCCGCTGAAGCCCATGAACCCGCGGTACCAGCCGTCGCCTAGCATCGCGCCGATGGCGTTTTCGCCTGGCTGCAATAGTGCCGTGACATCGTAAGTCTGGTATTGCAAGCGGGTGTCGTAGCTTGTCCAGCCTGGTGTGAGTAGCCCATCGCCGACGCGCGCGCCGTTCAGATGCAGCTCGTACAGGCCCAAGCTGGTGACATAAGCGCGCGCCGACTTCACCGCGCCAGTCAAATTGAACGCGCGGCGCAGCACCGGCTGCGGCTGTGATTGGGTTGTGTCCTCGTCCCAGTCTGGCGTGATCCACTGGGCGCTCCAGTCGGCGCTATTGAGCAGCCCCATCTCCCAGAATGCGGGCGCACTCCATTCGGAGGCCGCGTCTTCTTCGTCCCAGACGCGCACCTGCCAGTACACGCGCTGGCCGGACGATAGCGCCGGGCCGGCGTATGACAGGTGCACTGATTGGTCGCTCATGACCTTGCCGGTGTCCCAGACAGGCTGAGCGCCGGGTTCCGCCGCCGCGCACACCTGATAGGCTGTCTGGCGCGCGCCGCGCCGGTTGCTCTCGATCTGCCAGCTTAACCGTGGAACCATGGCGTCGATACCGAGCGGGTTGGCGCGATATATGCATGTAAGGTTGCTTACTGTTGTCATCTTATTTCTCTCCACTCTCTAAACTCGAGTCTCTCGTCTCTAATCTCTAATCTCCATCAAGAACTCGCCCACCACCTTCATGTATTGCTCAAACTGCTCACGGCGGATGCTGTGACCCGCGCCAGCGATGTGCGCCACTTTAACATGCGGCAGAATCGCCTGCAATTCCGCTGCGCCTTCCGGCGACACAATTGCGCCGCGCTCGCGATCCGCGGTGATCAACAGCGTCGGGCAGGTGACGCGATGCACGGCGGCGTTCCAGTCCACCGACACTTGACCTCCTTCGTTCAGCACATTCATACTGAGGCGCAGCTTTGAATCCGCCCATGGGCCGAGCTCTGCCTCTGACCACGATGGTGAAGCCGCATGCTGGTCGGCGATCATCTCTTCGCGCGTCTTGCGCTTCACGTCAACGATCCAGTTAGTATGCCCGCCGCGTCGTGGGGTGTTGGGCGGCGGCCAGTTGGCTGACCATGCCGGCGGCGGGTCCTCGAGCAGGATCGCGCGCGGCAGGTCGGGGTATGTGCCCGCCAGCAGCAATGTGGACATCGCGCCCATCGAATGCCCCAGCAGGATGGGGCGTTGCAGCCGCAGCGCGCTGATCACACCTGCCAGGTCTGCGACGTGTTCGGCGGAGCCATAGCCCTGTTCAGGCGCTGCTGAGCGGCCATGCCCGCGCGCGTCGACCATGATGACATCGTAGTCGGGCGCGAGTATCTCGGCCACAGGCGTCCAGCACAGGCCGTCATCGGAGAAACCGTGCGCCAGCACCAGCGCTGGTTTATCGCCGCCGGTGCGCGTGTAGTGCAGCCGCAGGCCGTTCACTTCGATCGTATCGGATTGCCAGGTCATTTTCACTCTCCTTCTTCTTCAAATCGAACTTCGTAACTCTTCGCGCCGGGCTCGGTGAAGCGCACCAGGTGCTCTGCCTCATCGATCAGCGCGCTGCGATTGGCTTTCGTTAATGTGTCAAAGGGCTCGATAACAAGCCGCGCATTACCCTTAACAGTATCGACCCGCCATGCGCCGCGCACAAAGCCGTCGATGAGAAAGGTCGCGCGGACGCGCAACGCGCTGAGGAACACCTTGACGCGATGCTCATCGGGGATGATGCGCGTGCGTTGCGTATGCGCGAGCAACAGGTTGTCATATTCGGGCAGGAAGCGCTCGGGCGCGGGTGTATCCGCTGGCGGCAGTTCCATATCGGGCAGATCGAGTAGTTCGCGTTTGCGTTCGTCGCGATACACGCGCAGGCCGGCTTTTAAGGCATCGGCCACAGCCTTCAAACCGCTTAAACCAGACCATGTCTGAAAGTCGCTGATCGACGCAGGGCCGAATGCGGCGAGATAGCGGTGGAACAACGCGCGCACATCGACTGCGTTTCCCATCGGCCTGCCCAGCCAGTCTTCAGCGAGTGCAAACGCTGGCTTGCCAGGATAGCTCCACGTGCTGTCGTTGGGCGTCTGTAACAGAGGCAGGAGCATGCGCGCGGCGTAACGCATCGCGCCGACCTCGCAATTGGGCCAGCGCTCAGCGAGCATTGCGCTGATATCTTCGAAGGTGCGCGGACGCACGGAGAGGAACGCGCGCGCTGCAGCCAGCACGTTCTCCCTGTCAAAGTCTGGGCAGTCCATGCGTTTCAGTACCGAGGCGAAGCCGTCGTCAAGCACAGACTGAATTGTCGGGCGCAGTTCGGTGAAGTCGTTCGCCGCGCACAAATGCAACGTGCCGCGCATCAGCGTCGCGCGGATCACTGTGCGTGAGGCGATCAACCGCGCCAGGTCGTCTCGCGTAAAGTCACGCACTCGCGACCACAAGCCGATGTATGGCGGTTGCGGATACTGCGCCTGCAAACCGACCAGTCGCTCGATGACGTCAATCGCCGGCGCCGCCGCGCGCGACAACAGCATCTGGCGCGCCAGCGTCGCCCGGTTCAACTCACGCACTGCCAATACACGTTCTGTCATCTTTTGCTTAATCACACCCTTGCGAAGGGTTCACGCGCGATATCGCATACTTTAACCAACCTTCGCAAGGGATTTAATCACACACTCGCGAAGGGTTCCCGCGCGACATCGCATACTTTAACCAACCTTCCAAAGGATTTGATCACACCCTTGCGAAGGGCTCCCGCACTTACTGCTGTCATCTTATTTCTCTCCACTCTCTAATCTCCAATCTCTTCTTTAATAGGTCAGCCCGTGACCGAATGGGAACAGCGGGTTTTCAGAGTCATGTGGCACGTCGGGGAACTGTTTGCGCACCGCCTCCATCGACGACGGCAACTCGAACGGCAGCTTGCCCGTGGGCGCAAAGCGCCCGAACATCACATCGAGGACGGCGGCATCGCTTGCGCCGAAGTCACCGAGCAGCGCGGCAGCCTGTGCCGCGATCTCCGGGATGACCGCCGGGCGCTCAAGGTGAACGCACACGACAGTCGGCACGCGCGCGAGGATGCCCAGCAGCCGCCCCAGTTCTTCGCCCTTAAAGTCGAGGTCGCCCTGGTGGATCATGTCACGCAGGAAGCCGGTCTGTTTTACATAGGGCGCGCTCACCCGCAACAACGCGACGTCGGCCTGTTCGATGCTGTCGACGACCTGCCCGTAGCCGCTTGCGATGGCAGGATCGATGCCTTCAACATACACCTTTAGCCCCGCCCTCAGTGGCAGCAGCAACCGCTGCTCAACGCCGCACTTCAGCAGCACGATCGACTTGCGTTGCGCCAGATCACCCGCGGCGCGGAAGTCGGCGCGCCCCGCAATCTGTTCGGCGGCGTCCACATCAATGTAGGGGTTGTCGAACAGCCCCAGCCGGAACTTGTCGCGCAGCAAGCGCCGCACCGACTGATCGATGCGCGCTTCACTCACGCGCCCATCACGCACCAGCGCCACGATCTCATCCGGGCAGGCTTCGCCGCCAAACTGGTCGATTCCCGCATCCAGCGCCTTGATCACGCGCTCGGCGCGGCTGAGATGTTCCACGCCCCACGCCCGCGCGGGGAAGAGCAGATTGCCCGGCATCACGACAGTTGTGAGTAATCCCCAGTCAGTGCACACCACGCCGTCGAAACCGTACTTCTCGCGCAGCAACCCGGTGATCACGTCCTTATTAAAGCCAAACCCGACGGACTCGATCGGCAGACCCACCGGCTGACCGTAGTATGGCATGACCATAGCGGCGCCGGCGCGGAAGGCCGCTTCGAAGGGAATGAGGTGATAGTCGAAGTTATTCCCCGGATACACCTGCTCCTTGCCATCCTCGAAATGCGGGTCTGTCCCGTCTTTCTGCGGCCCGCCGCCGGGGAAGTGTTTGGTCATACATGCCACGCTGTGCGCGCCAAGCGTCTCGCCTTGGAAGCCGCGCACATAAGCATAGATCAGTTCCGCAGACAACGCGGCGTCTTCGCCGAAGGTGCCGTTCACGCGCGCCCACCGCGGCTCGGTGGCCAGGTCGGCCATCGGGTGCAGCGCGGCGCGGATGCCCACGGCGAGGTACTCCTGGCGCGCGATATCGGCGAACTCGGCCACGAGCGCAGCGTCGCGCGTCGCGGCCAGTCCGATCGGTTCGGGCCATTGCGAGAAGTCACTTGTCATTGAACCGACAGCGGAGTTTTGCGTAAAGGCGTGGCGTGGATCGCTGGAAAACGTGACCGGGATGCCCAGGCGCTCATTCTCGGCCATGCGCTGCACGCGGTTGTGCCATTCCGCCATCCGGCGCGGCGACGGGATGCGCGCCAGGTTGAAGTGCGTCATTCGCAGTGTGCGCAACATGTGTGCCACACTATGCGGGCCGAAGCCTGCTGGTTTGTCCAGCGTCTCGTCGTCAGGATTGACGCCCACAAAGGTTTGGAACATCAGCCCGGCCTTCTCATCCAGCGTCATCTGCGCTAATAAGTCCTCGACGCGTTCCTCAATTGGGCGGCGCAGGTTTTCATACGGATCGAGCCGGCCGTTCTTATTCAAATCGCGATAACTATCCATGGCTACATTTCTCCTGTAAAGACTTGCACCGGGCCGAGCAGCCCGCTGGGTTCCTGTGGCAGATAGCGCGACAGGAAGTCATTCTGATCCTTCACCAGCGTGTTCGTCACTTCGACGACGAGCGTGTTCGCCCCTGCCCGCAGCATGCCGTCACTGTCAAGTTGTGCTGCCGTCTCTGCAATACATCGTCCAGCCGTGTCATTGTTGCACCTGACGGCTTTGCGTCCACTGTGGATTGCTCTTGCGTATCTATCGGATGGAAAACCCTTGTGCTCGCATCCAGTCGCCGAAGCGCTCAATCCACGTGTCAGACGGCAGGCCGCGCGTCTGCATGCCGAAGCCGTGCCCGCCTTTCGAGTAGATGTGCAACTCTGCCGAATGACCAGCGGCGCGCCATGCCAGATACAATTTCGCGGACGCCGCAGCCGCCATTTCGTCGTCATCAGCGCACAGCACAAACAGCGGCGGCGCCTCGGCGGGGATGGCGTGATCCGTCCCACCGCCATAGATGGGCGCGGCGAAGTTCGGGCGACTGTCAGCTTCTCGGCTGAACGCCGTGTACAGCGTGACCATCGCGCCGGCAGAGAAGCCAACAATGCCGATTCGATCCGGGGCGAGTCCCCATTCCGCCGCATGCGCACGCACCAGCCGGACAGCCTGCAGGCCATCGGCCACGATGAGCGGCCCCAGCGTCTTCATCAACTCGGCCATGTGGGACTGATCGCCGAGGGCCCGCCAGACGGACTCGGGAAAGTCATCGCCGGTCTGAGCCAGCCGGTACTTGAGAACGAATGCTGCGACGCCGCGCGCGTTCAGCCAGCGCGCCACATCCGTGCCTTCCATATCAATGGCGTGGAAATGAAATCCACCGCCGGGGCACACGATTACCCCCGTGCCGGTTGCAATTTCAGTGGGCGGCAGGTAGACGGTTAACGTCGGCTGCGCCACATTGCGGATCACCTTCAGACCTGGCGGGATCAGGTCTTCCTGCTCGGTCTGTTTCCAATCCTCGGACCCCGGCGCTCCGTTCGGCCACAGGGAAATTACATCATTTGTCATAGTGTCTGCTACCTTATTTAGTGCGCAATGTGCGCACCACTACGCCGAGCCGTCTCGCTTCCACCCGGACTGCCTGCTAACGCAGGTCTTACATTCGGTCCACGAGCATTTTTGTCCGACGTAGCCACCACCGGACATTGATTTAACCGTACTGCTTCATCGCGAATGTTGTGCGCCGCGTTTAAGTCTCGGTCGTGTGCCGCTCCGCACTCGCATACCCATTCGCGATCTTTGAGCGTCAACTCGTGGTTGATCGTCCCGCACTTCGGACACAGCCGCGACGATGGGAAGAATCGATTGACCTTTACCAGAGTCGCGCCGCTTTGCTCACACTTGTATTCGAGCTGGCGCACAAACTCGCTCCACGATGCGTCCGAGATGGAGAACGCCAGCTTGCGATTCTTAACCATCCCGGCAACATTCAAGTCCTCGATGCCAATCAGATCGTAACTTTCTGCGATCTGCGTTGTCGCCTTGTGCGCAAAGTCGCTGCGCAGGCATGCAACCCGATAGTGAAACCGTCCTAATTTGTTCCTGGCGTCCCACCAGCGCTTACTGCCTTTCTTTCGCCGAGCAAGTGTCCGATTTAGCCTGCGGAGTTTGCGTCGCCCATGGCGCAGTGGTTTTTGGCTCTCAAACCGCGCGCCATCGCTCAGCACCGCAAATGTCTTCAAACCCAGATCAATCCCGACCGTCCGCCTCCCGGTTGACTTCGGCTTGTCTATCTTTTCCATCTCGACCGTGATCGACACGAACCATAAGTCCGCTCGCCGCGAGATCGTTACGCTCATAATCTTTCCGCTGAATCGCAGCGACTCGGCGATGCGCCGGGCGACCCAGCCCAAACACGGAACATACAGTTCGTGGTCGCGCACCTTTACTTTGTCATTGTTCAGGTGAAAAGCCTGCTTGCGCGAGTGTTTCGACTTGAATTTCGGGAACTCGACTTTTTTGCCTTTGCGCTTTCCTTGCTGGCTTGCGCTAAAGTTGCTCAGCGCTGCTCCCAATTGAAAGAACGCGTTCTCCGCCACATCTTTGGCAACTTCCAGCACCCATGGAAAGCGTTCGCGCTTGATAGCATTGAACTCTTTCTTGAGCGCCATCGGGCCAAATGGAGTATCCCGATTTTCAGACTTGTGCCGCTTCCACTCAGCCAACCCGTAGTTGTATACAAAGCGCGCTGTCCCGCAAGCCTTGCGGAAATACACCGCCTGCTCTTCTGTCGGATTGATGCGTGTCTTATGCGCTTTGATCACCTTCAGGTGACCTCCTGGTCATAAATGTGCTTAAATCGATCACTTTGTGTCACATTAAACACTTGCTTAAGGCTCAATTGATACCTCCTTTTGTGGGTTAGCGCTCAGTCGTATTTGCATCACGTTCCTGGAGCAGAGATGCGGGCGCATGAGCTACGCGCATCCCATCGACGTAAAAACGGATCATCTCGCGAAAAATGCGAGAGTTGCTCATGCCGTATTCAACTTCGACCAGTGTGCCGAGTAAGCCCAGCCGCAACTGGATAGCCGCGCTGAAGTTCAGAATGGCTGAGAGCGCCAGCGCGATATCCAGATCAGGGCGCAGCGATCCATCAGCAAGCCCGTGGCCAAGTATTTCGATCATGAAATTTTCGCGCGGGCCAAAGCCCTCATGGAACACCTCGGTCATACGACCGCTGAAGCGTTCTTTTGAGTACAGGATATTGAACTGTGCGAGGAAACTGGCTTGGCGAGGATCGCAGAGAGCGAAGTCGAGAGCGGAAAGAAGAAACCGTTCGATGCGATCAGCGCCGCAACCGTTGGCGGTCAGCGCATCGCGTTCGGCGTCTTCGCGCCATTGAGCAACCACGTTTTCGAAGAGCGCCCATGCGATTTCCTGCTTGTTGGCAAAATACTGGTAGATAGTTGCGCGCGTCACGCCGCTGGCTGTGGCGATTTCACCGATAGTGGCGACATCGATCCCTTTCGCAATGAATACATCCTCGGCGGCCTCCAGAATGGCATGGCGCTGGTTCTGCCGGTGGGCGGTGTACGTTTTCCTGGGTATGGCTGTTTCGCGCATCTGGGCGTTCCAAATCCACACGAACTGTATAAATATATACAGGTTGTATAGAAATCAACTATACCACCGGGCACACAATGTGCAAAGCGCGCTGCACCCTGACTTCTACTTTCTTATTCTCACCACGATGTCGTGCGTGAACTCCGGCAGGTGCAGTTCAGTGCCGGGACCGCCCTGTAAGGGCGCCCAGAGCGAGTACATGCCTGTTGCCGGTGAGTAGCACGCGACCTGATACGCGCCTTCGGGCAAGTCAAGGCAGAGCACGCCGTTGATCGGCGCGCCGGCTGGATCAGGGGTGTCGATCTCGCGCTCATCAGCGAGGTAGATGCAGTAATCGTTGCCCGCGATGCCGAAGGCGCAGTCGAGCGTGTGTTCCGGCTGCGCACAGACGAGGCCGGGCAGCGGGCGCGCGCGCGAGAGGTCGAGGCTGTGGATGAACTCGGACAGGCGTCCCATCCAGGCGCGGATGTGGCGTTGCGAGCCGGGATTGCCCTCCTCAACATACTTATTCACTGTGAAGTCGATGGCGTTGTAGTGGCAGCCGGCAAGGACGGTCACCCATGCGCGCTTGCGGTGGATCGTCCAACCCTCGGGGTCCATGTACATGCTCGCGATGTTGTCCTCGTCCATGTTGACCGGTTTCGGTTCACTCGCGGTGGCGAGGCAGTAGTCGCGCAGTGCGCGTATCTTGAGTTGCTTCGACATGAACTCGCCAAGGTCGTACGACGCGCTGCGATAGGTGGTGTTGGGCAGCGGGTGAACGTTGACAATATCCAGCGGTAACTGCGCGAACGAGCCAGTCGTCAGCTGCTCCCACGGCACATAGGTAAACGCCTCCTGCCCGGCGACCATGTGCTGATGAGGCAGGTTGGCCTCCTGCGCGCGGATCTGCGCGGCAATTGCCTGCTGCCACGCGTTGACCTCGTCGGGAGACGCGCTCCCTGCAACAGGCGCGGCGCCGCCCGGTTCGTTGCATATCTCGAAGAAGAAGTTGTCGTAGCCGTTCAACTCTGTGACCACTTTGGTCACGAACGCCTGCTGACGCGCGAACACAGCCGTGTGGCGTTGTGTGATGTAGTCGGGCCACGGGATGACGGGCATGAGGTTGATGTTGTTCTGATCGTTCAGCGGGTTGAGCGCCCACACGCTGTCGGCGTAGGTGTTGCTGAAAACAGTCACCTCGATGATGATGCCGAGTTCGGATGCGCGCGACATGAAGCGGTGCAGGCGCGCGAAGTACTCGGGGTTCCAGCGGTCGAGGTCGCACTTCAACTCGCCGTCGCTGGCGCGACCGGGGCCGCTGCGCGCGTAGGGCGTCACATAGTCGGATGAGTCCGGCTTGCAGGTCGAGTTGGGGTTGCGCGAACTCTGCATCTCGCGGAAGAGCAGGAACAGTCGCGAGAGCGTCATATGAATCGCCGCCGCTCCGTCGAGATAGCGTTCAATGTCAAACGGCCGGTTGATAACCGCGCCGTAATGCTCGGACGCTGTTATAAGGACGAGTGGCTTATCGTGAAACTCAAACAGCCTGGGGTTGGAAGGATGGATGTGGATTGGTCGGGACATTGCAAGACCTCCTGACTTTGGGTATCAAACCTATAATAGCAGTGTTGATGCAGCATCTATCCAATCTTCTCGCCCGCCGCAGGTCGATATATAGCGTATTGATCGGGATCATCCTGCTGACGTTGCCGTGCTATGTCATTGCCGCAATTGCTCTGGCGATTGCCCCGCGCGACAACATGACACAACCGACAGCGCGCACAATTGCGACGATGACCACTACCGCGACTTTCTCCGCGATTGTAACGTTGACCCCGGTCATGAGCCCATCCGCGACACTGGCCGATCTGCCGACGCAGTTCGCGACGGCCACTGTGACGCCAACGCTTCCACCCATCGCGACGGCCACTGTGACGCCAACGCTTCCACCCTTGCCAACGGATGTGAAATCAGAGAAACCCGGCAAGCCCGGGAGGCCTGGGAAACCCGGCAAGTGAGGATTATGCATTCATGATCGTCTGCGCGGAGATCGCCTCGCGCCCGGTGTCGCGCTGCACCTCAATATTGCGGCTGGTGTCTTTGAGCAAGCTTTCCAGTTCGCGGCAAGCTGCGTCAAGCGCCAGCGGACGTCCCTTATAGCGGCGTTGAATGTCCATGAAGCACTGGTCAATTTCCGCGAGCCGCCCGCCCACTTCCCTGGTCAAGTCCTGATCTGTCCGGGACTGCAGGTCACGGAAACGCTTTAGCTGCCGCATCCACTGGTTGTATTGATCCCACACCGCATGCAATCTCGTCAGGTCGCGCTCGATATCCGCCTGTGCGCCCGCGCCGTGATTGGCAATGTGCTGGAACTGCTGGATCAATCCGTCCAGCCGGCTGACCACCGACTTGGCAGTGCGCCCATTCCGGGACATGTCATCCAGCCCGGCTTCGGCCTGGTTGAACAACTCGTTCATCTGGTCGGCCTCTTCACATGTCACTTGCAGTGGTTTGATGAACGGAATCTGGCGTTGCAGTGTCTGTAGCTCCTTTAGTGTTTCCACCGCAGTCGCGTGCGCCACGTCCAGGCGCGTGACGCGCGGCTCAAGTTGCACCACGACGCGATGATCGAGATCATCAAGCGCCTCCGCCAGGCGCACGAAGCGCTCGTAAGCGCTGTTGATCTGGTCAACCAGGGCGCCGATGCGAGTGATGTCAACCCGGCTGCCATCTTTCGCGCCGATCTGACGCGCTGGCACTTCGTTTAATAACTGTTGCGCGGTCACCATGCTTGGCTCAGTGTCCAGCGGGGCAATCTCAACCAGCGCCTCGACCTGCGCAGTCAGATTGTGGCGAGCCGCCTCTGCCTCGGTCTTAAGCGCTTGCAACAGTGCGCCGACTGTCTCGAGGCACTCCTGCTGCCATTGTGAAACGGCCGTCGCCTTCTCGTCCACCTTGCCGTTGACGCGGTCTTCGAGCATCTCAGCCAGATGCCGGCCGTCATCCCGCAGCGACATCAGTTCGTTCCACGCGCCCATCACCGCCGACGCGCGCGCGTTTTGCTCAATGGCGCGCTCGATTTTCCCCATGGCGGCCTGCATCTGCATGATGTCCGTCTGCGCCGCTTTCTCAGCCCGCACCATCGCGCGTAACTTCTTCGTGATGCTATCCAGGCGCGCCTGCAGACCGCGCCGTTCGCGCACGTAGGCGCCGAGGTGCATGATCCACTGTTCGAACTCCTCTTCTGGGACAGGCTCATTCGCCATCAGAGGGCGCAGTTCCTGTTCGCGCTTCAGCAATGCCATCGCGTCTGTCTTCAGGTTGACCACGCCATCTTGATCCGGCCAGTTGTCGCGGGAATACACCATCGCGTCGACGTGCAGCGCGGCAACGTCGTGGAACCAGTGGTCACGGGTCTGAAACTCAGGTGTTTCGCCCAGCGCAACAAGCTCGCGATGGCTGTCACGCGTCTCGTTGACGCGGGCTTCCAGCGACTCAGCGCGCAGCCCCAGGTCCAGTGAGTTGTCAAGATCGGTCGCCAGCCGGGCAGGGTCGCGTGATTGCGTCGTGGCGCCGATCGACGACTGCAAAGCCTGAATTTGCCCCAGTTCAGCCACGCTGCTGGTCCATTTCACGCGACATTGCGGCGCCTGCGCCAGATCGCTCATCACACCCTCGATCAGCTCAATGAGCTGGTCGTTGGAAGTGATCGCCTGCTCCAGCCCCTGGAACGTCTTGTGAACCGACATGACGCCCACCGTCCAATCCTGAATGGCGCCGATATGCACTGTTGCGGCATTCGATAGATCGGCCAGTCGATGCACTTCGGGCGCGCGCCAAGTCTTCTGGATGACCTCTGTGCGGTCGCGCAGTTCGTCAAACTCGGCCGCATGCCGGCTGACGTCGATCGATGCTGGCAATTGCTGTAACACGCGTTCTGCCGTGGCGAGTTCGGACTGCAACACGCTAACGCTATCCCTGGTCTCGTCGTAAGCCGACTGCCAGCCCTGGACGCGCCGCAACGCATCGTACACAGGTTTCTCGACGGCGCCAAGCTTCTGCCAGGCATCGCGCACGCTGTCGGGCGCAGCTTTTGCCAGGACATCAACGTCGGAATCCTGTTGGTAGTAGTCGGGCAATGCGCCTATCACGCGCCTGTGATCCTGCGCGGTTGCGATCACCGCGTCAAGCGCTTCACCCATGACCCCGGCGGCCTGCAGCGTTTGACAGACCTTCATCGCGCGTTCTGACGCGCTCCAGAGGCTGCGCGCGCGTTCTGCTATGCTGATCGGCAGCTTGTGGATTTCATTTCCCTGCTGCAACGCGCCTGCCGCCTGTCTTTGCAGTGTTTCCACCTGTCCGACGATTTCCTGCGCATACCCCAATTGCTCACGCCATGGGCGCAACTGGCTGGGCGCTAATACGATCTTATCCGGCAGACGCGGAGGTGTGAGTGGTTGTGCCTGCTCCAGGACGTTTGTCTGGGCCGCACAACTGCGGTAGCTTTCGGAAGCGCGTTCCAGGCGCGCATTCAAATCGGCGACCATCGGCCCGTATGGCGGGTCGTCATCAGCAGGAGCTTCCAGCGCAAACTGTCGCAGCGCCTCGATCTGATCGTGAGCTTCCTGAAGGGCTTGCGTGATATCAGCCATGATCGCCAGATACCGGCGCTTGTACTGTATCGACGCAACAAAAAGCGCCGACCATGCCGCAATGACGGCAATCAGCACGATCAGGAAAATGGTGAGTAGTGTCTCGGAGTCGGTCATCAGTCATGTCCTGTGCGCATATACCCGAATAACCCGCATCAATTGTAATACGCGAATTCGCACATGCGCGCGTGTAGCCCTTGATGAAACAGGCGTTCGCGACTAAACTCCCAAGGGTTATGAGATTGAATCGCCGTATGTTCTTGAAGTTAAGCTCATTACTAATGAGCAGAGCGCTGTTGCCGCCGCTGCCTCAGATTAATCGCTACACTGACGGACAGGATGTGGCGCCAGTGGTGAAACGACCAATCATCGGATTCGCTCGCGCCATATCCTATGGAGTTGCCGTTCGCACCGAGCCGAATCTCGATGCCAGAACGGTCAGTGTGATGATGCCCGATGCTGTTTTGCCCATCTATGCCGAGTTGGAGACCGACTCGGGAAACTGGCACAACAAGTTCTGGTATGAGGTAGAAGGGGGTTATGTCCATTCAGCGTTGATCCATCCAGTCGACTGGAAGCTGAATACACCCGTTGCCGACGCAGGGACGGATGGGTTTTGGGCAGAGGTCACTGTTCCCTATACGGATGCGCGGTCGGCGCCGTCTAATGACGGCCCGCGCACCAAATATCGCTATTATGGCGGAACGGTTTATAAAGTCACGAAAGTGGTTAAATCGCGCGATTTGAATAGCGGCGACCTGTGGTATCAGGTGGAAGACGAATCCTTCCCCAGCCTGTACTATGTGAATGGCAAGCACCTGCGCGTGATCCCGATTGAAGAGTTCAAGCCAATTTCGGCGGATGTCGATCCTGCGGACAAGAAGATCGTCGTAAACCTGCGCGAGCAAAAGGTGCGCGCGTTTGAGAAGGATAAGGAAGTGTTCACCAGTCGCGCGGCGACAGGTGCGGTCTTCCCTGACCTGGGTGAGAAGGGCAACTTTGCCACCCCTCCCGGCACGTTCTTTGTCTTCCGCAAGACGCCCTCTCAGCACATGTACGGCGGGCGCGCGGGCGATTCGGATTATTTCGACCTGCCGGGGATACCCTGGGTGAGCTACTTTGTCGGCAACGGCATCGCCTTCCACGGCACGTATTGGCATAATGATTATGGCGTGCAACGCAGCCACGGTTGCGTAAACGTGCCGTCTCCAAATGCCCACTGGATCTGGCGCTGGACCATGCCCGAAAACGACCCGGTTGAACGCTATACGATGAACCTTTTGCCGTCCGCCGGCACCACAGTCGTGGTGGTGTAGCCGTATCCAACTCATTTATTTATTATACGAAGCACGCACAAACCTTGTTTAGTAAAATCGGGTCTAACTGGATATAATGACATATTCGTGGTGTAATTGCACCATATTTGAGTGCCTGGGGCGGAGAAGACTTGTTATCACATTTTGATAGCAATTCGGCGGCGCCATCCGGCCAGAAAGTCGCAACTAAAGCGCTTTAGTCCCGGCGCATAAGCTTGACGCCTTTGCCGGCAATCCGCCTGCCCGTGACGGCTTTGCTTCCCTTGTGGATTGCAGATTTTATCCGCGCGCGGCAGTGTGGTGCATGTAATTATGGCTTTGGAGAATGGAATATGAGTGAATCAAACGGAAACCCCAATATTGAGGTACAGAAGTACGGCCAAAGTTTCTGGTATGACAACATACAACGCGGCATTATTAAATCTGGTGAGTTGCAAAAGCTGATTGCAGAATACGGCGTGCTGGGCGTGACTTCCAACCCAACCATTTTCGAGAAGGCCATCGCCAATAGCTCGGATTACGACTCTCAGTTTGCGGAACTCGCAGCGAAGAACCTGGATACCAAGAGTATTTACGAACAGCTCGCGATTGCGGATATCCAGGCAGCAGCGGATATCCTCGCACCGGTGTACGAGCAGACCGGGGGCGTCGATGGCTATATCAGCCTGGAAGTCGCGCCCGACCTGGCGCACGACTACGAAGCCACTGTTACGGAAGCGCGTCGCTTGCACAAAGCCGTTGGACGCAAGAACTTGATGATCAAAGTGCCTGCCACACTCGAGGGCATTCCAGCCATCCAGACGCTGATTGGGGACGGCATCAATATCAACGTCACGATGATCTTCTCATTGGATGGCTACGAAGCCGTCGCGCGAGCGTATATCGGCGCGCTCAAGGCGCGCGCAACGAGGGGTGAATCGCTCGATATCGCGTCGGTGGCGTCGTTCTTCATCAGCCGCGTGGATGTGCTCGTCGATAAACTGCTGGACGAGAAGGTCGCAGCCCTGCCCGAAAATGAAAAGGATCTGAAGGCTAGACTGACAGCGCTCAAGGGCAAAGCCGGTATTGCGAACGGCAAACTGGCCTACGAGATATTCAAGCGCATTTGCGCCGAACCCGAGTGGCAGGAACTCGCCGCCAAAGGCGCGCGCCCGCAACGCGTGCTATGGGCGAGCACCAGCACCAAGAATCCCGCTCTGCCAGACACCTATTATGTTGACGCGCTGATTGGTCCGGCCACAGTGGACACCGTTCCCCCAGCCACTTTGAAAGCCTTCCGCGATCACGGTAAAGCGACTCCGACGCTCGACACCGGTTATGAGGGCGCCCACCAGGTGATCGATACGATTGGCGAGGCTGGGATATCAATGCCGGCGGCCTGGCAGAAGCTGCAAGATGATGGCGTCGGTTTGTTCGCAGATGCCTTTAAAGCCCTGTTGAAATCGATCGAAAGCAAAAAGGCCGAATGGCTGGCGCAGGGAACCGCCAGCAATGTGGGCATCGCCTACGGGTACATGGACGAACTGGTCAAGATGAAAGCCGCGTCGCGCATGTGGAACCGCGATGCGTCGCTTTGGACCACCGATCCCGCGCACATCAAGGTGATTGCCAACCGGCTGGGCTGGTTGTCGGTTATCGATACCATGCAAAAGCGTCTCGTCGAGATCGCCGCATTTGTCGACGATGTCAAGGCGTCCGGGCTGACTGACGCCGTAGTGCTTGGCATGGGCGGCAGCTCGCTCGCGCCCGACCTTTTCAGCAAAGTGTTTGCCGGGGATGACAAGCACAACGGCCTGCGACTGCATGTTCTCGACACCACCGACCCGACCAGTGTGCGCGAAGTGGAGAAGGAACTCGACCTCGCCAAAACGCTCTTCATCGTATCGAGTAAGTCTGGCAGCACGGTTGAAGTCAACTCCTTCTATAAGTATTTCCGCGCCAAGATCGATGTCTTTGCCGCCGATACCGCCGGGCAGCGCTTCATCGCCATCACAGACGACAGCACCGGATTACAGGGACTGGCCGCTGCGGAAGGTTTCCGCAAGGTATTCACCAATCCCAGCGATATCGGCGGGCGTTATTCCGCCCTGTCCTATTTCGGGCTGATTCCTGCGGCGCTGAATGGTGTGGACATTGCCCGATTGCTCCAGCGCGCGATACAGATGGCCAACTGGTGCAAGAGCGACAGCATGATCAACCCAGGCGTATGGCTGGGGGCGCACCTGGGCGGACTCGCGCTGGCTGGGCGCGACAAGGTCACCTTCCTCATTTCACCTGCGATTGCGGCGTTTGGCGCGTGGGTCGAACAGCTCGTTGCAGAGAGCACCGGAAAACAGGATCGGGGCATCGTGCCGCTGGTCGGCGAGCTGGATGGATATAAGGGCCCGATCGCCAAGCTGACCGAGGATCGCGTGTATGTGAACCTCAAACTGGGCGACGATCCGACCTTTGACAAACTCATCGGGTCGCTCAAGCGTGTCAAGGCGCCCGTCATCGAATTGAAGCTCGATGATGCTTACGATATCGGCGCGGAGTTTTTCCGCTGGGAATACGCCACAGCTGTCATCGGCGTCGTCACTGGCGTCGACCCATTCGACGAGCCAAACGTTGCTGAGAGCAAGGTCAACACGAAGCGCCTGCTTGATGAGTATGAGGCGCACGGCGCATTCTCCATCGAGCAAAGCAGCAAGTCGGCAAATGCCCAGATCAATAAATTCCTGCGCAGCGCCAAACCCGGCGACTATGTGGCGCTACAGGCCTATGTCCCCATGATTCCAAGTGTAATCGCCGAATTGACCAAACTGCGCGCGGCACTGGGTGTGCGCAGCGGTCTGCCGGTGACACTCGGCTTTGGCCCGCGCTTCCTGCATAGCACGGGGCAGTTGCACAAGGGTGGCGCCAATAACGTTATCGCTGTGCAACTGACCTATGACACCGAAGAAGATGTGCTGATTCCAGGTGAACCCTATACGTTTGGCACGCTGATCCGCGCTCAGGCGCTCGGTGATTACGAGGCACTGCTGGCGCACAATCGCCGTGTGATTCGCCTGCACCTGGGGCGCGATGTCATCGCCGGGCTGAAGAAAGTCACACAGACGCTGAAAGGCGCCGCGCGCAAGTCACGCGGAAGCGCGAAAGCCGGAGGCGCAAAGGCGCCGGGTCGCAAGCCTGGCTCGCGCGCGCGCGCGAAACCCGCTGCCAGCACGGCAAAGTCGCGGCGCAGCCGCTCAAAAACAAGTTAAGAGGTATAAAAACACCAAATGGCATCGATTAATCAGCGCTTTCCGGATGCATGCACGATGGTCATTTTCGGCGCGTCAGGCGACCTGACGAACCGCAAACTAATCCCCGCGCTGTATAACCTGGCTGTGGATGGCTTTCTGCCCAAGGCTTTTGCCGTCATTGGTTTTGCGCGCAAGCCCAAGACTGATGAATCCTTCCGCAGCGAGATGTATGAGGCGATTAAGGAGTTCTCACGCAGCAAACCGATCAACGAAGCGGTGTGGGCAGAATTCGCTCAGCGCCTGCACTATGCTCAAAGTGATTACGGCAACCCGCAGGACTATGAGAACCTGAACACCCGCCTGCAGGAGATCGACAAATCCCACGGCACGCAAGGCAATCGCCTCTACTACCTGGCGACGCCGCCGGAAGCGTATCGCACCATCATTGAGCACATCGGGCACAGTTCGTTGTGTAAGGACTGCGTGGGAACCTGGGCGCGCATCATCGTCGAGAAGCCGTTCGGGCATGACCTCGATTCGGCGCGCGACCTGAACACGCATACGCACCAGTTCTTCCGCGAGGATCAGATCTATCGCATCGATCATTACCTGGGCAAGGAAACGGTGCAGAACATCCTTGTCTTCCGTTTTGCCAACGGCATTTTTGAGCCCATCTGGAATCGCCGCTACGTCGACCACGTGCAGATCACCGTGGCCGAGGATATCGGCGTGGTCAACCGTGGCTCTTATTACGACCATGCCGGGGTTATCCGTGACATCATCCAGAATCACATGCTGCAACTGGTGGCATTAACGGCGATGGAACCGCCGGTGGAATTCTCCGCCGATGCCGTGCGCAACGAGAAAGTCAAGGTGCTGAAGGCGTTGCGCATGGACACCACCAAGGGCGACGGCACGATCCGTGGTCAATACGGTCCGGGCAAAGTGGGCAAGACGCTGGCGCAGGGCTACACACAGGAGGAAGGCGTTCCGCCCGATTCCACCACTGAAACTTATCTGGCGATGAAGCTGTTGATCGACAACTGGCGCTGGGCCGGTGTGCCGTTCTACGTGCGCAGCGGAAAGCGCCTGCCCAAGCGCGTGTCAGAGATCGCCATCACGTTCAAGATGCCGCCGCTGCTCTTGTTCAGTGACACAATGGGGCAGCAGATCGAGCCAAATACGCTCGCGTTGAACATTCAACCTGACGAAGGCATCTCGCTCAAGTTCGGCTCTAAAGTGCCGGGCAGCGGCGAGAACATTCGCCCGGTCATCATGGACTTCAAGTATGGCACGTCCTTCAATGTGGCGGCGCCGGACGCCTATGAGCGTCTGATCCTCGACTGCATGCTGGGCGACTCGACGCTGTTCACGCGCAGCGATGAGGTCGAGGCTGCCTGGTCGCTGCTCAAGCCGGTATTCAAGAACTGGGAGGAAGGCACCGGGTCGTTCATCGAGTTGTATCGCGCCGGCACCTGGGGGCCAAAACAGGCCGAAGACTTTATAAAGGCCGACGGCCGGCAGTGGCGCGTGCTGTAGGAAGAGATTGGAGATTGGAGATTTAGCGACACGTGATATGTGACCAGTTCATTCCGGGCCACGTATCGCGCGTCGCATATTATTGAACATGTTGTGCACCACTTTGGTATCCACCGACGCGACAACCCTGATGCGCGATGCTGCGGAGCACTGCGATAGGCTGTGTCATGAGGCGCTCGCCGCGCGCGGTGTTTTTCATATGGCACTGAGCGGCGGCAGCACGCCAAAGGCGCTGTTCAATCTGCTGGCTGCGCCGGCGTATGTCGGGCGGTTCGACTGGTCGCGCGTTCACCTGTGGTGGAGCGACGAGCGCTATGTGCCGCTCGATCATCCCGACAGCAACTACTGCATGGCGCGCGAAGCCTTGATCAGCAAGATCGCAATTCCCGCTGGTAATATCCATGCGACGCCGGTACAACTGTCGCCCGATGGCGCCGCAGCTCAGTATGAGTCCGACATCATCCGGTTACTCGGTTCTGCCGCGGCGTTTGACCTGATCCTGCTAGGCATGGGCGACGACGGTCACACCGCATCGCTGTTTCCCGGCGCCATCAGCGACTTTCCGCCAGACCACTTGGTGATTGCGCACTATGTGCCCAAAGTGGGCATGCAACGCATCACCTTCACCCCGAAGCTGATTAATGCGGCGCACCACGTCGCGTTCCTGGTCAGCGGCAAAGGCAAGAGCGCTGTTCTCGACCGTGTCCTGCATGGGTCATACCAGCCCGATGTGCTGCCCTCACAACTCATCTCCCCTGTTCCCGGCGAAACGACCTGGTTACTAGACCGCGATGCTGCCGGCGCCAACTTCTAGTCGCCGCCTGTAGGGCATGGGCGCCGTCCCGTGCCATCCCGTCCCCATCTGCGGCGTGGTTCAATTGCCTAACATCGCAACTGGTACTACACTTCATGACAATTACATACAGTCACATACAATCACATCGCGGCGAATTCTATTCGCAGGAGACACCCAGGATGATCAAGAATCTACCGCTTACACAACCGAAACCAAACGCTACCGAATTCATCGACCTGATGATGGGTCGCGCGAAGAGCAAGCGCGTCCCGCTGGTCGAATACCTTGTTGACGACGTACTGGCAAAGCCGATAACCACCGACCTGCTGGGCCGGCAATGGGTTGTCGCGGGCGCGGATCGCGACTCGCAAAAAGCCGCGCTCGATAACTTCGTCCAGTTCTGGTACCGTCTGGGTTACGACTTCGTGCGCTTCGAGCGCGGCCTGGCCTTTGACGAGATCAAGTTCGGGGCGCCCGACCCTTCACTGGGTTCGGACAAACAACGACAATGGCCCGACGAGCACCACGGCACGATTATGACGTGGGACGATTTTGAGCGCTATCAGTGGCCGCGCGTCGAGGACTTCGACTTCTTCCCCGTCGAATACATCAACAGCCACCTGCCCGAAGGCATGGGACTGATCAGTTGCCACGCCGCCGGCATCTTCGAGCACCTGTCCTTCATCATGTCGATGGAAGGGCTTGCGCTGGCGTTGTACGATGCGCCCGACCTGGTGCAGGCTATCAGCGACAAGATCGGCGCCCTGTTGATCAAATTCTATGAGCACCTGCTCGATCTCGATCACCTCATCGCCATCTTCCCCGGCGACGATATGGGCTTCCGCACCGGCACGCTGATTAAGCCGGACGCGTTGCGCAAGTACTGCCTGCCGTGGCACAAACGCGTTGCGGAGATGACCCACGCCAAAGGGTTGCCCTACTTCCTGCACTCGTGCGGCAACCTCGGCACCATCATGGAAGACCTGATCTCCGACATCAAGATCGATGGCAAGCACTCCTACGAGGACGGGATCATCCCGGTGCAGGATTTTCAGGCGAAATATGGCGACCGCATCGCGGTGCTGGGCGGGATCGACCTGAACATCCTCGCGGCCGGCACGCCAGAGGACGTGCGCAAGCATGCCCGCTTCCTGATGGAAACCTGCGGCGCGCGCGGGCGGTACGCGATTGGCTCCGGCAACTCGATTCCCAGTTATGTGCCTGTGCAGAACTATCTTGCGATGGTGGATGAGGCGGTAGGTTTTTGAGTTACGGTTTTGCGTCCCCTGTAGAAAGCGTAGTGTCAAGTCCTAACACATCGCTCTCCGCCGGCATGGTTGCATGTAGTCCGAACGGGAAGTACCAGCTACCTTGCTGTGGAAACGCGAGTGTGCGCATGCGATGGTGCACCAGAGTGACGCCGGCTATCGTGAAGGGATCACACTGTAATCCGGCGATCCCCGCAACAGTATTTACCAGAGACTGGTACTCCTGTGGCGGTTGGCGTTTGAGTGCGGCAATACTGCAATGTATATCGCCGTACTTAGCGGAGTCGGTATCCCACTCGCGCATGCGCACATTGCAATAATTCGGCAAATGCTTCGCGAAGCCGCGCAATAACTGCTCGCGCTGTTTTCTTGCAGGTTCATCTAAGGTTTCGCCCCAGGCAGTGAATATTGCGCCGTTCAGCGCCAGGCGCGTGAGAACCACTTTGAACGGAGCAATCTGTGATGTGATGTCGTCAATCGCATGCAGGACATCCTGTAGTTGCCGCCCCGGTTTGATGAATACCGCAGCGCTAACCGGCCCGCCCGGATCGCTACGGGTGAGCGTGCACTGTGTGCAATGCAGTTGCATCCGGTCAGCATATTCAATCCATTCGCGACTGCGCCGGATGGCTGCATCCCCTTCGCCCCACAGTCGCGCTATCGCCATCTGCCAGACCTGCATGCACGCCTGCGCCTCAGGCGGTAGAAACGACGCCAGCGTCAACCCCCAACGCCGCTCGAGGTTCTTAACGATCTCGTCCAACATGGGTTGATTTTCAGAAAGTCGCGGATTATTGGCTGATGTAGTTATAGTCATAGTTATGGTTTTGAATGGATATTTACTGCGTCTGCGGTAGCCCTATTTGCGGCATAACGAGGCAGAAACTTGCTTCGGGGAACGGTCACTGTTAAAAAGCCCCCAATGTGGCTCCACAGGCAGCGATTTTTTCCAAAGCTGGTCAAACGACTCGAAGTAAACAAAATGTGCAGGTGATTGTTGCAGGGCGGCATAGTATTGCGCTTGTTGCGGCTCGCCGATCGCCGGGTCACCTGCACTCGGGAGTCCCACTTCCTTGAAGAGCAACGGGCGACCATTCGTCAGGCGCGCCACGTCGCTATAGGCCTTTGTTGTCCATGCAACCGCCGCGGCAGGTTCCTTAACGTTGCTGAAGTATGGGTGTGCATTCGGAAATACCCAGTCGCCGAGTGCAAGAAACGGGGGATATCCATAATCACCCACCGGTTGAGTTGTAGCAACAGGCAGACCGGTCAGCGCGCGAACCTGACTCAGCGCTTCGGTCAGGGTGATGACGCTATAGCGTGAGAATAATCCCTCATTGCCGATGGCGTAACCCACAGTAATGGTATATAACGCGGCATTTCGGATGGCCAGAAGCTCCTCTTCCGACGGCGGCACAGTCCACACCCCAGCGATCAAACCGCTGAAACCCGCTTCTGTCGCCAGATGCGGGAGCTCGCGCCCCGTGATCCCATCGCTTCCATAGGTGACCAGCCCCGTAAAACCTGCCGCGCGTAATGTGCGCAGATCCGCGCGCAATGTCTCCAGCGTGGGGGTAATCAATGGGGGTTCGGGACTATAGTGCGTCGGCGAGAACGCTACCCAGCACAGACTATACAGGCTGTCACTCAGGTTGCGGCGCGCCACAGGGGGTGTTGGCAAGACTTGCGTTGCTGTGATAACCACATCAGGTGTTGGTGTTGCCATCGTGATGACGACGTTCGGCTTAAGCGCTAACGGCGCCGTTGTTGGGGGCGCCTCGGGCTGACGGCATCCCACCATCAGCCCGAGTAACACCACAAAGGCGAACATCCGAGACGCCCGCCGCGAACTATTCATATCTGATATCCTTGTGTTCTATCGTTATGACACTGAGGTTGGGGTTTTCGCCCACGCCAGCAGACCAACCAAATCCGCCGATCACGTAGGTGAGATCATACGTTGCAGCCTTGAGGGTGGGTCATTTTTTGCGTGTCACATCGATGGATTGCGCTTTGAAGCCTTTCGGCAAATCGGGTTCATCTATCCCATCCCACCTCTTATTCTTAGCCGCATTATCAAGATAGTCCGCGAACGCCTTTGCAGCAGTTGGGTCGGCGATGCCTGCATAGATCGTGAATGTTTTACCCTGATCCTGTGACTGCCCTACTGTTGCCGAGACGCTCCAAACCAGATTGGTTACGGTTGAACCAGACTGAGGGTGATAATGCTTAGTATCGCCGGGTACGATCAACACCCAGACCTCCTCACCTGTGGCTAAGGGCTTCTGTAGCGTGCCTTCCACCAGCGTGGTCCCGGATACACTTTCTTTGCTTTTGGGGCTCGTGATACAAATAGCATCTTTGCATGGTTGCGCTGGCGGTGTGTCTGTGACTTTCACTTCGCCCGGGGCAATATTAACCGTCGTTGCCGTTGCAGGAATTGGAGTCTCGGAAGGCACAACGGTTGAAGTGGTGGGCGGTGGGGCTGTATTTGCTGTAATATTAACATTGTATGATTCCGTGGTCTGTCCAAACGTACCATTCACCTCAGCAAAGATCCTGGCCGGACCAAGCGGGGAATCAACGGCAGCTGTGCAGTACCACGCCCATCTCACCGGGTCTTTGCTCGTAGCATCGGTCCTCTCGCACCGAATCCCATGATCGGCGGTTACATTTACAACACTTGCGACGTTCTTCAGTGTTTCCGGAGTCAAATTGATGTCAACCGATACGGTAATACCACGCGACATGTTCTGACCGGATGCATTTGTTGTTATTCCCACCTTCGGCGGTTGGGGCGTTGGCGTTGGTGTCGGTGATGGACATGCGGTAAGAGCAATACACACGAACCCGAGAGTCAGAATGGATTTGAGATTTAACTTAAGCATGATGTGTTTCCTGGCGCTATTTATTTTGTATTGGTAAAAGAGCGCGACTTAGGATCAAGTCCTATTTAATAAATGTTGCAAACTCGATTGGCAATGAACCCGCTCGGGTGGAACACATAACGTTCATTTCCACCCGATACCGCCCGTGGGGCAGGTCGATCCACTCGCCCTCCAATGTCAGCGGTGTGCGATCCCCCAGTACAGCGGAGACAATACCGACGTGCGGTGATTGAGTCTCTGACAATTGCTGCCCAGTTTTGCTGCCCAGTTGCACCTCGACCCATGGGAGCGCGTCGCCAGGCTGAAACGTGTGTAAATCAGCGGTGATCTGACCATCGGGACAGTAGCACGAGCGGCGCAGCGACAGATCCAGCCCCAGTGTCGCCTGCCCGGATTGCGCGGGATAGACTGCAGAACCCAGAATGTCCGTGCGCTTACCACTCTGCACGATATAGCGGTTAACGACTTGCGGCGACGGCCCCGGACCACCCCAGCATCGAGCCTCCGCTTGCACAACCCCGCCAATGACGCCGCCTGTGCAGACGGCAAAAATCAAAACCTCTGTTGTCAGCGCCGCGAGCAACTTCAATCGGTAGGCTGACCAATGCCGCCCCATCGATTTTGCTGAGGGGTTATCTTGCGGCGGGACCAGTTTTGTCATAGCTTACTCTCCTATATGCCATCCTTTGCAGTCCAACGCAGGGCTTGCAACAGCGTCATGGGATTCACGGGCAAACTCTTGGTTGCGATCATCTGCCATGTAGCAAGACGGTCATCAGCATACTTAAAAATCGGCCCGTTGACCGGCCGGTAGTACAGCACTGGGCAGAAGAAGTCGAGGCGCGGATTGTTAAGATTGTTAACCTCCTGGCGCATGTCGTGAAGGCCTTCATCAAAGTCGAGTTGGCGTGTAAAGAGCGACTGCGCCAGCCGGCTGTAGATCGCGCGCGTCGTGCGCGTGGCGGTATCCGGCGACACCTTCATCTGCATCGCCACCAGGTTGGTTGTGCCGTGCAGCAGGAATAGTGG
>Ga0118677_10004394_pt1 | contig 25738 bp, 20 predicted proteins | sample AliMusrvi5mmetaG_FD_86154 | JGI IMG/M metagenome (GOLD analysis project Ga0118677, IMG submission 86154)
GCAGGACTTACTTCTTCTTGTCCTTCTTGGGCTTCTTGACTTCCTTCTTGTGGGCGTTGTTACCTTTTCCCATGGCAGAACTCCTTTTCAGACTCCTGGAAATGCAAGGTCACGCGACCTGGCCCTTCCAAGTGATCATAGACTTATGAACAAACTCGACTTACTCATTATCGTACGCTGGTAACGATAACATGAATATCCCGCGTCAACCAGTCACCTTAGCCCCGAGTGGCAACTCGGGGCTTTGGCGTGGGAACATATCAGACGGAACGCTCTGCGTACCTGAGCGCTCACTCCCTCCGTACGCGAAAGCCTGGGGTTTCCACCCAAGGCTAAAACGGGTCGCCCCGCCTCTCCCGGCCGCATCTTAAATAGCACCAGATTGAACCTAACCCCTCCACTGGGTATGCTCAGTAGCCAAGATGGCTGACTCTCCTAAGATGAACACTTCGCCCAAACGTCTCCTGGTTCTCACTGGGGCCGATTCCCTTAGCAATCAGATTGTCGAACAACTCCGGCGCGAGCACGAGGTGGTGACGGCGTTGAGCATCCTGAGCGCACTAGGGCTACAGGCATTGATGAACCCATTGCGAGCAAGTTGGCGCAGGCGGCTGGGCCGGGCGGGCCGTCGCGCGTTGCCTTGGGCCGCTGTTGCATTCGCCGCTCTGATTGCAATCCTGGTCTACGTTCGGCTGGTCGTGGTCGACCCAAAACTAGCCGATCCAGGACCAATCAGCGATCGCATCGCGATGATCGCCATGTGCCTGCTGGGCATGGGTGCGTTATTTATCTGGCGCGCGCGACTCGGCCGTGCGCCACGCTGGCTATGGGTCACCGCACTGCTTGGCCTCGTCGTTTTCGACCTGTTTACAACAAATCGCTATACGGCAACCCAACTACCCGCCGATCCCTTCCCTGCCCTGAGCCTGGTCGCACCAATCTCCGCCGGCAACGACCTGCCGCCTGGCGCGAAAGCTCTTGGTGCTTACCGCATCAACAACCACTTTGGTCTGCCGCTTAATACGGCCTGCGTCAACGGTTTGGCTGAAATCAGCGGTGGTTCGCCCATTATTCTGCGCGACTACAAAACATTCCTGTCGCGCGTTCCGGAGGATGTCTATTCCCAACTGCTGAACGTGTGGTACACCGTCACATGGCGAGGCGGCATGGGGACAGATAACGGGCGACGCATACCGGATCGCAAAGTGGCTACGGATAAGTACCAGAATATCGACGCTAACACGTTCTTTCTCAACTGGCCGGCTCCAACCCCACAACCTGCCTGGGTCGCCACAACCACAACTTACGTCCAGACCGAGGACGAGTTATACGCCCGCATGAACGCAGACAGCTACAAACCGATGAACGAGGCAATTCTCTATGCGCGCGATCACCTGGCGATCCCGGCAACCACTCAGGGGTCGGCGGGGATGGAAGGGAAAGCGATCGGCTATATGAAGATCGCCGCAACGGCAACCACGCCGGCGCTTTTAGTGGTCAGCGAGGCCTACCACTGGAACTGGACGGCGGTCGTAAACGGGCAGGAAGTGAAGCCTATTCTTGTAGATGGGGCATTGCTGGCAGTGCCAATACCGGCCGGCGACTCAACGGTTGAACTCAGTTATCGCCCGTTGGACCTGTATATCGGCGCCGGCATCACCGCAGCGACGCTGATTGCACTGGGTGTTCTCGTTGTGATGAGCACCTTGTCCAAGAACAACTGTTCAGGATTCGGGTAATAAAGGAGACATCATGGTTAATCAAGGGTTTCGCTTACGCTTTGAATTGATCACAACACCGACTGCGATCAATAGTATTGCGGCAGGTGTTCCACATAGGCTGCGCACTCCCTTATCGACTTCGCGCCCCAAATAGTTCTTAATCTCCTCGGTGACCTGCTTAAGTAATTCATCAGCTTTCTGCTCGCCTTGTTTTTTCCATTCGTCAATTTGCTGTTCAATCTTCTGCCTCAACTCTTTTGCCTCAGGCGGAAGGACAATCACGTTAATGGTGACCGCTTGACTTATTTCCGTATTGTTATGCTTCATCTGCCAGATCGATTGATGCAATCCGGTTGTGCCGGGCGCCGACAGTTTGAATATCCAGCGATTTATGCTTCCAGTTGATACAGTACTAGCCAAGTCTTGAGGTGAGGTAGCGCCCAATAATTCGCCACCAACCTGGACAAGTTGTACGCTTTTTCCCGGAGCCCAGCTCTGGCGACCTTCATTTCTCATCTCAACATACAATGTCGCGGATTCGCCTGGGTTGAGGACAACAAAACCAGGTTGATCTGTCATTGTGGCTGCAAATTCGGGGATAAGCGTCGAAAAAACTGCGAGTGAATCTGCCACTGGACGTCGTTCTGTTCCGCCATAAAAGGCGGTTCCGTCATACCATAATTGGGCCGACCCACCACCGTCTAACTTCATAGCCGTATACACACCTTGCTCTACAAGCAACTGACTTAATTGTGAAGCATCTCGGGTGCCTGACATCACCAGAACTAATGTTCTGCCATCACGAGTGACACCACTGGCCGATTGCACAGAACTCCCACACACATTGCTGGAAAACTTGTCGACTGTTCCATTACCGCGTCCACCACATGCAGCAGCATTTGACAAGGCTTCACCATTCAGAACGATGAGGGGACCACCACCCACAGCGTTATAAAAGCGATCAAGATATGTGCCTGTGCTATCAACATCGGTCTGCAGTTTCTCACCGATTTCAATATGGTTTTGGCGCGAAATAGTAAGTGAACTCCGCCGGAACGCATTCAGGTCATCATCATTACTATGCGGTCCATCTATCCGATTGCCATTACTTAACGGTCAATCCTTCCGGGCCATGATGATCTACTCCACTCATGCTGAAGTAGTCGGCATTTATTGCGGCGACTGCCCCCGCTCTCGATATCGTTCAGCCATAGCGGCTACAAGCTCGCGTTGAGCGGATGGCGGGTTGACCGTATCTGCATCGTTAGCCATGATCGTCTCGATACGCACACCCGACGTGGCAAGGTCAACTTTGAGTAAATGTGTCTTGCCACTATCTGTTGTGCATTTTGTGATCCCTTTATATAAAGCAGGATCACACTGTAATGGCGAGGATATCGACAGCGCACAAAATGTCCCGATCAATGAAGTAATGATAGAACAGGCAATGCTCATTTCAGTTCCTCATGTGCTTTTACGCAAAAGCACTGTAAGCAACAGTCTACTACCGTGCACCGGGTAGCAAGCACGATGATATACCCTCAAACAAAAGTCTGCCAGTCTCCGATTCTCTCGTCAAACCGGTGCGTGACCATGGGTTGAAGTTGGCAAAAGACAAAGGGATATCCAGCCCACACCATGTGTCAATGCATACTCTGGCTTAATGCTGACCAGAATAAACCCGGGAGGGTGGACTAAATAATAAAGTCTTCCCCATGCCACAAGCCATTTTCGGGGGCATGCACGTGAGCTTTTTCCACATGACCACTGGTGAGTTTCTCCAGCTCTTCCACGCGCGCCATCAATGAACTCACTGTCGCCCCAATTGTGTCCGGCAAACGCCCATGTTCGAGGTCTGGCGCATCTTTACTGGTGTGCGGTCTGCTTCTGACGACAATCTGTCCGGGCACACCAACAACAACCGAATTCGGCGGCACTGGTTTCACAACCACGGCATTCGCGCCGATGCGCGAGTCATCACCGATTGTGATGGCGCCAAGCACCTTGGCGCCTGCGCCAACGACGACGCGATCGCCCAGGGTGGGATGGCGTTTGCCCTTGGCGAGGCTGGTGCCGCCGAGTGTGACCCCGTGGTAGAGCGTGACTTCTGCGCCCACCTCTGCGGTCTCGCCTATCACCACGCCCATGCCATGATCGATAAAGAAACCCGGCCCAATCGAGGCGCCGGGGTGAATCTCGATCCCCGTCAACCAGCGCGCCACTTGTGAGAGATAACGCGCGATCAACTTGAAGTTGCGTCTCCACAACCCATGCGCCACGCGATGCGCCCAGATTGCATAGAGACCCGGGTAGCACAACAACACTTCGAGGTTACTGCGTGCCGCTGGATCGCGCTCCAGAACGGATTGGAAATCATGTCGTAGCGTGTCAAACATACCTGGGTCTCATATCAATCCGCAAGGGATGCTAAGCCATAATTGCAAAACTCTACTAAACCAGATCGGCAAACAGCGGCGTGCTCAGATAGCGCTCGCCGAACGAGGGGATGATCACAACGATCAACTTGCCCGCGTTCTCAGGTCGGCGCCCCACTTGCACCCCGGCCCATAACGCGGCGCCAGAGGAAATACCGACTAATAGACCTTCTTCCTTTGCGGCGCGGCGGGCGGTCGCAAAAGCATCATCTGCTGTCACCCGTATCACTTCATCGTAAATGCTGGTGTTCAACACCTTGGGGATGAAACCGGCGCCGATGCCCTGGATAGGATGCGGCCCTTTCTGCCCGCCAGAGAGCACCGGGGATGCATCGGGCTCAATCGCAATTGCCTTGAACTCAGGCTTGCGCGCCTTGATCACTTCGGCGATCCCCGTGATCGTGCCGCCAGTGCCAACGCCTGAAATGAGAAAGTCGACCTTCCCATCGGTATCGCGCCAGATTTCCTCAGCCGTCGTCTTGCGATGGATTTCCGGGTTGGCAGGGTTTTCGAACTGCTGCGGAATCACATATCGTGAGTCGGCGGCAGCCAGCTCATTGGCCTTGTTAATCGCGCCAGTCATGCCGGCAGGGCCAGGGGTGAGTATCAACTCGGCGCCATATGCCTTCAGCAACATGCGGCGCTCTTTGCTCATCGTCTCGGGCATTACCAGCGTCACCTTGTACCCGCGCGCTGCGCAAACCATTGCCAGTGCGATTCCGGTGTTGCCGCTGGTAGGCTCAAGGAAAATAGTGTCTGGTTTTATCTGGCCGGCCTGCTCGGCTGCGTCGATCATGGCGGCGCCGATGCGATCCTTGACGCTATGCGCCGGGTTGTAAAACTCCAGCTTGGCGACGACATCTGCCACACAGCCTTCAGACAGCCGGCGGATACGAACGAGCGGGGTATTTCCAATAAGATCAGTCACACTATTTGCAATTTTCATTTCTAAAACCTTTGATCAACACGCACACAAAAGCACTTGTGTTTTACTAAACGCTTACGGTCACAGACCGGGCGCGATAAAGTGGGGAATAATTTATGCGGGCAACCAGGCTGCGCGACGGCAGCAGGCTCCCGCTAACTACAGAGGCACGGACAAGCAGACAAGGCGTTCTCACGCGAATTCATATGGTCATGATAGCACAATTAACGCGTGATTTCAGGCCTTTTTAACCGCGTGACCAGCGCCGCGTCATCAGGGCAAGTCATACCACCAATTGGTCTTGCCGCGCGGATCCATATACGCGGCGCCATCGCGGACTGCTACTGTCACTGTGACGCCAATGGCGACGCCAACCGCCTGGTTGTTCTTGATCGCGGGCAGCTTCATGGTCGAACGATATCCATTTGCGTTCAACTGCGCCCGGTAGGTTGCCACCAGATTAGGGTCAACACAGAAATTGAGCATATGTACGACGTAACCGGTCCCATTTACGGCGACCTGGTCCTGGAGCATGTATGCCAACGTTAGTTCACGCGGACCAGCGTACAGCACCAGCGCGCGATAATCGCCCGGTGCGTTTGGCGTGGTGCGCGCCGGGATATTCAAGGGTTCACCCTTGGTGGTTCCAAGGTCAAGCGCGGTCACGCCGCCCCATGCGGGATTGAGCACATCGCGACTGCCATAGGGTGGAACAGAACCCGCCCCCTGGTTCCATATCCACCCATAAACCTGATAGGCTTTAACAAACGCCGGTTTACGCGGGGGTGTAAAGATGCCCGAGAAGCGCGGGCCGTCATCCGCCGACCCTCCGCCGCCATAATTCACATAGTCGAGAAGCGCACTATTGTTAGGCGCATAACCGAGAATCGACAGTCTGAAATCTGCGTTTTCATCCGTTAATGCATTACTTTTATATGGGCCATCAATGAAGCCAATCGCAGCAAAGGTTGCAGACGATGTTGTCGGACAGACCGGCGGAGGGCTGTAAACAATTGGCAGAAATGCCTTTTTATCCAGGACAGGGGTCGTGCCTGGAGAAGCAGTGTCAGCTTGCGCCACGGCATTGGCGCCGAGCGTCGTGAGGATGACAGCCAGAGCCACCACAAGATGCAGCGACAGTGACTTCGCTCCGCGTCTACGTTCGCTTTCCATTCGATTCCCTCATCTGATGCAGGCAAGGCACTCACACAACACAGTTACATTGTGGACACGTGAACACTTCACGTCCATGCGCTATACCGCGAATCCCACTTGCAGATTTACAACACTGTGCTTTGATTATGCGCAGGCATGTCCCATGCCTCATGAGAAAATCATATGAAAACTAATATCAAACTGGACGGCAGTGACTGGCAGTTAATTCATCTGATGCCAAGTGAATGGGTATGGCGAACCGTATGGAAAGAGGACTGGAATCCTTACAATGCGCCTGCGGCCGGGTCATGGATACCCGCGACCGTGCCTGGCGATGTGATCGCCGACGCTCTGGACGCGAATCTGATCGCAAATCCGTATATCGATATGAACAGCCGGGCTGCGGAATGGACCTCCGAACGCGACTGGCTTTATCGCAAGTCCTTCGATGTGCCGCCTGAGATGAATGGCAAGACGATTCGCCTGCACTTCGACGGCGTCGATTTCACCTGTCATGTGTATCTAAACGGTGAGTCACTCGGCAAACACGAGGGTATGTTCACGCCCTTCGAGTACGATGTAACCCACCTACTCCGCTTCGATCGGGCGAATACGCTGACAGTCATCGTCGAACACAAGCCCGCAGTCGAACTCGTGCAGGGGCAAATCGGATGGTCAAGCCAGGCGCGGCTGTGGAAGTCGCGTTTTGCCTACAACTGGGACTGGTGCACACGGCTCGTTCCCATTGGAATCTGGCAGAGCGTGCACCTGATCGCCACGGACGCCGTGTACATTGAAGATGTGTGGGTGCAACACACGCTTCGCGTTTCTGAAGCGACGGCGCAGGTCACAGTCCACGTGCAAACCGGCCAAGCTTCTGCTGAGACAGCCCACGCGCGCTGTCAGATCATCGCGCCGGATGGTTCGACGATCAGTCCAGTCCTTGAGTGTCACGCGCATGTCGAGCCCGGTGTAACATCCGGCGCCTGCACTTTCACGCAGGAGATACAGGCGCCTCAGCTCTGGTTTCCAAACGGAATGGGCGCGCAACCCCTGTACCGCGCGCGTATTGAGCTTGTGGACACCAACGGTCCGCAAGGGATGCAAAGCCAAGACGTCACTGACTCTCGCGAGGTCACATTCGGGCTGCGCACAATCCGAGCCATCCCCAACGACGGCGCCCCAGCCGACGCGCTACCCTACACGATTGAGGTGAACGGTCGGAAGATGTTTGTCAAAGGCTGGAACTGGGCTCCAATTGATAACCTGTACGGCCGGCCGCAGACGCACCGCTACGAACGCCTGTTGACACTGGCGCAGCATGCGCACTGTAACCTGCTGCGAGTCTGGGGCGGCGGCCTGCTTGAGCGTGAGGGCTTTTATGACCTGTGCGATCAGCTTGGCATCCTGGTGTGGCAGGAATTTCACCACTCCTCGTCCGGCATCGATAACCGTCCGCCAGAGGATGACACCTATCTCACGACTATTGAGAACCAGGCGCGCCAGATGGTTCCACTCCGGCGCAACCACCCCAGCCTCGCGATATGGTGCGGTGGAAACGAACTGATGACAGACGACTGGATACCGCTCACCGACGCGCACCCGGCGCTGGCAAAACTCAAGGCGATCACGCAGGAACTGGATCCAGGGCGATTGTGGCTGCCGACATCGTCTTCCGGCCCGGTCGAAGGCGCCGATGCAAAACTGGCTGGGACGGACAAGATGCATGACGTGCATGGCCCGTGGCAGTATCAGGGCTCGGTCGAGCAATACCGCTTCTTCAACAGCATCGATGCGCTTTACCATTCTGAATTCGGCGCGGAGGGCGCAGGCAATCTATATACGATCCAGCGTTTTATCACCGAATGTTACCAATGGCCGCCGGATGCCACAAACCCAGCCTGGGTGCACCATGGCAGTTGGTGGTTGCATCGCGAAAAGCTCGAAGGCATGTTTGGCCCGATTGAGAATCTGGAGACGTTTGTCAAGGCGAGTCAATTCATGCAGGCCGAAGGGCTGCGTTACGCCATCGAGTCAAACCGGCGGCGCAAATGGCGTTGCAGCGGCACATCGCCATGGCAACTCAATGAGGCCTTCCCGAATACGGCATGCACAAACGCCGTCGATTACCTGGGGCTGACCAAACCCGCGTATTGGTGGATCAGACGCGCCTATGAGCCCACGCACATCAGCGCGAAGTATGAACGACTTGCGTGGGAACCCGGCGAGGAATGGCGCGCGGAGGTGTGGGTCAATAACAGCATGGCAGCGATGCCAGGTTGCACATGGTCGGCCAGTTTACTTGCGCTTGATGGCCTTGCATCCCTTGCGGATAGCACTGCATCCCTTGTGGATGGCCTTGCATCCCCTGCGGACAGCGCGGTTCTGACGGTGGCTCTGCATTCCTTGCGGACCGAAACCGGCACGATTGACCTGCCAGACGACGCTTCCATCTGCGTGGCACAACTCAAATACACGCTCCCGGAAGCGCCATCCACATTTGTGCTGATCATAGTGTTGGCTGATCCGAACGGCACGACGCTTTCTCGCAACGAGTACATCTACTCTTCGACCAAGCCGCTCCTGCAATCGTTATTGGCTGCGCCCGCAACAGAGTTGGCTGTCTCTTACAGCGACGGGATGATAACGATACGAAATACAGGAGACAGAGTCGCGTTGTTTACGCAGGTGACGCCGGTAGAAGGACAGTGGATCACGCTTGAGGATGATTACTACCTCATCGAACCCGGCAACGAGCGCGTGATTCCAGTCACAGGCGCTGGAAACGTTCACGTTCAGGCGTGGAACAGTCCATGCTACGACATCACTATCGGATAAAGGATCCACATGACAACTTACACGCCGCGCACACGTTTCGAGCGAATCATGCGCCATCAGGAAGCTGATCGCGTTCCAATCGATCTTGCGGGAACATCGCTCACCTCTGCGGATTCCCAGGTAATCGCCGCCTTACAAACCGCGCTCGGTCTGGATGATCAACCGACCGGACCCTACCAGGCGTTTGACGAGCGCATCCTGCAAAGACTGAATATCGACTTCCGGCGCGTCGGCAACCTCATCGCGAGTGGAGATGCGCCGTTTCCCGGCAAGCCCGGTTATCAGCGCGACATGTGGGGCATCGTGCGCAAATGGACGGGGCAATACTGGGACATCATAGAGAGCCCCTTGCGCGACACCACGATCGCGGATCTCGACTCGTTCCCCTGGCCCGATCCAGCACAAGTCATCGCAGCGACGCCGTTGGAGGCCTATCAACGCGAGGCTGAGAGGTTGTGGCATGAGACCGACTATGTCGTCGTTGCGGAACACCCGGTCTACGGCGTGCTCGAACTGGCCTGCTGGATGTGCGGCTTCGACGACTTCCTTGCGCGGCTGGCCGGCGACCGAGCGTATGTTTACCGCCTGTTCGACATTCTGCTTGCTCTACAGAAAGCGTTCATTGAACCGTATTACAAAGCGGTCGGCCCTTACATCCACCTCACCACGAGCGGCGATGACTTTGGGACACAGGCAGGCCCGTTCATGTCGCCGCGCACCTTTCGAGAGACGGTCAAACCCTACTTCGCCGAGCGGATTGCATTCACGCGCCAGTTCACACATGGGTACTTCTGGCATCATACGTGCGGGTCGGTTTTTGCGTTGCTACCCGACCTTCTCGACGCCGGCGTCGATATCCTGAACCCGGTGCAGCCCGGCGCGAAGGACATGGAGCCCGAACGCCTGAAGGCCGCCTTCGGCAATCGCCTGTGTTTTCACGGGGGTTTCGACACACAGGGGGTATTGCCCTTCGGTGATGCGCAGACAATCGAGGCCGAGGTAAAGCGCGTGATGGACGCCATGAAACCCAACGGGGGATATATCTTTTCAGCGGCGCACAACATCCAGAATGATGTGTCCGCACAGAACGTGTTGACGATGATTCGCGCTGCGTTGGAGCTTGGAAGATACGATCAGGAGTAACAATGTACATGGCTCAGCATCCCTTGCGGATTGGAGTGGATTACTATCCCGAACACCGTTCACACGACTTGTGGGAGCGAGATGCACAGTTGATGCAGCAAGCCGGCTTTAATGTCGTGCGCATGGCAGAGTTCGCCTGGGTGAACATGGAGCCGGAAGAAGGTCGTTACGACTTCGCCTGGCTTGACGACTCGCTTCAGATCCTGGCAAATCACGGCATCAGCGCCATCCTCGGCACACCCACAGCCGTCATGCCGGCGTGGGTCGCCCGCAAGTATCCAGAGACGCTGGCGACGATGGCCACTGGTCATCGGGTGCGTTGGGGCGTCCGCAAGAACAACTGCTTTACGTCGGGCGCCTATCGCCTGCTTTCCGAGCGCATCACCCGCGCGATGGCGGATCATTTCGCCTCGACACCCAACCTCATCGGCTGGCAGACAGACAACGAGTTTGGCGGCCCGGTTTGTTTTTGTGACACCTGTCGCGCTGAATTCCAGGACTGGTTGCGAACACGGTATGGCTCTGCATCCCTTGCGGACAGCACACTGGATCAACTGAATGGCGCGTGGGGAACGTTTTTCTGGGGTCAGCGCTATAACACCTGGGGCGAAATCCAGCTTCCAGAAGACTTTAGCGGCCACAACCCCAGCCTGTGTCTCGATTGGCAAAGGTTCAACTCATGGCTGAACGTGCGCTTCCAGGCTGATCAAGTCCACATCCTGCGCGCAACATGCCCCGGACACTTTGTCACACACAACTTCATGGGGCTGTTCAGCGAGTTGAACTACTACGACCTCGCGCGCGATCTGGATTTCGTGAGCTGGGACAACTACCCGGTGGGCGATGCGCCGTCGTTCAAATATGATGCCGCAACAGCCGCGGATGTGATGCGCGGACTGAAGGGCAAAAACTTCTGGATCATGGAGCAAACGGCGGGCGCGCCGGGCTGGGGGCAGTTTGGGCGCAACCCGCGCCCGGGCGAGATACGACAGGTGGCATATCAGCAACTGGCGCATGGCGCCGACGGCCAGATATGGTTCCGCTGGGACACCTGCACTGCGGGACGCGAGCAGTACTGGCACGGTCTGCTGGGTCACGACAACAAACCGCTCAGGCGCTACCACGAAGCCGCGCAAGTCGCCGCGGAATATCGCAAGCTCGAACCCGCACTTGCGAATACGACGATCAAAACAGATGTCGCGATCATCTACGACTACGAGAGCATCTGGGCGTTCAAGATACAGCCCGCGTACGGCAGTTCCTTGTGGGATCCGTCCGCGCGCGGGGTAAACAACTATCACAACGCCATTCGCCGCTATCACCGCGCCTTGCTGCGTGCCGGGATGAATGTCGATATGATCGCACCGTCCAACGACCTTTCGAAATACAAGGTGGTCTTTGCGCCACACCTCTACCTGATGCCTGATGACCTCGCGATCAAGCTGTCAGAATTTGTCCGTAACGGCGGCATTCTGGTTTGCGATGGGCGCACCGGCGCGAAGGATGCGACCAGTCTGATGCATCCGCGCACCCTGCCCGGGCTGCTTTCGGATGCACTCGGTATCTCGATTGAGGAATATGAGGGGCTGGCCAGCGACATGAGCTATGGCGTGACTGGCACAAATGGATTTACCGGCGCCTATACCGCGATTCAATATGCTGACTGGGTCACGGCACACGGCGCAGAGGTGCTGGCTCAGATCGAGGAATGGCATCTGGAGAACTTTGCCGCGCTCACGCGCAACCGCTATGGCAGCGGCTATGGGTACTACGCGGGGGTAAACGTCAAAGAAGATGCGTTCTACGATGCGCTGGTCAAGGATGTGATGCGCAACGCCGGTATCTCGCCTGTCATAGCGCCGCCGCCTGGAGTGGAAGCATCGATCCGTGAAGGCGCTGGCCGCCAGGTCCTGTTCCTGATCAACCACACGGAACAACCGGTTACGATGCGGGTGCCTGAAGGTAAGAGCGAGTTGATCACCGGCACACCAACGACCGGTACGCTAACGCTTGATCGCTACGGCGTGGCGGTCATCCTGTTAAAGTAATGCCCTGAAGGAGAGACTATGAATGCTCAGCAGGTTTATGGCTCAGTATGGAAAACGACGCTCGGTCAACCAGACAAAATAACCCCGGTGGGTCTGCGCTACCAGCCCGCAGCCGAAGCAGCACTGTTAGCCTTGGCCGGGCCCGAAGTCTGCCCGTTCGCCGAGGACGGCATTACCGGGCGGCAAACCGACCGTGGATACGTCATTGAGATCGACCTGGCGGCAGATGAACAGGTTTATGGCTTCGGGTTGCAGATGCTCTCCTTCAATCAACGCGGCCTGAAGAAAACCTTGCGCGTCAACAGCGATCCAAAATCCGACCTTGGTGACGCCCATGCCCCTGTCCCGTTTTACGTCACGACCGGCGGATACGGGATCCTGATCGACACGGCGCGTTATATGACGTTCTATGCGGGTGTGGGACGCAAGCGGGTTGATCACACACCGGAGTTATCAGCGCCAATTGACAGGGCTGCATTACAACAGTACGGCTTAAAAAAGCTCAAAGATGGCCCGATGACCATCGAGATTCCCTATGCGACCGGCGTTGATATCTATATCTTCGGCGGGCCGACCCTGCTCGACGCTGTGCGCCGATACAACCTGTTCTCAGGTGGCGGGTGTCTGCCAGCGCGTTGGGGACTGGGGGTATGGTACCGATGCCGCGCAGATTTCGATCAGGCGGCGGTCGGGGCGTTCGCCAAAGAATTCCGTTCGAGTTCAATCCCATGTGACGTGATTGGCCTCGAACCCGGTTGGCAAACCCACTCCTATTCGTGTTCGTTTGTGTGGAGCGACAAATTTCCCTCTCCTGCAACGCTGGCCTCAGAACTGGCTCAGAAGCATTACCGATTAAACCTGTGGACGCATGCCTTCACCCACGCCAGTTCACCCATCTATCGCGAGATGCTGCCGCTGTCGGGCGATTACGAAGTATGGGAGGGGCTTGTCCCGGACTTCACATTGCCCGAAGCGCGCCGGCTGATGGGCCAGTGCTATGAACAATTGCACCTCGACACCGGCGTATCCGGATACAAACTCGACGAATGCGACAACTCAGACTACATCGTCCCGCGCTGGTCGTTCCCAGAGCTGAGCCGGTTTCCTTCGGGGCTGGATGGTGAGCAGCTGCATTCGTTGTTTGGCCTGGGTTACCAGGAAGCCATCGACGCCGTGTTGCGCAGGCGCAACCAGCGCGCCTACCATGGGGTGCGCTCCTCACACGCGCTGGCAAGTCCCTATCCGTTCGTGCTGTATAGCGATTTGTATGACCACAAGGACTTTATCCGCGCACTGGTGAACTCCGGGTTCTCCGGCTTGCTCTGGACTCCAGAGGTTCGCCACGCCGAAAGTGCTGAGGAGCTGATCCGGCGCTTACAAACCGTCGTGTTTTCGCCGCAGGCGTTGATCAACGCCTGGTACATCAAGAACCCGCCATGGAAACAGTGGGACACGCAACAGAACAACGCAGACATTTATGCGGATAACTGGGTTGAAGTTGAGTCCATCTGTCGCGACATCCTGAATCTGCGGATGCAGTTCGTTCCCTACCTGTATGCGGCATTCTACGACTACCAGGTCACCGGCACGCCGCCCTTCAGGGCGCTGGTGATGGATTACCCGGAAGACGAGAGCACATGGAAAATCGATGACCAATACATGATGGGAGATCGCCTGATGGTGGCGCCCGTCGTGGCGGGACAGACAAGCCGAGAGGTTTACCTTCCGCATGGCGCCTGGTACGACTTCTGGACCAACGAACGCTATGAGGGCGGCCAGAGGGTCACAATACTGACGCCCCTCACTGTCATTCCTTTGTTCGTGAAAGCGGACTCGGTGCTGCCCCTGGCGAAAGCCACGCTCCACACCGATGATCCGCTGGCAATGTGTCTGGATGTGCGTGTATACGGTGACGGGAGTCTGCCAGCGACGTTGTTCGAGGACGACGGCACGACCTATGACTACTGCCTTGGACAGTGCAATACTGTGCAATTATCCTGGGATCCCAGCACGCATCAGGGGCGTCTCGATCGACTGGGGAGCACGACTGGAATTCCACAGCCCGCAAGGGATGTAAGGCCATCCACAAGGGATGCAAGGCCATATTCCATCACTTCGTGGCTGGCCGATTGATTGCTTATCAACTTGTGGTGTAATGCAATACCTTCGCCAATTATGATCTATCGTCTACGATCTGAGTGCCTGGCAGCAGATATTCAAGGTCACCGTTTCATCGACTACCGGGAAGCGTGGCAGCGTCGCCTTCAGCCCATCCGGGCAACTCCTGGCGGTCGGGACGCAAGATGGGTGGCAAATGTGGGATGTCGCACACAGCACAAAGCTGTTTGAACAGGCGCGCAGGCACTTACACTGTCGCCTTCAGCGCCGATGGTCGCGCCTTCGTCTGGGGCGACTTGGACGGCCATGTGTATATCTGGGTGGCGCGTCAGTAATATAGCGGGACTTGATACCTGAGCACAAGTGATATGCGTCACAGGATAATGAGAACGCTCGCATTGTTAGTAGGGATAGGTATGATCCTGGTTGTTTGCTCCTGCCTTCTCTGGGCAGGCCGGGTTGTCGCCAACTTTGTGTGTCCGAGTTGCATCCCTCCTTTGTTCCATTCCACTATCCCGGAATTGCCACACTCGTTGCCTGCGATGGAATCTATACCAGGATATACCCCTATTGATTCAGCAAATGTCAGAACCTTGACTGAGTTAAGCAGTGTAGACACGGGAACGAGGAATGCAGTCGTTGCCCTGGATATAGACTCCGCCAGTGGCCGTGTCATGGCTGTTACACAGATTGGCAGAATCACCCAGTTCCCTCTGGCAGAACCATCCAAGAGCATTACGAGCGATGTGGGACCAGTGAGTCTACGGTCGATAGCTATCAATGCAGCGTCTGGCATGCTTGCTTCCAGCTCAGACAATCCTTCCAATACTCCTCCTGATGCACCTAGTCATCCTCCAGGCTATCAGTGGTGGGAAATTCACACTTGGAAAGTAGGCAGTACTCTAGCTACAACCTTAACGGTTGTTTACAATTTGTCGCCGTCTGCCATTTTACTTCCACCCACCACAAAGTTGCTCATTGAGTCCCACGGTAATCAAATTCTGGCATACGAGGCTACCAGCGGTAAAGAAGTTGGGAAGTATTGGATGGCAAACGAGACACGTTTCACTCAGATCGATGCCATGGTACTTGACACGACTGGTGAATATATTGCTGTAGCAAATATTAACAGTGCAGTCGCAATAGTCCGACTAGGTTCTTCAGGAGCCATTGATGATCTCGAAGGTATGAATCGCTTGGAAAGTGGTGTTGGTCCGAACGGGTTGGATAGAGATATGAAACTCAAGCCATTGGCACTTGCCTTTGACCAAGCCCGAAAGCAACTCGCGCTTCTCCGCGACAACGAGGCAATCGTCTATGATTTGGGTACTTTTCGCCAGATTTTCAGAGCAACTGTTACCTCAAGCACGGGGCCAGCAGGGAGCATCGCCTTCGACCCCTCCGGGCAACTTCTGGCGGTCGGGACGCAGGATGGATGGCAGATCTGGGACGTCGCACACAGCACAAAGCTGTTTGAACAGACCGGCGCTGGCACTTACACAGTTGCATTCAGCGCCGACGGGCGCGCCTTCGTCTGGGGCGACCTGGACGGCCACGTGCATATCTGGGTTGCGCGCAAGTAGTTAAATGTGACATGCGCCAACTGACACTTAGAACACTCGCTTTGTTGAAAGGAACATTCCTGGTCTTACTGGGCATGGCTATGACCGTGATTTTTTACTCCTGTCTACTCACCTTCCTACTGATAGGAGTCTGGATCGCTGACCTCGTGTGCCCGACCTCGACCTGTATGTCACAGATATTTCGCCCCTCACTACCAAGCCTGCCCCCTCAAATGCCCTCAGTGGTTTCCATACCCGGGTACACGCCTATCACCACCTCAAATGTCGGGACGATTGTTGAACTGAACAGCGTTGATATGAACTCAAAGCACGCTGTTATCGCGCTTGACATAGCCTCCGACAATAATGTAGCCATGGCCGTCACGTCGTGGGGCAGGGTGGTCAGGTTCTCACTGGACAGGCCGACCAGGGTGATAACGAACGATGTGGAGCCGATGACCCTGAACTTACGTGCAACCACCCTCAATGCCCAGTTGGGTATGTTGGCCACTGGCATGAAATATCTGGAATCAGGATGGGGCTCAAATTGGGAGGCGCATGTATGGGACATTCGGAATGGGACGTTCGTCACGATCGCATCCAGCTATAACGATCCGCCCACCACGTTGGCGATGACGCCTGATGCGAAGTGGCTCGTTGTTGCCAACCAGGATTTGTTCGTAGACGAAATATCCACTGGAAATCTGACCCGGAGCGAGCGGTTTCGTTACCAAAGCAGTGTAGACCGAATAGAAGCCCTGGCGTTTGATCCAGCAGGTGAGTACCTGGCAGTAGCGAATGCCAACGGCTCAATCGCTATCGTGCATCTTAACCCGTCGGGGGAATTAGAAATCTGGAAAAGCACAACTCTCGAAATGTCTGCTTTTCCGACCGGGTCAGTCGACTATCAGGCAGTCAAACCATTAGGGCTTGCTTTTGACACGACTCGAAAGCAACTCGCGATGCTCCGTGACAACGAAGCTATCGTCTACGATCTGGGCGCCTGGCGGCAGACACTCAAGGTCACCGTTACTTCAACCACGGGTCCGGCGGGGAGCGTTGCTTTCGACCCATCCGGACAACTTCTGGCGGTCGGGACGCAGGATGGGTGGCAGATGTGGGATGTCGCACATAGTAAAAAGCTGTTTGAACAGGTAGGCGCCGGCACTTACACTGTTGCATTCAGCGCCGACGGTCGCGCCTTCGTCTGGGGCGACCTGGACGGCCATGTGCATATCTGGGTGGCGCGTCAGTGATATAGCGGGATTTGCTACCTGAGCACATGTGATATGCGTCACAGGATAATGAGAATGCTCGCATTGTTCAATACCTTCGCCACATCGGGGAGCATAAAAAGGGCTTATCGAGTAAAGTTGTGGTCGACAATAAACCAAACTCACCCTTGTTTCAGCACGCCGTTACGCCATAATTAGGGAGGGTATTGGTAATGCGCACACATTAGAATGAATAGGAAGGCACAGAAGTGAGATTCGTTACTATTTTCATTGGCATGATCGCAAGTGTATGCATGCTGAGTGCTTGCGCAAATGCTACTGCGCTGGCGCCCGCTACGCGTCCATTGCCACCGCCGACATCTACACCACCAGTTATGACTCCAACCGTAACGCCGACCGTGGCGCAATCGCCGACTGTTGCCCCATCGCCGACCGTGGCGCCAACCAACACGCCCACGCCGCTGCCGACGCCCTCGCCTATAGCGACCGTGGCGCCAGCTGCCACAATAGACACACGAAACTCCGATCCGGTGGCTGTCACCGTGGTTCGCCTGGTGCTCGCGCGTCAACTGGGCTCAGCGATGTCGGCGACATCAGTCATCTCCTATACATCCGTGGACTGGGCCAACACCTGTCTGGGCGTTCAACCTCCCGACACAGCCTGCGCCAACATGATCACGCCGGGCTATCGCATCCTGTTGAGGGCGGGCGACAAGACGTATGAGTTTCACACAGACGGCGACGGCGGGAACTATGTTCTCGTCGAGTCCGCCGGTGGTAAAGCGCCTGTGGTCATCGGCGGCGATGTGCTGTTGGCGTGGCATCGTGAGGGAGGCATCGCCGGATTCTGCGATAACGTGACGGTTCAAGTCGACGGCAAGTACCAGATCACACCGTGTGGAGGCCGCAAGACGCCAGTGACGACCACGCTGCAACTGGATGCTGCACAATCCAAACAATTAAACGACTGGGCCGATCGCCTGAAATTATTCGCAGTCGTTCACAATGGCCCGGGATATCCGGATGAACTTGTGGTCGAATTCACCTTCTATGGCCGTGGCGTTGCAGACCCAACGACTGCGGACAAACAAGCGATCAGTGTTTTTGGTCAGCAACTCCGCAACACGATTAAGTAGCGGCAGTTCACGGAAGTAAAGGAGTCATAATGAAAGCCTACAGAGTTTACGGCGCACACGACGGTCGCTACGAAGAGCTGCCAGATCCTGTCATCGGCCCAGACGATGCGTTATTACGCCCGCGCGCTGTTACCGTGTGTGGCACCGACCTTGAGATATTCAACGGGAGCATGTTCTATTTCACAAGCGGACTGGCGAAGTATCCAATCATTCTTGGCCATGAGTGGTCGGCCGAGGTGCTGGCAGTTGGCGCGAACGTCAGCAACGTCCGGCCCGGCGATAAAGTGGTGGGTGAATGTACTGTTTCATGTGGACACTGCGAGTATTGCCACAAGGGTTGGTATAACCAGTGCCCCACTCGCCTCGAAACCGGCATACTAAACCTCGACGGTGGTTTTTCAGACCGGATGCGCTATCCGGCCAGCTTCCTGCATAAGTTCGAGCACATGAGCTTCGAAGAAGCGGCCATGGTCGAAACAACCGCCGTGTCCGTATATGGCGTCAAGCTGGTTAACACGGGTCCCGGTGATTACGTTGCAGTACTCGGTCCAGGGCCGATTGGACTCGAAGCGTTGCAGGCCGCCAAAGCTTACGGCGCGCGTAAGGTAGTCATGATTGGCGGGCGACAAAACCGGCGCGAGATGGCGCTCACGCTGGGGGCGGATGCCGTCATCGACCCACGAACTCAGGATCTTGTCGCCGAGACGCTCAAGGTCACTGATGGGCGCAAGTTCGATGTTGTGATCGAGGCCACCGGGAACCCCGCCGTGACCAGAGACCTGATGAAGATCGTGCGACCTCGCGGCCGCATTTCGCTCATTGGTCTGTTCAACAGTCAGGTGGGCGAACTCGACCTGGATGCATTTGTCGTGAACAACATTACGCTGCAGGGTTCACTCGGCAGCCCGAACGTGTGGGATGAGACCATTCACTTGATGGAGACCGGCCGGATACGAACCGCACCCCTGATTACAGATCGCATGCCGCTTGCGCAAGTTGATACAGTCTTCAAGATGATGACCGAAAAACGCCCGGAACTCATCAAGATTGTCCTTCAGCCATAAAACAAGTATGAAGTATGAACCTGCGGTGACGCTCAAAGACTTCCGGTGGTAAGCGCGCCTGCACGCTCGTAATTCACGATAATGACGCCACTTGGGGAGACTTTGCTATCCGTCACCTTGAACGCCGCCGGGATTGTGCCATCGGCAAACAACCGCTTTCCACCGCCCAGCGTCAGCGGATAGATCATCAGCCAGAACGCATCGACCAGATCATGCTTGATCAGCGTCTGAATGAGATTACCACTTCCCCAAACGTGTAAATCCGGCCCTTGTTGTTGCTTGATTTTGATGACTTTTTCCGCAATATCTCCGCCAATAAACACGGAGGGCTGCCATTCGTGAGAAGTCATGGTATTCGAGGCGACGTACTTGGTCGCCGCGTTGACGCCCGGCCATGCGTCTGCATGTTGCGGCCAGTACGGCGCCCATATTTCAAAGGTTTTGCGCCCTAACAACAGGTCGAACGGCATGTTCATCTGCCTTCTCAGTGCCGTTCCAAGAATCGGGTCGGAATATGGCGCTATCCACCCGCCATGCGCGAAGCCACCGCTGGTATCTTCCTCTGGCCCGCCTGGGGCTTGTAGGACACCATCAAGGGAGATATGTTCAAGCACAGTAACTTTTCTCATGACTGAGTTCCTCCAACATCTTGGTTTATCGGGTAAAAAATGACGCCTGCAGAAACCGCATACCGGCCAATATCTGATTGGCCCGCCGCTCGGTTAGCGTCCCAATGTAGCCACCCAACTGTGTTTTATCCACTGTAGAGACTTTCGAAACTTCCACGACGCTTTGCCTGGGTAAGTTTGCTTCACCCGCATCAAGTAATACATTACCAGGAGTGTTTGCGCGCTTCATATTGGTTGTCAATGCGCATACAACCACAGTATTGATACGGCTGTGGTTAAAGACATTATCTTGAATGACTACATGGGGATGGCGAATGCCCGGTTCCAACCCAGTCAGGTCTTCTAACTGCACCCAGTAAATATCACCTTGATTGATCACCAATCGACCTTCGCCGATTTGCGTTGCTGGTTTCGCATCCTGCCAGGACGTTCTTGCTTGTTCGTCTGGATCGGGCTGATTCTGCTCCATCATAACGATCTCATCCAGTAGCGTTTGACTTTTTGATCTTTCCCAAAGGGGTGCAAGGCCCTGTATTACGCCTTGACTTCCGGCGTTTGTCGAATCTCTTTGACGATCTGTCCCCAGTTCAGGATCACGTTGAGAACGATGCCGAGTAGCGCCACGCCGACCAGCGCAGGCATCTCGAAGTCGCCGACGCGCAACCCATTCGCAAATGTTTGCAAAGTCTTCACCGCTGCAGCAAGAGAAGCGGGCGCGGCGGCAAGGTCTTCGGGTTTAATCCCGGAGAGAATCGGACGGACAAATTCGACAACGATGCCTGCCGTCATCAGCGTGCCCATTGACGCGATCATGACCTGATTGCTCTTCTTGCCCATGTCAACATTCTCTGTGCGGAGCAGGTTGAATCCGGCCCATGCAATCATTCCAAACAACAGGAATGTGGCGCCGCCCAGGATTCCGGATGGGATTGACAGAATCAGGGGTGACAGCTTGCCAATAAAGCCGGCGGCCATCGCCAGGAGTCCCGCAATATACATCACCCGCAGACTGAATACGCGCGTGATGGCAAAGACGCCCATGTTCTCCCCGTAGGTGACGGACGGCGTGCCCGACCATGACAGTGCGTTGGCGATGCCATCCGCAATCAGGCTCCGCGAAGCCCGTGGTATGTAGTTGCGTCCGACGATGCTGCCTGTTCCCTGCAAATGTCCCAGATGCTCCATCAATACAGCGGTCACGGTAACGAGCGCCATCGGGATGCAGGCGCGCAAATCAAACACTGGCAACACCAATCTGGGGAGTATAAACAAAGGCGCAGCAATCACCTGCGACAGATCAACCTGCCCCAGAACCAGCGCAATGATGTACGCGATCACAATCGACAGTAATACTGGCAACGTGCTGAGCACACTCCCCTGTTTGAATTTTGTGGCAAACACGATACCGAGGACAAATGTAAGCAAGGCCAGCGGCAGATTGGACATCGCCATCGAATAGGCCGTTGGCGCAAGCAGCAGCCCGATCGCGATAACCACCATTGCCAGCACGATCGGCGGCATCAGAATGTTGATCCACCGAAACCCGATCAGGCGCACCAGCAACCCGACCAGAATCGACACCAGACCAGCGACGATAATTCCACCGGCAACCATTCCCTGGTTTCCCCACGACGCGCCCATGACATATGAAATCGTGGCAATGTAACTGAAGCTCGTGCCCATGTAGGCCGGCACCCCTGTTAGTCGAGTGTAGATCAACGTTCCCACACCAGAGGTAAACAGTGCCATGCCCGGATCAAGATGCATCAAAATCGGCGCGACGATATTCGCGCCCGAAGCCGTCAGCAAGTGTTGCGCCGCCTGCCAAATGGATCGGCCAGGACCCATTGTCTCTTCGGGCATCACTTCAACAACCTTGTCGGTGTTCTTGTTCCAGAGCTTGCTCAATGCGGATATAGATGTGGATGTGGGCGTAGACGTGGACATAATTCTCCTTCTGCGATCGGTAAGAGTTTTTGACGCGCCAACAGGCAGCGAGGCATGTGTTGGCAGCCTTGCTAAATGTCGCAAGGCTGCGGAGAGTTTACTTCAAATTGCAAGGATCGGCCAACCGATGAATTCACCGATTAGAGGACGTGGTAGGTGTTATATACCTCGCGCAGGGATTTACCCGCCAGAAGGGCGTCGCGTGTGAGGTTCTCCATGCCCACTTTCTCCATCGCGCGCGTCAATACCTCTTTTTCAACGGCTTTGGGTATCACGACGATGCCGTCATAGTCGGCATAGATCATCTCTCCGGGGTGCACCAGGACTTCACCACATCGAATCGGCACGTCATAGGCTTGCACGCGCCCTCTGCCCTTTGAGTCGAGTGGGCCGATACCCGCATAATAAATCGGGAATCCCATGTCGATAATGCGGGTGCAGTCGCGGATCATCGCATCGCACACACAACCCACGCACCCGTTGCGCTTCGAGATTGTCGACATCAACTCGCCCCACGGCGCAATCGTGCCGCTATAGTCCGTGGAGTGAACCAGCACATCGCCGGGTTTTAGCGAATCCACCACATCGATCTCGCCGCCATAGGGATCCTCCTCCACGACATAGTCGGTCTCCATCCAGCGGACGGTGCGCGCGCGGCCAACAAAACCGCAGTTGCGGATATCAGGCAGTAACGGACGCAGGCGAGGCGCCATCGCCTGGTTCCGATATCCAAGCGAGTCGAGGATGTCGCACACCGCGGGAACGTAGAGGTTGGCCTTGATAAAAGCGACGATCTCCTGATCAGTATCAAACATGAAGTGTCTCCTGGTTTTAAAGAGCGAAAACAAAATGGGCAACGGCATGACCGGCCACGACGACATGATGGGCGACCACAAGGGTATGCCCCAGTGACCGGCCATGGCGATAGGAAGGGCGACCGCAAGGGTACGCCCCTACCATGACCTCAATGCTGGACTGTGCCGTCCGGGGTGATGGAGGTGACCCGGCTGGCGCCTTCAAATGCCACCGCGCGCAAACTGGTTTTGATCACCTCGCCAGCAGCCAGCGTTACAGCGGTGCCGTTGGCGATGGCTTCTGCCAGACCGCCGGTCGGATAGCTTGTCCATGGTTCAAGCGCGACCGTGTGCAGGCGTCCCCACCACGGGTATCCTTGCGCCACATTGCCAAGCTGTTGCCAATACCAGATATAGCGATACAGATGGTGATCAAACCGCAGCCCGAAGCCGAGGTTGCGCTCCTGGTTTCTGATGGCATACCAGCCATCCGTCAATTCGGCCAAATAAGCCATCTCCTGGGCTTGAATCGCGCCAAAAGGCAATACCACACTCGCATCTACCGGTTGACCCTGTGGCGACACGCCATTAGGCCATTCGTGGGCTGTATCCGGGGCATAGAGACGAGGCTCGTAATTCGGCTCTGCCGAACCCACCAGCAGACGCCGCGCAGGAGCATCAATAACAGCGCCTTCATCGAGGAATGGCCGCCCGAAGGCGACGTGCTGCCCCCACATCAGGTGCATGGTCTCGCCGGCCTCATTCGTGACCTGTTCATCAATCTCCAGGACGGCGCGACCCGCAGTCAAACGCATGGTTTTCTCAACGAAGAAAGGCGTGCGGATCGGGCGCACCCAGAACTTCGCGGTAACGCTTGCGGGCTCATCCTCGACGATCGCGCATTCCCACGGGATCAGGCTGACCTCGCCATGCTGCCCGAATTCCGCGCCCTTGTAGGTAGAGTACGGGCCGCCATTTGGCAGAATGTCATTCCAACCACCGCTGTAGTAATCGAGAAACGGGCCGTTGGTTGGCGTGGATACCACGCCTTTGTTCGGGTTGCGCAACCCGTTCGGCATGAACAACAGATAGTCGAGGTCGCGCGGCTTGTAACGAAACTCGACAATATCGGTCCCTTTGCCAACAAGAACGACGACGCGAAGCAACTCATTTTCGAGAATGACGGTGCGCATCCCGTCAACAGTCCAGGCGTCGGAGATACGGCACCCGTGATTACGCGGCTTTCCCAGGCTCATCTTTACCCTCCAGAAATATGATTAGCGGATTCCGAGCAATGCGAAACTATCCCTGTTGAGGATGTCATCGATCACCGCCTGCGATACTCGCGGCAATCGGGTTCCTTCCACGAGATGGTTCACATTTTGAAGACCTTCGATCGACTCCCGACCTTTGGCAAACGGATAATCGGTGCCAAAGAGAAGTTTGTGCGTCACCTTGTATTCCTGCGCCGCGATCAGCATGTTGTAAAACTGCCATGGCCTGTAATACAGCGCGGAAATATCGGCATACAGATTGGGATGTTTGCGGATCACGACCAGGCACTCTTCGCAGAAGGGATGACCCACATGCGCAAGCACCATTTTTAACTCTGGATACTTGATCCCGATCTCATCCCAAAGCCACGGCCGGCTGTATCCCAGAGGCGCCTTGCTGTTGTAAGTCGTGCCGCAATGGGACGTGATCGGCAACTGGCGCTTCTGGCAGTAGGCGTATACGGGGTCGCAGCGAGAGTCGCGTGGATCGACACCCGCATAGATCGGGCCCATTTTCACGCCGCTCAGTCCCAGCACCTCAATGCCATGCTGAAGTTCCTCCATGTAATGGGGCTGCGTCGGGTCGCATCCCGCATAGCCGCGCAGCTTATCCGGCGCCCTGGAGATGAACTCCGCGAGGTACTGGTCGGGCACCCAATACCCATTCAGGCGCGCCTTCATCCCAAACAGGATCACCTTTTCAAAAGGTTCCATGTCGGCCATCAGCGCATCGAACTGCACCGTCAGGTCAATAGGGACTCCACGGGAAATATCAGCCTCGCGCACCGTCTCGGGCGCGAAGTGAAGCTCCTGATCCCAGGCGTGCGCGTGTGCGTTCTGCATGCATCCTCCTCGGCATTACCACTCGATGACAATATCAACCCCATTCGACTCGTTTGGGAATTCCAGCAAGGCGGTGTGGGATGGCTCATCCCAGTCACACGCCTGATCTGTGCTGTCTCGCGTCGCATGCACTGGCTTCGCAGGCAACTTCACGCGGATGGCGCAGGTCGTCTGCCCCATGCCAGCGACGTTGAACGCGAGGCCATGCTCAGAGACCGTCTCGCCCGTAATACGACCCGCTGCAGCTATCACACACGCTCGCTCTTGCTCCGCATATCGCGACAGGTCTGCCAGCAGCCAGCGCGTATCCGGCGCAATGATGGGATCGCGAACGACCTTCAAGTGCGCATCGTACAGGTTCACGTACAGACCCGCTAATACAACGGGCGGCGCCTCGGGCGTCTCATCCATTCCACCCGCACTGACGTAAGGTCCGCGCCTGAATACCAGAGCGCTCGTCTCGCTCCACGGCAGGTTCAAGCGCTCACGCGCCAGTTTTACCTGCTTCAGGACAACGTCAGCGCCATCGGGCCGGTGTGCCAGATCCGCCGGCGACGATGGATCCAGGATGACGACCCCTTTGCCACTTGCAAAGCAACCCACATCGGGAGGCGTTCCCAATCCGAGTTCGGTTGTCAGGTGCGATTGAGGCGTTGCCGGCGTCCGGCCATTGTCATTCCACCACTCACGCGCGTTATCGTACGCGTCGCCTGAGCCAAAGATCACCAGCCCATTCCCTTGACGAACCCACTCAGCCAGTGCCGTGTGAATCGCCGGGCTGGACGGCTTCATGCCTTCATACGTCAAAACGAGGACGCGGATCCCATCCAGATAGGCGCCATAGCTTCCCGCTAAACGCTCCAACTGCACA
>Ga0118677_10003859_pt1 | contig 25732 bp, 18 predicted proteins | sample AliMusrvi5mmetaG_FD_86154 | JGI IMG/M metagenome (GOLD analysis project Ga0118677, IMG submission 86154)
AGCATCAACCTTCGATTTTTCGGGGCGTATGGGCGGATTGGTTTTAAAATCAATCAATTTATCCATTCCTGTAAAAAAGTCGTTGAAGGCAACACTCACTTTTGCCGATTGGGTTTTGTCGAGTTTGAGAGGTTGACAAATTTTTTCGTTAATCATTTTCAACCGTTCTTCAATGGTGGGTGGTTTACGTCCTTTACCTTCGGGTTGGGGTTGAGAAAAGCAAACGCCTGTAAATAAACTAATAAACAAGGTAGTTAATACAATTTTTGTTTTCATGATTTAATGTTTTTAATTGTTGCTTTATTTAATACTTCTTACCAATCGTACAAAGTTCAACACCCGTTCCTCTCCTTCGCCAGTTCCTACCACCTTTTTGTCGAAGCGCACTGCACCTGCACCGTGTAGGTTTTCTCCGAATCCATCTTCAGCCTGACCGAAAGCTACATACCATGCCGAAGGATAAGAACCATTTGCTAATGACATAGCCGAAGTACTTGTCCAATAATAAGGATAGTCAGCCTTTCCACCATCGTTTAAAATACTGGTACAACTGAACAGTGTATTTATGGCAGGGCCTACATTGGCAGCGTTTGTTGCATAAGGCGAACGCGTGTAATCTACCAAACTTTGAAGTTCCTTTGTATTGGGCAATCGCCAATCGTTATGACCCAGATAATAGGCCTTATTTTGTGTTTGCGCATAAGCAAGTGCATGTTCCCAATCCATACCCAAACCATTGTCGGCTTGTTGCCACATGAGGCCGGTAGCCAAATCGGAAATAGTACCATCATTGTTGTTTTGGAATAAATTTACGCCATACGCAAGGTTGCCACGCACACATCGAACAAAGTGTTTTGGACCTACGCTGATACTATAGGATTTAATATGTCCGGTACCGAAATTCACACCAAAGGCTAGTTCTGAGCCAGGCGTTTCCATACTTGAACTCACATTGCCCAATACTCCTGTATATTTGGTACTGCTCCAAAAAATAGCGTGGCTAAGATCTTGTTCATCTGTATAATTAATGTCAAAATAATCTGTGTCAATATATGGCCATCCGACACTTACATTCCACAAAGAGTATAGCTCCTTAATGGTTGGCAAACGCCAGTCGTTGTATCCACCGTATTTTTTTTTGTTTAGACTACTGATTACACTTTGAGTACCAGACCAGTTATAAGTTCCACTATCATAGCTTTTCTGCCATGTTAAGCCGGTAATTTCGTCTTTAACGGTTAATCCATCACTGCTTTTGGTGTAAACGGGAGTTGTATGCACATATTGAGCATCCTGACCATAAAATGCTTCTCCCAAAACAGGAGTGATAATATTGCCCGCACTGTCCCAGGTTTTGGTTTGACTTGTACCGACAATTGGATAACTGCCTACTGAGGCTGCATCACGTGGTACGATTACTACTTCATCGGTTGTGCAACCGACAAACAAAATCATAATTAATAGCATCAGGTTTATCTGATGAGCGGTAATTGCACTTGAAATGTTTCGTTTCATTTGAATAGTTTTTAAATTGTTATTGAAGTTCTTTTACGAGATGATTTTATTTAATATTTCTAACAAGTCTCACATAATTAAGTATTCTAATGGCATCGCCTTGCGGTCCATGTCCTGTAGGATAATCGCTTGCATTTCCGGTTTTTGGGTCGCTGCGTTGAGCACCTGCACCATGCACATCCGACCAACCGCCAAATTCCGTCATATAGCCCATTGCACGACCAAATGAAATATAAGCTGCTGCCGCACCACCTCCCATCATAGAGGCATGAGTTGTACCTGACCAATAACAAGGATAATCGTCTTTACCGGCTTCATTGGTAATTTTTGTGCAGTTGAATAGTGGGTCAATGGCAGCAGAACTTGTAGTTTTGGGCGAACGTGTGTAATCAACTATGCTTTCCAACTCTTTCGAGTCGGGCAGTCGCCAATCCGTATAGCCCGCAAATTCCTTGTTTTCGGCATAACTCAATGCATCTTGCCAGTTCATTCCTTTCCCACTATCATCCTGCATCCACATCAGTCCGGTAGCATTATCGCTGATAGTACCATTGCCATTATTGCTAAACTTATTTATTCCATAATTGCTATTTCCCCTTACATATCTGAAATAAAACACATTGGTGGTTTTTTTTCCTGGAAAAACAATTGGATATCCTTTGATGCGACCATCGGCAAAGTTTACACCGAACACTGCATTCACATCTTCCCCGCAGGTTTTACTCACACTTTTGGTAGAAGAAACAAAATTGCCATCAATAATGCGGTCGCCTGCAGCTACATCTCCATAACCAAATTTAAAATAGGCGGTGTCAATAAAAGGAGTCAGACCTTCACTCGAAGTAGCCTGTACATTGGGATCAAGTCCAATAAACTCTATAAGAGAATAAAGCTCTTTTATGGTTGGTAACCGCCAATCGGAATGACCACCCAACCGGTAGCCTGCAGCTCCTGCAACTGCGGCATTGTAACTTACTTTGTCGGCATGGTTAATAATTCCATCACAATTATTGTCAGGGCTTTGTTGCCACATAAGTCCGGTAACCAAATCGGTAATGGTGCCATCGCCATTATCAACATAGCTGGGTTTATTTCCAGGATAGGATGCATTTTGACCATAAAATGCACTACCTGTAACAGGAGTTGAAATTTCAATACTATCGTTGTAAAATTTAGTTTGATTGGTGCTAACAATGGGATAGTTGCTTATATTCGGAAGGTTATCCGAACTATTTGCCTTAACGTTACAACCAATACCTACAACTGTCAGGCTTTCGGTTGTAGTACATGCTGAAAAAATAATGCTTATCACTAGGAACAGGCTGGCTTTTATCCAGTTTAAACTTAGCGGATAGATTTTAGTTTTCATTGCTTTTTAGTTTTTAAATTATGAAAACAAAAGTAGATTTCAAAGCTCATAACAAAAAATTAATTCACCCGAGAGGATAAATTCGTCACTCAATAGTGGTTTTTTGTCACTAAGCAGCAAGTGGTCAGGCAAGCCTCTAAGTAGATTACAGGCAGCTCCGCAGGCAACTACCAGCCGCCAATAATCCTGACCAAGTGAGAGTAAAGCCGATCTTGTTCGAGCTTTGCCAAGGGCAGGCAGGATTCACGAAGTAAATACCCGCATAACGCACCTAATAGTCATCAAACTAAGGTCTTATTATTTTCTTACTAATAGAAGATCTGTAGGTACTAAATACAATTCAAAATTTTCTCATAAAAAAGAAATACAGTTTAGAAATTTATCATGTTATTTATTTTTTTTGAATAATCTCACTTCCCTTTAGTACCTCAAAAAGTCATTTCAGTACTCAATATTCCCGTTTAGGTAATTATTCATTAGAATTGGAGCATTTTTCACACTAGTTTTGCAGCATAAAAAAAAATATGTGAGATAAAAATAAAATGCATGGAACAAACAAAGAGTCTATCAAATGCTGAAATTCAAAAAATAATTTCGACAGATAGAGAACGGACAAACATATTTAAACACTCGGAGCAGCTAACTATTGCTTTTCTGGTGAAACGATTACCGACTTGGTTAAGCCCTAATATGCTTACAAGTATCGGCTTTTTTGGTAACATACTAACCTTCTTCAGTTTTGTCTTGGCCACTTACGTCAACGTCAATTTCCTGTTGCTCGGGGTAGTGGGATACGCTATAAATTGGTTCGGCGATTCGCTGGATGGACGTGTTGCCTATTACAGGCAAAAACCACGTAAATGGTATGGGTTTGCCTTGGATATGACCATCGATTGGTTAGGCATACTACTTATGGGTTTGGGGTTTGTGGTGTATGCCGAAGGACCATGGGAAATTATTGGTTTTGCTTTCGTGGTACTGTATGGCTGGGAAATGATAACCACCCTTCTCCGCTATAAAATTATAGGAAAATACTCTATTGATTCCGGTCTTTTCGGACCTACGGAGGTTCGAGTTGTTATTTCTTTGATTTTAATTCTAGAGGTATTCTTCAAAGGTTCTATCCTATATATTTCATCAATTGTAACTGCTATCCTGTTTGTAATGAACATTGTTGATATGCGAAAACTATTAAAACTAGCCGATGAGTGCGACATTAGAGAAAAGGAGCAAGCTGCTAGCAGGTAAAAGCGTGCTTGGCCAACTTATCGTATTTGGGAAAGCCCAGATGTCGGCATTTATCGGTGGAATGACCGATTATGCCATAATGGTTTTTTTTACCGAGGCTTTTCAGGTGCATTATACCGTATCGATTGTCATTGGAGGAGTGATAGGGGCAGTAGTCAATTTCAGTCTGAATCATAAATGGACTTTTCGTTCGGGAAATGAAGCTTATAAAAATTCAATGCGCAAGCAATTGCTGAAGTTTGTATTGGTAGTTATCAACAGCATCTTCTTGAAATCGACTGGAACATATGCCATTACCAACTTTTTAGGTATTGATTATAAAATAAGCCGTATTATCACCGATCTCTTTGTTTCTATTGGTTTCAACTATACTTTACAACGCTATTGGGTATTCAAGAAGGCTTGATAGGCTTTTTGATTAAACAAGATTATTATTATCGGATTTCTAAAAATGAATATAAAAACAGCCCTTCTGGGCATTTTTCTCAGTCTCGCACCTCACTTTGGCTTCTCGGTGGAAACAAATTCAACAAAAGAAAATGCTGTTGAAACCCTCAAAGGGTTGGTAGTCGATGCACAAAGCAACGAACCAATCCCATACGCATCCGTTTTTTTGTCCGATTACGGTTATGGCACCAGAACGAACGTGAATGGGGAGTTCAGTCTAAATACCAACAAGTTGACTCAAGCAAAAAGTAAGGCCAAGGTATCTTGCGTCGGGTTTAAATCGGTATTAGTTGCACTGTCTAATACTGACAAGGGAATTACCATCAAACTAAACTCCGAGGCTCAAGCATTGCGTGAAGTAACTGTAAATAAGCAGAAGTATAAAAACCGCAACAATCCGGCCGTAGAATTGATTCAGAAGGTCATTGAAAATAAAAAGAGTAACCGCAAGGAAGCCCTCGATTATTACGAACATGAGAAATACGAAAAAGTACAGTTTGCCATCAACCATGTAACGCCCGATTTTCAAAAAAAGAAAATGTTCAAACACTTTCAGTTTGTATTCGAAAACATTGATTCGCTAAAGAGTAATGGTGACAAAATCCTGCCGGTATATCTCACCGAGAATATTTCGGATATCTATTATCAAAAAGTGCCCCAGAAGTTGAAAGAGGTACAAAAAGCTCACAAGGCAGTTTCATTTGCCGGCTTCGACAACAAAGGCATTGAAAACAATATCAAATACCTGTATCAGGATATTGATATTTATCAGAATAATATATCGTTGGTTTCCAATCAGTTCTTGAGCCCGATTGCTGGAAATGCTCCGGCTTTCTATCGGTATTATATTGTGGACACCATCCAGTCGGGTGCCGACAAGGTGGCCCGAATGTACTTTGGAGCCCGTAATAAAGAAGATTTGCTTTTTCAGGGTTATCTATATGTACTGCTCGATGGAAGTTATGCCATCAAACGAATTGAGCTGACAACCAGTAAGGATATTAATATCAATTTTGTAAAGGACATCAAAATTGTTCAGGATTTTAGTAAGGTCGATAATATGAACTGGATGTTGGCTTCGGACCAGATATCCATGAACTTTGGACTAAGCAAAAATGGACGTGGTGTTTTCGGACAGAAGATAGTTTCCTATTCCAACATTAAACTGTTGCCAACTGTCAAAGGCGATAGTGTACTAAACGGTCGGAAAGTGCGTGCGCCGGAACTAACCGGACTACAAAATAATAAATACCTCGATGCCCACAGGCATGAGCAACTAAGTAATTCGGAGGCTGGCACTTATGTGGCTATGGATAGCGTGCAGAAAGTTCCGGCATTTAAACGTGCCATGGATGTAGCTTCTATATTCTTGTTTGGATACAAAGATTTGGGACTATTCGAAATAGGTCCTATCAATACATTCTATATGTATAACCCCATCGAAGGATCTCGCCTGAGGTTTGGTGGTAGAACAACTAACGCATTCAGCAAAAAAATAAATCTGGAAACCTATTTGGCTTATGGTTTTAAAGACGAAAAACTGAAATATTATCTGGGCGGTACATGGTCGTTTACCAACCGAAACCTGCAGGAATTTCCCGTAAAATCATTAAAATTGAGTGTGCAAAACGAGACTCAATTACCTGGACAACAAATGCAGTTTTTGATGGAAGATAATTTCCTTCTATCGTTTAAACGTGGTATAAATGATAAAATTTTCTATAATAAAACCTACAAAATTGAACATCTAAACGAGTTTCTGAATCACTTTTCGTACACACTGGGTTACAAATATACCGATATGGCTCCGGGGGGAACGCTGGCCTATAACTATACCAATTATGCAAGTGGGGTAAATGATGTCAGCAGCCTGCACGTATCAGAGTTTTACGTGAATCTGCGCTACGCACCTCACGAAAGCTTTTATCAGGGCAAAACATTCAGGATACCGAACTACAGTCGGTTTCCGATTTTCGAATTGAGATATACTGCCGGAAATAAGACTTGGGGGAATGATTATAATTACCAAACCTTGAGGTTCAACATCCGAAAACGCTTTTATTTCTCAGTGTTCGGCTATTCGGATGCCGTGTTCGAAGCAGGCAAAATTTTCGGCAAGGTGCCTTATCCGTTGCTGAATATACCGCAAGCCAACCAGACTTATTCGTATCAGATTGAATCGTATAATATGATGAACTTTCTCGAATTTGCGACCGACCAATACACATCGTTGATGATTGACCACAACTTTAATGGATTCTTTTTCAATAAAATTCCATTTCTTAAGCAGTTGGGACTTAGAGAAGTGGCGAGTTGTAAGATGTTGTATGGAAACCTAACGGATGGAAATAATCCGGCCATGCAAAATGGTTTGTTCAAATTCCCTGTTGAGGCCGATGGTACTCCGATTACCTATACGCTTGGTAAAACTCCTTATATTGAGGGAAGTGTCGGCATTGGAAACATCTTCAAGATTTTCAGGATTGATTTGGTTCGACGATTCACTTATCTGAACAACCCGAATGTTTCACCTTATGGTATTAGAATAAGATTTAGACTGGATTTTTAATAGTTCAAAATATAAGATTGATGATTGATGCACAACAATCATCAATCTTAAACGGGTGATCCTTTTAATAGGACTACCCGTTTTTTTGTGTGATAATATCTCATTTCGGAAGTCAAATTTATCCGAAGTACTACCTGCCTAAAGTGCTATAAATACTATGAATAGGGTGTTTTGAGTATTTATCGCAAAAATGGATTTTCATTTAGTTCCCCATAAAGTCATTTCAGTACTCAATATCTCCGTTTCGGGATATATACAGTTCTAACACAATGTTTTTCAGCATAATTTTGTGTTGTAAAACAATATAATATTAATATGAAAGGAAAGATTAGATTATTGACAATTGTTCTGCTGGGAGGTCAGTTGGTTTTTGCACAGGATAGCAAAACCACTGAATTGTCGTTACAGAAATGCGTGCAAATGGCAGTGGCAAAAAACATCAATGTGAAGACTGCGCGTATAGAAAACGAAAAGAGTAAATTTAAAAAGGAAGAAACGCGTGCCGCTTTACTTCCGAAAATGAATTTTAGCAGTAGCATGACCGACAACGTATCACTTCCAACAACCGTATTGCCAGGTGAATTTTTAGGAAAACCAGGAACAAGCATTGCCGTACAAATGGGAAGTCAATACAGCACAACTGCTACCTTTAGTATCAGTCAGATTTTATACAATCAAACTGCACTTACAGCACTTAAGTTAACCCAGAAATCATCTGAACTGAGTAGCTTGAATGTTAAAAAAGCAAGTGAAGACATTGCATTCGAAGTGGCCAAACTCTATGCATTGGGACAAACAACCGCCGAGCAACGAAAATTGATTGACCAAAATATTTTGCGTACTGAACGATTGAGAGATATCACCAAAATAACCGTTGATAACGGAATTGGTAAACAGATTGATTTGGATAGAGTGAATGTAAATCTTGAAAATCTGTACACTCAACAAAGCAATACTAAAGCAGCACAGGAACAGCAATTAAACATGATTAAATACATGCTGGACTTACCGCTTGAACAAAATATCGTATTGACCGATACGGCTGGAATGGCACTGTTGAAGAATGAACCAATCCTTCAATCGGATTTTTCGAATCATGTGAGCATTCGCTTGCTCGAATCGCAAAAGGAACTAAACGTGCTGAACAAAAAATTGATTAATAACGGTTACTTGCCTACGTTATCATTATCGGGACAAGCTGCTTATCAGGGATTACGAAATGATTTTAGTACCTATTTTAAAAGTGGTGAAGTAAATAAATGGTATCCAATGGCAAATTTCACGGTAAATCTATCGGTTCCTGTATTCGACGGATTCGAAAAACGATCGAAAGCCCGTCAGGCTACGCTGGATTTGCAAAAAACACAAGCCACGCTTGAAAGTACGAAAGAAAGCTTCAGTATGAATTATAAAAATGCTCTGAACAACTACCTGAACAACAAAGACATAGTTCGCCGTCAGAAACAAAACCTGAACTTAGCTGAAAAGGTGTACAAGGAAACAACCCTCAAATACCGCGAAGGAATGGCGGCTATGAGCAGCTTATTGCAGGACGAAATGAGTTTGAGCAGCGCGCAAGGCGGTTATCTCACAGCATTATACAATTTCAAAGAAGCAGAACTTAAAATTATGTCAATCAACGGAGATATAAAGAATTTATTCAATAACTGATCTGTTGCAAAGACTTCAATTCAAAATATATAAACATAAATAAGACTTTAAAATGAAAAAGAAAACAATTATTGCAAGTGCAACGATAGTTGCGCTGCTTAGCGTAATGACATGGACATTGGCATCCAATAAGAGGGTAATTGACAGCCGCAAAGAAGTGAAAACAACTCAGAGCGATATAGCTGTAGCAGTAGCCTCAACAGAAATGAAGGAAACTAACGGCGATCTGGAATTAGTGGGCACAGCTCAACCCTGCAAGGAAGTAAATATTGCTTCAGAAAGTGCCGGCAAAATCGTTCAGGTGAACTTCAAAATGGGTGATTTTGTAGCCAAAGGAAAAGTGTTGGCTAAAATTGATGATACATACAAGCGTCTGGCTTACGACAATGCAAAACTAAATTTCGACAAATACAAAGATGATTTGAACCGTTATCAGGCATTGCGTAATGGTGATGCTATTTCCGATACTCAATTGAGAGACATTAAGTTAGGGTATGAAAATGCTGCTATTCAACTTGAAAATGCCAAAAAGCAATGGGATGATACTAAAATTACAGCACCTTTCAGTGGTTATATCACGGCACAAAATACCGAGCTTGGAGCCTATGTGAATGCGGGTACCGTTATTGCTGGAATTGCAGATATTTCGGAACTGAAAGTCGTGTTGGATGTATCTGAAACAAATGCTTACGAACTTCGTCAGGGGCAACAAATCAATGTAACTACCGATGTGCATCCTGAAGCAAAATATACAGGTAAAATATCCAATATCAGCCCCAAAGCAAGTACTTCGCATACCTATCCCGTTGAAGTGTTGATCTCAAATAACGGAAAAGACAAACTGAAAGCCGGAACGTATGTGAATGTTAGTGTGAACATGGGCAAAAGTGGAAAAACATTAATGATTCCCCGCGATGCCATTGTGAGCAGTGTAAAAGATCCATCGGTTTATGTGGTAACAGGAGATATTGCCAAACTGGTAAAAATTAATACCGGACGTAGTTTTAATTCAAACCTGGAAGTGGTTGCAGGGTTGAGCGAAGGCGATAAAGTAGTTACCAATGGCCAAATCAACCTCATTGACGGAGCAAAAGTAACCGTAATCAACTAATTGCTAAAACAACAAAGTGCTCTGAGTTTATTATTGATGTATAATCTAATAATAACTTTCAGAGAAATATACTTGTAACTCGTAACTAAATTTCTTGTAACTATTTTATTATGAATATAGTAGAAACTTCCATAAAAAAACCTTTGATAATAGGCGTAATCTTTACGCTGCTGACACTCGGAGGGTTAATATCATTCAATCAGCTCAATTTGAACTTAATGCCTAAGTTTGAGCTGCCAATGCTTACCGTACAAACAATATATCCCGGAGCAGGAGCCTCGGAAGTAGAAACAACGGTAACGAAAAAAATTGAAGACGCACTTTCGACACTCGAAAACCTAAAGAAAATCAGCTCCACTTCTATGGAAGGAGTTTCGGTTATAGCTATAGAACTAAATGCCGGTGCTGATGCAAATCTGGCTGTTCAGGAAGCACAACGCAAAATATCAGCTATTAAAGCCAATTTACCTTCCGAAGTAAAGGAACCTTCTATCAGTAAGATTGCCATTGACGAAAAAGCCATTTTAAATGTAGCTGCGTCCTCATCAATGCCCTCAACGGAGTTTTATAAATTGGTAGAAGATCGCATACAACCCCGGCTTGCTAAACTTCCGGGTGTAGGTTCGGTTAAAATGAGTGGTGGTAAAGAACGTCAGATTAAAGTGAACATTGATGTTGAAAAACTGAAAGCCTATAAATTGTCTATTTTGCAGGTATTACAGGTCATCCAGACTGCCAATATGGAAATTCCGGCCGGCAATGTGGAAAATTCAGCATCAGTATATTCAGTACGTTTGGCAGCAAAATATGCCAGTCTGACCGAACTCCGTAACACCGTAATTACCACTACTCCTAACGGTGGTAAAGTAAAGGTGATGGATGTGGCTGAAGTACAGGATGGTGTGGCTGAACAAAAGCTTATTAACCGGATTGATGGTAAGGATGCTATTGGTATTTCCATTCAGAAACAAAGTGATGCTAATGCAGTAAAAGTCTCCGATTTGGCTAAAGCAGAATTGAAAGCAGTAGAAAAAGAATATGCGGATAAAAACGTAAAATTTGATATTGCTACTGACGACTCGATTTATACCCGCGCTTCGGCCAATGGTGTAGTTGAGGATCTAATTCTGGCTATTTTGATTGTAGCTGTTGTATGTTTTATATTCCTGCACAACATCCGTAGTGCATTGATTGTAATGGTTGCCGTACCGCTTTCTATCATTCCTGCTTTTATCGGCATGTATATGTTGGGCTACTCGCTGAATATGATGTCGTTGATGGCACTTTCATTAGTAGTGGGTATCCTCGTGGATGACTCCATTGTGGTTATCGAGAATATGTTCAGCCACATGGAAAAAGGCAAAACAAAATGGCAGGCAGCTCTCGACGGTTGTAAGCAAATCATGTTTACTGCTATGGCTATCACTCTGGTAATTGTGGTTGTGTTCCTCCCCATGGGACTTAGTGGCGGTTTGATTGGTAATGTGCTGAAAGAGTTTGCTATACCGATTGTAATTACAACGCTGTGTAGTTTATTGGTGTCGTTTACAGTAACGCCACTGCTAATGTCACGTTTCGGAAACATTCCAGATGATACCCGTCCTACACTTTCCGGTCGTTTCTCACGCTTTATCGAACGCACATTTGATTCGATAAAAAATTGGTACGGAAACATGCTGGGCTGGAGTCTGAAACACAAAGCAACTATTCTTGGAGCAACATTGGTACTCTTTTTCGCTTCTTTTGCATTGATTCCGACAGGATTTATTGGTTTTGCCTTTATGCCGGAAACCGACAAGGGTGAATATAACATAACGCTGGATTTGAACCCGCAGGTAACATTGTATCAGAACAACCAGATTACCATGCAGGCTGAGAAAATTATCAAAAGCATACCCGAAGTACAAAGCATATTTACAAACGTGGGTATGTCGGGAACCACTTCTAAAAACAACGTAACGACCATTAGCGTTAAAATGATCGACAAAACCAAGCGTAAAATGGGAGTTCAGGAATGTGCCTTACTGACAAAAGACAAGATCATGACCCAGATTCCGGGTGTTCGGGCACGTGCGGCTATAGCTTCTGCTTCCGGGAGTTCTGGTTCAGAACCCATACAACTGATTGTGCAGGGTGCCGATTATGAAAAGGTACAGAAAACAGCAGCCATGATTATGGAAACAGTCCGTCGCACACCGGGTACAACGGATGCAAAATATTCTATCGATGATCCACGTCAGGAAGTACAGATTAAGCTTGACCGTGAGAAAATGTCTGCATTCGGATTGTCGGTAAGCGATGTGGGTTCCACACTTCGTACAGCATTGAATGGTAACGACAATTCAAAATACACCGAAGGAAGTTATGAATATAAAATTCGTATCGGCGTCGACAACTTCGACCGTACAAAATCGGATGATGTTTCCAAACTGACTTTTGTCAACAAAAAAGGAGAACTGATTGAACTGAAACAATTTGCAGAAGTTGGCTATGGCTTAGGACCTTCGGCTCTTGAACGCACTGACCGTATTTCGTCCATCGCCGTAAAATCGAATGTCGTTGGACGTCCTTCGGGAACAGTAGGTTCGGAAATTGAAGCGGCAATAGCAGGTAAAATTCCTGAAGGTGTGAACATTAAGAAAAGTGGTATGATGGATCAACAATCCTCAGCTTTCGGTAGCCTTGGCTTTGCATTTCTGGCAGCTATTGTATTGATTTACCTCATTATGGTTATGCTTTACAACTCGCTTACAGACCCGTTGATTGTATTGTTTTCCATCCCGTTGGCAATGATTGGTGCTTTTCTGGCCTTAGCGCTGACCATGAATAGTTTGACTATCTTCAGTATCATTGGGTTGATTGTGCTCATTGGACTTGTAGCTAAAAATGCAATTCTGCTGGTCGATTTCGCCAATAAAATACGCAAAGAAGATGAGAACCTGAGTACTTACAGAGCTGTTATTGAAGCAGGAAAAGAACGTATGCGTCCAATTTTGATGACTACATTCGCTATGATCTTCGGTATGTTACCAATTGCTCTCGGTTCGGGCGACGGTGCCGAAATGAAAAATGGTATGGGTTGGGTTATTATCGGAGGATTGGCCAGTTCGATGATTCTTACGCTGGTAGTTGTTCCGGTGGTATATTATATTTTCAATCGTCTCGGGGCAAAAAGAAGGTCACGACGCAGAAAAAAAATAATCAAAAAAGTATTAGCCAGACAACTTCAGGCAAGTATAGCGTAAACAAACCTACAAACAACGACTATACTTATATCGTGCAGTCGTTGTTTTTTTGTACTTTTATCGTCGAATTTAATTAATACGCAAATAAAATACACCAACCGATCTTACATACTCAATCACTTTCACTATGAGAAAAAAAGCTTTTCATCCCTTCTCGAATATCCTGGCTTTCAGGTTATCTTTAGTAACAAGTATTTTTCTGGATTCACTTTTGCTACTTGGATATATTTACAGCAATAAAATGGAACATTCATTCGAATTGCGAATTATTTACGCGTTTCTTACCGATGTTATTCTGTTCTATTCATTATATAGTTTCAGTTTTAAAATAATACAACTGAATACAAAAAAGAATGTGAAGTACAGGTTCAAGATTATCATTATAGGTTCATTGCTCATCGTCGGTATACTTAATTTTATTTTTACTCTAGGTTCAATTCATTTCTTCCACAACAGTCCGATTCCGATCAACTTTCAGGTTATCGGTAATATCATAAAAGATCTTATCGTGTTGCTTATTGTGGTATTGTCAACATCATTGATCCATTCAATCAGCCAGCGACAACAGATATTACTTGAAAATGAAAGGCTTACTGCAGACAACATCCGCATCAGGTATGAGGTGCTTAAAAATCAGGTTGACCCTCATTTCCTGTTTAACTCCCTTAACACACTCGATGGGCTAATTGGAATAGACGATATCAGAGCTCATGACTATGTACAAAATTTGTCCCAGGTATTCCGCTATGCTATCGGGAATAAGGAAATAATGCATCTCGATGAGGAATTGGATTTTACCGAATCGTATGCCCATTTGATGAAAATACGTTATGGCGAGAATATTCATATTCAATACAATATTTTTGATAAGTACCGGAGCTGGTATATTATGCCTTTCAGTCTGCAATTATTAGTGGAAAATGCCATTAAACATAATGTGATAAGTACGAAATATCCACTTGTTATTTTTATCGAGACCACCCCACGGGACACCATTACAGTATCAAATGTTATTCATGCCAAAAAGGAAGCAGAAAGCGGAGAAGGAATTGGTCTTGCAAATTTGACAGAAAGATATGAACTTTTATTTCAGAAAGAAGTTTCAATCACCATAACAGATACTTTCTGCGTGGAAATACCGTTGATCAAACATCTTAATACGTCTAAAATAAGTAACCATGAAAGCAGTAATAATAGAAGACGAGTTCGTAGCAGCACAGAATTTACAGCGTTTGATTAGTCAGGTTGCTGATGACATACAAGTAATTGCCGTTTTACAAAGTGTAGAAGAAAGTGTTGTATGGTTTAGCTTGAATACAGCTCCTGATGTGTTATTTCTGGACATTCATCTGGCCGATGGTTCTTCATTTTCTATTTTTGAAAAAGTAAAGATTCCTTGCCCGATTATATTCACTACAGCCTACGATGAATATGCCCTGAAAGCCTTTGAAGTTAATAGTATAGACTATTTGCTCAAACCCATTAACCAGAAAAATCTTGATCGTGCCATACAAAAGTTACGAGGCTTAGTTTCAACGAAAATGGATAATGCCGACGTGATTGCCAATGTGCTTGCCTCTTTTAAAGAATCGAAAAAGGTCTATAAATCAAACTTTCTAATTCCACATAAAGACAAGTTCATACCATTAGCAATCAATAAGATAGCATGCTTCTATACCGAGAACAAAATGGTGAAAATTATTACAGAAGATAATCAGACCTTTCACTTTGATAGTTCGCTCGAAGATATATATATGCTGCTTGACCCCGTACAATTTTACAGAGCCAATCGTCAATACATTGTTTCGCATAAAGCGATCAAAGACATATCCATCTGGTTTGGAAGCAAAGTATCGATAAATTTATATGTAGCTGTACCGGAAAAAATTATTGTCAGTAAAGCCCGTGTTTCCGAATTTAAAATATGGTTCACTACCTGATTACAAAAATTCATATAAATATTTTAGTTTCTTAGCATAGCATGAGGTTAACAAAGTGTATCTTATGCTGACAATTTGAACAATTACTATCTATTTTGGAAGTTGTAACTTGCTAAATATTTTAAAAATAAATTCCGCATCTGACGCTCTTTAGTAAAGTGTGCCAATACAAAGTTATTAAAACCAAAGGTCATTCAAGCCTCTAAGTAGATAACAGGTAGCTCCTCAGACAACCACCAGCCGCCAAAAATCCTGACCAAGCAAGAGCAAAGCCGAACCTGTTCGAGCTTTGCCAAGCACAGGCAGGATTCACGAAGTAAATCTCCGCATCATGTATCTCTTGGCTTGCACAGTTTGTCACGCTTCATTTGCAGGGGTCTTTTTGTCGACTTCCGCTCAATCAACCCTTCTGTTATTTTTTTCAGTCACAATATTTACAAAATTGATCAATTGGCTCAAATTGTCCAAAATGCTATTACGAAATACGTCGGGGCTCAAACAGTAGGATTTTAATAACCACAATACGTAGAAAACTATTATAATCTTCAGTTTGTTTCAATTACAAACTTTAACAGCTATTGAGTACAATTACCAATAAACATCATAATTATATTTTATGGCAAAGAAAATTGAAAAAATCGAACTCGATTTTTTGACTATTGATGATTATCAGGAGTTAAAACAGGCTATGATTATTGCTTATCAAACTATTCCAAATCCATATTGGGAAGAACATCAGATAAAGACCTTGATTGACAAATTTCCCGAAGGTCAAATAGCGATTAAGGCGGATGGACATATTGCCGGTTGTGCGCTGTCAATTATTATTGATCATGATCAGTTTGAAGAACTTCACACCTACAAAAGAATAACCGGGAATTACACGTTCAGCACACATAGTCAGACCGGAGATACGTTGTATGGCATCGATGTTTTTATTAAGCCGGAATTCAGAGGACTAAGACTGGGCAGACGGCTCTATGACTACCGCAAAGAGCTTTGTGAAAAGCTAAATTTAAAAGGAATTGAATTTGGCGGCAGAATCCCGAATTATCACAAATACGAATCCGAACTTACGGCAAAACAATATATCGAAAAAGTGAAATCGAGGGAAATTTCAGACCCTGTTCTCGACTTTCAATTATCAAACGATTTTTATCCTATACGAGTTATGAAGGGTTACCTGGAAGGCGATAAAGCTTCGAGTGACTATGCCGTTTTACTAAAATGGGATAATATTTATTACGAAAAACCGTCGAAAAGAGCCATTGAAACAAAAAAAATTGTTCGACTTGGTCTGGTTCAATGGCAGATGCGGCCTTACAACGATATCAATGAATTGATGCAACAAGCAGAATATTTTGTGGATACGCTAAGTGCTTATCACAGTGATTTTGCATTGTTTCCGGAATTCTTTAATGCTCCTTTAATGGCCGAATATAATAAATTAGGGGAAGCAGAAGCCATTCGTAAGTTGGCAGATTATACTGCACTCATCGTTGAGGAATTTTCTAAATTATCAATTTCCTACAATATCAACATCATCACCGGGAGTATGCCCGAAAAAGTGAATGATTCAATATACAATGTAGGATATCTATGCAAACGCAACGGCGTAGTGGAACGCTATGAAAAACTGCACATCACTCCTGATGAATTGAAAGCCTGGGGAATGAAGGGTGGGAATACCTTACAAACCTATGATACCGACTGCGGAAAAATTGGCATTCTGATTTGCAACGATGTAGAATTTCCTGAATTAAGCCGGTTATTGGCCGACGAAGGAATGGATATTTTGTTTGTTCCGTTTCTAACTGACACGCAAAACGGTTATTCACGGGTTCGATATTGCGCCCAAGCCAGAGCTATCGAAAACGAATGTTATGTAGCTATAGCCGGAAGTGTTGGAAATTTGCCGAAAGTTCACAACATGGATATTCAATATGCACAATCGATGGTATTTACGCCGAGCGACTTTGCTTTTCCTACCACTGGCATTAAATCGGAAGCTACTCCAAACACCGAAATGATATTAATTGCCGATGTAGATTTAGATTTGATCCGGGAATTACATAATTTTGGAACAGTGAAAAATCTTAAAGACAGAAGATTAGACCTTTACGAAGTAAAAAAAAAGAGAACATTGAATAAGTAAATTCTGATTTAGATAACAGAATCATAAATTAAATCCGCAAAACCTAACTTAGAAAAACAGTCCAACCTAATTTTTGTTAAGTTAAACTGTTTTGATATTTAATCATTTCTAAGCAATCACTAAATCACTCCACGAACTAGTATCCTGATAATCCACAATTACTTTCGTTGGTTGCTGATAAGCAAAATGACTTACTAATGTGGAAATTTCCTGACGAAGCAGAGAAACTGCGCCATCAATCAAATCGTTTCTGAAACCGGCATCGCCCATTTTAATAACCATATCCATAGAAACAACACGACTGATTACACGTCCGAGTTCCACCAATTTACGTTGTGACATTTGCAGGTCAATATCAAAACTGAGTAAATCTTTCACATGTTTTGCTGCGGTTTCCGACAATCTGTGCCCCTTAAGAAAAACATACAATACATTTTCTTTGGCAGTTTTCATCAATTTCACTACTGCCTCTCCTATTTGAGCATATAAAATATCATTCGAACCTTCAAAAATCATAAACGGACGGCTGTCAACCGTTCCGCGACCGGCAATGTGATTCAGCTTGTAACCTTTTGCACCTACCAACGTCAATAAAGTTTGCGACGATTCCTGCATCAAATCCGTAGTTACCGTTTTAATAATATTGGCTTCAAGCCCAAGCCCTGTCAGGTCATTTTCAATGCCGGCAATTCCCGAACTATGTTTGCTGAATGCCGAAATAATAGTAAAGTTAGCTTGCAGTTTAGCCAAATGTTGCTGAACCTGATCGTACGAAAACAAGCTACGACCACCCACCAAACGCTGTTGACAATGTGTAATGGCTTCGTCGAGCATACGTTTCACAAAACCTAAACCCATACCCGGAAAATGCAAACGACTCCGATGCAATAAATCCAGCATCATTTGAACACCATTTGTTTGTGGAATAAGTCGCTGATTTTTAGGAATTTTCACATCCAGAATATTACGTCCGTAAGGAATTTGATACAAACCAAGGTTCTCAAATCGTTCTTCTACATAAATATTCTGAGCTGGATTGGTGTTATCACACACAAAAAAGTCGATATCGCGTTGTAACCCTCCTTGTTCTGTTTGTTTGCGAGCAGTAAGCAACCAGTAATCGGCTTGTCCGGTAAGTCCTGCCCAATGTTTTTTACCAGTCAGGTGAAAACAATTTGCTTCTTCTTTGAAAGAAGTTTGCATATTTAATGCATCGCTACCAAAACCCGGCTCCGTAATCATCAATCCGCCCATGTTTTGCTTATTCAGAAAACGACCAAACACCTCGGGTTTCACCACCTCTTGTCCGTATTTTGCAAATGGTTGAAGAAAAAGTGCGCTGTTAATCCCCAGCGTTAAGGATAATGCGAGTGATTCGTAGGACGCAGCCGACAGCAGTTGTAAGCTTTCCTGTACTTTTCCGCCACGACCACCGTATTCGGTTGGAATGGCTACTGAAAGCGGGTTACAATCCATAATTTGTCGAAGTACTTCCGGCGAAATACCACGCGTAATACCCATTGTGTCAATGTCATTTTCTTCATGAAAGACTCTTTTCAGCGTGTTTTTAAAATTTTGAATGAAATTTTCAAAGGGTAAAAATGGCTCTCCCTTTTCAACGGAAGATTCAGATTTACCAGAAATTGTGTTTTGAGAATGTTGCATATTCTTTAAATTTTTGATTTAATTCCCGTACCAACTAGTACGAGCAGTAATAAATCAAACAAGTTTACAGATTAAATGTTTTGATTCACACTGATTTGAGCGGATATTTATGTATTTATACGGCAATTATTTATTGTATTATTTGGAATTTCCAATTGTCGAATATTTTAAACAGCTCATAATGTAGAACTTCGCCGAAAATTGTGCAACTAAGCGCAACAATGATTACCTTTGCATCAAACATTATTAAAAAAACTCCCATGTCTGAAAATAAAAAAGAACGTCCGGTTGAAAAAACAGTTTTACACCCACGAAATAAACATCGGGAGCATTATGATTTTAAACTGCTCAAAACAGCCTGTCCAGAGCTGGCTAAATATGTAAAAATTAATCCTGTTGGCATTGAAACAATTGATTTTTCCAATCCCAAAGCGGTAAAATGGTTGAACAAAGCCTTATTGAAACAGTATTATTCACTCGCTTACTGGGATGTTCCGACCGGCTTCCTGTGTCCGCCTATTCCAGGAAGGGCAGATTACATTCATTATATCGCAGACTTGCTGGGGAGTTCCAACAATGGAAAAATCCCGACAGGCTACAAAATAAAATGCATGGATATTGGTGTGGGTGCAAGTTGCATTTATCCGGTTATCGGCAACAAAGAATACGGTTGGTCGTTTATCGGAACTGATATAGATGAAGCCGCTTTGGAATCTGCCAATAAAATTATTACCAACAATGTTTTTCTGAAACGCAATGTAGAGCTGCGTTTTCAGGAAAATCCGAACGATATTTTTCATGGAGTAATGGAGCGTAATGAACCGATTGACGTAGTTATTTGTAATCCACCATTTCATACCTCACAAGAAGAAGCACAAAAAGGTACGCTTCGCAAACTAAGCAGCCTGAACCAAAAAAAAATAACCACTCCGGTGCTGAATTTTGGCGGACAAAGCAACGAACTTTGGTGTACGGGTGGAGAAGAGCGATTTGTGCGCAATATGATTAGACAAAGCAAACAATTTGCCGATAACTGTTTCTGGTTTAGCACACTAATTTCGAAAAAAGAACATCTACCGGCAATTTACGACGCACTCAAATTGGCAAAAGCCACCGATGTAAAAACCATTCAAATGGGACAGGGAACAAAAATCAGCCGCATTGTGGCCTGGACATTCCTGAACCCGACACAACAAAAAAAGTGGCTCGATACTAGATGGAACGCACTTTAATTCATAATGCTTAATTCATAATTCACAATGAAATTCTTCAGCACATCCCAAATTCGTGAACTGGACAAATTCACGATTGAAAACGAGCCAATTACTTCTATCGATTTAATGGAACGTGCAGCTGATGCACTTTACGAAAAATACCTTTCCACATTTTCGTATCTGAAGCCGGTTTGCATTTTTGCCGGACATGGAAATAATGGAGGAGATGCATTAGCACTGGCCAGAATGTTACTGCACACAAGCCTGAATGTAAAGGTAGTTTTTTTGCACACCGACAGGCTTTCTTCCGACTGTGAAACAAACCGCCAACGTCTTCGGGAGAAATTTCCAAACTGTTTGATTGAATTAACAAATGAATTTATTGCTCCGGAAATTTCAAATGACACCATTATAGTTGATGGACTTTTTGGTTCCGGATTGACAAGACAGCTAAGTGGGATTTTTGCGGATGCTGTAAAGTGGATAAATGAAAGCGGTTGTCATGTATTGTCAATTGATATTCCTTCCGGTTTGCAAGGCGAAAAAAATGATGATTTGTCAATTCCAATTGTAAAAGCCAATTACACATTTAGTCTTCAATTTCCAAAATTAGCTTTCTTTCTACCTGAGAATGAAAATTTTATTGGTCAATGGGAAGTGCTTGACATTGGTATTCACCCGCAAGCTATTACCCAAACTGAAACCATCTTTGCTACTCTGGAAACTTCAGAGATACAATCCATTTTAAAAAAACGCTCGAAATTTGCGCATAAAGGTACTTTTGGCCATGCGCTGATTATTACCGGAAGCAAAGGTATGGCAGGTGCTTCGGTGCTTTCAGCCAGAGCAGCATTACGCAGTGGAGCAGGTCTGGTTACCATTCACGGACCGGAATGTAACCGCCTGATAGTTCAAACAGCGATTCCCGAAGCCATTTTTATGTCTGATAATTCGACTGATTTTGTTTCCGAAGTGAAGAATATTGAAAATTACAGTGCAATTGCAATAGGTCCGGGAATCGGAACAGAGAAAGAAACGACAATTTTGCTTGAAAATTTACTCAGAGAGTCAACTAAATCCTGTATTTTCGATGCCGATGCACTCAATATTATTGGGCAACACAACCATTTACTACAGCTCATTCCCAAAAACAGCATCTTTACTCCTCACCCAAAGGAATTTGAGAGACTGTTTGGATCCTGCAATTCTTCGTATGAACGAATGCTGAAAGCACAGCGAATGTCCCAACAACTGAAAATTATCATTATTCTGAAAGGTGCGCACACGCTTATTGCCACGCCCGATGGCAAACTGTCTTTCAATACTACTGGTAACTCGGGTATGGCTACGGCTGGCTCTGGCGACGTACTTACAGGAATTCTTGCAGGCTTATTGGCACAAGGTTATTCACCCGAAGAAACTGCTAAACTGGGCGTATTCATACATGGCTATGCTGGCGACCTTGCGCTACAAAAAGAATCCGAAGAATCACTGATTGCTGGAGATATTATTTGTAACCTCGGTGCAACATTTCGGACTTTAAAACTCCAAGAGCAATCGTTCAAAAGTTAATAATTCTGATTTCCTGAAAATAATTACCCGATTTTGATGAATAATCGAACAAAATCAATTTACTTTGCACTCAATTAATAGAGTTATTAAATATATTAATTAAATATGGATATTAAGAACGAACAATCAATGGAACAATCCATTTTGGAAACAGCTGAACGCTTGTTTCTCGAAAAAGGATTTGCATTGACCTCAACTACTGAAATAGCCAAAGCAGTTGGCTGCAATCAGGCATTGGTTCACTATTACTTTCGAACAAAGGATAATTTATTCAATACCATTTTTGAGCAGAAATTCCGACTTTTCTTCCAACACGTTTTTGAACTTGGTAATCTTGATCAATTGTCATTTACAGATAAGCTGAAACATATAATTGAATCACACTTTGAAATGCTAAAAGCCAATCCAAAACTACCACTCCTTATAATCAGTGAATTTTCAAGAAGACCGGATCAGGTAAACATATTGAAAGAAAAACTACAGGGCATGCCACAAAAATTATTCGAAAAGCTAAATACTCAGCTCGACGCCGAAATTACAGCCGGAAGAATTCGCCAAACGACTTTAATGGATTTGATTATTACCACAGTATCCCTTAATGTGTCACTTTTTTTATTATTACCTATTGCCAGTCAAATTGGGTCGTTGAACGATGTGCAACAGCAGGTTATGATTGAACACAGGAAACAAGAACATGTTAGCATGATATTAAATAGTCTGAGAGCATAGACCCTTAACCTTAAAGGGGAGCTAATAATTAGAATCGTCTTAAAACCAAATATACACATAAATATGAGAAGTATAAGAACAAAATTTCTAATCAAAATGAATACAATCCCCCGCAATTTATCCCGATATTATCGGGAAAGGTTAGGGATAGTTTTTCTATTATTATTGTTGTCTCCTTTGTTTGGTTTCGCCCAAACTCTGACCATTGAAACCTGCCAGGAAAAAGCGAAAACCAATTATCCGCTGGTAAAACAGTACGGTCTGATTGAACAAACGGCTCAATACAACATAAGCAATGCCAACAAAAGCTATTTGCCGCAACTTTCGTTATCGGCACGTGCTACCTATCAGTCTGAGGTAACCGAAATACCTGCAAGTCTGGGGCAAATTCTATCTAAGGTTTCAGGGCATCCGGTCTCATTTCCATCAATGAGTAAAGACCAATATCAGGCAGTGGTAGAAGCCAATCAATTAATATGGGACGGTGGCGTAGTTTCTGCTCAAAAGAAAATTACCAATGCTGGAACTGAAGTGGAAATGAAAAAGTTGGAGCTGGATTTATTTTCGTTGAATGAAAGAGTTAATCAATTATATTTCGGCATTTTACTACTCAATGAGCAACTGAAACAAAATGCAATTCTGCAAAACGAACTGCAAACTAACTACAACCGTATCGAAGCTTTTAAACAAAATGGAGTTGCTAACCAAACCGACCTCGATGCATTGAAAGTAGAACAACTCAATGCCGACCAACGCGAAACAGAGATTAAAACTACCGGAAAATCGTATTGCCTCGTTTTGTCTGCCATGACAGGCTTGAAAATTGACGAAAATACAACGCTGGCAAAACCGGAAATAAACCTGACGGTACTAACTGACACAGTTGTTCGTCGCCCGGAACTTGCATTATTTGACGCACAAAGCAAAATGTACGAAAGTCAGAAAACGCTGCTGAATGCAGGAAATTTGCCCAGACTCGGTGCATTTGTACAAGGCGGAGTTGGCAAACCGGCTTTAAATATGTTTAACAATGGCTTTTCTCCTTTTTACATTGGAGGATTGAGACTTTCGTGGAATTTTAGCGGGTTCTACTCTCAGAAAAACAATCTCAACAAAATTGATATTAGTAAAAAGACGATTGATATTCAGAAAGAAACCTTTCTTTTCAATACGGGTCTGAAAACCAAGCAACAAAAGGCTGAAATTGAAAAATTACAGTCGGCGGTAAATAATGATGATGAAATAATTCGACTACGCGGAAATATCAAGAAATCGGCATCAGCAAAAGTGGACAATGGAACGTTGACAGTAACCGATTTGATTCGCGAAATCAATGCAGAAAACATTGCTATCCAAACCAAATCGCTTCACGAAATACAACTTTATATGGCTGTTTATCAGTTGAAAAACACAACCAACAATTAATAATCAAAAATTGAATAATAAATAACGAAAAGATATGAAAACAAGAAGTTTAAGTTATAAAATTCTTTTGGGTGTTGCTTTAATTTCAGGTCTAACATCCTGCCGGAAAGCAGATAATGATTATGATGCAACCGGAACTTTTGAAACAACAGAAGTAGTGGTTTCAGCTGAAGGAACAGGTAAAATCCTTCAACTTGACGTAGAAGAAGGAGATCAGCTTATTGAAAACCAAATAGTTGGTCATATCGACAGCACACAACTTTATCTCAAAAAGTTACAACTGAAAGCCAGCCAGAAAGCATTACAAAGCCGCCGTCCGGATGAAAAAAAGCAAATTGCGGCTCTTGAACAACAGATAGCTACCGCCAAAACAGAACGCAAACGCGTAGAAAACCTGGTAAAAGCTAATGCTTCGACCACCAAACAACTAGATGATGTGAATGCTCAGATTGCCATTTTGGAAAAACAATTGGTTGCCTCAAAATCAACCCTTGAAACAACGAATGAAGGAATTTCAGGTGATAATAGCGCATTAAACATTCAGGCCGATCAGCTTGACGATCAATTGAAAAAATGCAAAATCACAAGCCCTATCAATGGGGTTGTATTGGTAAAATATGCCGAGGAAGGTGAGCTGGCAGCAGCCGGTAGAGCCTTGTTTAAAATTGCCGATACAAACAACATGATTCTTCGTGCTTATGTTACAGGTGACTTATTAACTCAGCTTAAAATCGGTCAGAAAGTAAAAGTGTTTGCTGATTTCGGAAATAATGACTCCAAACCATACGAAGGCACATTAAGCTGGGTTTCAGGCAAATCGGAATTTACACCCAAAACTATTCAAACGCGTGACGAACGCGCCAATTTGGTTTATGCCGTGAAAATTGCCGTGAAAAATGACGGTTTTCTGAAAATCGGTCAATACGGAAATGTAAAGTTTAAATAAAAACGACCCCCAACCCCTAAAGGGGAGAAAAAATAGAAAATACAATTTTAATCTGACTAAGAAATGTATGCTATTGAAGTTAAAAATATCTATAAAAACTATTTCTCTGATAAATCGGGGAAATTTGCCGGTATCGGTCGCCCTTCATTAGGAGATAAGAGTAACTCAGTTCCCCTTCAGGGGTTAGGGGTATCATTTGAAGTGGAGAAAGGTGAAATTTTCGGAATAATCGGACCTGATGGTGCCGGAAAAACGACCTTGTTCCGAATACTGACAACGCTGATTTTGGCTGACAGTGGAACAGCCATGGTGGATGGTTGCGAAGTAGTGAAAGACTACAAACTGATTCGAAACAGAATCGGGTATATGCCCGGCAGGTTCTCGTTATATCAGGATTTAACAGTAGAGGAAAACCTCACATTTTTCGCAACCGTTTTCAATACTTCAATTGAGGAAAACTACGAATTGATAAAGGATATTTATCAACAAATAGAACCATTCAAAACCCGCCGGGCAGGGAAACTTTCGGGAGGTATGAAACAGAAACTGGCATTGAGTTGCGCCCTGATTCACAAACCGACCGTGCTTTTTCTCGACGAACCAACAACCGGAGTTGACCCTGTTTCCAGAAAAGAGTTTTGGGAAATGCTGAAAAAGCTTAAATATCAGGGAATTACCATTTTGGTTTCGACACCTTACATGGACGAAGCAAGCCTTTGCGACCGCATTGCACTGATTCAAAACGGCCAATTTCTAAAAATAGAAACACCGCAGAATATTATCAATCAGTTCTCCGAAACATTGTGGGCAGTTAAAAGCGACAATATGTCTAAATTGCTGACCGATTTGCGTACTAATGAACATGTGACCAGTTGCTTTGCTTTTGGAGATAAACACCATGTAACAATTGA